>Ga0194133_10002483_pt1 | contig 28284 bp, 24 predicted proteins | sample TA2KigOf40mmetaG_FD_155448 | JGI IMG/M metagenome (GOLD analysis project Ga0194133, IMG submission 155448) | Freshwater microbial communities from Lake Tanganyika, Tanzania - TA2015055 Kigoma Offshore 40m | ecosystem: Environmental > Aquatic > Freshwater > Lake | place: Tanzania: Lake... | reverse complement strand
TGAAAAGCTTTTTCACCCTTTCGGCCGCCGATGGCGGGCGACGGGTGGCCATCATCGACGCGGTGGACGAGATGAACCCGGCGGCGGCGAATGCGCTTTTGAAGCTCTTGGAAGAGCCGCCCAAAGCGGTGACGATGTTTCTTATCAGCCATCAACCGGCGCGGCTTTTGCCGACGATCCGGTCGCGTTGCCGCGAGCTGCGGCTCGCCCCGCTTTCGGCCGGGGATTTGTCGGATGCCTTGACCATGGCAGGGGGCGTGGTGGCGCCCGAGGACCGCGTCGCACTGGCAGAACTGGCGGGCGGTTCGGTGGGCGAGGCGTTCCGGATGACCAATCTTCAGGGGCTGGCGCTGTATTCCCGGCTTGTGAAGCTGCTGGCGACCCTGCCCCGGCTGGACCGGGTGCAGGCGCTGGCCTTTGCCGAGGCAGGGGCCGGGCGCGGGGCCGAGGCGCAGTTCGATCTGATCGTCACGCTGCTGGATCTGTTTCTGGCCCGATTGGCGCGGGCAGGCATCCGCGGCCAATGCCCGCCCGAAGCGGCATTGGGAGAGGCGGCGCTGATCGCGCGGCTGGTCCCCTCGCCCTGGGCCGCGCGGGAATGGGCGAGCCTTGCCCAGACCCTCGGCCTGCGCGCCCGGCGCGGCAAGGCGGTGAACCTTGACCCTGCCGCACTTCTCATGGATATGCTTTTGCAGATCGACGAGGCGGCGGCGGCCCTGTCTCGTTCAGCCTGAACCCGGTCTGCTGCGGAGCCCCCGGGGTTTTCACGCCCCCGGACCCCCGTGGGATATTTGGGCCACATTGAAGGCAGAAGGCCCTGGAGAAGAGATGTGACGCCTCCTGAACTTGTCGACAGCCACTGCCATCTGGATTTTGCTGATTTTGATGCAGATCTGGCGGAGATCCTGGCGAGAGCGCGGGCGGCGGGTGTGCGCCGGGTGGTGACGATCTGCACCAGGCCGGACAATGAGCCGAAGGTGCGTGCGATAGCCGAGGCCAATGCGGGCGTCTTTTATGCCATGGGTCTGCATCCGATGAGCGTGGGCGAATGTCCCGAGCTGTCGCTTGCCGATCTGGTCGGATTTGCCCGGCACCCCAAGATGGTGGGGATTGGCGAGACGGGGCTTGATTATCACTACACCCCCGCCAGCGCCGAAGCGCAGAAGCGGTCGTTGCGGGTGCATATCGAGGCAGCACAGGAGACCGGGCTGCCGCTGATCATCCATGCCCGGGCGGCGGATGAGGATATGGAACGCATCCTTGCCGAGGGCATGGCGCAGCGGCCCTATGGCTGCGTGATGCATTGCTTTTCCTCCGGTGCGCGGCTGGCCGAGGCGGCGCTGGAGATGGGGTTCTACCTGTCGATGTCGGGGATTGCGACCTTTCCGAAGTCAAGTGAACTGCGCGAGATCTTTGCCCGCGCGCCCTTGAGCCGGATTCTGGTTGAGACCGACAGCCCCTATCTGGCACCGGTGCCGCATCGAGGGCGGCGCAATGAGCCGGCCTATACCGCCTTTACGGCAAGGACCGGCGCGCAGATCTTCGGGGTCAGCGAGGCAGAATTTGCCGCCGCCACGACCGCCAACTTCGAGCGCCTGTTCCAGAAGGCCGCCGCGCCTGCAAAGGCGGCGTGACGTGGCGTCCTTGCGCTTTACCATTCTGGGCTGTGGATCCTCGGGCGGGGTGCCGCGTCTGGGCGGAGATTGGGGCGACTGCGACCCCTTGAACCCGAAGAACCGCCGCCGCCGCTGTTCGATGCTGGTCGAGCGGCTGAGCGGCGATGGGGTGACGCGCGTGTTAATCGACACCTCGCCCGACATGCGCGACCAGCTTCTGGATGCGGGGGTCGGCACGCTGGATGCGGTGGTTTACACGCACTCGCATGCCGATCATGTCCATGGCATCGACGATCTGCGTCAGATCGTGTTCAACTTGAGAAACCGCCTGCCGGTCTGGGCCGATGGCCCGACGCAAGAGGCGCTTTTGTCGCGCTTTGCCTATGCCTTCGTGCAGCCTGCAGGCAGCCCCTATCCGCCGATCCTTGACCTGCGCACCATTGACGGTGCCTTTGAGATCAGCGGCGCGGGGGGCACGATCGGCTTTCAGCCGTTCGAGGTGGATCACGGGTCGATGGCGGCCTTGGGGTTCCGGATTGGCAACCTCGCCTATCTGCCCGATGTGGTGGATATCCCCGAGGTGGCCTGGGTGCATCTTGAAGGGCTTGAATGCTGGGTGGTGGATGCGCTGCGCCGCAAGCCGCATCCGACGCATGCGCATCTGGCCTTGGCGCTGGAGTGGATCGGCCGGGCCCGACCGGCGCAGGCGGTGATCACCAACATGCATCTCGACATGGATTATGCCACGCTGACGGCGGAACTGCCGCCCCACATCCGGCCCGCCTTTGACGGCATGGTGATCGGTTTCGACAACCTGCCATGAGTGCGCTTCTTCACGTCATCCTGCCGGTGTTTCTGGTCATCGGCTTTGGCTGGCTGGCAGCCGCGATACGCTGGATTTCACAAGAGGCGGTCGACGGGATCATGCGCTTTGCCCAAAGCTTTGTGCTACCCGTGCTTTTGTTCAAGGGCGTGGCGGGGCTGGACTTGGCGGCGGCCTTTCAGCCGGGATTGATGCTGTCCTTCTACATCGGGGCGTTTTCCGGATTTGCCTTTGGCTTTGCCGGGGCGCGGCTGATCTTTCGCCGGCCGCTGACCGACAGTGTGGCCATTGCCTTTGCCTGCACCTTTTCAAATTCTCTGCTTCTGGGCGTGCCGATCACCGAGCGTGCCTATGGAGCCGAGGCGCTGGCCGGCAACTTTGCCATCATCTCGATTCACGCGCCGCTGATCTATTCGGTCGGGATCATCGCGATGGAATGGGCCCGCTCGCGCGAGGCCAGCGGGCAGACGGTGGCGGCTGTGGCGCGACAGGTCTTGCGCGGGGTTCTGACCCAGCCTTTGCTGATCGGGATCGCCTGCGGCTTTGTGGTGAATCTCTCAGGCGTCGAGAAGCCGGCGTTCTTTTTGGCGGCGGTGGATATGGTGGCGAGGGCTGGCCTGCCTGCCGCCCTTTTCGGACTGGGCGGCGTTCTGTGGCGCTATCGGCCCGAGGGGGACAAGGGGGCGATTGCGATGGTGGTCTTTGCCAGCCTTGTCCTGCATCCGATGATTTCCTACAGCCTTGCGCGCTTTGGCTTTGGGCTGGGGGTCGATGCGTTGCGGTCGGTGACGCTGACGGCGGCGATGGCGCCGGGGGTCAATGCCTATGTCTTTGCCCATATGTATGGCGTGGACAAACGCGTCTCGGCCAGCGCGGTTCTGGTCGCCACCGCCCTGTCGATCTTGACCACCTGGGGTTGGCTGCACATCCTGCCCTGAAGGCGCGCACGTCACCCCCGCCTAGCCCCTTACGGGGAGGGGCTGAGGCACGGGCCTACCGAAAGCCTCTGGCGTGGAAGATGAAGCCTAGGAAGTTCAACAACACCTGGGCGGCGAGGATCTGGGTTGACTGGCTGGGGTCATAATCCGGGGCGACCTCGACCAAGTCCATGCCGACGACCTCGTGGCTGCGGGCGACGTGCTGCAACAGTTCCAGCACCTCGTAATAGAGAAAGCCGCCGTGGCTGGGCGTGCCGGTTCCAGGCGCGATCGAAGGGCAGAAGCCGTCGATGTCGATGGTGACATAGACCCGCGCGCCGGCAGGGATGCGCTTGGCCACGCCTTCGGCGCCCATGGCGCGGAACTGGCGCACGGAAAGGATATCGTCGCCCATCTTGCGCGCCGCGTCATAGCCGTCCTTGGCGGTGGAGGAGACATTGCGGATGCCGACGGCGGTGATGCCCTTGACATAGTCCTTTTCCGCCGCGCGGCGCATCGGGCTGCCATGGCCGACCCTGACACCGTGGCGTTCGTCAACGAAATCGAGATGGGCGTCGATTTGCAGGATGTGAATGTCGCCCTGCCCCGCAAAGGCCTCGATGCAGGGGATATTCACCGAATGGTCGCCGCCGATCACCACCGGCAAAGCACCCGCCTTCAGGATCGCTTCAACCCCGGCGCGGATATTGGCGTGGCTTTTGGCAGTGTCGGTGTGGACGATATCGGCATCGCCAATGTCGACGATGCGCACCGACTGCGGCAGATAGGTGCAATCATCTTCATGGTCATAGGCCCCGGCATGGCCGAAGCTGAACAGCGTGGAGGCCTCGCGCACCGCACGCGGGCCGAACCGGGCCCCGGCGCGGAACTGGGTACCAAAGTCGAAAGGCGCGCCAAGGATCGCCACATCGGCGGAAATCCTTGACCAATCCTCGACGTAAGGGTGCTTGCCAAAGGTCGAGATGCCGACGAAGGGCAGGTTCAGCCGACCGCTGTCATAGGTATTTGCCATGATGCCCGTTTCCTTAGCGCGGTGTGACGCCCCGCAGCCGTTCGGAGCGGCGGCGCAAAAGCTCGACAGTGGTCAAGAGAAGCACCGAGATGATCACCAGTATCGTCGCCACGGCCAGGATCGCGGGGCTGATGGCTTCGCGGATGCCGTTGAACATCTGGCGCGGGATGGTCTGCTGATCGGGGCCTGCGATGAAGAGCACCGCCACCACCTCGTCAAACGAGGTGACAAAGGCGAACAAGGCGCCCGAGATGATGCCGGGTAGGATCAGCGGCATCACCACCTTGAAAAACGTGGTGCGCGGGTTGGCCCCCAGCGAATGGGCGGCGCGGATCAAGGACTGGTCAAATCCCGACAGCGTCGCGGTCACGGTGATGATGACAAAGGGGATTCCAAGGACAGCATGGGCGACGATGACGCCCAAGTGCGAATTCACCAGACAGCCCTTTTCCGAGAGGAACAGCGACGGCACGGCACCAAGGGCTGAATTCGGATCCACACAGGCCTGCGCATAGAAAAACGACATGCCGACCGCGATGATGATGATCGGCACGATCATCGGCGAGATCAAGATTGCCATGATGAGGCGGCGATAAGGCATTTCCGGGCGGGAAAGGCCCAGCGCGGCGATGGTGCCAAGCACGGTGGCCAGAATGGTCGCCCATAGCCCGACCCAGAACGAGTTTTTTGCCGCCTGAACCCAGGTTGAACGCTCCCAGGCCTCGGACCACCAAGCCCCGTCGCGTGGCGCATCAGGGGCGGGGTGACCAACGGTCAACAGCGCATCATACCAGCGTAAGGAATAGCCTTCAGGATCGAAGGTCAGCATCTTTTCGGTAAAGGTGAAATAGGGCTCGGCGTTGAACGACAGAGGGATCACCACAAGGATCGGCGCGATCAGGAAGATGAAGATCAGCGTGCAGATAACCAAATAGGTGTAATGCCAGATGCGCTCTAGCGGGTCGGCATAGGTGGGAAGGGCCATGATATCTCTCCTCAGCCGAGTTTCAGGCGATCAATGCCGATCAGCCGGTCGTAAAGCCAGTACAACACCAGAATGGCGGCCAAGAGCATGGCAGCCAGAGCGGCGGCCAGCGACCAGTTGGATTTGGTCATGTGGAAGCTGATGAGGTTCGAGATCAGCTGCCCATCGGCGCCGCCGACAAGGGCGGGGGTGATGTAATAGCCGACAGCCAGAATGAACACCAACAGCGACCCCGCAGCGATGCCCGGCAGGGTTTGCGGCAGATAGACCCGGCGGAAGGTGGTCCAGCTTGTGGCGCCCAAAGACCGCGCAGCGCGGGCATAGCTGGGCGGAATGACCCGCATGACCGAATACAAAGGCAGGATCATGAAGGGCAAAAGCACATGGGTCATCGCCACGATTGTGCCGGTCATGTTGTACATCATCGACAGGCGGTTTTCGTCGCCAAGCAGCCCGATCCAGACCAGTAGGTCATTCACGATCCCCTGTTCCTGCAACAAGGCAATCCAGCTTGTCGTGCGCACCAAAAGGGAGGTCCAGAAGGGCAGCAGCACAAGGATCATCAAGAGCGACGACTTCGACATGGGCAAGACGGCCAGAAGATGCGCCACCGGGAAGGCCAGCAAGAGACAGATCACTGTGATGACGGCCGAAACGAGTAAAGTCTTGAAGAAAAGGTAAAGATAGATGCGTTCCTTGTCGTCACCGGCCTGCCAGCCCTCATCCGTCAGCTTGCGGTCGGTGCCGACCTTGTAGAATTCCGTCGTAAACTCCGACGACGCGGCCTCCATCGCATACCAAAGCTTTGGCGCGCCCCACGCCGGATCAAGCGCCAACATCGCCTCTTTGAAAGGCGGCTGCATATCGCCAGCTTCACGGGCGCCTTTCTTGAACAGGCTGATCGACCCCGGCACGGTATAGTTGATCCGCGTGCCAGCCATGCCGGTGTTCTTGGTCGCCTGCATTTCCGCAAGATCCTTGACCAAGGCAGCAAAGGCCTCTTCCGGCGGGTTCATATGGTCAAAATCTGGATTGGCGTCGAACCAGGCCGTCAGGGTTGGGGATGATTTGGAAAAACCGTCATGCTCGACAGACCGTTTGAGCATATAGCCGATCGGGATCAGGAAAGTCAGCAGCACAAAGAGGAGCAGCGGCAGCACCAGAAAGAACGCGCGACGCCGGGCACGCGACTGGGCGACGGCAAGCGCCTCTTTCAGCGCGCGGCCATCGGCGGTTGTCAGCAGTTCGGTGGAAGCGTCGGCCATGGCCCTACCCTCTTGACTTGGGGGTCGGGCGCGAAGTTGCCTCCGCGCCCGGTCTTGTCTTGCAGTGACAAGGGACGCGATGCGCCCCCTGCCAGATTGCGATTACTGCGACAGCCAAGCCTGGAAGCGCTCGTTCAGTTCGGCGTCCTTGTCGACCCAGAAGTCAGCCGAAGTCAAAAGCGCGTTGGTCAGGTTCTCTGGCGCGGTCGGCAGGTGGGGCGCCATCACAGTCTTGCCGTCCTTGAACATCAGTTCGGTCGCCATCGACGACTTACGGGCCGGACCGTAGGAGATGTGCTGAGCCTGTGCGCGCAGACCATCGGTCGAGGTGGCGTAACGGATGAAGTCCATCGCCAGATCTTTGTTCGGCGCACCCTTCGGCACGACATACATTTCGTTTTCGTAGATCTGACCATCCCAGATGATCTGGAAGGGCTTGCCTTCGTTGATCGCGGCGGCGAACAGGCGGCCGTTATAGGCAGTGGTCATGACGACTTCGCCGTCAGCCAACAACTGCGGCGGCTGAGCGCCAGCTTCCCACCAGACGACTTCCGACTTGATGGTGTCCAGTTTCGCAAAGGCGCGGTCCACGCCTTCGGGGGTTGCCAGCACATTGTAGACTTCCGAAGCCGGAACGCCGTCGCCCATCAAAGCGAATTCCAGAACGGCTTTGGCGCCCTTCTTCAGGCCACGCTTGCCGGGGAACTTTTCCAGATCGAAGAAGTCGGCGGCGGTTTTCGGGGCTGCATCAGCCGCGAACTTGGTGCTGTCAAAGCCATAGACGTTCGACCAGATGTCGGTCGACACGCCGCATTCGGTGATCGCGCCTTCCAGGAAGTCTTCGGTTGCGGTCACGCCGTCATTGCCAGCGGGCAAAGAGGCCGCGTCGATCGGTTCCAGCACGCCTTCGTCGCACAGGCGGATCGCGTCGGCATATTCGACCGAAGCGACGTCAACGGTTACGTTGCCAGCTTCGACCATGGCCTTGATTGCCGGTGCGGGGTTGTCGCTGTCAACCATGACAGCGCCATTGCCGGTCGCCGCAGCCCACGGCTTCACATGGGCTTCGGTCTGGGCTTCGCCATAGGCGCCGCCCCAGGACATCACGGTGACATCAGCATTTGCCGCGAAAGCAAAGCTGGTCAGCGCGGTCGTCAGAACAAGAAGTTTTTTCATTGTTAGCTCCCAGTTGGATTGCAGATTGTTTACCGCCCCTCTGCAGAACGGGTGGCGGCCAGTTGGCCTTACATCGGATCAAGCGCACGGGCATCTTGCGGATGCCAGCCCACCTTGATCTTCTGTCCCGGGCTGAGGCGAGTCTGCCCCAGCGTATTTCGCATCTTCATGACGAAGTCGTCCGAACCCGCCACGCGCAGAACGACGCGCAGGATGTCGCCCATGTAAATGATTTCAAGCACTTCAGCGTCGATCATATGGGCGCCTTGTGGCATCATCTCGGGCTTGAATTCCACCCGTTCGGGACGGATCGACACCAGCGTCTTGCCGCCCTTTTCCTTGGCGTTGACGGCGGTGGCGTCAATAAGTTCACCCGCGGTCAGACGCACGAGCGCTTTGTCACCCTTCAACTCTTCAATGGTGCCCATCAGCTTGTTGTTCTCGCCGATGAACTGGGCGACGAAGCTGTTCTCAGGGCGTTCATAAAGATCGGCAGGCGGAGCCAGTTGCTGGATACGGCCATCGTTGAACACCGCCACGCGGTCGGACATGGTCAGCGCCTCGCCCTGGTCATGGGTCACATAGACCACCGTAATACCAAGGTTTTCGTGCAGGTGCTTGATCTCGAACTGCATGTGTTCGCGCAGCTGCTTGTCAAGTGCGCCAAGCGGCTCGTCCATCAGGACCAGCTTGGGGTCAAACACCAAGGCGCGGGCCAAGGCGATGCGCTGCTGTTGGCCGCCTGAAAGCTGCGATGGGCGACGGTTGGCAAAGGCTCCCATCTGCACCATGTCAAGCGCGCGCTTGATCTTGGTCTCGCGCTCATCCTTGCCCATGCCGCGGACTTCCAGCGGAAAGGACAGATTTTCGCCGACGGTCATGTGGGGAAACAGCGCGTAATTCTGGAACACCATGCCAATGCCGCGCTTATGCGGCGGCACCTGATTGATCGGCGTACCATCCAGCCGGATTTCGCCATGGGTGGCGGTTTCAAAACCCGCAAGCATCATCAGGCAGGTAGTCTTGCCACTGCCCGAGGGGCCGAGCATCGTCAGGAATTCACCCTTGCCGATGTGCAGGTTCAAGTCTTTGACGACAAGGGAAACCCCGTCGTAGCTTTTTTGAACATGTTCAAAAGCGACGAAAGCGTCGTTCTGGCTGGTCATCCCAGTCAATCTCCCCGTCTGTCCGGCAGCTATCCTGCACTTGTCGTCCTGCGACTTAAGCCAATGCAAAGGTCGTTTGCAATTCACTTATTGTTGCCTTTCAGCATGCACGCCGATTGCAGGCCAATCGGGCATTTTGCGCCGCATTTGCCGCGCAGAACGGCATGGGAAGAATGGCTGTGCGGGAAAATGGCCTGCAGATGCGATTTGACTTTTTGGTCAAAGGGCTGCGGCGCGGCGGTCGGCGGCAGCGTGATTCCCTGACTCGCTCTCAGCCCCCGGGTAAGGCGCAAGCTCAGGAAGAAATCCCGGCGCAGAGGCGCGCTGATGAAAGGCCTTGGCAGCGGCAAACCCCAAGAGAGGCAGGCAGCGCGGGCCATAAGCCTCGGCAAGGGTTTGTCCAGGCCCCGGCGGGCAATGGCGCCGGAGCACGTCAGCGAGTTCCGCGCGCATCTCTGGCGGAAAGGCCGCAAGCGACATGCGGCCGGGGGAAAGGCTTTCCGCGGTGACCCCGTCGACCAGGATGATGCTGTGGCGTGGCAAGAGAAGATGGTGGTAGGTCAGATCGCGCGCGCCCTGTGCGATGCGCGCGCCCCACCCAAGACGGGCGAGATGACCGGCACGGATCAGCGCGACCTCGGTCCCGCGTGTCACCCGCAGCGCGTGCTGCGGTGAAAACAGCGTGTCACGCAAGGCGCCATGGCTGCCCGCCCGGATCCGCACCGGCCGCAGGGCCGCACGTTGCGCCAGCTCGTCTGCGTCGACCGGGCGGGCCCCAGCCCACAAGATCGGTGCTGCACCCCCGTCGGCGAGGCTGACCATGTCGCCCGCCTCCAGTGCTTCTATCGGCCGCGGGAAACGGGGGGTCTGCAACCGGCTGCCCGCCACCAGAGAGGGCGCACCCATGGCGTGCAGCATGCCCGGTGCCGCGACGATGGCCGGATCAACCCCGTCTAGCCGCAGGGTTTCGCCTTCGGGAAAGGTCAGGACCGTCTCGCCCGAGGGGCCGGTGCTGATCACGACATCCCAGGCCTTGATCGGGCTGGCGTCGGGGTTTTGAAGGTCCGAGACATCCAGCCGGTCGGTGGTTTCAAACCCGATCAGGGTCATCTGGAAATCCAGAATCCGATCACCGCCGCCCGCCTCGAACAGCAAAAAGCTGTCGCGCCCGGCACCACCGGTCATCACATCATCGCCGGACCCGCCAGTCAGCAAGTCATCGCCATCGCCGCCAAAAAAGCTGTCGTTGCCGATGCCGCCCGCCAGCGTGTCGTTGCCCGCATCGCCAAACAGCCGGTCATTGCCCGCCCCGCCGGTCAGGCTGTCATTGCCAGCCCCGCCATAAAGCGAATCCTCGCCCGCGCCGCCGATCAGCGTGTCATTGCCGCCCGCCGCCTCGACCTGCATGGCGGCGCTGGCGGCCGAGCCGTTCAGAAGGTCAGACCCGCTGCCCAGCGTGAAGCGTTCGAATTCCGAAAAGGCCACGCTGTTGGCGCCCGAGGTCACCGTCCCGGCCTCGGACCCGGTGAAGTTAACCGTCAGGTTCGAGGTAACGGTGAACAGGTCCAGATGGTCGAAATCCCCGGCACTTTCGCCGCCCTGGGCCGTATCGCTGCCCCAGCCATTGGCGAATTGCACCAGATCGGTCTCGGTGCCGCCAAAGATCTGGTCATTCCCCCCCGCCGATCAGCGTGTCGCTGCCCTGCCCGCCCGTCAGGCTGTCATCGCCTGCATCGCCCCTCAAGCTGTCGTTGCCGGTACCGCCGTCCAGCGTGTCGTTGCCCGTACCGCCCGAGAGGGAGTCGTTGCCGTCGCCGCCGAGGACGCTGTCGTTCCCCGCCCCGGCCGAGATCGTGTCGGCACCCGCGCCGCCATAAAGCCAGTCGCTGCCGCTGCCGCCGGTGATCGTGTCGTTGCCACCGCCCCCGGCAATCTCCTGCGACACGGTCGAGGCCGAGGCGTTGATGCTGTCGCCCGCCTCTGTGCCCCACATCCCCTCGACCTGCGAGAAGCTGCCCGATCCGCCGCCGCCGCCGTTGTAGACATAGGTCCCGGCCTCGTTGCCGGTGAAGGTGACGGTGACGCCGACCCCGGGCGTGCCGCCGTTCAGGCCCAGCTGGTCCCAGTCGTTGCCGTCCTCGCCGCCGGTGATCGTGTCGTTGCCCTGGGTGTCGTTGACCCAGAAATGGTCGTTGCCCGTGCCACCCGACAGGCTGTCGTTTCCCGCACCGCCAATCAGCGTGTCGTTTCCGTCGCCGCCCGTCAGCGTGTCATTGCCCGCGCCGCCGTCGAGGCTATCGTTGCCCGTGCCGCCTTCCAGCGAATCCTCGCCCGACCCGCCAAGAAGGTGATCATCACCCGCGTCGCCGTACAGACGGTCCGCGCCCGATCCCCCGGTCAGGGTATCGTTCCCGGACAGGACATAGACCGTGGTGCCCGACGTCGTGCCAGAGGCGTCGTAGGTATCGGCTTGGGACGTTCCCGACAGCTGCTCGATCCCGGTAAAGGTGCCGAAGCCGCTGGTCCCGTTGAAATCGTAGCTGCCCGACCCACTGCCGGACTGCACGACCGTCACGCCCTGCGTGCTGGTCGGGGTTGCGAAAACCAGCTGGTCATTGCCGGTGCCGCCGTCGATCGTGTCGATACCGTGGTCGTCCGAGACAATGACAACGTCGTCCCCGGTGCCGGCAAGCACGCTGTCGTTGCCGAGACCCGAGTTTATCGTGTCGTTGCCTGCGCCCCCGAAGATCGTATCGTTGCCGGCATCCCCGCGCAGGCTGTCGTTGTTGTCGCCGCCGTCCAGCGTGTCGTAGCCCGCCCCCCCCGCTGACGATGTCGTTTCCGGTCCCGCCGTAGACGGAAATCCGCCCGTCGTCTCCATGGACCGTGTCATTTCCCGCGTCGCCAAAGACGCTATCGTCGCCACTTCCACCGGCAGAAAGTTCATTGCCGTTGCCACCATAGACGGTGTCGCGACCAGCTCCGCCGAAGGCAAGCTCATTGCTGCCGTCGCCTGCACTTACCAGATCATTGCCGCTCCCGCCAAAGACCCAGTCTGCATCCAATATGCCACCGGTAACGGTGTCATCCCCCGCGCCGCCATAGAGATCGTCATAGGCGTCAGAGCCACCGATCAGGCTGTCATTGCCATCCCCGCCATAGACGGTATCGAAACCGGTGGACGCCAGAACGGTGTCATAGCCCCCCTCGGCATAGACGATATCATCGCCCGCGCCGGGGTTTATGCTGTCGGCCCCATCGCCGCCATAGATGGTGTCAGCCCCGCCTCCCGCGTTGATCGTATCGTTGCCGCTATAGCCATAGATGTCATCGGCGCTGGTGCTGCCGGTAAGCGAGTCATTACTGGATCCGCCAAAATAGGTTGCCATCGCGCGCCTCAAGCCACCCGCAGGCAGCCTGCGGGCCAGACATCATGGGGCGCTACAGTCTAACCTACGGTTAAGACGCAATTTCTTGTTTAATTGTCAGAGAATATTTACGCGCTTGCAGGGATTGCCTGTTTGGCGCGAATGACCGAGGCCGATTGGTGCGGATGAAAAGACTCGAACTTTCACTCCGGTTAAGGAACAGCGACCTCAACGCTGCGCGTCTACCAATTCCGCCACATCCGCACTGATCTGGCCTCGGGTGCATGGTGTTTAGCGGCAAGGTTCGGGGAAGAAAAGGGGGATTCTGCACATCTTTGGTACAGGTTGCGTTGCATTCGTCGGCCACGCGCGGCATCTGTCGGCCAAACGGATGCGGAGAAGGTGATGCACAAGGTCGAATGGAAAACCCTGCCTGGGCTTTCGCCTTTTGCCGAGACGCTGGCCGCGATGGAGGCGCGGGTCGCGGCCATAAATGCGGGCACCGCGCCCGAAGCGATCTGGCTTTTAGAACATCCCCCGCTTTACACCGCAGGCACCAGCGCAAAGCCCGCCGATCTGGTCGATCCTGACCGATTTCCGGTGTTTCCGGTCGGTCGTGGCGGGCAATACACCTATCACGGGCCGGGCCAGCGGGTGCTTTACACCATGCTTGACGTCGGCAAGCGCGAAAAGGACGTGCGCTGTTTTGTGCGGCATCTGGAAAACTGGATTATTGCCGCGCTGGCCGAGTTCAACGTCAAGGGCGAGATCCGGCCCGGCCGCGTCGGCGTTTGGGTGCAGCGCCCAGACAAGGCCCCCAATCCGGATGGTTCGGTGCGCGAAGACAAGATCGCCGCCATCGGCATCAAGCTGCGCAAATGGGTCAGCTTTCACGGCATCTCGATCAACGTCGAACCGGACCTGTCGCACTTTTCCGGAATCGTCCCCTGCGGCATCAAAGATCATGGGGTGACCAGCCTTGTCGATCTGGGCCTGCCGGTGACGATGGCCGATCTGGACGCAGCGCTGATGGCAACCTTTGACAGTGCAATGGCCTCGACCTGTCCGGTCTGACGCGTGCATGCACTGCCGCCCGGCTGACGCCAAGGGACCTTGGAACAGGCACCGCGCAACCCTGCGACGCTGCTTGCTATTGCATAACAGAGGGCCAAAATCCATGTGTTGGCACAGGGACGCGACCTGATACCCAACCCTTACGAGGATAGCATGACCAAATTCACTCTCGCGACGGCCTTTGGCGCCCTGATGCTGGCAGGCCCGGCGCTGGCTGCGGACCCGGCTGCCGGCGAAACCGACTTCAAGAAATGCAAGGCTTGCCATGCCATCGTGGCCTCAGACGGCACCGAAGTGGTCAAGGGAGGTAAGACCGGCCCGAACCTGGGTGGTGTGATCGGCCGCCCGATCGCCTCGGTTGCTGACTTCAAATACGGCGAATCGATTTTGGCGGTCGGCGCAACCGGTGCAGTCTGGGACGAGGCCTCGCTTGCCGCCTATATCACCGATCCGGCCGCCTGGCTGAAAGAGCAGACGGGCGACTCAGCCGCCAAGTCGAAGATGTCGTTCAAGCTCGCCTCGGGCGCCGAGGATATGGCGGCCTATCTGGCCACCATCAAGTAAGCTCGCGCCGCGGCCGCAAGGACCGCACCTGCCGGATGACGAAGCAACATGCGCTGATAGGGCGGCCGACCGGCCGCCCTTTCTTGTGTTTCGGCACCGGTAGCGAACCGGGGGCGTGCGACATCATTTCTTGATCTTGATCAAACTCTTTGATTGCCCATCCCCGGCGCAAGGCTTAAAGACTGACCTCAATGAGGCGCAGGGGCACGGCCCGGGCGCCCAAGGGAACACAAAATGGGAGACGCCAATGGCAGACGCAGCCATTCATGGCCATGACCATGAACACAAAGGGTTCTTTACCCGTTGGTTCATGTCGACGAACCACAAGGACATCGGGATTCTGTATCTCTTTACCGGGGGTCTCGTCGGGCTGATTTCGGTCATCTTTACGCTCTACATGCGAATGGAGCTGATGCACCCCGGCGTGCAGTACATGTGTCAGGAAGGCGCGCGTTTCATCGCCACGGCCGATACCTGCACCCCGAACGGCCATCTTTGGAACGTGATGATTACCTATCACGGCGTGCTGATGATGTTCTTCGTGGTGATCCCGGCTCTGTTCGGCGGTTTTGGCAACTATTTCATGCCGCTGCAGATCGGTGCGCCGGACATGGCCTTCCCGCGGATGAACAACCTGAGTTACTGGATGTTTGTTGCCGGCGTGTCGTTGGGTGTGGCCTCGATGCTGGCACCGGGCGGCAACGGTGACCTGACCTCTGGCCTAGGGCCAGGATCGGGCGTGGGTTGGGTGCTTTACCCGCCGCTCACCACGACAGCCGAGGGCGGCTATGCGATGGACTTGGCCATTTTCGCCGTACACCTGTCGGGCGCCTCGTCGATCCTTGGCGCGATCAACATGATCACCACCTTCTTGAACATGCGTGCCCCCGGCATGACCATGCACAAGGTGCCGCTGTTCGCTTGGTCGATCTTCGTGACGTCTTGGCTGATCCTTTTGGCTCTGCCGGTTCTGGCGGGCGCCATCACAATGCTGCTGACCGACCGCAACTTTGGCACCACCTTCTTCACGCCTTCGGGCGGTGGTGACCCGGTGCTGTATCAGCACATCCTGTGGTTCTTTGGCCACCCGGAAGTGTATATCATCGTGATCCCGGCCTTCGGCATCATCAGCCAGGTCATCGCCACCTTCTCGCGCAAGCCGATCTTCGGCTATCTGCCGATGGTGTATGCGATGGTTGCGATCGGTGTTCTGGGCTTTGTCGTCTGGGCGCACCACATGTACACCGCCGGCATGTCGCTGACCCAACAGTCCTACTTCATGCTGGCCACCATGGTCATCGCGGTGCCGACCGGCATCAAGGTGTTCTCGTGGATTGCCACCATGTGGGGCGGCTCCATCACCTTTGAAACCCCGATGCTCTGGGCCTTCGGCTTCCTGTTCCTCTTCACCGTCGGTGGCGTCACCGGCATTGTGTTGAGCCAGGCACCGGTGGACCGCGTCTATCACGACACCTACTATGTCGTGGCTCACTTCCACTATGTGATGAGCCTGGGCGCTGTCTTCGGGATCTTTGCCGGGATCTACTACTGGATCGGCAAGATGTCGGGCCGTCAGTATCCGGAATGGGCGGGCAAGCTGCACTTCTGGGCCATGTTCATCGGCTCGAACCTGACGTTCTTCCCGCAGCACTTCCTGGGCCGTCAGGGCATGCCGCGCCGCTATATCGACTATCCCGAGGCCTTTGCCTACTGGAACTGGTTCTCGTCGGTTGGTGCGTTCATCTCCTTCGCCTCTTTCATCTTCTTCATCGGCATCGTGTTCTACACGCTTCTGTGGGGCCGCAAGGTGATCGAGAACAACTATTGGAACGAACACGCTGACACGCTGGAATGGACCCTGCCCTGCCCGCCGCCCGAACATACGTTCGAGCAACTGCCGAAGCGGGAAGACTGGGACAAGTCTCACGCGCACTAAGCGCATGGCGGGGTGAACCCCGCCCTACGGAAACGCAAAGGCCCTGAGGGAAACCCCAGGGCCTTTTCCTTTGGGTAGGACGGGCTATCTGCACCGACCGAGAGACTTGCAATGCCCTATGAATGGCTTCCCCCCGAAGGCGACAACCGCCGCCTGCACCTTTGGCCCTACCGGTCGCTGCCGCGCCGGGGGATGGTGTGGTTTCTGGGCGGCACATCGATCTGCATCGTGGTGCCGCTTCTGGGCTTGATCGGAACGCCGGTCCTTTGGGGGCTGTTGCCGTTTCTCCTCGCCGCTTTGACCGCGATCTGGTGGGCCTTGGAGAAAAGCTTTCGCGATGCCGAGATCGTCGAGGAAATGGAAATCACGCCCGATCAGGTGACGTTGGTCCGCCACGGGCCGCGCGGCAAACGGCAAGACTGGCAAGCGAACCCCCATTGGGTGCGCCTGACGCTACACGCCAGTGCAGGCCCGGTGCCGCAATACCTGACCATGAAGGGCGAAGGCCGTGAAGTGGAGCTGGGTGCCTTTCTGACCGAAGTAGAACGGCGGCGGCTGGCAGCCGAGATTACCGAAGTGCTGCGGCCATTGCGGTGACGCGAAGAAGGCTAGATCTTTCGTCGAAGAATCGCGTGCGCGTTAGCCGAGCCGATCCTTGATCTTCGGCCCCACCGCGCCAAAGTCCATCTGGCCGGTGTATTTGGCCTTCAAGACCCCCATCACCTTGCCCATGTCTCGGATGGATGTTGCCCCCACCTCGGCAATCGCGGCGGCAATGGCGGCCTCGACCTCGGCCCCGTCCAACTGGCGCGGCAGGAACTCTTCGATGATCTTGATTTCGGCCTGTTCCTTTTCCGCCAGTTCCAGCCGCCCGCCCTCTTCATAGGCGCGCGCCGATTCCTGACGTTGTTTGACCATGCGGCCTAAAACGGCCAGAATTTCGCCCTCGGCGATCACACCCTCGCCGCCCTCGCCCCGGTTGGCGATGTCGCGGTCCTTGATGGCGGCGTTGATCAGCCGCAGCGTCGACAAGCGATCGGCTTCCTTGGCCTTCATCGCCTCTTTCAAGGCGGTTTGCAGCTGGTCGCGCAAAGACATCAGTCCTATCCCCATGGATTTTCAAACGCGGGCACATTACCGCGATGTGCCGCGCGACGCAACCGCCGCTGTTTTCGACAACCTATTGATAAACAATAATATTCCTTTTACCGCAAAGCCTTGACCCCGGCCCGCTTGGCCCTTAGGTTCCGGCAAATTTGCCCGAAGGGAGTCGCCGCAATGCCCACCCCGCCCAAAACTCCAGCAAAACCAACGGCCTGCATCGCTCTGGCCGATGGTACGGTGTTTTACGGCCAAGGCTTTGGGGCTACGGGCGAGACGGTTGCGGAACTGGTGTTCAACACCGCCATGACCGGCTATCAGGAAATCATGACCGATCCGTCCTATGCGGGCCAGGTCGTGACCTTCACCTTCCCCCATATCGGCAATACCGGCACCACCGCCGAAGATGATGAAACCGCCGATCCGGTCGCGGCGGGCATGGTGGTGAAATGGGACCCGACCGAGCCGTCGAACTGGCGGGCGACTGATGATCTGGAAGGTTGGCTGGCCGAGAAGGGCCGTATCGGGGTGGGCGGGATCGACACGCGCCGCCTGACCCGGGCGATCCGCCAGCAGGGTGCGCCCCATGTGGCGCTGGCCCACAGCCCCGATGGGTTCTTTGATCTTGAAGCGCTGGTGGCCAAGGCACGGGCCTGGAAGGGCCTTATCGGGCTGGATCTGGCCAAGGATGTTTCTTGCCGCCAATCCTATGTCTGGGACGAGATGCGTTGGGCCTGGCCCGAGGGGTACAGCCGCCGCGAAGGCCCCGGGTACAAGGTGGTCGCCGTGGATTACGGCGCCAAGCGCAACATCCTGCGCTGCTTGGCCTCTGTCGGCTGCGAGGTTGTCGTGCTGCCCGCGACCGCGACGGCAGAAGAGGTTCTGGCCCACAAGCCCGAAGGCGTGTTTCTGTCCAATGGCCCCGGCGACCCGGCGGCAACAGGTGAATATGCCGTGCCGATGATCCAGGGGGTCTTGAAGGCCGATCTGCCCTTGTTCGGCATTTGCCTTGGCCACCAGATGCTGGCGCTGGCGCTTGGCGCCAAGACCCGCAAGATGAGCCACGGTCACCACGGCGCCAACCACCCGGTCAAGGATGTGACCACCGGCAAGGTGGAAATCACCTCGATGAACCATGGCTTTACGGTTGACAGCGCCACCCTGCCTGACGGGGTGATCGAGACGCATGTGTCCTTGTTTGACGGGACCAATTGCGGCATCGCGGTGAAGGGCAAGCCGATCTATTCGGTGCAGCATCACCCCGAGGCCAGCCCCGGCCCGCAGGACAGTTTCTACCTGTTCGAACGCTTTGCCGAGGCGATGAAAGCCCGTCGCGCCGCTTGACCCCATGGCGTGACCGCCGAGGCGTGCCGCTTGCGCGGCTTAACCTAGCATTAACCAGCCGCGCCCATTCTGCGTGAACAGCAGGAGGGACAATGTCGGCGGTCACTGCACATCTGCGGTCTGCAATCGAACCCGCCGCGCCGGTGCGCGGCGCCAATGCATTGGCCCGGAAACTGCTGCATCATGGGCTGGTCCATCCGCATGACATGGTTGAGGTGCTACGACTGCACCGGTCCCAGGGCGGGCGTCTGGCCGATCTTCTTCTGGCCCGCGGCCTGATCCGTGAAGAGCGGCTTCTTGCCGTTCTGGCCGAAATCTGGGGGGTGGGGCTGTACTCAGACCACAGCCCCAAAATCGACCCGCGCCTGATCGACGCCTTTGGCGCTGTGGATTGTCAGTCGCTGCATCTCTTGCCCTGCCAGGTGATTGGCGGGGGCACTCTGGTGGCCACGGCGCACCCCGAGGAGTTTCATCGCCACTGCCCCCGGCTTGAAGCGGTGTTCGGCCCGGTTCTCATGGTGGTGATTGAATCGGTGCTTCTCCGGGTTCGGGGCGCGGGCCTGGCACGGCTTGCCGAAACCCGAGTTGCTGCCTGCGACAGTTGCCGCAGCTACCGGGCCGAGGCGATGCGCCTGCCGGTCATGATCCTTGCCCTTGTCGCGGTTCTGGCCGGGGCTCTTTGGCCCGCCTCAGCACTTTTGGCGCTGGTCATCGTGGCGCTTCTGGCCGGGATCGCCTTTACCGGGCTGAAGCTTGCCGCGCTTTTCGGCGCGCTGCACCACCGCGCCGAACCGCCGCCGCCTGTGGTCGTCCGCCTGCCGATCGTGTCGGTGATGGTGGCGCTTTACCGCGAAAGCAATATCGCGCCTCGGCTGATCAAACGCTTGGGCAGGCTTGACTATCCTCAAGAGCTTCTCGATGTCCTCCTTGTGGTCGAGGCCGAAGATCTCCTGACGCGCGAGGCGCTGGACCGCGCAAATCTGCCCGGTTGGATGCGGGTCGTCGTGGTGCCGGACGGAACGGTCAAGACCAAGCCGCGCGCGCTCAACTTCGCGCTTGATCACTGTCGGGGCAGCATCGTCGGGGTCTATGACGCCGAGGATGCGCCTGAACCAGACCAGATCCGCAAGGTGGTGCAGCGCTTTCACGCCCGTGGGCCTGATCTGGCCTGCCTGCAGGGCCGGCTGGAATTCTACAACCCCCGCATCAACTGGTTGTCGCGCTGTTTCACCATCGAATATGCGGCCTGGTTTCGCCTTCTTCCCGGGGTCGAGCAGTTGGGTCTGGCGGTTCCCCTGGGCGGGACAACGCTTTTCTTCCGCCGTGCCGCGCTTGACACCCTGGGCCGCTGGGATGCGCATAATGTCACCGAAGATGCCGATCTTGGCATGCGCATCGCCCGTCGCGGCTTTCGGACCGAGCTGATCGACACCACCACCTTTGAAGAAGCCACCTGCCGCCCGCGGTCATGGGTCAAGCAACGTTCGCGCTGGATCAAGGGGTTCATGATGACATGGCTGACGCATATGCGTGATCCGGCCCTGCTGTGGCGCGAACTGGGGCCGCGCCGGTTTGTCGGATTTCAGCTTTTATTTGGCGGATCGGTGCTGCATGCGCTTTTGGCCCCGGTGCTGTGGACCTTCTGGGCCTTGCCTCTGGGCCTGCCGCATCCGATTCAGGCGATCGTGCCGGATGTCTGGCTCTGGACGCTGATCCTTGGCTTTTTCGCCATTGAAATCGTGTTGATTGCCTTTGGCATCGTCGGGATGGGGCGCACACGGCACCGGCTCAGCACGCTTTGGGTGCCGACGATGATCCTTTACTATCCCCTTGCCACCCTGGCCGCCTACAAGGCCGCCTGGGAAATGCTGGTGCATCCCTTCTACTGGGACAAGACCACGCATGGCGAATTTGACATTGGCGGTTAGGCGGTAGTGCCGTCAGCGCGTCTTCAGTTCGCCCGCATCCACCCGCAGCCGGGTCTCGAAGGCCTTGGAAATATGGGATCTCAACGCCTGATAGGCTGCATCGCCGTCATGCGCCTCGATCGCGCGGACGATCTGGTCATGTTCGGCAAGCGCCACCTCATCGCGCCCCTCAGCCGCAAATGAGGTATGGGCCATCAGCGCCATCGACCGATGCACAAGATCCAGTTGCTGCACCAAAAACCGGTTATGGCTGGCCAGATGGATCAGCCGATGAAACCGCTTGTTGGCGCGCGACAGCGCGCGGGGATCGCCGCCCAAAAGGGCACGGTCATCTTCGACCATGCCGCGCAGGACGCGGATTTCCTCATCGGTCGCATGGCGCGCGGCCAGCCGCGCCGCCAGACCCTCAAGCTCGGTCCGCACGGTGTAAAGCTCAGCCAATTGGTTGTGATCGAGCGAGGCCACCATCAGGCTGCGCCCGTCACGCGCCAACATCCCTTGGGTCTCCAGCCGCTGCAGCGCCTCGCGCACCGGGGTGCGCGACACGCCGAGACGCTCGGCCAGTTCGGATTCCACAAGACGGTCGCCAGGTTTGAAATCGGCGCGTTCGATGGCATCAAGGATGAGCGTATAGGGGTCTTTCTGCACGGGCCATTCTCCAGTTTCGCGGCGCGAGACTAACGGCTTTCGCGCAGGGTTCAAGTCAGGCAATGGCCGCCAATTGCAGGCCCCGTCTTGCTGTCTTATGCTGCCGCCATGGTCAAGCAGCACTTCCACCACGTCACCACCTGGGTCTTTGACCTCGACAATACCCTTTACCCGCCACGCTATCGGCTCTTCGATCAGATCGAGGTGCGGATGACCGATTGGGTGATGAAAGCGCTACAAGTCAGCCGAGACGAGGCCAACCGCCTGCGCCAGCATTACTGGGATACCCATGGCACCACGCTGGCCGGGCTGATGTGCGAACATGGCATCGATCCTGGCCCCTATCTGGACGAAGTTCACGACATCGACTTTTCACTTTTGCCGACGGACCCGGCCCTGGCCGACCGCATCGCCAATCTGCCGGGCCGCCGCATCATCTATACAAATGCCTGCGCGCCCTATGCCGAAAGGGTGCTCGCGGCGCGCGGGCTTTCGGGGCTGTTTGACGCGATCTATGGGGTGGAACATGCAGACTTCCACCCCAAACCCGACCGCGCAGCCTTTGAGACGGTCTTTGCCCGTGACGGGCTGGACCCGACGCGCGCCGCCATGTTCGAAGATGATCCGCGCAATCTGAAGGTTCCTCATGAGATGGGGATGCAGACCGTTCATGTCGCCCCTGAACGTGCGCCGGGCGAGCATATCCACCACCATGCCGAGGATTTGACGGCCTTTCTGGCGCATCTGACAAGATGACGCATACCAAACTGCGCCCTGCGTCATCTTGCGCCCTGTAAGATAGGGAACAGACACATCATTTGGGATCTGAACAATACGGAGTCTCAGATGTCCATTTCACAGGCCCGCCCCGGCTTCCACATTCCGGTCATTTCCTCCATCGCCCGCGACATTGCGCGCGATGTGAACGTGATCTTCTACCTTCTTGTCATCGCCGTGACCGCGCTGGTGTTGGCGGTCCAGACCTGGGGGTTGGTGGTGCTGACGCTGACGGCCCTGTGCATGGTGCCGCTGATGTTTGCGCTTTTCATCTGGATTTCCTGGCCCTAAGGCCGCCCCCGTGACACCTTGCCCCTTCGCTTTCGCGCCGCTTCGCCTTAAGTTCGGGCCAAGTGGAAGGGGGCCAAGATGGACCGGATCAAGACCGATATCCTTGTCTCGGGCGGCGGTGTTGCCGGGCTGACGGCGGCGGCGGCCTTTGGTTCGGCCGGGTTTTCGGTGATCTGCACCGACCCCGAACCGCCGGTGACCGACCGTGAGGCGAGCGGCGCCGACCACCGTTCGACCGCCTTTTTGCACCCCTCGATCCCGGTCTTGCATGCTGCGGGCCTTTGGGACTGGCTGGCCCCCCATGCCGCCCCCCTGCAGGTGATGCGGATCATTGATGCCGGTGGCCCGGTGTCAGAGCCGCGCATCGTCAAGGATTTCGACGCCGCCGAGATTTCCGACCAGCCTTTCGGGTGGAATCTGCCGAACTGGCTCTTGCGGCGCGAAATGGTGGCCCGGCTGGGGCAGTTGCCAAATGTCACCTTTCTGCCCGGCACCGCCACCGCGCGTGTCATAACGCGCGAGGCTGAGGCGCTGGCCACCTTGTCGGATGGCAAGCGCATCTCGGCGCGGTTGATCGTGGCGGCAGACGGGCGCAATTCGACGGTGCGCCAAGAGGTGGGCATCGACGTGACTACCACCCGCTATGGCCAGAAGGCTCTGGCCTTTGCCGTGGCGCACCCGATCCCGCATAACAATGTCTCGACCGAGATTCACCGCTCGGGCGGGCCTTTCACATTGGTGCCGCTGCCCGACCGCAACGGTGGCCCGGCCTCTGCCGTGGTCTGGATGGATACGGGGCCCGAGGTGGCGCGGCTGGCCGCGCTGCCGGTGGACGCGTTCGAGGCGGCGATCAACGAACGCTCTTGTGGCATCCTTGGTCCGCTGCGGTTGGACAGCGCGCTGACCATTTGGCCGATCATCACCCAGGTGGCCGAGCGGCTGACCGCGCCCCATGTTGCGCTGATTGCCGAGGCGGCCCATGTCATGCCCCCCATCGGCGCGCAGGGGCTGAACATGAGCCTGGCCGACCTGTCGGCGCTTCTGGATCTGGCGGTGGCCAGACCCGTCGATCTGGGCAGCCCCGAGATGCTGGCCGCCTATGAGCGCAAGCGCCATCTGGAAGTGAAGGCGCGGCTTGCCGGGGTGGATCTCTTGAACCGCACCTCGATGCTGGGCGAGCCCTTCCTGCGCGATTTGCGCGCCGGGGCGCTGAACGCGCTTTATTCCCTTGGCCCGGTGCGCAAGACGCTGATGAAAGCGGGGCTCGGGGTGCGCTAAGCCTCGATCTCGACCGGGCGCGCGCCCTTGGCCCAGGCCTTAAGGCAGAGCATCTCGGCGGCGATCATCGCGGCCGCATTGGATGTCATTTCGGCATGGTCATAGGGCGGAGACACTTCGACCACATCCATGCCTTTGAAATCCAAGCCCTTCATCGCCCGCAAGATCGACAGGGCCTGAAAGCTGGTCAGCCCGCCCGGCACTGGCGTGCCGGTCCCCGGCGCGGTGGAGGGGTCAAGACAGTCAATGTCAAAGGTCAGATAGGCCGGTCCATCGCCCAGCACATTGTGCACCACATCGGCCACAGCCTCGGCCGTCATCGCTTGCACACGGTCGGCGTGAAGAATGGTCATGCCATGGCTTTTCTCGCCCGAAAAACAGGTGCGGACGCCGATCTGCACGGTGCGCTTGGGGTCGATGATGCCTTCGCGCACTGCATAGTTGAACATGCTGCCATGGTCGATACGGCCGCCCTCGTCCTCTTCGACATCGCGGTGGGCGTCGAACTGCACCAGCCCCATCGGCCCGTATTTCGCCGCATAGGCGCGCAGCGTCGGATAGGTGGTGAAATGATCGCCACCAAGGTTCAGCGTGGCCGCGCCGCCCGCGATCAGCGTGGCGATATGGCCCTCGATCGCCGCAGGAATGTCCATCGGTGCGCCCCAGTCAAAGGCGACATCGCCATAGTCGATGGCCGCCAGCGTATCGAAGGGATCAAAACGCCAGGGCCAGATCGGGCCCCAGCTGTGCTGTGCCGAAGCGCGGCGGATCGCCTCGGGTCCAAAGCGCGTGCCGGGGCGGTTACTGACCGACAGATCAAAGGGGATGCCGGTAATGGCGACATCCACCCCCGTCAGGTCCTTGGTGTATTTCCGGCGCAGAAAGCTGAGCGCGCCAGAATAGCTTGCCTCGATGGTCGAGCCGTGTAGGCGGGTCCGGGTAAAGGCCGCGTCCTGCAGCGCCTCTCCAACATCCTTGCCCATGAAAACCCCGCTTACAAAACCTGATCGAGCGCAGTCTTCAGCCGGGCAAGAGTGGAGTCAACATCCTTCAGCTTGTCCAGGCCAAAGAGCCCAAGGCGGAAGGTGCGGAATTCAGCCCCCTCGCCCACCTGCAGGGGCACACCGGCGGCAATCTGATAGCCCAGCGCCTTGAACTTCGATCCATTCTGGATGTCGGGATCGGTGGTGTAGCTGACCACCACGCCCGGGGCCTGAAAGCCTTCGGCCGCGACCGAGACCACCCCCTTGGCGGCCAGCATTGCCCGAACCGCCCGGCCCAGCGCCCATTGCGCGGCCTTGGCCTTGGCAAAGCCCATGGCCTTGGTTTCCAGCATGGCCTCACGGAAGCCGACAAGCGCATCGGTCGGCATGGTGGCATGGTAGGCGTGACCGCCCTTTTCATAAGCCTCCATGATCGCGCGCCACTTCTTGAGATCAATGGCAAAACTGTTCGAAGTGGTTTCAGCAAGCCGCGCCTCGGCGCGCGGGCTCATCACGACGACCCCGGCCGAAGGGCTGGCCGACCAGCCCTTTTGCGGGGCCGAAATCACCACATCAATGCCCAGCGCCGCCATATCCACCCAGATGCAGCCCGAAGCGATGCAATCCAGCACCATCAGCGCGCCCACCTCATGCGCCGCCGCCGCCATGGCTGCGATATAGTCATCGGGCAGGATGATCCCGGCCGATGTTTCGACATGGGGGGCAAAGACCGCATCAGGCTTTGTTTCATGGATCTTGGCGACCACCTTTTCGATGGGCGGCGGGGCATAGGGCGACTGGGCCGCATTGCCCGCCGCGCGGGCCATGACGACGGTGGTTTCCTTGGCAAAGCCACTCGCCTCGAAGATCTGGGTCCAGCGGTATGAAAACCAGCCATTGCGAAGGATCAGCGCGCGGCCTTGCCCGAACTGGCGCGCTACGGCCTCCATCGCATAGCTGCCGCCCCCCGGCACCATAGCCACGGCACTTCCCTTGTAGACCTCGCGCAGCATGGCCGAGATGTCGCGCATCACACCCTGAAACCGCGCCGACATGTGGTTCAAGCTGCGGTCAGTGAAGACGACCGAAAACTCTTGCAGGCCACCCTCGTCGATATGGTCGTGCGGCAGTTTCATGGGTGGCTCCTGTTTTTGCATGATGAACCGGCAGATTAGCCGGTTTTCGATGGCAGGCTGCACGAAAAGCGACGCGAATGCACCCGCTTTGGGACCGGGCTTGTCGGGCAAAGAACACGCACCAGAGCAGACGGGAAAACTTCGCCCGTTGCCAAGGGGTTGAAAGACTTGCGTGACAGGCGTTCGAGTGTATCCTGCGGCCGCAAACAAAAGGTGCCGCAGTGCAGAAGACCCCGCCTCTCGACTATAGCGAAGTGACGCCGACGGCGGCGATCGTCACGCAGGCGCACGGCTGGCGGGCAAAATGCCTGCAACGACTGGTGCGGCTGGACATGCCGGTGCCGAAAACCGTGGCGCTTCCGGCCCAGACGGTGCGGGCAATTGCGGCGGGCCACACGCTGGATGCCCGCGCCATTCTGGCGCATTTCGGCGACACGCCGCTGGTTTCGGTGCGGCCAAGCCCCGGAAACCCCGATTGGGGTGGGCCGGGCACGGTCTTGAACGTGGGCATGAACGCCGAACGCCACGCCGATCTGGTGCAGCGCCATGGGGCCGAGGCGGCGGACGCGCTTTATCTGCGCTTTGTGCAAGCCTATGCCATTCATGTGGCCCGTCTGGACCCCGACATGTTCGATGACATCAAGCCGGGGCCGAACGCGCTGCGCGACAGCCTGCGCCAATATGAGCGCGAGATGGACGAAGCCTTTCCCGAAGACCCGGCCCAGCAACTGGGCGAGGTGCTGCGCTCGATGGCGCGGGCCTGGGAGGGCACTTCGGCGCGGCTCTTGCGTCAGGCCAAGGGCGCCCCGGTCGAGGCGGCCCTTGGCCTTGTGGTGCAGGCGATGGCGCAAGGCATCGGCCAGGGGCTTTCGGGCTCGGGCGTGATCCAGTTTGTCGATCCGGTCACGGGGCTGCCGCAGATCACCGGGCGTTATCTGGGCAATTCGCAGGGGCGCGATGCGCTGAAAAAGACCGAAGCCATGTATCTGACGCGCGATCCGCGCGGCCCCTCGCTCGAAGACCTTTCGCCGGAAATCTTTGCGGAACTGGCCCGCCACGGCGCGGCCTGCCGGGCACGGCTGCGCGAGGAAATGCAGATCGAGTTTACGATCGAAGATGGGCACCTGTCGGTGCTGGACGCGGTCAAGGTGCAACGCTCGGCCCGGGCCGGGCTGAAGATCGCGGTGGCGCTGGCCGAAGATGGGATCATCTCGCAAGACGAGGCGGTGTTGCGGGTCGAACCGCGGGCGCTGTCAGAGCTTTTGCACCCGCAGGTCGATCCGCGCGTGCCGCGCGATGTCTTTGCCAAGGGGATTGCCGCAAGCCCCGGCGGCGCGGTCGGGCGGCTGGCGTTTTCCTCTCCCGCAGCCCAGGCCAGCGCGGCGCGCGGTGAGCCCTGCATCCTTGTCCGGCGCGAAACCGCGCCCGAGGATATTCGGGGCATGCATTCGGCCGTGGGCGTCTTGACCGAACGCGGCGGCGTCACCAGCCATGCCGCTGTGATCGCGCGCGGGTTGGGGCTGCCCTGTGTGGTGGGCGCATCGGGGCTGCGGTTGGACAGCAAGGACAAGAAACTGGTTGCCGCCGATGGCCGGGTTTTCCGCGAAGGCGATGTCATCACGCTGGACGGCACCACAGGCGAGGTGCTGGCCGGAGCGGCCGAGATGCTGGCCCCGGCGCTTGACGACAGTTTCCGCACACTTCTGGGCTGGGCCGATGCGGTGCGCGATATCGGCATCCGCGCCAATGCCGACACCCCCGCCGATGCAGCCATGGCGCGCCAGTTCGAAGCGCAGGGCATCGGCCTGTGCCGCACCGAACACATGTTCTTTGACGAAGACCGTCTTGTGGTGATGCGCGAGATGATCTTTGCCGACACCCCCCATGACCGCGCCGCCGCTCTGGCGCGGCTCTTGCCGATGCAGCGGGACGACTTCGTGCAGCTTTTTGAAATCATGGCGGGCCTACCGGTCTGCATCCGTCTTTTCGACCCGCCCTTGCATGAATTTCTGCCCCATTCGCGCGAAGGGCTGCGCGAATTGGCCGAAGCATTGGACAAACCCCTGTCGGATGTAACCCGCCGCGCCGAGGCGCTGGCCGAGTTCAACCCGATGCTGGGCATGCGCGGCGTGCGGCTGGGCGTGGTCTTGCCGGAAATCTACGCCATGCAGGCGCAGGCGATTTTCGAGGCCACCGTCGAAGTCGGCCGTCGCGGTGCCCGTGTGGTGCCCGAGATCATGATCCCGCTGGTCAGTGCCCGGCGCGAGGTGGAGCTGGTGAAAACCCATATCGACGCGGTTGCCGCGGCCGTCCGGGTGCGCACCGCCGCCCCCTTCGACTACAAGCTGGGTGTAATGGTGGAAACGCCACGTGCGGCGCTGCGGGCCGGCGAAATCGCCCAGCACGCCACCTTCCTGTCTTTTGGCACCAATGACCTGACGCAGATGACCTATGGCCTGTCGCGCGACGATGCGGGCCGTTTCATGAACACCTATGTCCAGCAGGGCGTGTTTCCCGAGGATCCCTTCCATGTGCTGGATGTGGACGGGGTGGGAGAGCTGTTGCACATCGGTGCAGAGCGTGGTCGCGCCACCCGCAAGGACCTGACGCTGAGCATCTGTGGCGAGCATGGCGGCAACCCCGAATCAATCGCCTTCTGTCGCGGCCAAGGCTTTGATTACGTCTCGTGCAGCCCGTTCCGAGTGCCGCTGGCACGTCTTGCAGCGGCGCATCTGGCTTTGGCAGATCGTGAGGCATGACAAAATCCTGACACAATATCATGATTTCGTCGGTAAAATGTGAAAAACTACATGAACTGCATCAGCAAGAACTTGCCGAAGCGGGCGTGATTCAGGTTGCATTGCAGCAATAGCGG
>Ga0194133_10002482_pt1 | contig 28295 bp, 26 predicted proteins | sample TA2KigOf40mmetaG_FD_155448 | JGI IMG/M metagenome (GOLD analysis project Ga0194133, IMG submission 155448) | Freshwater microbial communities from Lake Tanganyika, Tanzania - TA2015055 Kigoma Offshore 40m | ecosystem: Environmental > Aquatic > Freshwater > Lake | place: Tanzania: Lake... | reverse complement strand
CCGAAGCGAATATGATTGGGGTTGCCGCCGGTCTTACCATTGGTGGCAAGATCCCTTTTACTACCACCTTTGCTAATTTTTCTACCGGCCGTGTTTACGACCAGATCCGCCAGAGTGTGGCGTACAGCGAAAAAAATGTAAAGATCTGTGCCTCGCATGCCGGTCTTACCCTAGGCGAAGACGGAGCCACGCACCAGATCTTAGAAGATATTGGGTTGATGAAGATGCTACCCGGTATGACCGTAGTAGTGCCCTGTGATTATGCACAAACTAAAGCAGCTACCGAAGCAATTACTGACTATAAAGGCCCTGTTTATTTACGCTTTGGTCGCCCGGCTTGGCCCATTTTTACCAGCACCCTCCCTTTTGAGATCGGTAAGGCCCAGTCTTTTTCTACCGGTAGCGATATCAGCATTTTTGCTTGTGGTCATATGGTTTGGAATGCCATTCAGGCAGGTGCCATCTTAGAAGAAAAAGGGATTAGCGTAGAGGTTGTCAATATTCATACCATCAAACCCCTCGACAAAGCAGCGGTTATGGCCTCCCTTAAAAAAACAGGCTGTGCGGTTACTGCCGAAGAGCATAGTATTTATGGTGGATTGGGCGATTCCATTGCGCAAGTTGCTGCTAAACATTGCCCCGTTCCTATCGAATACGTGGGTACGCGCGATACGTTTGGAGAAAGTGGTACCCCCGCCCAGCTGCTCAAAAAATATGGTTTGGACGTGCCCGATATAGTGGCCGCTGCCGAAAAAGCCCTTGGCCGTAAAGGTTAAACCTTGGGCTATCTTTAAGGTCTAAGATCTTTAGACCTGCATGGCCGACCACGCTGATATTGACCTTTTACATAGTTTTCGGGTACCCGCTACCCGCGAGGCTGCCTTTACCGATCTGATAAAAAAGTACCAGGAACGGCTTTACTGGCATATTCGACGCCTGGTCGTATCGCACGAGGATGCCAACGATCTCTTACAAAATGTATTGATACGGGTTTGGAATGCACTCGAAAAGTTCAGAGAAGAAAGTCAACTGTACACTTGGCTTTACCGTATTGCTACCAATGAATGTCTTAGCTTTTTAGAGCAACAAAAGAAAAAAGCCACCTTGGCGCTCAGTGGTGATGAAAACGGAATGGAGCGACAACTGAAAGCAGATACCCACTTCGATGCTAACCAGTTAGAGTGGAAGTTACAATTGGCTATACAGCAGTTGCCCGAAAAACAAAGACTGGTCTTTTCGTTGCGCTACTTTGATGAGATGCCCTACGAAGAAATGAGTAAGGTCTTGGATACCAGCGAGGGAGCGCTAAAGGCCAGCTATCATCATGCGGCTAAAAAAATAGAACGATTTTTGCTCGATCATTAAACTTACCCTTCCGTAATCTGGTCATAAAAACAATGCCCGAACAGCAACATATAAAAGAAGAATTAGCCGCCTTGGCCCCGGGCCTTGCCGTACCCGCTCCCGCCATGCCGTTTGCCGTGCCACCCGGCTACTTTGAACAACTCCCGGCAGCCGTGCTGGAACGGATTCGGGTAGAACAAGATGAAATACCCGAAGTGCTGCGGTCCTTGAAAGAAAAGAACGCATCGCAACCCGGCTGGCCCTTTCAGGTTCCTACAGGCTACTTTGAGCAGCAAGAGCAACATCGTACACCTCAGCAAACTGCCACTACAACTCAAACAAAAACCCCGGTCGTATCGCTACATAAAAGACCTTTTGTAAAGTGGGTCGCCGCTGCCGCTATCTTACTACTCACTATTGCAGGGGGGCGCTGGTACCAGCAACGCCAACATTCCGATATTGAAACAGACCCAGACAGCTGGGTAAGAAAAGAGATAGAGGGAGAGTCGATCGACAAGATAGAAAGTTATGTAGAAGCCAACCTGATCGAATCGGTAGCCTTAAATACAGAAGATAAAAAAGAAATTGCCCTCCTTACAAAAGACATCTCTCAAGAAGAGATCTTATACTTACTTAGCGAAACAGCTCCTCTCTCTACCTCCGGTAACGAAGCAACCGGAAAACAAAAAATATTGAATTGATGAAGAAGATAATTTTTATACTCCTCGTGTTCCTTGGTGGTGTAACCCTACAGGGCATCCATGCCCAACCGCCAGGACCCGGACTCGAGGGCCCTCCCGATGGAGCACCCGGAAAAAGAATGGCAGAGCGAATGGCCATGTTCATTGAAAGAAAGATGCGACTCAGTGAACAAGAGCGCAATCAATTTTTTCCAGCCTTTCTTCGCTACGAAAAAGAATACCGCGATACACTGCGATCCAATCGGCAAGATCGCTTAGTACTACAGCAACGGCTAATTGAGTTGCAAGTCCGTTATCGAAAAGAATTTGCTCCCATGGTAGGCGATCGCCGCGTGATCGAGATCTACGACTTGCAACAATATTTTATTCGGACCCTTCGCGACCTGCAACAAGAAAGACGGGGTGGTCCAGGTGATCGACGTCCACCACCACCAGGTCGCGGGTTAGCTCCCGGCTCCGGACAAGACGATCCTCGCTAAACGATCATCATCGCTGATAAACGGCATTGGCCACATCATGATAAAAAAGAAACTGCCAGTGCTCCACCGCTGCAGTCTCCCACCACTGCGCCCTTAACTGCATAGCCTTTTTGCCATCTTTATCGTACTTGGCAACAAAGCGATGTCTCATTTGCTGTAACTGCGGCGCTTCGTCTCCCCCATAAAACACGGTCTGACCTTCTTCTCTGATCCAGATAGCCTGATGAAAAGGGCAATGCCCCCCTGTGGGTTCACAACAGATGATGTTATCGATCGTAGTGGCCCCATCGAGTAAGACCACCCGCTCATAGCGAGACAACCACTCCAATAAAGAAGGTAAATATGAAGATGAAGAAGTGGCGCTTGCATAGGCAAGTTCTGCTCGCTGTACATAATAGGTCGCGTTCGGAAAAGAAGCATCCCATACGGACTCTTGACCTATAACGTCAGAAGTCCGATACGCGATCCCCCCCATATGATCTTTATGAAGATGCGATAAGATCAATTTGGTGACTTGCTCCGGCTGAATACCCCGCGCTTTTAGTTGCCGGTGAATTTGTAATTCGCCCTCTATTTCGTAACCCAGTCCGGCATCCAGCACGATCAGATCCGAAGCGGTCTTGACCACAAAGGGCTGTATCTCTACCAACAAACTGCCGGCAGGTCGCCCCGCTAATTGTTCTTTCGAGGCATCGAAGGGAACAAATACCTTGGTTTGATCTACCGTAAATTGTCCCTCAGATAATGGATAAACGACCATACGAATATTGCAAGATTAGCGAAGCACCATTTGACGGTCGGCATCCAGCCGCACCAGTACAAACAGGAGCATGGTAAAGGTAAGTAACGAGGTACCGCCATAACTAATGAAGGGTAGCGGAATTCCAATCACAGGAGCCAATCCAATGGTCATGGCTACATTGACCACCACATGAAAGAAAAAAACAGCGAATACACCATAGGCATAGACACGACTAAAAACACTGCGTTGTCGCTCTGCGATCGTGATGATTTTGAGCAAGAGCAATAGATACAAACCTAGTAATAATAAACTGCCGGCAAAACCAAATCCCTCTCCCACGGTACAAAAAATAAAATCGGTCCGTTGCTCCGGTACAAAATCGTAGCGGGTTTGCGTGGCACTCAACAAGCCCTTCCCCCAAAAACCGCCACTACCAATAGCGATCTTGGATTGTCTTACATTATAGCTGCTGCCACTTTCTTTTTTCTTTTTGGCGTCCGCATCGGTTAAGACCCGTTGGTTGGGATCATAGGGATTGTCCTTACCAAAAAGATTATAGATCCGCTCAACCTGGTGACGCTGTAAGATATTCTCAAAGATCAACGGAACAGCAAAGCGTTGTATGCCCACGGCAATGGCCCAAAAAAATAGGATCATTGTCAAGATCTGCCTTCTTCTTCTGATCTGACGTCGCGAAAACCAGATCAGCAACAGCGCAATACCGGTCAAGGCGAGGGCCAGAATATTGGGCGAGATCAAAATACTGGCAATAAAGAGAATCGCCAATGAAATACCCAAGGTAGGGATCACCGAGGGCAATCCCTCGCGATACATGACCAGAAAGAAAGAAAAATAAACCAAGGCTAGTCCTGTCTCACTTTGTAAGATAGCCAGACCAGCAGGTAACAGTACCAAGGCGGCTGCGATCAGCTGCGATCTTAAGGTGCTAAAATTAGTCTCAGGCCTCGATAAGTACTTAGCTAATGCAAAGGCAACAAAGAGCTTACAAAATTCAGCTGGTTGAAAGTTGAATGCGCCGATACGAATTATCGATTCCGTTCCCTTAATACGCGAATGGAAGGGAAAGACCAATACTAAAAGCAGGATCCCGATCGCATACCAGAAGTTGGCCGTGGTCGGATAAAACTTACTATCAGTTAGCAGTATAAAGAATCCAACCACTAAGGCAATCAGAAAAAAATAGAATTGTTTACTATAATCTGTCTTGAACAAGAGCAAGGATTGTAAAAAGGGATCGCCCTCCTGATACGTTGCCGCAAAAATGGCCGCTAACCCGATCAAGACCAAGGCCAGATAGATCCAGATCAAACTCCAGTCGATGCCTTTTGATATAGCAGCAGATTGATTTTTCATCGCAAGATCTCCTTTTTTAATCCAAGTGATCGGTTGTCCGGTGTAATTACCATCAAGACCTTCCGACCTTTTTCTTTTTGGAGCGGACCCGGCTGCTTAGAAAAGGGAATAGTAGTAGCAAGGTTACGATGGAGCGGCTGCCTTATGCGTGAATACCGCTCTATATAGGCACTATCCCTTGTAGTCTGAAACCATTTGAATGCCCGGATAGAATCTTCACGATACTGCAATCGTTTAAAATAAGCAGGCATTAGATTGGCAGCCTCAATGCGGGCCGAGTCGGCCTTACTACGTACCGACAGAGAATCGTTCAAGTATTTTTCCATCATCATGCGGGCAATTGGAGCCGCCCAGGTGGCCCCAAAACCTGCATTTTGCACAAAGACCGCAATGGCGATCTTAGGATTTTCTTTCGGGGCAAAGCAAACGAACATCGAATTATCGGGCAATTTGATGCGACGACCATCCAAGACCGTATAGTTCTCGGCCGTACCCGTCTTGGCACAGACTTCAATTCCATCAATTTGGGCCCCGCGCGCCGTACCCACTTTTACCACATCACTCATGCCCTCGATCACATCATTAAAAGCTGCCTCCGGAATATAGGTCAACACATCATGCCGTATCTTATAGCGATTCGTATACAGACTATCTTGCTCATGTTCATCTTCGATACGGGCTACAAAATGGGGTGTATAATAGTAACCTTTATTGGCTATAATACACATGGCATTGGCCATTTGTAAAGGAGTAGCTTGCATTTTATCTTGCCCGATCCCTAAGGTCAGATTCGTACAAGAGGTCCATCTTCCGGCGTTCTCCTTATTATATACCATCGTATCGGCAATACCACCGGCACTTTCACTAGGAAGGTCCACGCCTAATCGTACTCCCAGCCCAAAAGCATTCATGTATTGTTTCCAATGCAAATAACCATCGTACACATTTTTGTACTTAGGATTGTCAACAGTCAAGCGGTAAATGTGAGCAAAATAGGCGTTGCAAGAATTAGCAATGGCCAGCCGCACGTTGGCAGCGTGGCCGCCACCGGCATGTGTGCATTCAGGTTTGCCATGACCACATTGCGTATACCGTCCTCCACAGGGATACCCATATTCAGGGGTAATTACTTTTTCATTCAAAGCGATCAAGGCGCCCAAGGGCTTGTACGTAGAACCGGGTTCATACTTACCGGCAATGGCACGGTTAAGCATCGGACCTGAAACGTCCAGTTGCATCCGGCTAAAATTCTTGCTTCCCTCCGGACCCGACAAATCGTTGGGATTATAATTCGGTCCGGAGACCATTGACAAAATTCCCCCTGTACGCGGATCGATCGCAACCAGCCCCCCTACTTTATTGCTCATCAACTTTTCGGCCAGTTGTTGTAACTCTACATCGATATGAGTATGTAAGCTTCTGCCCGCCATGGCCGCTGTATCAAATTCTCCTTTTTCATAAGGCCCCACGATACGATTCTTATTATCCTTGATCATATACTGCACACCGCGTTGACCCATCAACACGGGTTCGTAATAGGCCTCCAACCCGGTCTTTCCAATATAATCTCCCTGCCGATAAAAATTTTCAGATCGCTCAATGTCGCGCTTATCGGCCTCTCGCACATACCCTAAGATATGAGCAGCGGCTCCAAACGGATAGATCCGTAGTGGCCTCTCTACCAGATTGAATCCGGGAAATTTCCAACTATTCTCCTCAAAGCGCGCCTGTAACTCTTGTGTAAGCATCGGTTTGAATACAGAGGGTCTTACCCGGGTATTTTTAAGGATGGCCTCGAGCATTCGTTCTCTGAAATCGGCCGTATCGATATTGAGCAAGCGGCAAAAAGCGAGCGTATCGATTCCTTTTACCTCGGCAGGGGTCACCATCAGGTCGTAGATGATCGTGTTATTGAGAATGGCCCTTCCTTTTCTATCATAGATGATCCCTCGCTCGGGATAGATCACTTTCGCATACACAGCATTGTCCATGGCCAGTTGCTTATATCTACGATCGATCAACTGTAGATATACCAATTGTAAAATGATCACCGAAAAAGCGATAATAACAAGGACTCTGATGATATTGCTACGAGACTGGTTATAAGCTGCCATGAATGAAAATTTTACCCGCCCACATTGGTCCTGAATCGCATATTGCGCGGAAATAACAACTCAACGGTAAAGATGAGCAATAAAGAGATGGCGGTAGAGGCGATCAGCTTCAGCAGAAAATCGCTGAAACTACCAAAGCTCATCCATTCGAGCATCACCAGCCAAGCATGATGGAGTAGCGTAAGGATCAGTACATAAATAAAATAAGGCGCCCATAATAAGGACTGGGGAGAAGGTTCTCGGTAATTGAAATCGCCACTATCACGTGGCGTCAACACGGCGATCAGGAACGGACGCACATAAGCGATCAATACACAAGCGGCAGCATGCAGTCCCGGTGTTTGTGTAAAATAATCGAGCGTGAGTCCGGTCATAAAGCCGATCACCAATAACCAACGCGGCGAAACGACAAAAGGCAGCCAAAGAATAAATAAAAAATAAAGAGAGGGGGAAATAAAGCGATGCAGATGAGGCACACGATTGAGCACATACACCTCAATCAATAAGAATAAGATAAACCGAAAGATATTTCTGAACAATTCACTCATCGGGGGTTACGTTTGGGATCTTCGATACGCTTTCGGGTTTGTTCATCGAGTTGGACCTGCTCGCTATACTGAAGGTTCTCGACCACAAAAACATACTGCAGATTATAAAAACGAGCGGCCGGCCGCACCTTTAGTAAAAAAAAGTTGGTCCCTGGATCACTCACGATCTCTGCGACCGTACCCACCGGATAACCGGGTGGAAAATTAAAGGAATAGCGACTGGTCTCCACGGAATCTCCCACCTGGACGGGAACACTCTTTGGTAATCCCTTAAGCAATAACAGTCCCGGATCTTCTCCATCCCACTCCAGGGTACCAAAATCACCCGATTTTTTCAAGGCCACATTTACCTTTTGTCTGACATGCAACAAACTCATCACTTGTGCAAAGCGCGGACTTGCATTGACCACCACGCCCACGGCGGCTCCTGTTGAGCTAAGCACCGACATATTCTCCGTAATACCATGCAGCGATCCCCTATCGAGCTGAATATAATTTTTTTCACTGTTGGTGGAATTATAGATAACGGCCGCCGGACGAAAATAATAGCGACGATAACGATTCAAGGTATCGGAGGGTACCGTGTCCCGTACTAGTTGACGCGCCGTATCGACCTGGGCATATTGACGAGGCAACAAGTTGAATAAGGAATCATTCAATTGATGTACACGACGATTCTCTTCGCCCAACGCAAAGAAATTCTCAATTTTCTTATAGCGGGCATTGACTTCTCCCGTCAGCTCATTAGCGGATTGCGAGAATTGAGCTTGATGAAATTTATTGAAAGTATACAAAAACCAAAGAGAAACGACTTGCAGCAATAAGAATATAAAGAAGGTAAAATAGCGACGAATAAATAAAATGACGTTACGCAACGAAGTACCAGTTTAAAAGCCGCAAATTTATCTCATCACAAAGGGGTAACGATCGTAGTTCTTAAGGGCAATACCCGTTCCACGCACGACGCTCTTGAGTGGATCGTCCGCCACATGAACTGGTAACTTGATCTTGGCACTGAGTCGCTTATCAAGACCCCGGAGTAACGCACCTCCACCGGTAATGTAGAGACCGCGACGATAAATATCGGCCGCCAGCTCAGGGGGTGTTTGCTCAAGCGCCTTCAAAATGGCTTCCTCGATTTTAAAGACACTTTTATCGAGCGCCTCGGCGATCTCTTGGTAACTGACCATGATCTGCTTAGGAATACCCGTTACCAGATCGCGGCCATTCACTGCAAAATCATCGGGTGGATTATCGATATCCTTCGTAGCGGCACCCACTTGTATCTTGATCTGCTCGGCAGTACGCTCTCCGATCAACAACGAATGATAACGACGAAGTGCTTCCATGATATCAGCGGTAAATTCATCGCCCGCAATACGAATAGATTGATCACATACGATACCAGCCAATGCGATCACCGTAATACCCGTAGTTCCCCCGCCGATATCAATAATCATATTACCCACTGGCTCTTCTACATCAATACCAATACCCAAGGCCGCCGCCATGGGCTCGTGGATCAGATATACTTCTTTGGCCCCTGCTTGTTCCGCACTGTCTCGCACGGCTCTTTTTTCTACTTCGGTGATCGAAGAGGGAATACAGATCATCATACGCCAACTCGGAGGCAACAAAGGTCTTTTGGGATAGACCAACTTGATAAGCTCGCGAATCATTAATTCGGCCGCATTAAAATCGGCGATTACCCCATCTCGAAGGGGACGCACGGTACGGATACTCTCATGCGTTTTCTCGTGCATCATCAATGCTTTCTTTCCAACCGCTAAAACTTCTTTCGGATTATTTCGATTGAGTGCAACGATGCTGGGCTCATTGACCACTACTTCATCATTATGAATGATGAGCGTGTTGGCCGTGCCCAGATCGATGGCGATCTCTTGTGTAAACCAGTTGAAAATTCCCATTTCCTAGAATCACTTTTGTATGATAGCAAAGGTGTAGGAAAATATTAACTTCTCAAAGGAGTTTTCATTAGGAAAATTCATAGCCGATGTCGGTGCGGCAGTACTTGTCGTTGAACTGAATGGCATGCTGCACCGCTTGCGAACGGGTCGCTGCCTCCGCTACCGAAGTAGCGAAAGAAGTAACGGCCAACACCCTTCCTCCACTGGTTACCACCTGCCCTTTTTCGAGGGTGGTTCCCATATGAAAGACCAGGGCCTCCTGGGTTTGGTCCAATCCGGTTATAGGATATCCCTTTTGATAATCGCCTGGGTAACCCCCGCTCACCGCCACCACGGCACAGGCCGTTCGGGGGTCTAGCTGTAACGAAACTTCTTGCAAGGTTCCCGTAGCCGCCGCATGGAGCAAGACCACCAGGTCGGAAGCCAGCCGCGGGATCACCACTTCTGTCTCGGGATCGCCCATACGACAATTGTATTCGATAACATAGGGGTCTCCGTTCACGATCATAAACCCAATAAAAACAAACCCACAATAGGGAATGCCATCTTTTTTTAATCCATGGATGGTGGGAACGACCACCCGCTTTTCGATCTTGTCCCAAAGGGTCTTGTCCACAAAGGGCACGGGGCTAACCGCACCCATTCCCCCGGTATTAAGCCCCGTATCGCCTACCCCGATCCGTTTATAATCTTTGGCCTCGGGCAAAAGCACATACTCCTTTCCATCAGTAAGCACAAATACCGATATCTCGATCCCATTGAGGAACTGCTCCACCACCACTTTTTTTCCGGCCTCACCAAATCGGGCCTCGCGTATCATTGATTCAAAACCCTGCAACGCTTCTGCAAGGGTCTCGCAGATCAGGACCCCCTTACCTGCCGCCAGCCCATCTGCCTTTAGTACGATCGGCAACGGGTGACTCTTCAAATAGGCAACACCCTCTTCGTAATTGGTCGCCGAAAACTCTTTATACCGGGCCGTTGGAATGCCATGCCGCTCCATAAATGCTTTGGCAAAGGCCTTGCTCCCTTCGAGTTGCGCCCCTTCTTGACCCGGTCCGATGATCTTGAGCGTCTCCAGACCTTTATAGTCCGTCAGGTATTCCCGAATGCCTTTTACCAGGGGCTCTTCGGGGCCTACCACTACCATTTCGATATGCTCTGTAAGGCAAAATGTTGCGATCGCCTCAAAATCGGTAACGGCAATGGGACAATTGATGCCCAGTTTTACCGTGCCGGCATTACCCGGGGCAATAAATAGCTGGGTGCAAAGCGGACTTTGTGCCATTTTCCAGGCCAAGGCATGTTCGCGGCCACCCGATCCCAATAGAAGAATTCGCATGTGTAAATACTGAAAGATTAGTTGCGAAAGTAAATAGCCCTGAGATAATTGAAGGTTAGATAATAATCTTTATTTTCAAACACTTAAAAAAACACCCATGTCTTCGACTACCCCTTCAACTGGTCATCCTAAAGGACTCGCTGTCTTGTTTGCCACAGAGATGTGGGAGCGCTTCAATTATTATGGCATGCGCGCCATCCTGGTGCTGTTTTTGACCAAGGCCCTTCTTTTTGATAAAGCCTTTGCCTCCAATTTATACGGAAGCTATACCGGACTGGTTTTTTTGACCCCCTTATTGGGCGGTTACATTGCTGACCGGTTTTGGGGAAACCAACGCTCCATTATTTTAGGGGGGCTCTTGATGGCATTGGGCGAAATTGTCTTGTTCTTTTGCGCTTCTCTCTACTCACCCGATAAAGATCTTTCCTCAATATTATTTTTTAAAGAATTAGGCCTCATACTCACCGTAAACGATGTTTCCACAACATTATTTTTTACAGGATTAGGCCTCATGATCACCGGAAATGGTTTTTTCAAGCCGAACATATCGGCCATGGTGGGGCAACTTTACCCGGTCGGTGACAGAAGGATCGACTCGGCCTACACCATTTTCTATATGGGGATCAATGTAGGCGGAGCCATGGGACCCATTATTTGTGGTCTTGTCGGTGATACCGGAAATCCCGCCGATTTTAAGTGGGCCTTTCTGGCTGGAGGTATCGCCATGTTAATCAGCATCGTTGTCCAGTTCGCTTTTCATAGAAAATATGTCTTAGATCCTAACAATAAAGTGCTGGGATTGACCCCGGCCAATTCACCCGCTGCCTGGACACGCCCCATCAATATTGCGCTCTTTCTAACCGTAGTATCCGCTATCATGATCGCAGCCCTCTATGTAGACACCAATGTGGTAGATTACCTGGCATACGTGCTGGTCGCTTCGCCTTTACTGATCGGCTATATTATTTTTTCCGACAAATCACTTAGTGTAATCGAAAAGCAACGGGTGGCGGTCATATTCAGCGTTTCGTTCTTTGTCGTGTTTTTCTGGAGCGCCTTTGAACAGGCCGGAGCCTCTCTTACCTTTTTTGCCGAGGAGCAAACCGAGCGAGACCTGGGCATTTTTACGGTGCCGGCCAGCTTCTTCTCCTCACTTAACTCCATCTACGTCGTTCTTTTTGCGCCTCTTTTTGCCTGGCTATGGCTTAAAATGGGTAAACGAGAGCCCTCTTCTCCCACAAAAATGTCCATTGGTCTGTTTTTACTATCGCTGGGCTATCTGTGGATCGCCATAGGCGTAAAAGACGTAGAAGCCGGCACAAAGGTGAGCATCATGTGGCTACTGGGCATGTACGCATTACATACTTGGGGAGAGCTTTGCTTATCTCCCATAGGCCTCTCTCTGGTTAATAAGCTGGCTCCCCTCAAATTTGCCTCTTTACTAATGGCCGTTTGGTTTTTAGCGAGTGCTGCCGCCAGTAAATTGGCCGGTGTTCTCAGCGCCCTTTATCCCGATGGAAGAGTCATCTATAAGATTTTCCCAACCGATGGAATAAAAACGACTCAGTTCATGGGGTATCAAATGAATAATTTGTATGACTTCTTTATTTTATTTGTGGTCATGTCCGGTATAGCGGCCGCCCTATTGCTTGTCTTGACAAAACTGCTGCAAAAGTTGATGAACAGCTGATCTGACAGAACATGAAAGCCTTTAAATATCTATCTCCCTTTATCTTTTTCATAGGGGCCTGGTTCGCCTTTACCGGAAAAGGATGGGTGGTATGGATGCCCATGTGTTGGGCCTGGATCGTAGTGCCCATTACCGAGCTTTTTATAAAATCCGATCCGGTAAATATGAGTGCCGCCGAAGAGGAACTGGCCAAAAAAGATCGTCGCTACGACTTTATGCTCTATAGTGTAGTGATCGCTCAATATGGATTGCTTTTTGTTTTTTTAAATGGCGTCGCAACCGATACGCTTACACTGTCGGATCGTCTAGGTCGCATTTTTTCAATGGGATTGCTTTGCGGCATCTTTGGGATTAACGTGGCCCACGAACTCGGACATCGGGTCGATCGGTTCGAGCAAACCCTGGCCAAATCACTACTGCTGACCTCACTTTACATGCACTTTTTTACCGAACATAACAAAGGGCATCACAAACGCGTGGCCACGCCCGAAGATCCCAGTAGCGCGCGATACGGAGAGCCGGTCTATGCTTTTTATATCCGCACTATTTTGATGAGCTATATAAGTGCATGGCATATTGCCAACGATGAGTGCCGCAAAAAAAGAGGGCGGGCCCTCTCTATACACAATGAGATGATCCAGTTTCAGCTCTTACAAGCTGCTTTTATTGTCTTGATCGGCTGGATTTTTGGTTACACAGCACTGTTGGCCTTTCTTGGAGCGGCACTAATGGGCATCTTGATGCTGGAGACGGTCAACTATATAGAACATTACGGATTGCAGCGAAAGCAGCAGGCCTCCGGACAGTACGAACGCGCCATGCCACAACATAGCTGGAACAGCGATCATGTGGTCGGGCGACTGATGTTATTTGAATTGAGCCGTCATTCCGATCATCACTACCTGGCCAGTCGTAAATACCAAGTACTGCGTCATCACGATGATGCCCCGCAAATGCCTACGGGTTATCCGGGCATGATGATCTTAGCCTTGCTGCCTCCCGTATGGTTCAGCATCATGAACAAGAAAATAAAACAATGGCAGCAGTCAATGGCAGTTATGGGTGCGCAATAAACGACATGCCCATATAGGGTTGCAACACGGCAGGCAAATTGATCCCTTTATCCGTTTGGTTATTCTCTAATAAGGCCGCAACGATTCGCGGCAGGGCTAGTGAACTGCCATTGAGCGTATGCAGCAGCTGAGATTTTCCCTTTTCGTCTTTATAACGCAGCTTCAACCGATTGGCCTGAAACGATTCAAAATTACTGACCGAACTTACTTCGAGCCATTTTTGTTGGGCAGCGCTATAGACCTCAAAATCGTAAGTAAGGGCCGAGGCAAAACTCATATCGCCTCCGCACAATCGTAAGATGCGGTAGGGCAACTCCAGCGATTGCAATAGTTTCTCTACATGAGCGACCATTTCGTCCAATACCGCATAGCTTTTTTCGGGCTCTACGATCGCCACGATCTCTACTTTATCGAATTGGTGCACTCGGTTTAGTCCCCGTACATCGGAGCCAAAACTTCCGGCCTCTCTGCGAAAGCAAGGAGAGAAAGCTGTCATGCGAATAGGCAGCTCGGTCACCGACAAGAGTTGATCGCGATAAATATTGGTAATGGGTACCTCCGAGGTCGGGATCATATACAGATTATCGAGGGGCATATGATACATTTGCCCTTCTTTATCGGGCAACTGGCCGGTACCATACGCCGATGCCTCATTGACCATCAAAGGAGGTAGGTATTCGGTATATCCCGCCGCTGTATTGACATCTAAAAAATAGTGAACAAGGGCTCTTTGCAATCGGGCCCCTTTTCCTTTGTAAAGTGGAAAGCCACTTCCTGTGATCTTGGCGCCGGCTTCAAAATCGACCAGGTCGTAGGTGCGGATCAGATCCCAATGGGCAGGCACCCCGGCAGGCAGTTCGGGCTTTTGACCTCCTTCGCGGACGACTACATTCTCAGTAGCGGCCCGTCCTTCTGGCACTTGTTCGTTGGGCAAATTAGGCAGTAAGACCAACTCAGCGTGCAATTGTTCCTCGGCCAATGCTAGTTGCTCAGCTAGCGGTTGTAAAGAAGCTTTGAGGGTCGCCACCTCTTGTTTACGGGACTCGGCCTCTTGGCGCTGTCCCTTACCCATGAGCATTCCGATCTCTTTGGAGAGCGTGTTGATGCGCGCTTGAAGATTGTCTCCTTCGAGCTGTAATTTTTTACGCTGATCGTCGAGCGAAATAATAGAATCGACCAGGGCTGGCCGGGCAAAATGTTTTTTGGCCAGTCGGGCTTTTACCTGCGAAGGATCCTGTCTCAATTGCTGAAGGGTGAGCATCGAACCAATTTGTCGCAAATATAAACTACCCGTTCGGCACAGCAAGGCCCCGCTTCTTGATGCAAGCTTGTGCCCCCTGTCGGCGAGCAAGCCTTTATCTTTGTCTTTATGGTAGCACAAGACGATCTGCAGCAACGCTGGTGGAATCTAGAGGCAAAATTGGTAGAGCGATTTGGCAAAAAGCCCGATCTGGAGACCGTGCTATTCCTGATCGGCGTGCAGGAGTTCGGAGACATCAAAGAAAAATTCTCCAAAGAGCAAAAACAAGACCTGATGCATATTGCCGTTTGCTGTCTATTGTCCAAAAGCGGCTATTACGAATTAGAAAAAGTAGACGAAGACGGGTGGCCTCATTTTAAGCAACTCAAGGCCCTGCCCACGTTGAACATGATCGAGCAAGAAAATTTTATAAAAGACCATGTTTTACTTTATTTCGAACAATCCTCTTTTTAATACTATGATCAAATCTTTATTTACCGCCCTGCTCTTTATTTTTTGTTGCCAATCGATGCTGCTTGCCAACCCGGCCGATACCATCGTTACCCGCAAGGACCGCAAGCGCGATGTCTTACTCGAGACCAGTGCAGGACGCATTCAAATCCGATTATCGGATTCAACGCCCTTGCACCGTGATAATTTTTTAAAGCTGGTCAAGATGGGCTATTATAAAGACATCCTCTTTCATCGTGTGATCAAAAATTTTATGATACAGGCCGGCGATCCGGACAGCCGAAAGGCCCCCGCCGGAAAACCGCTGGGCAATGGGGGGCCAGGCTACACGGTCCCCGCTGAGTTCAGGCCCTCGTTATTCCACAAAAAAGGAGTGATTGCCGCTGCTCGCGATAATAATCCCGAAAAAGCCAGTAGTGCCAGCCAGTTCTATCTGACACAGGGTAAGGTCTTTACCGAAGCCGGACTCGATTCGGTAGAGACCAACCGCTTAAAACGAAAAATTCCAGCTGCGCAACGAGCCGTGTACACTACCCTGGGCGGGGTGCCACACCTCGATCAGAATTATACCGTTTTTGGCGAAGTTGTAAAAGGACTGGACGTGATCGATGCCATTGCGGATGTCCCTACCAGTAAGGGGGCCGATCGCGACCGGCCGCTTACCGATGTGGTGATCTTGCAAGCAAAGCTGGTCAAACGCAAAAGGAACTGAGTTATTTTGAATTGTTATTATTAGTAGGTTTGTGCTCCTAAAAATATAAGCCATGAATATCCCTGCTCAATTACGCTATACGAAAGATCACGAATGGATCCGCATCGAAGGAAATGTGGCTACCATTGGCATCACAGATTATGCACAGCGAGAATTGGGGGATATTGTATTCGTTGAAGTCGACACCATTGGTAAGCCGCTCGATGCCGGCGCTGTCTTTGGAACAGTCGAAGCGGTAAAAACCGTTTCGGACCTTTATTTACCCGTATCCGGCACCATCAACGAGTTGAACCCTTCGCTTAGCGGCGCCCCTGAAATGGTCAATACCGATCCTTACGGAGAAGGCTGGATGATCAAAATGACCGTAAACAATCCCTCCGATATTGAGGCCTTGTTGGACGCAGCCGGCTACGAAGCCCTGATCGCATAATTTTTTTGGTTGAATACGCTCGTCTTTCGATTCGCGGCCGCAATGGGCTGGGTTTCTCTTTCTGCCTACCTACTGCTGGCTCCGGCCTCTACTTTTTCAAAGAACGGATTTTTCAAACGAGTACTGAACCACCTCGGGCTGAAAGATCTTGTGCAAGAACTTCCCATCGACAAAGCGATCCATTTTATTATTTTTTGGGGACTGGTCTTTTTTTGGCAACGGGTAATAGTAGCCTGGCCGCAGACCGTAAAGAAAAAACAGGTTTGGACCTTATTGAATATAATGGGTTGGTGTATGATGGGTCTCGCTACGGAATATATGCAAGGGTATATGCAACTAGGAAGACAATTCGATTATACCGATATGATCGCTAATACGGCAGGCTGTTTACTGGGTGGGTGGTTAGCCAAAAAATTGACCCCTGTAGAAACAGGGGTCGCAACCAAAACTAACTGCTTATGAGAAAAAATGTAAAACCAAAACCAACTACATTACAATAACGTAAAGTTAGTTCCAAAGTTGGGGGGGCACTTGTTAAAAATTTGAAAACTCCTTTAACAAAATCAGGAGCGGGTCAGCTTCTCAGCGTTTTCAGCAAATTGTAAGGCTTCGATCAACTCCTGGACCTCTCCGTTTAGGACGGCATCCAGGTTATAGAGCGTAAATCCGATGCGGTGATCGGTAACCCGACCCTGGGGAAAATTATAAGTCCTGATCTTGGCACTGCGATCGCCCGTGCTGACCAGACTTTTACGATGACGGGCAATCTCGTCTTCTTGCTTTCTGACCTGTTCTTCGTAAAGACGAGTCCGGAGCATCTGCATGGCCTTTTCCCGGTTACCCAACTGTGACCTTTCGGTCTGGCAGATCACCACCGTGCCGGTGGGAATATGGGTCAGCATCACCTTGGTCTCTACTTTGTTCACGTTTTGACCTCCGGCTCCTCCGCTTCGGGCTGTTTCCATTTTTACATCGGCCGGGTTCAGTTCAAAATCCACTTCTTCGGCTTCAGGCATTACCGCTACCGTGGCGGCCGAAGTATGCACCCGCCCGCTGGCCTCGGTATCAGGAACCCGTTGTACCCGATGCACCCCACTTTCAAACTTGAGGGTTCCGTACACATCATCGCCGACGACCTCCAATTGCACCTCTTTATATCCACCCACTGTGCCTTCGTTCTCACTGAGCAGGGCGGTCTTCCATCCTTTGCGATCGCAATAGCGCATATACATCCTTAGCAGATCGCCCGCAAAAAGACTCGCTTCGTCGCCTCCGGTACCGGCCCTGATCTCCAAAATGGCATTTTTCTCGTCTTGAGGATCCTTGGGGATCAATAATTGGCGAATAGAGGCCTCGGCTTGTTCCTTTTGCTGATCGAGGGTGGGGAGTTCGGCCTTTGCCAATTCACGCAACTCTTCATCCGTCCCGGCCATCGCCTCTTTATAGAAATCAATATCCTCCAGTAATTTTTTATACGCCAGATAGGCCGATACGATCCGCTCCAGACTTCTGTATTCCTTGCTGGTCTCGGCAAACTTTTTGTTGTTTCCCACGATCTCGGGGTTCGTGAGCGCCACGCCCAGTTGATCGAAGCGGGCCTTGATGGCTTCTAGTTTATCTATCATAGCTAATTAGGGCAGCAAAAGTAATAAGAATAAATTTGGGGTATGGGGATGTTGAAATTCAAAGCCGCACAAATTTTTGATGGCCATCGACTTTGGGAAAACAAAGTGCTGATCACCCAAGCCGATGGAACCATCGAAGCCATTGTAGAGGAGGCCGCTGCCGGAGAGTCGGTACGCCATGTCGAGGGAATACTCATGCCTGGTCTTGTGAATTGCCATTGCCATTTGGAATTAAGTCATCTAAAAGATGTGATTGCCCCCCATACCGGATTGATCGAATTTTTATGCTCGGTGGTGACCAAACGAAATTTCCCGGCCGAACTGATACAAGAAAAGATCAAAGAGGCCGAACAAGAAATGGCACAAAATGGGATCGTTGCCGTGGGAGATATTGGTAATACGGCAGATACTGCAGCCGTAAAGGCCTCCAGTAGTATTTGCTGGCAAAATTTTGTCGAAGTACTCAGCTTTACGGACGAAAAGGCGGCCGATGCTATAATCCACTATCAATCGGAGTTGAACCAGTTGAAGCAATCGCTTTCGAATTCTTCTCTTCCACACCGAAGCAATCTGGTACCGCATGCCCCCTATAGTGTGTCGCCAGAAACCTTTCGCCGGCTCAACGAGGCCACCCAAGAACAAGTTATCTCTATTCATAACCAAGAGCACCCGGCCGAAAATGAACTGTATCAACAAGGCGGCGGAGATTACCTAAGGCTTTTCAAGATCTTCGGTATGGACCGCTCTCCTTTTCCGGTTACCGGACTAAGCAGTTTGCGTTCGATCCTTCCCTATTTTGACCGCGGTCAAACGATCTTGTTAGTTCATAACACCTGTTCTACACAAGAAGAGATAGAATGGGCCAACGAGTATGCCAACAAAAAAGGAATTCGTTTACAATTCTGTCTGTGCATCAATGCCAATTTGTATATAGAAAATAAAATTCCGCCGGTAGGGATGCTGTACAGATCAGGTAGCCCGGTCGTGATCGGCACCGATAGTTACAGCAGCAATTGGCAATTGAGTATTGCCAGTGAGATCAAGACCCTGCGACGGCATGCTCCCGAGGTTCCACTAGAGACCATACTTCATTGGGCCACGCTGCAAGGAGCCCGGGCCCTGCAATGGGATAACAGACTCGGCAGTTTTGAGAAAGGAAAAAAACCGGGACTCACCTCACTTGATCCAGAAGCCGGAACATCGCAGCGGATTCCCCTGTCATTAGCATCCATAAGCTGAAAAGCCCACGGATAAAAAGCGTTAGGACAAGATCTCTCTTAAGACGGGCAGCGTTTTGAGCGATCCAAAATCTTGAATATGCTGTTGATAATATTGTTCCATCACATGCAATAACCCCCTGCGCTGCTCGCGGTTGAGCGTAAACTGCGTCAACTCTTCGGGCTGTCTGACCTGCAACAGGTCGGCTATTGTAATGGCTGTTACGCCCGATGCATAATGCAGATGAGTGGGCTCAGTGGCCGTAACAATGGAGTCGACCAGATCAAAATACAAAGGGAGTCCCTCTACTTCTTCCGGGGCGGGTAGACGGGGAAGCACACCAAAAAAATAAGTAAGGTGCAGCGCAAAAAATAAAGGAAGATTGGCTTGCACGATCGGCGTTGCACGATCGAGTGCCGAAAAGGCATCTTCCGTAAACTGAAATAAAGGCACATTCTCTTCGGGCTGTCGTAAACATTTGGTAAGTAATTCGACCATGAATAGCGCCACTGCATTTTTAGTGATATCACTAAACAATCCCTCGTATTGCCGGTTCCAATGGAATTCTTTGATCCGTTGGAGCGACTTTCGATCTTGATGATAAACTACCATATCGAGCAAGGCGGCCGGCTGAAATAAGTTCGCCCCACCCTTGCCCTTTTTGGCTGCGGTCCGGACTCCGTAGACCAGGTAAGATTGCATTCCAAATCGTTCGGTAAATACCGAGACGATCAATGAGGTGTCTCCGTAGCGAACGGTACGCAATACGATTCCCTTGGTCTTAAAAATGGATGCTCCCATACAAGTGCTGCAATGCAACAATACTATAAAATTGGGCTGGCTGCTCAAAAACAGGGGCTACCCCGACATTTTTGCCTTTCTTTGCACTCCTTATCAACCTCCAATTGTATGTGGCAGAAATTGGGTCATTTTATTTTACGGTTTCGCGTAGCGCTGCTAATTGCGCTGCTGGTACTGACCGCAGCGATGGGCTACCTGGCTAGCAAAGTAGAACTTAGCTACGAGTTTACCCGCGCGATCCCATTGGACAATCCCAAATACCAGGCCTACCAGAATTTCAGAAAACAATTTGGAGAAGACGGCAATCTGCTGGTCTTAGGAATTCAGACCGATCAATTTTTTACACTCCCTACGTTTCAGGCCTATCGCAAGCTGCAAAACGAACTCAAGACTATCGATGGTGTAGAAGATATCATCAGTGTTCCTGCGGCCATGGCCTTGTACAAAGACACTATTACCGAGCGATTGAAGGCCCGTCCGGTCTTTGCCGATACCCTTACCACACAAACCGCATTGGACAGTGCGGCCCTGGTCTTTGAGCAATTACCCTTTTACAAAGGACTACTCTACAATCCCGAGACGCGTGTTTATTTGATGGGAGTACGCATCAACAAAGAACTGATGAACTCGAAGCAGCGTGTAGGGGTAGTCAATCGCATTGAGCAAGCCGCCGATACATTTGGTGCCACTACATCCCTTACCGTCCATAAGAGCGGTCTTCCGTATATCCGCACCAAAGTGGCCGTGATGATCCAAGAGGAGATGCGCTTTTTTTTACTGGCCTCGGTGATCTTGTCAGCCCTTATTCTTCTTTTATTTTTCCGCTCCCTTAGTGCCATGTTACTCTCGATGGTCGTGGTGGGCATTGGTGTTATATGGAGTGTGGGCACCTTGCAACTCTTCGGTTTTAAGATCTCGTTGCTCACCGCGCTGATTCCTCCATTGGTCGTTGTGATCGGCATCCCCAATTGTATCTATTTCCTGAACAAATTTCATGTGGCCTGGAACAAGACCGGCAATAAGCAAGATTCACTGGTGCAGATGATCGATAAGATGGGTATCGTAACGCTATTTTGCAATGTGGCAGCCGCGATCGGCTTTGCGGTATTTGCCCTGACCAGCTCTCAGATCTTAAAAGAATTCGGATTGGTAGCCGGTATTAATATCATGGCCTTGTTCTTTATCTCCCTGATCTTTATTCCGGCCGTATTAAGTTTCTTGCCGCCACCCAAAACAAGACATACCCGCTATCTCGAAAATGCCTGGCTGAACAAAGGCTTGGCACGACTGGAAAAATGGTCGTTGCATCACCGCCCTTTTATCTATGGTATTACCACCGCCATATTTGTTTTTGCCATCGCCGGCCTATTCAAGCTAAAGAGTGAAGCTTTTATTGTAGATGATCTTCCTGCCTCGAACAAAGTCTATACCGATCTGCGTTTTTTTGAGACGCATTTTAAAGGCGTCATGCCCCTTGAAATCGTTGTCGATACCCGAAAAAAACAGGGGGTCATTCGCAACCTGCGCAATCTAGAGGGAATCGATTCGCTCTCGCGTTTTATTGCACAGATCCCCAATATGGCTCGTCCGCTCAGTATCGCTGAAGGACTCAAATTTGCAAGACAAGCTTTTTTTGAAGGAGACAGCGCCAGCTATTTGCTGCCTTCGGCCTACGACCTGCCGGCCCTATCACAATACCTCAGTTTCAAAGACAGCACGCAAACCAATAACTCGTTGGCCAAACTGGTTGGATCGTTCATGGATAGCACAAAAAGTCAGGCCCGCATTAGTGTGAGCATGGCCGATATAGGAAGTTATCGCTTACCGGGATTGCTCGACACCATTCAGCAACAAGCCGAACAGATCTTCAACAAGGACAGTATCGAAGCCTTAACGGCCGATGCCTCCACGCGCCAAGCCGCACTGGCCGAAAACCAAAACTGGGGCAAGCGAACACACCAGATCGAACTGACAGGTAGTAGTGTTACCTTCTTAGAGGGAAGTCGCTTTATCATCAGTGGATTAAAGGATTCTATCTTCTGGGCTTTTTTACTGATCAGTCTTTGCATGTTATATCTGTTTCGTTCGCTACGTATCTTGCTTTGTTCACTGATCCCAAATATCATTCCGCTTATTATTACCGCCGGTACCATGGGCTGGGCGGGTGTTCCTTTAAAACCCTCCACCGTATTGGTCTTTAGTGTGGCACTCGGTATTGCCATCGACGTTACTATTCGCTTTTTAGTCAACTACAAGCAAGAACTGCCCCATCATCATCATAATCCTTTTACAACTGTTATTCAAACGATCTATAGTACGGGAATCAGTATTATCTACACCTCACTGGTATTGATTGCGGGCTTTGTGATTTTTTGCTTCAGCGACTTCGGAGGTACCAAGGCGCTGGGATGGCTGACTTCGCTGACCTTAGTCGTAGCCACCCTCACCAATCTTATCTTACTGCCTGCGCTATTGCTTACACTAGGTAAAGAGCGTAAGAAGCAATAAGATTACCTTTGCGCAAATCAATACGTCCCTTTGGAGAAAAGTAATTTTGTAGACCAGATCAGAATTTTTTGTCGCAGCGGCCACGGCGGTGCAGGCAATAAGCACTTTATGCGCAATAAATTCACTGCCCTTGGCGGACCTGATGGTGGAGATGGTGGACGTGGAGCGCACATTATTTTACGGGGTAATCGCAATCTGTGGACACTGCTCCACCTGCGTTACTACAAGAACGTACTGGCCGAAGACGGCGAAAAAGGCGGTTCCAATAATAGCCATGGCCGCGATGGGAAAGATATTGTTATCGATGTACCATTGGGAACCATCGCCCGCGACGAAGTGAGTGGTTTAAAAGAGGCCGAAGTACTCGAAGATGGCCAAGAGATCGTCTGGATGCCGGGCGGAAAAGGTGGATTGGGCAATTCTCACTTTGCTACCCCCACCAACCAGGCCCCTGAACATGCACAACCCGGGCTTCCCGGTATAGAGGGCTGGAAAGTATTAGAGCTAAAAGTATTGGCCGATGTAGGGCTTGTAGGATTTCCCAATGCCGGAAAGTCTACCCTTCTTTCAGTGATCACGGCCGCCAAACCAAAGATCGCCGATTATGCTTTTACCACCTTAACCCCTAACCTGGGAATGGTAGAATATCGTGATGGTCGTAGCTTTTGCATCGCTGATCTACCGGGTATCATAGAAGGGGCGGCAGAAGGAAAAGGATTGGGGCATCGTTTTTTACGACATATCGAACGCAATGCCGCTTTACTTTTTTTAATTCCAGCCGACAGCTCCGACCATAAAAAGGAGTTCGCTATTCTGGTGAACGAACTGGAAAAATACAATCCCGAATTATTACATAAAAAATTTGTGATCGCCGTAAGCAAAAGCGATATGCTCGATGCCGAACTAAAAGAAGCGATCGCCAGCGAATTGCCCCAGAACATACCCCACGTATTTATTTCTTCTGTTACTCAACAAGGATTGATCGAATTGAAAGACCTGCTCTGGAAGATCGTAGACGAGCCTGTACTACCATGAAGCAACGCTGTTTATTTTGTCAACAAGAGATTGAACCCGTTCATGTACATGGACATTACCAATGTCCGGTATGTCACACCAATATAATGCCCTGCTGCGATGGAGATAATTGTGATACCAATCTCTTACTCAAGAATAACTCAGTAGGTTCGACCGACCGTATCACAGGCCGCTTTGAGGAGTGAGTTAACATCCGGCGCATCTTGCCATTTTTCCCAAAACATGACCCCTCCAGCCATATCCTTGGCTAGTTTGGCCTTCCGCTTTACCGTATACTGCCCATTGTAGTAAATAGTATAATTAGAAAAGGAACCTGCACTGACAATGGCCGAGTCGAGCTGTGCATTACCGCCTTGCGACAAAATAGCGCGATAGGATAATACGGTATTGCTCTGGGTAATACCCGAAGGCCTTCCATAGGCAGGAATTCCTAATATGGCTTTGGAGGCAGGCATCCCCCGCGTAGTGATCCAGTACTGCAAACAAGTTTGTGCCAACGTAAGGTCACTGTGATGACGGTACGGAACCGACGTACTAAAATCATCATAAGCCATGATATTGAAAAAATCCACTATCGGAAATAGTTGATTGCGAATTGCATCGCGAATCCCTCCCGCATATTTACCGGCCGTAACCGCACAAGATAAATAGTAACGACCATCCCGATGTAACGAATCAGCAAGCTCGCTCATTAAGGCCGTAAAGGTAATATCGGTTCCATCGCTGGTCGTAGGGAATTCCCAATCCATATCGACCCCATCGAGTTGCTGAGCACGCACTACGGACATGACCTCGCGAATAAAATTGGTTCGTCCCGTGGGAGTAGCGGCCATATTTTTAAAATGGGTCTTGCCATCTCCGCTCCCGTCGTTGATCCCCAGTAAGATCTTGGCGTTATTCGACTTGGCCTTGGTAGCCACTACAGCAAGCGGGGCCGTATTACTGGTCGGGGGTGCCAGCGAGCCCGTACTGTTGACCTGATAGAATGCGTACACCACCACATTGGTCATTTTAAATTTGACATCGGGCACGTCCGCAATGGAGCGATACGAAGGAAAATAGCCTACTACATAATATCCCAATGAAGGAGGAGACTGAATGGAAATAAACGTAAAGGATCGCGCCGCACTGGAGCAACCCATGGAAGCCCCCGCACTATTACGCGGAACAACATACCAGAAATAGGTAATGTTCGGAGTAGGAACAATATTGATGGTATGGCTATTGCCCGTTACGCCCGTTGCCACTGCCACCGCATTGGATACAGAGGTCCCCAACATAACATCATAGGCACTGGCCTGGGCCACCGTACTCCAAGAAAGGACCACGCTGGTAGATGTAACAAAGGCGTTAGCGGCCGGACTTACCAACGACGCGCAACCGGGAGCCGTGGGCGTAGGCGAAGGCACAACATTGTCTTTTTTTATACACCCGGCAGCTAAGACCAGCCCAACAATAATAGCAGGAACAAAATACGATCGCATAAGCAGGATTAGGGCTTTAAGATAGCGAATTATCTTAATTCACCCCGGGTAAGGGCGGATTTTCGTAGGTTTGTCCTCTAAACTTTTTGCAATGAAAAAACGGATATTTACCCTGCTCCTTACGCTCAGTTTAGCAGGCAGAATACTTGCCGATGAAGGAATGTGGTTGCCCTTGCTGTTAGGACAACAAGTCTACAACGACATGGTCAAAAAAGGACTCAAATTGACCAAGGAGCAATTGTATCAGATCAATAAGCCCTCCTTAAAGGATGCAATCATCATATTTGGGGGCGGATGCACAGGCGAGATCGTAAGCAGCAAAGGGTTGATCTTTACCAATCATCACTGTGGTTATGATGCCATCGCTACTGCGAGTAGTGTAGAAAAAAATTATCTCCGAGACGGATTCTACGCGGCCTCCCAGCAACAGGAGATACCCACGTCGCTTTCCGTACAATTTTTATTGCGAATAGAAGATGTGACCAAGGAGGTACTTGATTCCCTACAAGGGCTCAGTGGTGCGGGGCGAGTGCAAAAACAAGCGCTCGTTTTAGCCGCCATCAATAAGAGGATGAGTAATTCCAATGAAAGCATTGAGACAAGAGTGAGTTCACTGTTCAAGGGCAATCAGTTCTTGGCCTTTGTTTACCAGCGCTACAGTGATGTACGGTTGGTGGGCACGCCGCCCGAGAGTGTAGGTAAATTTGGCGGTGATACCGATAATTGGGAATGGCCTCGTCATACCGGAGACTTCTCTGTGTTTCGCGTCTATACCGATGCCAATGGCAAACCCGCTAAATACAGCCAAGATAATATTGCCTACAAGCCCAAATGGAATTTGCCTGTATCGCTCAAGCCACTAAAAGACGGTGATTTTGCTATGATCTGGGGCTACCCAGGCAGCACCAATCGCTACGAAAGCTCCTATGGGATCAAACTGGCGATCGATATTAATAATCCCACCCTGGTAAAACTAAGAGAAGCGCGTCTCAAATACATGTTCGAAGAAATGAAAAAAGATCCTGCTGTTAAATTACAGTTGGCCTCTTCGTATGCCAGTATTGCCAATTACTGGAAATTCTTCGATGGCGAGACCAAGCAGTTGATCAAATATGATGTGCTCGGGCAAAAACAAAAGGCGGAATCTTCTTTTACAAATTGGGCCGCGGGTAAATCCGAATATCAATCACTCTTTACAGATTGGAAAAATGCCTACGCCGCTTGGACTCCCTATGCTAAACATCGTGTGTACATGAGCGAAGGGGTCATGGGCTCTCCGCTTATTGCCTTTGCCGCTTCGTTGATGCAACTAGAGGCCTTATTGGTTCGCAATAGCAATGCCGCAGACATTCAAAAAGCAGTGGCTGCTGTCGACCAGGCCCGCACATCCTTTTTAGAGTCGTCCAATAAAGTATCCGACGAAAAAATTCTGGCTACTGTTACCCGCCTGTTCTACGAAGATGTAGACAAGCAACAACATCCCGTTACTTTTTATGGCACGCTCAAAAACCAATACGGTGCCCTTGATAATGAGGAGACCTATCGCCGCTATGCGGCCGATGTATTTGCCAAGACCATGATCTTTGACAACACGCGCTGGAGTGCCTTTATTGCTAAGCCCGATGCGGTTGTTTTACAAAATGATCCTGCCTTTGCCCATGCCAGCACTTTTATGACCAACTACAATAGTAAGTACGCTCCTTTATCGCAACAGTTCAATACCAAGAATGCAGAGTACGGCAGACTCTATCTAAAAGGGATCATGGAAATGGATACGGCAAAAGCGAAAAAGATGTATCCCGATGCTACTTTTACTATGCGTGTCAGCTACGGAAATGTAAAGTCGTACCAGCCCCGTGATGCGGTCAAATACGATTATGTCACTACGTCTCGTGGTTTACTTGAAAAATACAAGGCTGGCGACTATGAATTCGATCTGCCTGCTCAACAGATCGCCTTGCTTCAGAAAAAAGACTTTGGCCAGTACATGGACCCCACCCGCAAAGACCTCATTATCGGATTTATTACTACTAACGATATTACCGGTGGAAATTCCGGTTCGCCCGTCCTGAATAACAAAGGCGAACTGATCGGATTGGCTTTCGATGGAAACTACGAGGCCTTGAGTCATAAGCTGGCATTTGACAAAGACCTGAATCGCACTATCTGTGTCGATATCCGGTATGTACTCTGGTGTATCGATAAATTAGGAGGAGCTAAACATCTTATCAACGAGTTGACCCTGGCCAAATAATTTATTGCCGGTGGCCTATGCTTCGTTACATATAGAAAAGATCGATCTCTACGCGCTGCGTATTCCACTGATCGAACCCTTTATTACTTCGCTTGGCAGAGACGATGATGCGCTCAATGTAGTGGTCCGCATACAGACACGCGAGGGCTTAGTCGGATTTGGCGAGTGTAGTCCTTACATGCCCATCAACGGAGAGAGCCAAGAAACCTGTATGGCCATTGGTCGTTATTTTGGACAGGCTCTATTGGGACGCAATGCGCTCGATATCGATGGCTGCCTGCAAACATTGGATGCGATCGTTCATGCTAATAATAGTATCAAAAGTGCCTTTGACATTGCCTTGCATGATCTCGCTTCGCAGGCAGCCGGACTTCCTCTCTGGAAATGGCTGGGTGGTGACAATACAAAAATGATCACTACCGATTATACCGTTAGCATCGGAGATCCCGATAAAATGGCCAGTGATGCCAAAAAGATACTCGAGCAAGGCTATCCAGCCATTAAAGTAAAGTTGGGCAAGAATGGAAAGACCGATGTGCTTCGCATGCAGGCCATCAGAAATGCGGTAGGTCCTACGGTACCCCTGCGGATCGATGCAAACCAAGGCTGGACCGTAGCCGAGGCGATCGACACCCTCAAGGCCTTGGCACCTTTGCAAATAGAACATTGCGAAGAACCCATCTCTCGGCATTTGTATACCTCTTTACCGCAAGTAAAAAAAGAAAGCCCCATTCCCATTATGGCCGATGAATGTTGTGGCGACCATCACGATGCCGCTCGGCTGATCGATCTGCAAGCCTGTGACTATTTTAATATCAAGCTGGGCAAGGCCGGCGGCATTCTCAACAGTGTAAGAATAGTTCGACTGGCCGAAGCGGCCGGGATCAAATTGCAGGTTGGGGCCATGATCGAATCACGACTGGCCATGACAGCCTTTGCTCATTTTGCTTGCTGCAGTCCCCAGATCGTTCACTACGATTTTGATACAGCCCTCATGTTCAGAGAAGATCCTGTTTCGGGTGGCATACGCTACGAAAAAAATGGGGTCATTAAACTACCAGAGGGCCCCGGCCTTGGTGCTACCATCAACGAAGACTGGCTACGACGAATGGAGGCCATTCACCTGAGCTAATCACAACATACGTATCACTCAATATGTGGAAACGTGTACAAGATATTGTC
>Ga0194133_10002477_pt1 | contig 28367 bp, 35 predicted proteins | sample TA2KigOf40mmetaG_FD_155448 | JGI IMG/M metagenome (GOLD analysis project Ga0194133, IMG submission 155448) | Freshwater microbial communities from Lake Tanganyika, Tanzania - TA2015055 Kigoma Offshore 40m | ecosystem: Environmental > Aquatic > Freshwater > Lake | place: Tanzania: Lake... | reverse complement strand
CACACCCTGGCGGCCGCCTGCTGGCGCGCCCTGGAGCGGGGCGCTGATCCAGGCGCTGCCCCCCTGCCGGGGATCCTGCATTGGAGCGATGCCGGTGCCGCCAGTTGGTACGACTTCGCCGTGGCCATTGGTGAGCTGGGGGTGGAGCTGGGGTTGCTGAGCGCTGCGGCGCCGGTGCAACCGCTCACCACTTCCCAGTACCCCACCCCTGCGCGCCGCCCCCCCTATTCCCTGCTGGAGTGCAGCGGCAGCCGTGCGGCCCTGGGGCTGGAGCCCCTGCACTGGCGGCAGGCGCTGCGGCAGGTGTTATGCCGCATAGCCTCTGCTTCAGATCCCACCCTGCCAGAGAACTCTTGATGTCGGCTTTCTTCCCAGAGGGCTACCAGCGCATCCTGGTGACCGGCGGCGCCGGCTTCATCGGCGGGGCGCTGGTGCGGCGCTTGCTGCGGGACACCGGTGCCACAGTGTTCAACCTCGACAAGCTTGGTTACGCCAGCGATCTCACCAGCATCGAGCTCACCCTAGCCGAGCTGGGCGCGGCGGCCAAAGGCCGGCACCAGCTGCTGCGGGTGGATCTGGTGAATGCCGAAGCCACGGCGGCGGCGGTGCGGCAGTCCGATCCGGATCTGGTGTTCCACCTGGCGGCCGAGAGCCATGTAGACCGCTCGATCAGCGGGCCAGGGGCCTTCATCGAGAGCAATGTGCAGGGCACCTTCCACCTTCTGCAGGCAGTGCGGGCCCACTGGGAGCAGCTGCCTCAGGAGCGGCAGGAGCGCTTCCGCCTGCACCACATCAGCACTGATGAGGTGTTCGGTCCCCTGGGGCCCACGGGCCGCTTTTCGGAAACCACCCCCTACGACCCCCGCTCCCCCTATTCCGCCAGCAAGGCCGCGAGCGACCACCTGGTGCGGGCCTGGCACCACACGTATGGCCTGCCGGTGGTGCTCACCAACTGCTCCAACAACTACGGCCCCTGGCAGTTTCCCGAGAAACTGATCCCGGTGGTGATCCTCAAGGCCGTGGCTGGGGAGCCGATCCCCCTGTACGGCGATGGTCAGAACGTGCGTGATTGGTTGTATGTGGAGGATCACGTGGAGGCGCTGCTGCTGGCGGCCACTCGGGGCCGCTTGGGCGAGAGCTATTGCGTGGGCGGGGCCGGCGATCAAGGCAGCCCCAGTGAGCGCAGCAATACCGAGGTGGTCCAGACGATCTGCGGGCTACTCGACGAGCTGCGTCCTGCCGATGCGCCTTACAGCCGCATGGTCACACCAGTGGCGGATCGTCCCGGTCACGACCGTCGCTACGCGATTGATGCCTCCAAGATCACGCAGGAGTTGGATTGGAGCCCGCGGCACAGTTTTGAACAGGGCCTGGAAGCTACGGTGAGGTGGTATCTCGACAACAAAGATTGGTGTGAGCTTGTTAGGGCTCACGCTGGGTATCAGGGGCAACGAATAGGTTTGATTACCGGAAGTTATATGCATTAAAGCTTGTCGTTTTTAGCAGTTTTTTATTTTCTTCGCCTAGCGCAGGAGTAAATAAGCAAACCGTTGTGCCGTTCCTGGCAGTAGTCGCAAGGCGAAGGCTGCAAAAGCCCAAAAAAAGTTAATCGGATTGGCTTGGCTTAGTGCGTGAATAGCTCTTAGGCGGACGCTTGCGTCTGCAATTGCCTGCTTCAATCCTCCCCTTCGATCAAAAAAACCACCATCTCTTCTGAAGTTGAGCAATGGCTGGGGAAGATTTGCAAAAATAAAGCCTTTTGAAGCCGCGTCAATCCAAAGATGGTAGTCCTCAGTACGGCTTACATCAGTGCGGTAGCGGAGTCCACTGGCAAATACACGGCGTCTCACCATGACGCTCGGATGGTTGATTGGATTGCTGCGCGGCAGATTGCGAACAATCGATACGTGATTGAGTGGCATTTGCTTAGTCTGCAGATACTCCCCATGCTCATTCACCTCAATGCAGGCTGTGCCGAGGATGTCAATGTCAGGATGATTTGCCAGAAACGTTCGCTGAGTTTCCATGCGTCTTGGTAGTGATTCATCGTTGGCATCCATGCGCGCCATGAGTTGCCAGCGTTCGTTGCGCAGGGCCTCATCGATCAGTTCATTGAGGCAGGCTGCAAGCCCTTGGTGCTGCTCAGAACCCAGTATTTGCAAGGGGACTGGAGCTGCTGCCTGCTCGAATATTGCCTGGTTCTCAGGGAGACTGCCGTCGATGCGAAGGAAGATGATGTCGTGGCTTGTCAGGCTTGCTGCAGTGGAGTGAATGGCTCTCAGTGCCAGATCCAGAGGTGATCCAGCCCGCATGCAGACCAATGTGGCGATCGGCAGTACAGGCTGGCATGGGTTCATGGCTGGATGATGCAAGTGCCTATGGCTTATAGAGGGGCAATTCGATTTCTACGTGAGCCGCACTCGGTACAAATTCACTCAGAGCCGACACGTTGATGCGGTATCCATCCAGGAACAGTGCATTGAGGGCTTCGCTCGAGTACTCCTCCTGTGCTCCGGAACGATTGTCGAGAATTGACTGCACCTTGTTCACAGGAGCACAGAAGGCCACGGATTGCTCAAAGCAGAGCAATGTCGAAAGTCGGCGTGCGAATAAGCCACTAGTGGCCGACAGTGCTTGTTCGAGACGATTGGGATTATTGTAGGGCAGATTGCGAAGAAGTGGAATCAAGTCGGCGCAGCGGTACACGGAACTTGAAACCTCTAGTGGGTAGCCGAAATCACCCACTTGTCCCGACCAGGAAAACAGAAGGCCTGGAGGTGCGGATAGAAATGGTGGCAATGGTTGCTCGCACTGGTTGGAATAGCAACTGGTTGTGTTGCGGCCAACGCGCAGTGAAAAGCCGATTGCATCAGTGTGGGTAATTAATGTATCGGCAATCTCTTGCAAGCAGAACGGACGGATGAATAAATTATCATCCACCAGAAATAGCAGGTGTTCAGTGCGTAGTCGATGATGTCGAAGGGTAATCCGATCCAATAGACGCTGCCGGCGTGAAGCTGACTTTGGCTCCTGCATCACCGCAAGCAGATCCGCTTTGAAATTCGACTCCTGGATCCAGTTGATCTGAAGCTTGCCGACCATATCTTCAGCAACCTGGGCATAACCGCGGGCATAGTCTTTGTTTGAGGCTTTGCAAAGCACGTTGAGCGGCACCTCGACGGCGTCGGAGGCGTGCAGTGCAAAGGATGCCAGCGTGGCATGCAGCTGCAGAGGCCGATCCTTGGAGAAGATGATCGCTTGGATCGTCATCGGAGAGAAGGAGGTGGTGGGAATAGTTCCTGGATCGGTTCGCTGGCCAGCAGCCTGCTGTAAAGCTGTTCATATTGCTCGGCTATGCGCGACCAGGTAAAATGGTTAAGCCAGGCTTCATAGGCACTTGTTGCCATTTGCTCCCGCGCCTGGTGATCAGTCATCAAGTCGTCGAGGCAGCGAGCGCCGGCTTCCACATCGGCCTGCACGCTGCCTTCCCGGTCGTTGCTGCGAACACCTGGTAGGAGGCGCCCGCCACCCGTCCATCGGATGATTTCACTGGCGTTGCCCACGTCTGTGACGAGAAAAGGAGTTCGGGATGCTGAGGCTTCAAAAAGTACTAAGGGCGAACATTCGATCCAGGATGGGAACAACAATAGATCGGCATCCAGGAAGGCACTGACGGTGTCTTCACGCGATAGTGATACTCCAAGAATTTGCCGTTCATGAGCTCGATTGCATTTACGCTTGAAGCGTCGCAATAGTTGCAGCTGGAGGGCAATGTCAATGCCACGCAGTCCGTTGCCCCGGGCCAGGTGGTAAAGACCCTTGAGAATCTGTTTTGGCGTGAGTGCCTTCGTGGCTGCTTGGTTGAAATCGGGACAAACGAGCAGCAACGTGGCTTTTGCGAAGGATGAGCGCGAGAAGATCTTAACGGCTTCAGCCTGCCCCTTGGCAACGGAGAGATAACCTGCCACGTGAAGAATCAGCTGGTGGTCTTCTGGGATGCCAAGCCGTTCACGCAATCCAATAGTCTTTAAGCGATTGAATTCTTCTGCTGCTGCCCCATTGGGGATGATCGCGATCGATTCAACATCTGCGCCGCGGGCGAAGTCAATGTCTCGGTAGGAGTCGGACAGAAATACACAGGCGTCGTAGCTTCGCATCCACTCCCCCATCGCGGAGAAATAGTCACGAAACATTGGATCTGCGAGAGCGGAAAAGCCCGTTGGCACGAATACTTTGCGGGCTTTCAGCCTGGAGAGCAGCGGTAGTGTGAGATCAGTAGCCCATTGCTGGGCGGCGAAGTTGACGATGATGTCTGGGTTAAAGTCGAGCAGAAAATTCTGATAGCCAGAAATATTGCCCCAAATGCCAATCGCGCTCTTGCCATGAACATTGAAGGACCGGACCTCAACGCCTTCAATCTGGCGGTCTTGGCGTCGGTGGTCGTTGCTTGTGGCGACGGTGACTTGATGACCTCGCTGCACGAGACGTTCTGAGATCTGACGTACCACCTCAGACATGCCATGACGGGCCGGTAGATAGGACTCGACCGTGTGGAGGATCTTCATGGGTCGAGGGTGCGGGAGGTAGCCTGCGCCATAGACGGCACAGTCGAATACAGCAGGGTCATGCCAGGAAGACTGAGCCCCGAGTGAACCGCACGGAAGCGGCCGGGAGAGGCGGTCAGCGTCTCCTCGACAGCTCGATGCGGTCCGATGTTGTATCCCGATTCTGATGATTGAAGGAAGGTGTCATGCAGTAATAAGAGCGGGTCAGGAACGACAGCCATGATGCCGTCGATCTCCCGCTTCACACTGGCGTAGCTGTGATCACCATCAAGAAAGAAGAGGGGACGCTGGGGTCGGCCCGCCTCCTCCCAGAGACCGAGGGACGTGCCTAACCCATCACCTTGGTGGAGTGTCACACCAGCAAGACCCCGCACCATTGCACCGCGCTGGGCATGGGGGTGCTCGGCATGGTCGACATCGTCTGGTAGATCACAGGTGTGGATGGCTGCTGGGATGTGGAAGTACCTGGAGATCTCATAGAAGATTCGTGCCGACTTGCCGATGTTGGTGCCCCATTCGAAGATCAAGGAGGGTTCAAATCGGCAGACCGTTGCCGTCATCAGCATCAATTCCTGGAGGGGGAATGGATGGACGCCAACAAGCGGGACGAGGGTATGGGCGACGAATGCCGAGGTGGCCCAGCCATCGACTTCAAATTCGCTGCAGCCAGGATTCCGTGAAGGGTTGGCCGTGCTTAGAAAGCGTCCCAGTGGTGTCGTCTGGTCAGCAGCAGAACCGCGAAGTGCCTGCAGCCGGGAAAGGATGCCCATGGGTCAGGAACGAAAATGTAGAGGGTGTCCTCATGTGATCGAGGACCTAGTCAAGACATGATTCCACATCTCGGCGAGACCTTGGCGGAGCGAAATCTTTGCCCTCCAACAGGAGACGGATAAGAGTTTCTGGGAGTCGAGGATATTGGCCTCTACATCGAAGCGACGTGACGGTAAATGGTTCACTTGAATGGAATACCCGCATGCCTCTGTTAGAGGGAGTAGCAAGGAGGTCACATCCAGGTTGCTTGCTCCGATACCAGTGCCGAGATTGTAGATTTCACCATCCAGTCCAAAATTGAGGGCGGCAAGAATGCCATCAGCCACATCGGCAACATGGATGTAATCGCGGATTGTTCCTGACGGCCCGTAGATCTCGATCGGCCGTCGCGAAAGGATGGCGTCGATAGCGGCAGCGAGGAAGCCTTGGCCCGTGCGCGAGCGCTGATTCACAACGTAGGCATTGGCTGGGCGTACGATCACCACCGGCAGATCACGGGTGCGATGAAACATCAGCGCATAGTGCTCAATGGTTAGCTTGGTGATGCCGTAGGGGCTGATGGGCGACGTTGGGTGAGATTCCTGAATTGGCAGCCCTTGAGGATGGCCATATACGGTGCCACCGGAGGAGACCACGAGCAGTCGGCGGACACCTGCAGCCATCGACTCCTCCAGCAAGCCAATGCTGCCGGGAAGGTTGGATAAAAGATCAAAGGCTGGGTCTCCATAGCTGGTCTTTGGAACGGTGGCATAGGCCAGATCAATCACTTCACAGCCAGGTTCGAGGATGTCCCGCATCTGGCCGCGGTTGCCAAGATCAGCGCAGCGATAGGTACAGTCCAGCGTTGACACCTGGGGCCCCGGAGGGCGCCGGCCAACGATGGTGACGTCGCGACCGGATCGAATCAGGGCCTGGCTGACCAGGGAACCGATGAAACCGGCACCACCAATGACGATCGTTTTCATTTCGGCTTCCTTAGCGATCGTGCCAGACGCCAGATTCCTTTGGCCATGCTTTTCAGGGGCCCAATCTGGTAAAGCAAAGGATAGACAGATGTTTCGCGGACCATCCAGGCAGCCTGCATGGCTTGGATGCGGCAGATGGCATCCTGACGTAGCGGTACTAGCGCATCACCAGAACCAAGGCCATTGATGGCCTCTAGGAGGATGTCCTTCATACGAGCGAAGTCAGGGCGCTGCTGCAGTTCCCAATCTTCACCGTGGGTCAGCGCGGCAATGGCGCGAATGGACGAATCATCGCTGGGGAGTCCGGTTGCAGCAGCAATATTTTCCGCACAGATCATGACGAGGCGGCGCTTGAACGGAGACGGTCCTAGGCGCGACATACTCCCAGGAATCTCCCTGTAGGTCATCAGAACCTCACCAATGTTGGCCATCGAGCCGATGCGGGAGAGACGCGACCACAGTTCGTAGTCTTCTGGGGGTTGTCGATCAGGGTCCGTCGTATAACCGCCGACTTGCAGCAATGCTGAACGGCGTAATAGCACCGAGCTATGGACGAATGGATTATTAAATAACAGCTGGTAGCGAAGATTTAGCTCGTCAACTGGATGACGATGGAAGCGATCGACAAGACGATCCACCTCCATGATCTGAGCCCATGAGCCGAGGAGAACACAATCTGGATGTTCCTCCATATGGGCTACCTGTAGTGAGATTCGATCCGGATGGGAAGGATCGTCTTGGTCCTGTCTGGCAATGTACTTGCCTCTGGATAGGGATATTCCGCGATTGAGCGTGGCTGCAAGGCCTTGATTCGCCTGGTGGTATACGCGTATTCGCTCATCATTAAAAGAAGCGATGACGTTAGGGGATCTGTCTGTCGAGCCATCGTCGATAATGATGAGCTCAAAAAACGAAAAGCTTTGTACAATTAGGCTTTCAATCGCATCTCCTAGATATTGCTCGCAGTTGTAAACCGGCAGCACTACTGATACGAGTGGGTCTTTCAAGGGTCGTCCTCAGAGGACAATGCGAATGATGTCGTCCTTGACAAAGAACTTTGCCTTCGGACATGCTTCGATGACATAGTCTCTCAGCGCTGAAAGTGTTGGGTAGTCATGGCTTCCATCGAAGTTCCGTGCATCGTCAATGAGGATGACGTGCCCCTTGACTGGGTGATTCAGGATCGCATCAACTTCAGCCGATACAGGTGTTTCAAGCTCGCCCAGTGCGGTATTACCTGCTGAATAATGGCCGTCAAGCCAGAAGAGACTCGGAACTCTTAGGTCTTCAAGAACTTTCGGCAGTACTTGAGAGCTATCTCCGTGGATGACGGATATGTTGGGGAAATCGCGCATACGCTGCTGGGCGCGCTCACAGAGTTCACGGCTAAGCTCAATGGAAATGATCGTATGAAAGCGCTTACGCATACAAAAGATCATGTCTCCAAGATAGGTCCCTGTTTCAACGAGCGTCGAGAGCTGATAACGGAAAGCGTATCTTGAAAGAACCTTCTGCTTGTAAACATGGGGCGGAGGGATAGGACTACCAGATCGCCGCCAGGCCTGAATCTGAGCTCGTGCTTCCCACTTCCTCCGGACTCGATGAACAAGCCGTTCGCTCAGGCGATAGGGAGGAAGGGAGGTTACGAAGGATACACTTCTTTCCCAGACTGAGCTGGCAAGTCGCGCCAGGATCCGTGTGCTCAGACTTCTATATGGACCCATAGGCTCCACAATAACACTGACCGCCTGAAGCCCCTCGCTGGGAAGGACTAGATCTGGTGTCGTTGCAAACAGATTTAAATTCAAACGATCCCTCCAATAGGAAAGTTCTCCCAATGGCAATGGCCGTGAATAAACTGGGTTTGATGTTAGGAATGTTCTGCCGTCATAGGCGTTTATCACATGGCATAAATGCCCGCGATCAAACTCGTTGGCTAGATTGTAATCAGAAATATTCAGCAGGCTGTAGTCTTGTCTGAGCACAAAGATTCAATTTGTCCTAGTGCAAGCCGCCAGTTCATAGCCCTTTGACCTTGCAAGTCTTGTTAATGCTGCTGCAGAGGCTCCAAAGTACTCCCCTCGCCGCTGCACGATGTCTATTTCCGGAGGGATTGTTGGATTGTACTCAATAATTACAACGCGAGGCCGGAAGAGGGTAAGTGCGTCCCAGACATGATAATCGTCCCCATCAATATCGATCGAAAGAAGATCGATTGCGTCTACTCCAACTCCTGCATCTCCGAGCAAGCTGTCGAGGCTGTTGACGCCCTCGCTGGTAACATAGGCATTGATGCCCTTTACAGAAGGGAATTTGTCGATTGCCAGCTGAAGTTGTAGGAACTTATCGTGATCTCCTTCGATGAGTATGGCAGACCAACCTGCGTCATGCCAGAGGGCCCATGTATTGCTAAAATGCTTGCCATCCCAGGCTCCAAACTCCACGCACAGTTCTGACCGTGGTTTAATCCGCTTAAATATTTCAGCAAGGATTCCATCTTCCCCATTCTGAGAAACTGTATTGCTTGCATAACGCTCGAGCTCGGTCATCGCTCATGTAGTTGTCGTCTATTCCATCATCATGCCTCATGACATCCAAGCTCAGTCTCCGGCCGCTTCGCTGGCGTTGCCCGCTAGATCCCCCGCCGTTAGGAAAGTTGTCGCCTGTGCTTTTGACCACACCTGTGAGAGCAGCTTGATCTGACTTTTGGGCAGCCCTGCCGGCCAGGCAGGGCTGATTGAAAGTCCGTCACAAGGCTGCTTGCCGGGACTGCGAGCATGGGCTGAGGTCGGCTGGATTGCCTCCTCTCAGTGCCTCAGAGCGTTTCTGCCGCAACCGATCTCGATCTGATCAGCTTCCTCAAGGCGATCCCTGATACCCGGATGCGGAGGGGCATCCGGATTCCAGCGTGGTACCTGCTGCTGGTGGCGGTGCTCGGGATTCTGAGCAAGTGCGAGAGCCTGCGGGATCTGGAGCGTTTTGCCCGGCGCCACCACGCTGTTCTCACCGAGACGCTCGGCATCGAGCTCAAGCGTCCGCCCTCGGATTCAGCCTTTCGCTACTTCTTCCTCCAGGTGGATGTCTCCTCGATCTGCGCTGCTATCCGCGACTGGACACTGGCCCAGATCCCAGGCGGTGCAACGGATCTTGACCAGTTGGTCTGTGATGGCAAAACGCTGCGCGGCTCGATTGAGTCGACCGCCGCTGGTGGTTCAGCCTTCATCGCTCAGGTGACGTTGTACTCAGCGGCGCTGGGCCTGGCCATCGCTTAAGGCTGCTACGCCACCACCCAGGGCAACGAGCACGCAGAGCTCAAGAAGCTCCTCGGCGAGCTGGATCTGGAGGGCGTGCTGATCCAGGCGGATGCGCTCCACACGCACAAGGCGTTTTTCGACAGCTCACGGAGCAGGGGGCCGACTTCCTGCTGAGCGCCAAGGCCAACGAGAAAACCCTCGTCCGGCAAATCGACGCCCAGTTCCAGGGGAAGCGCCAGATCTCTTTTGCTGCAACGCATCACGAGATCGGCCACGGCCGTGAAATCACCTGGGAGATGCGGGCCAAGGAGGCACCGGAGCACATCAAGGAAGCCTGGCCAGGGACGGCCTGGATGGTTGAACTGGTCGCCAGCGGCACCCGCGAGGGCAAGCCGTTCAAAGCCCGGCACCTATTCATCACCAGCCTGCGCACCAGCCCAGAAGCCCTGCTGCGACTGATCCGGGAGCGATGGAGCATTGAAAGCTGGCACTGGATCCGCGACACGCAGCTCCACGAAGACAAACACCGCTACCGCGGCAACGGAGCTGGCGTACTGGCCACACTCCGCACCGCAGCGCTGAATCTACTGCGCCTGGCTGGATTCGACTCAATCCGCGAGGGCCTGTACGCGGTAATGCACGACATCAAGGCGCTCTTGGCGATGGCGACGCGCCAGCCTCAGCTCAACCCATTCTAAAACTTTGAATCAACCCTGGCCGGCCAGGGCTACTGGGACAGACTTTTAATAGGCTCTGGGCCGGTAGCCTTTGCGGTAGCCAAGCCGTTCCTCACTGCGCTCATGGCGATCAGCAACGAGTACGGCGGAGACCTCCAGCTCGATCAGCTGCTGCAGGCCATGGAGCACCAGCTCAGGGATCAGCTCCCCGGCAGTGTTGCCATCCAGTTGCGGCGCAAGACTGTTTCGCGGGCATGCTCGTCTGGCTGAGGTGTTACACGAACCAGGGTCACGGGCCTGCCCACCCCCTGCAACGCCAGCGTCTAAGCCTGGGTTGAGGTCCCCAGGGATTTGCGCCAACCGCTGGTACGCGGGCCACATGACCGAGGCATGTGCCCCAACTCTAGAATCAACAAGGGACCACCACTAATCATCCCCCAGACTCTCTGCTACATGGCCGAAAGCCCGAGCCTCCGCTGGCCTAGAATTTTTATCAGTTTAATGCATGGCTGGCCACAGCCGGCCATCGCGCGAAGCACCCCTTCAGATCCAGTCTGTCGAGGAAAGAACGGCTGGTCCTGGTCTCATGTTGAGGCCTTCCATGGCTGAAGATCCATGGATTCATGTCGTGATTCCCACAGGCGGAAGAGTGGAGACGATCGGCTCAAGCCTGCTCTCCTGTACTCAACAAGCCTACGACAAGCTCGTTGTATGGGTGTGCGACAACTCCTTTGAAGAAGAGACAGAAGCTATCGTCAACAGCTTTTCCGACAGGCGACTAAACCTGATTCGCCCTCCTCAGAGGCTCTGCATGGCAGAGAATTGGGAGTTTGCACTGTCATACATCACCGATGGCTTTGTGACCATCATCGGTGATGACGATTGCCTAATGCCTGACTGCCTCTCTACCGTCAGTCAGTTGATCAAGCAATACCCAAGCATCCCGGTGATCAACCACCTGCCAGGCAACTACTTCTGGCCAAACTACCCAGACGCCTACTTGGCCAACAAGCTGCAACTGCGCGGGATGAACTTTGAGATTACACTGCGGGAAGCCAAGCCAATCCTGGCTCGTGTATGCTCATTTACTGAATGGTATGGGCATTTACCATTTCTCTACCATGGCTTTGTGGACGCAGAGCACATCGCGCGGATCAAGGCTCTGTCCAACACGCCATTCTTCAATTTCTGCGCGCCCGATATGTATTCAGACATAGTTCTGGGGTTGCATACGGAGCACTTTCTTGTTGTCAACTCCCCGCTGACTTTGGGCGGACAATCAGCCAAGAGCAATGGTGCTAATTACGCTTCCAGGAATAAGATTGCCAAACAGTTCATCAGCGAACTGCCTGAGCATCTACGGTTCACCTACGATAGCATGAGCAGTTCACTGGCACTTTTCAATGCCATAGAAATCGCGTTCAATGCTTTTCCAGATCAAAGCGGTGACCTTGTCATCGACTACGACCGACTCCTGACCAACGCCATTAATGAAGTGACCCCTTATGGCGCAGAAGCCCTTGGTGAGTTGCGAGGCAAGTTGCTTCTCATTTATTCAGGAGAGGCTGTCGATAGGGCTTTGGACGCAAAGAAAGAAGCCACGCATGAAATCATTTCCTCAGTACCCACGTCACAAAATGTAGCCAAACGGCTGGCTCGTAAGCTTGTCTCAGGATTGGCCAGGTGCAAGGCTATGATGGGCATCTCCAGGGATGGGGGTGCACCAAGTCCCAAAGCGGGCAAGGAATCACTAACCAAGGACAGCCAGCACAAAAGTCTGCACGGACAAGACAGAGCAATCTTACTCGGCGGCTATCTTGATCTGTTAGAGCATGGCGTGACAACAGTAGATCAGGCTGCGCACTACCTCCACAATTGCCTTCTTGGCCTCCATGGCAAGAGTGGCTCATCGGAATAATGCGGGACTCATCGGATTCAACCCATGAAGTTTTCCACTCGAGCCAAAACATACCACCTAGGTCATAGGTCTGACCATGAATCATAGGCTGGATTCGTGAGTCAGCAAGCCTGCAATAAGTATGGGTAACTAAATGCCCCCATAGATTGATCCGCAGTATCGGTTCTTCTGCTGACAGTGATCAACCAGATCGGTTGAAAACATGCGACACCAAGCGACGAGAAACACATTCCCAAGTGCTTTGCACCATGCTAATATCGCCTAGTTGTACAATTAAAGCACCTTGGACATTTACACATACCTAAAGTCGATCCCACCCCATGTTCCACTCCTAAGATTCCTGTTTTCCTTTGATGCGCCGAAGATCATACTAGATATTGGGGCCTGTGAAGGCGAAGACTCGATAAGATATAAGCGCCTCTTCCCACAGGCAAGGATCATCGCTTTTGAGCCCAATACAAGCAATGTCGAGAAGCTAAGAAGGAATCTGAAGTCCTTTGAATGCGATGATATTGAAATCATGCCATACGCACTTTCTTCGAGCGATGGCAATGCCTTGATGCACATATCTTCAGGAAGACCGGAGGGGCTTCCAAAGAGCACTGACTGGGATTGGGGCAATAAGTCAAGCTCACTGTTAAAGCCTTCGGCATTAATGAGTAAGTTTCATAGCTGGCTGAGGTTTGACATTGAAGTCCGCGTTCCAACAAGAAGGCTAGATTCGGTCCTGACAGAGCTAGGGATAAAGAGAGTTGATTTTATACATATGGATGTTCAAGGGGCAGAGCTCATGGTTTTACAAGGCAGCGTTGATATTCTCCCTTCTATTGCCTGTATCTGGCTGGAGGTGGGAACAGAAGCAATCTATGAGCATCAGCCCTCTGCAGCAAAGACTCAGGAATTCTTGGAGAGCAACGGATTCATCAGGCTAATGGAAGTGCTCACGGAAGGCTCAGGAGATCATTTCTACATTAATCCCCAATGTCTCAGAGTGGTCAAGATTGCATGACTCAATTAATCCGAAGTAGGGTGCCACCTATCTCCGGAAAAAGCCGTTGACAAGGCTTGCCATCATCCAAGTGAAGACCGCTTTCTCAGGAAGCCAGAACGGGCGACTGTGATCTGGAGCTTCTGATCAATGGACCGATCCACTTCCCAGCCCTGATCTTCAGAAAGAAATCGTTCTACTGCGGTCAAGGGACTATTGCCTGGCCCCCAAGAACGTTCCGTTCTAAATTCAGGCCGCATATACTCCACAACCGTGTCATAGACAATACAATAACTGCCTGTGGTGACCAAAGGGGCATAAGCAGAAAGCTCCCGATAGACATGATCATAAGTGTGATCAGAGTCTAGGCAGACAAGGACAGTCTTGTATTGCGATGCGATGGTGGTGACTTGCTGAATGATGTCAGATGCGACACTAGAACCCTGGATCAGCTGGATATAAGGGGACAGAGGATGGTCAATGATTTCCTTCTTGTTGTGATCGCGTATTTCGATATCAACACCTAACACTTTGCGTGATGGCCTGTTGGAATCAGTGGGTGCCTGCAACTCATCGATGCGATCGAGCAGTGCCAGCAAAGATGCACTGAGCATCAAAGAACCACCGTGAGCAACACCAGTCTCGATGATGAGATCGGGACGTACGCGCCAGACAATCTCTTGCAATGCCACCATATCTTGGGGATATTGAATGATCGGGCGGCCGAGCCATGTGAAGTTATAAGTGTATTTATGAACACCCGAATGATGCATCCAGTCGAGAGATTCCTCCCATAAAGAGTCGTCACCGCCAAGACCCTCAATGTTCCGCGCAACTTCCTGCTGAAATCGCTCCAATTGATCCATTAGAAACCCTCCAGAAAAATCTGATCAATGCGTCCGCCCACTTGCGCTCCCCTTCGAAGGTTTGTGTACGAGAAACTTGGAAAGCCTGCTGACTTCATTGAGTCTTCTGTGGCAGAGATATCATACTCTACGCGCTTCAGGTGAACGCCATCAGGCCCGAGAATCGCATACGCGGCCCTCGGGTTGCCATCACGTGGTTGACCAACTGAGCCAGGGTTGCAGAACAGTAATCGCTCCTCACTGTAAAGAACCTGTACATGGGTGTGGCCGCAGAAGAGCCGTCGATAGTCATCGCCACATATGGATGGTGTCACACGATAAATATATTGCTCCAAACAGTCTTCGGGACCGCCATGAACAAAGAGATCATCGCCAGAGTGCAGTTGGTCCTGGCTGGTTGCTAGCCAATTGAGATTATCGGATGTGATGACTGAAGCCTGATAAGCAAGTGTTTGCGAGACCAGCGTAGAACGAGGACAGCCACCGCCGCTCAACAGGTAAGCATCGTGATTCCCACGGATCAGACTGAGCCTCGGCAACGAGCGGAGTAAGTCAATGCATTCGTTGATGTCTGCATGGTAACCCGCCACATCTCCCAAACAGATAAACTCATCGCATCCCATAGCCTCAGCATCCGCCACAACAGCGCGAAGTGCCGCATAGTTCGCGTGAATATCACTGATGAGCGCTTTCATAGACAATCACATCGCTGATTTTTCGCCAAGCACGACCATTGAGTATCTCAGGAGCCGAAGGAGTCTCTCGCTGCAGGAAATACTGAATGCACATCTTTGCTTCATTGTAGCCAAATGCCGCCTTAAGCGATGTCGAGCTGGAAAACCGGGGATTGATCTCAAGCAGATAAAAACGCCCCTCATGCAGCCGGAATTGATAGTTTGTGGGCCCCACGGGCTGGAAATGCCCAGATAAAGTCTCGATTGCAGATGCGATATCCGGACATGGTTGCACCTCAACATAGCTCGTGTAGCCTGCCCTGGAGAGAAGACGTCGAAAGACAATAGGGCTCAGGCTATGACCATCTCCCAAGCCAAAAGCACTTGCGGTGTACTCATGGTCTGGATCGCCAAGATATGGTTGAACAATGTAGGGTGATTCACCACATCCAGAAAGGGCTTGCATATAATCGGTATGTGTCTCAACAATATGGATACCCCGTGAACCATTGCCCATGCATGGCTTCAACACATAGGGGCCTGGGCCAAGGCATGCAAGATCCGTTGTAGCAGAGGCGAGGAGAGTAGGAATTCGCGCAACATCCACTGAAGAAAGCTCAAAATAAGTCGTCAGCTTGTTGCAGCATCCGGACATCATTCGCGAGGTGTTAATCGCTAGCGCACTGAGCTGGCCCAAGGCATCCCGATGCCGATCAAGAAACAGCACATCTGATTCAATTCCTGGAAGGACAAGATCTATCCGCTGGGATACGAGGAGCTCGCGCCAGAAATCCAGATACTCGACAGTATCTTCGGCAAAGGGAGGCTTGCTGATGAACCTGTCGCAGATCTGAGTACCAACTGTGCGGGGTGAACGATCCAGCCCGATTACACCGACAGCGACCTCACTGGCTCTTAGGGCTTCAACTATGCCCTGGCCAATGATGGCGCCGACCCCCGTCACAAGAATGTTGAAGCCCAACTAGCCCTGCCACCTCAACAAAACCATGATGTTGCTCACCACCACATTCCCTGAGAACCTGATCCTCGATCCATTGGTTGCAGCCATTCTCAGCGAAGCTGTGCCTCCACCAGTAGACCTACGGAAAGTTCTGGAAAGTCGATACCCACCCGCAAGAGCGCCTGGAAATTCTCCGCTGCGTCCTCAATACTTTGCAAAATTGGCAATGGCAAAGGCTTGAGATAGATACCCTCCATGTGGGTCAGTCGATATCCAGATGACTCCAAATCTGCTGTCAGTGTATCTACGCAATACTGTCGCTGGTGTCCCATCGCCACATCATTTGCATTGAGATCATAAAGATTATTGATCTTCCCCATGGCATGGCCGACGCGTCGGTTAAGGGACTTTCCATTCGGAACTGCAACAAAAAGCTTTCCCCCAGGCTCAAGGTATTGTGCATATTTTTCGAGTACCAGACGGGGATTATCAACATGCTCTAAGATAAATCCCATGATGACATAGTCAAAGCGCTCCTTAGCCTCAAACTCCTCGAAAAAGCAATGCTGGATCTCACATTTCAGGTCAGGATGCTCAGCCTGAAACTGCTCGACAACAACAGAAGCGCCTTCTATGATGACATGGCGACTCGCTACTTCGTCAAAGATCCGAGCCGTAATTCCATGGCCAATCCCCAATTCCAGAATCGAACGGCCTTGCTGAAGCCTTTTCAGAATTCGCTGGGGGTACCAATTCAGAACAAGACTATTCTCGAAGATTGTTGAAGCTTTCGGATTGTATTGGATGGCTTCAGCGTTAAGATCACGTTGCATAAGATACGTGCGCCTAGGTCATTTTTCCAGCCATTGATCCCACTTTACCACAGACCCGCCTATTGCTGCACGTCCTTCTTTTCCCATCATCGCCACGAGGTCCAGACTGGATACATAGGGGATGAAAGGCTGGCATAACTGTCGATAGGGAGCCAATCCGTAGTCAAGAAAGGATACCTTGATGCCAGCCCGCTCGAAAGACGGTTGATCCAGATAGTTTCTGGCACCATGACCAGTGATGTACTCATTGGCTTCAAGATGCTGACAAATTGCCAGCACTCGATCACTGCCGCACCCACCGATGCCCAACTCCGAGGAACGTATGAAAGTTGTCGTCTCGGCGATTCCAAAGTAAGTAGCGAGACACCTGACGGAATCGATGGTAATGGACGACAGATGTGCTCCCTCAACACTAAAAACGGACTCCATGACCTCGATGGCATCGGAGAGATAGGGAGCCTTGCGATAAGCAGCATGAAACTTGCGAAGATGGGCCAATCTCCAATCCTTGTCGCTGTTGACTTCAACATCCTGGATGCCCATAGCAGCCCTGGGCAAACGAACAGGCAGCGTTAGCCATTGCTGTACGCCATCGACCAGGAGTTGCACACGATTAGTAAAGCTTCCCTTAGAGAATTGCACATCGTCATAAAAGACATAGGTATCGGCAGCCTTGATCTGCTCAAGGTGCCCATACCATGGGAAGTACATCGGTTGCGAGATCACCAGACGCACAGCTCCTACTCCAGATAGATGCAGTCAAGCTTTCTCCCCTGCCAGCCATCAATACCTTGAACGATCTCCTTGGCATTTTTTGGATTCAATCCAACAAGCAGGGTGTCAATGGACTCTGGCAGCTCCCCAGGTGACACGACAGGGACATCGGCGATGCAGGTTCCCTGCAGAAATGGGTTTTGATCGACAATCAACGCTGGTGTCCGCCCTGAGGCCTCCAGGAGGTTCCTTAGATAGGTGCCGTAAAAGCCGGCTCCATAGATGGCAACGCTGCTATCCACAGGCAGTGAAGCAAGACGCGAGGTCAGGCGCTCCTGCTGAGATGCCCAGAATTCGGAAATCTCGTATAGCTGATCCTGTTTACGTTCATCGACGGGATAGGTATGGCTCTCCTGAGCGGATATAGGAGGGGAGCCTGCCGTGGACGCCCGCTCGCCTTCAGTCTTTCTTGCCGTGACGACATAAGCTGCAAAATGTACGCCATCATCCACTTCTATGCAATCAAAACCATTCACCTTCAGCATGGCCCGCAATGAAGATGGCAGGAAATGATTCACATGATCAGCAACGACGAAGTCTGCCAGATTAATCAAGACATTGGGGACGATAAAATAAAATACACCACCTGGCTTGAGGCAGCCGCGAATAGATGCGAGTGATTCCTTAAGGTCTAAGATATGCTCTAATGCATAAAACGAAGTTACGATGTCAAAGCTGTCCTTGGCGCTTTTGGGAATATCCCTAACGAAACAGTGCTCTGGGCGGGTAAATGTGGTCCAGATCGGCAGGTACTTATCACTGACGTCATAAAGAAAGGGCTGCAGAGAAGGCATTATCTCGCAGATTCTCATCATCGTCAGACTCTTGCCACAGCCATAGTCCAGGACACGGACATCTTCAGTAATTGCTAGCTTCTGGCAGGCAACGCGGGCCTGATGCTCTGCCCTGAAAATCGGCTTATCACCATCCATGGCGTAGAGCTGGTCGTCAATTTCGTTAAGGCGCCCAACCTCATAGGTATTTTTGTAGTAATCATCCAAATCAATCAGCGGGTCTGTCTGTACATGGCCGCATTCCAAGCAATAGTTGACAACAGTGGGGCCCTTAAGACTTGTGTTCATCGTCGTCAGTGATGATGATGCTGGTAAGCCCCTGTAGATTTCTTCCAGCGACTGACGGTGACAGCAATTGCAGCGTCTCAAGATGGTCATGAGTGTGGTAGAGAAACTTACTTTTTACTTTCGATTGGATACCGAAAAAAGTCCGTAGGACTCGATGGCCATCCATTAGCCATCGCCTCTGTATTCATGAAATTGAAGTATCGCACTTGCATAGTAACCCTAAGCCGGGTGGATCGATTATAGCCGCTTTGGTGAATCGTGCAGAAGTCCATCAGCAATAAATCCCCTGGCTTGCTGAGCGGGGAAACCTGCTTATACCGTGCAATCACAGACTCCTCATCAGGTATGCCTGTTTTGTAAAGACCGGACTTGAACGCATATTTCTCAAGCGGCTGGTGAGGAATGAAACCCTCATGATTCGATGCTTCACAAATCACAACGGATCCCATGTCTTCACCCATTGGAACCAGAGGGATCCAGAAAACCAGACCATCGATGCTCTGAGGATTTGATGCGAACTCCTGATGCCAGTGGGAACGGAACATGTCCTCATTCGGCAGATCAAAGCGAACGCCGTAACTCCGATCTCCAACACCAACCAGTTTTTGCTGGCGTAACAACCCGTAAAGCTCCTCGAACTCTCTGCAGGAAGCAAGCCTAAGAAATGCTGGAATCTGCTTGGAAGCGTCGTAGAGATCCGACAAAAAGGCACGATCAAGAACGGAAAGCCGCAGGATCTCAGCAGATGTGACCTCTTCGCATTGAAAGTGATCTAAGGCGAAGTCGAGGCTGCGACGCTTTGAAATCAAGTGAGCCAAATGGTGGATCGATTTCCAGATAGGCAGAATGTACTGATCTCGATCGATAACATCGGTCAACTTGGCATACCCCAAGCTGCTGAGCTGCTGGCGAATCAGCGAGTGACTCACGACTTGCCTACAACATCTGAGATTGACTGAACCACATGGCGAAGGTCATCCTCTCCCATGTCAAAAAAAGATGGGAGGTTAAGCGCATGATTGGAGAAGCTTGAAGCCTGAACATTCGGAGTACTTGAGCGAGCCTCAATAGCCTCGCGGCATTGAGGCCAGGTGCTGCAGACTACACTCAAAGGATGAAACACAACCCGTGCATCAATCCCGCACTCCACCAGCCCTGCCCTCAGTGGTTCCACTGAGTTCAGTGTTTCATCGGAGAAGACGACGGTGGGCATCCAGGCACCAGGTTGAGTATTCCCCTTGCCTTCAGGGTTCAACCAGGCGGTATCGGCGAACGTTCTGACAAAAGCTTGCCGGTACTGGCTGAAGATCTCCTTCTTGCGGGCGATCAACGCATCGATGCGCTCCAACTGACCGCAGCCAATTGCAGCCTGCACATTGCTCATTTTGAACTTATATCCTAGGACATTAGGCCAGAACTGCTTCGACTGAGCCCTGGCTCTGCCATGGTTGGAGAGCGTCAGCACCCGTTCGAACAGGTCACTGTCGTCGGTGACGAACATGCCTCCTTCCCCTGTTGTCATGGTCTTGGTGCCGTGGAAGGAAAAAGCTCCGAAACGGCCCAGGCTGCCTGCTCTCTTTCCTCTCCATGTGGAGCCAATGGCTTCCGCTGCATCTTCGATCACCGGGATCCCGTAAGTACCACCGATCGCCAGGAGACGATCCATATCACACAGATTTCCGTAGAGGTGCACAGCCACGATCGCCTTCGTCTTCTCCGTCACAGCTGCCTCCACCCTGCTGGGATCAAGGCACCAGGTATCGGGAAGAATGTCCACGAAAACCGGTTGGGCACCCAGATGAAGAATCGGTGCCAGGGTTGCCACCCAGTTGGTATCCGCCATGATCACCTCATCGCCAGGCCCAATGCCCAGGGCATGCATGCCCATGTGCAGCGCACCGGTGCAGCTGCTGGTGGCGATTGCGTACTGCACGCCCAGGTGGGTCTTGAACGCCTCCTCGAAGCGAATGATGTAGTCGTAGCACTTCTCACCCCAACCATTTGCCGCTGCATCGGTGGCGTACTGCACCTCCAGCTCCGTGATCGATGGCTTGGTGTAGGGGATCCTGCGCATCTCCCTTGTGGTCATTTCAATGCCCTCCCCGCCACTGCCGCAGCTCTGGAATCGCTGTCACCAGTTCAGTGCCGGGCAATTGCTGCCGCAGTTCTTCGATCAGGTTCCAAGGCAGCACCAGCAGGGCGTCGGCGGTCTCAGTGGAGAGCTGCTCGGGGCTTATCACCGGGATGTGGCTGCCGGGCAGCAGCTTGCCCTGCTTGCTGGGGGCGCGGTCAGCCACAGCGGGCAGCAGGTCGTCCCGGATGCCGGCGTAGTTCAGCATGGTGTTGCCCTTGGCGGCAGCGCCATAGCCCAGCACGCGTCGGCCCTCTCGTTTGGCCTGCAGCAGAAACTCCAGCAAGGCGTGCTTGGCCGCTTCGGCCCGCTGCTGGAAGCCTATGTAGGCACTCAGCGTCTCCAGCCCCGCTGCTGCTTCCGCCGCCAGCACCGCCTCCACAGCCGAGCTGGGATCTGTGCTGCCGTGGTGGGCCAGCCACACCCGCAGGCTGCCACCGTGGGTCGGCAGCTCCTCCACATCCACCACCGTGAGGGCAGCTTCTGCGGCGATGCGCGCCACCGCCCGCAGGCTCAGGTAGCTGTAGTGCTCGTGGTAAATCGTGTCGAACTGGTTGCCGGCCAGCAGCCTCAGCAGATGCGGAAACTCGATCGAGGCACGGCCCTGGGGCTTGAGCAGCCGGGCGATGCCCGCCACGAAATCGTTGATGTCTGGCACGTGGGCCAGCACGTTGTTGGCCACCACCAGATCGGCGGGCTCAAGCTCGGCCGCCAGCGCCACCCCGAAGAATCGCTCGATCGTGGTGATCCCCTTGGCCCGTGCTGCCTCGGCGGTGGCATGGGTGGGCTCGATTCCCAGGCAGGGGATGCCTCGCTGCTGCACGTACTGCAGCAGGTAGCCGTCGTTCGAAGCCAGCTCCACCACCAGGCTCCCGGCCCCCAGCCCCAGCCGCTCCACTGCGGCAGCCACAAACCGCTCGGCATGTGCGCACCAGCTGCTGGAGGTGCTGGAGAAGTAGGCGTAATCCGCTGTGAACAGCTCCTCGGCCGCTGCGTGCGACGGTAGCTGCATCAGCCAGCAGCTGCTGCACACGAACACCTGCAGTGGATAGGTGATCTCGTGCAGCCCCAGCTGCTCAGGCCTCAGGTATGCGTTGCTTGGCGGCTGATGACCCAGGTCGATCACCGGGTTCTGCAGCGGCGAGCCGCAATGGCGGCAGGGGTGCGGGCTCATGGCAGCGATTCAAGCAGCGGCAACGCCAAATCCCGCTCGCTCAGGCCCTGAGGCATCAGCGGCCAGCTGATGGCCAACTGCGGGTCGTCGAAGCGCACCCCAGTTTCGACCTCCGGCACCCAGGCGCCCGAGTGGAGGTAGAGCAGCTCGCTGTCGGGCTCCAGCACCTGGAAGCCATGGGCGCAGCTCTCCGGAATCAGCAACGCATTGGACGCCCCTGGCGAGAGCTCCACGGCATGCCACTGGCCGCAGGTGGGGGAACCGGGCCGCAGGTCCACCACCACATCCCACACCCGTCCGTTAAGGCAGCGCACTAACTTGGCCTCGCTGTGGGGAGGCGCCTGTAGGTGCAGGCCCCGCACAGTGCCCACAGCCTTGGTGCGGCTGAGGTTCACTTGGGCGACGGCGCGCTTGCCCCAGGCCTGCACAAAGGCCGGCTCCTGGGCGCGGAAGCCATTGAGGAAGGCGCCACGGTGATCGCTGAAGGGTTGGCCCACCAGCTCCAGCACGCCGGCGATGGGGGTGGGGCGGGCTTCAGTGGGCATCGATAGCTGCCCCGCGATAGGCCTCCAGATCCGCCAAGCAGCACGCCAGCGGGCTAGCGCCCTCGTGCACGGCGCGATACCAGGCCACGGTGCGGGCCACGGTGGTGGCGAAATCCCAGCGGGGCTGCCAGCCGAGCTGGTGGTGGGCCTTGTCGATCTGGAGGTGCAGGCGGCCAGCCTCGTGGGGGGCGTTGGGGTCGGAGAGATCGCTCCAGCTGCCGCCCCAATGCAGAAGTGCTTCCTGCACCAGCTCGCCCACGCTGCGGTTGGCCTCAAGGGTGGGGCCGAAATTGAAGGCGCTGGCGTAGGGATTGTTCGGCCCATGGGCCTTGGCGAGCTTCACGGCCAGCAGCAGGTAGCCCCCCAGTGGTTCGAGAACGTGCTGCCAGGGGCGGGTGGCCCCTGGGCTGCGCACGGGAATCGGCTCCCCGGTGGCCAGGGCGCGCATGGCATCGGGCACGATGCGGTCTTCGGCCCAGTCGCCGCCGCCAATTACATTGCCGGCGCGGGCCGTCGCAATGGCGAGGTGCGGCGTTTGGTGCGCAGCGCCGCCGCAAAAGCTGGCACGCCAGCTGGCGATGGCGAGCTCGGCGGCGGCCTTGCTGGCGCTGTAGGGGTCGTGGCCGCCGAGCCGGTGGTGTTCGCGGTAGCCGTAATCCCACTCGCGGTTGGCGTAGACCTTGTCGGTGGTTACCATCACCACAACGCAGGAATGCTGGAGCGACTTGAGGGCTTCCAGCAGCTGCAGCGAGCCCTGCACGTTCGTGTCCCAGGTGCCCAGAGGGTCGCGGTAACTTCGCCGCACCAGCGGCTGGGCGGCCAGGTGAATTACCACCTCGGGCTGCGCCTCAGCCACGGTCTGCCGCAGGGCCTCCAGATTGCGCAGGTCTGCCAGCCGCTGGTGCAGCCTGCCCCCATGGCCGCATCCGGAAAACGGAGCGAGCTCCAAGGACTCGAACAAGGATGGGCCTGGCTCCGGAGCCAGTGCATAGCCCCACACCTCGGCCTCCAGGCTGAGCAGCCACAGACTCAGCCAGCTGCCTTTGAAGCCCGTGTGGCCGGTGACCAGCACGCGCCGGCCCTGCCAGAACGCCTGGTTCAGGGTTGCCACAGCTTCCAGGGGGCCTGACCACTGGCCCAGAGCTCCTCCAGTCGGGAGCGGTCGCGGATGGTGTCCATCGGCTGCCAGAAACCCGAATGCCGGTAGGCGCTCAGCTCGCCAGAGGCCGCCAGTTGGGGTAGCACGTTGGCTTCCCAGCTGGTGCTGTCGCTAGGGATGCGATCCAACACAGACGGCTCCAGCACAAAGAAACCGCCATTGATCCAGGCATTATCGCCATCGGGCTTTTCCTGAAACTGCTGCACAGCAGCACCCTCCAAATGCAGGGCCCCATAACGGCCCGGCGGTTGCACTGCAGTGAGGGTGGCCTGGCGGCCTTCGCGGCGGTGATGCTCAATCAAGGCCTGAACATTTACGTCTGCCACGCCATCGCCATAGGTGAAGCAGAAGCTGCTGTTGTCGAGATAGGGCCGCACCCGTCCAAGCCGTCCACCTGTTTGGCTTAGATCTCCCGTATCCACCAGGGTGACTTTCCAGGGTTCGCTCTTGCGTTGGTGCACCTCCATCAGGTTGTCGCGATCCATATGGAAGGTGACATCGCTGGTGTGCAGGAAGTAGTTGGCGAAGTATTCCTTGATCAGATAACCCTTATAGCCACAGCAGATTACAAACTCATGGATGCCGAAGTGGCTGTAGATCTTGAGGATGTGCCAGAGAATCGGTTTGCCGCCGACTTCCACCATCGGCTTGGGCTTGAGGTGGGTTTCCTCGCTGAGGCGGGTGCCGAGACCGCCGGCAAGGATGACGGCTTTCATGGGCGGGTGTTTGTTACTGTCCAATCCAGAAGAGGTCTAACAGCACCGGGAGTCTTCTGGGTGTATCCATGGCGGATTGGGTCATGTATGTCTTCAATGACTTGGAAGCTGAATGAATCTTGCAGGTGAAAATGAGCCCGAGGAGGATTCATCGTGCTGCCTGCTATGTTGATGCTGTAATTTCCTTCGTTGAGCAGGCGAGCCGGTAGCCACGCAATGGCTTTATAGAATCCCGGCCTTTGTTCAGTCAAAACTGCCGGTGAAGTCACAAAAGCACACGTACCCGCTTGGAAAAAATGAAGGTTGGGAATCACGGGCTGATTAACATTCTTGACTTCGTAGGTTATCTCAATTCCAAATTCAGCGTCAATTTGGGCATGGCTGATCTGGTTTCCTGCTCGGTCGATTAGTCTTGCGGTGAGTAGAGCAGCGATCTCGTCGCCTTGTGGATTGTTGGTGAAATCTAGCTGTGATCCACAGGCGCCTTGGCTAGTATCAAAATAAGCATTGGTGACCTCAGCGGTAGGCCCAATCTGTTTCACCCGACCATTTTCGAGGAGCAAACACTGTTCGCACAGGCTATTGACTGTGCTCAGGCTATGGCTCACAAACAGAACGGTTCGTCCTTCACCCGTGACATCTTGCATCTTGCCAAGGCATTTCTTTTGGAAGCCGATATCGCCAACGGCAAGAACTTCGTCGATGATGAGGATTTCGGGTCTGAGGTGTGCTGCTACGGCAAAAGCTAGCCGCACATACATTCCACTCGAATAGCGTTTGACGGGAGTATCGATGAAGCGCTCAACCTCCGCAAAATCAACGATTTCGTCAAAGACCGCTTTGATCTCCCGTCGTCTCATTCCCAATAGAGTTCCGTTTAAATAGATATTTTCACGTCCTGAAAGTTCCGGGTGAAATCCTGTCCCTACTTCCAACAATGAACCAACTCGGCCATGAATTTCGGCAGATCCTGTTGTTGGGTCTGTGATTCTGGACAGAATTTTTAACAGCGTGCTCTTCCCTGCACCATTGCTGCCAATCACTCCAAAAACTTGGCCCCGCGGAACATCAAAACTGATGTCCCACAAAGCCCAAAATGTCTCTTCACTGAATCGCTCGGCTGGTTTAAGGCCAAGCCATGATTCTAAGGTGTTTTTCCTCGTTTTCTTCAGTCTCGTAGCGTTGTAGCCTTCTTGATGTTGGATGGAATAGGATTTGCCTAGAGATCGTACTTTGATGGCGGCGTTGGATTGCAATGTCATTGCGTATATCAAACAATATCGGCGAAACCGCGCTCAATGTTCTTGAATACTGCCATGCCTGCAGCGAGCGATGCAATCAAGCCTGTTGTCATGCTGATGAGCATCAGAGGCGTTGCTGGTTCGCCACCGAGGATTGACCAGCGAAATCCCTCAATTAGGCCTACCGTTGGGTTTAGAGAATAGAGAAATAGCCATTTCTTGGGTATAAGACTACTCGAGTAGACAACAGGCGTCATGTAGTTCCAGGCTTGAAGGGCGAACGGAACGAGATGTCCGATGTCTCTTCGGTAAACATTCAGAGATGCGGCAAGGAGTGTGATCCCTATTCCCATTACTAAGGATGCTGTCAGGAAGATGGGCGCAGCGATGAGATGGGCGCCAGGCTCTATACCAAAAAAGATGGCGATCGCAAACATCGCTGCTACGCCAACGAGCCCATCGACCACGACAGATGGTATCGAAGCCAATGGAATGATGATTCTAGGAAAATAAATCTTTGAAAGTAAGTTCGAATTGCCAACAAGGCTTCCGCTGCCTCTGCCAACCGAGTTGCTGAGAAAGCCCCAGGACACAAGGCCAGTGAATACCATAAGTAAGTAGGGCTGACCGTTGCTTGGTAACCTTCCGAAATTGCCAAACAAAACCGCAAAAATGACCGCTGGAACCAATGGTTGAAGAATGACCCATATTATACCAAGGTTGGTTTGCTTGTAGCGCAGCTTGATTTCTCTAAGCGAGAGATAATAAAGCAAGTCTCGATATTCCAGTAGTTCTTTCCATTCGAAAATCGAAAGCTTTCTTTTTGGTTGAATGACTGTAACCGCGCTAGTCGATGGTGTTGCCACCTCCAGTTGATTGTTGCTTCCGCTAATTTGCGATTTCATATTCGACTTAGATTCTTGCAAAATTTTGACCTAGTTGCTGGCGGAACAGTTTCACTTTGCTCGACAGTCCGTCGGCCAACGGTATCCGCCCCCGCCATCCCAGCGCCGTCAGCCTGCTCACGTCCAGTTGTTTTTTGGGGGTGCCGTCTGGCTTGATCGGATCCCAGTGTATCTGTCCGTTCAATCCGGTGGCTCTGGCCACCGCTTGCACCAGCTTGCGGATCGTCAGATCCAAGTCCATGCCCACATTGAGGTGCTGGATGTCATCGAGGCCAGGATGCCAGTGTTCCAGCGCAAGTAGGCAGGCCTCCTGGGCCGCCTAAAAGTCTGTCCTGGTAGTCCTTGGCGGGGCTGTCACTATTGGGTTTCGTCAGCGGGTTTCACCGCTTCCGATGGCCGAAACCTCCTCCGTTGCAGTTGATCTGAGCGCACCGGATGATCTGATCAGCTTCCTCAAGGCCATCCCGGGTGGTCGCTACCGCCGCGGTGTGCGTTACCCGCAGTGGTTCCTGCTTTTGATAGCGGTGCTGGGGATCCAGAGTGGCTGCAGGAGCTCCCGCGATCTGGAGGCGTTCGCCAAGCGGCACCGGGATGCGCTGAATCAGGTCTTGGGCCCGAATTTCAAGCGCTGGCCCTCCCACACCACGTTCCTCTACCTGTTCAATAAAGCCCACCTGCAGGAATTCGTAGACGTGCTGCAGGCCTGGATGATCAGCCAGATCCCAGGTGGGAGCAGGGTCTGGATCAGTTGGTGTGTGACGGCAAGACCCTGCGGGGCTCAGCCTTAGAGACGGAGGGCGACCACCACCGGTTCGTTGTTCAGGTCACGGTCTATGCTCGAGCCCTCGGTGTGGCAGTCGCGCAGAAGACCTACGTCACCCATGAATCCAGCGAGAAGGCAGCGCTCAAGAAGCTGCTGAGCGGCCTGGAGGTTGATGGTGTGCTCATCCAGGCCGATGCCCTGCACAAGACGCAGGCGTTTTTCGTTGGTGCCTGGAGCAGCGGTCCGACCTCCTGCTGACCGTTAAATCGAACCAGAAGATCCTCTGCCGCCAGGTCGGCCGGCAGTTCGAGGGAAGCGTAAGATCCCTTTCCCTGCAACGGGTTTCGAGAAGTAGCAAGGGCCTCACACCCACTGGGAACTCAAGGCCGAGGAAGCACCCAGGCACATTAGAGCCAATTGGCTGGGCACTGCCTGGATCGTGGAGCTCATCACAACCACCAGAACCAGGAGGGGAACATGCGGCGTGGTCTGCAGAGGTTCATCACTAGCTTGCGCACCAGCCCAGACGCATTGCTGCGACTGATCCGCCAGCGCTGGAGCATTGAGAACGACTGGCACTGTTCCCGTAACACCCAGCTCGGTGAGGATGCCCATCGCAGCGTTGCCGCAGTGTTCTCATTCCTGCGAACGGAGGTAATGAACCTGCTGCGCCGCGGCGGCTACAGATCAATCCGCCAAGGATTCTGGGAGCTGGCGTATGACATCAAGGGGATGCTGGCGCTTGGAGGTGTGGCGACTGCGCCAGAGACGACCCGATCACACTTTTAGGCAGCCCTGCACATGGCTCTGGCCCCCCGCCAGTTTGTCAATCTCATCAGGCTGCTGGATGATTCGGATCAGGTTGGTAATGTCAGTCAATTCCCCTTAGTCCAGCACCAGGCGCAGATCGCTCACGTGCGGATCTTGGGAGAGGTGATCGATTCGGACCGCCTTGAGGCTGCTGCCCCTGCGTTTGATGCTGTGCACCGTGTAGCCCTTCTCGAGCAGCAATTCGGCCAGGTAGCTGCCGTCTGACCAGTAACCCCGGTGATCAACGCAGCTGTTCTGGCGAGTGGAGCCGTGGGCTTGGGCGCTGGCCCGGCTTGGAGACTTCCAAAGGTGACGGGCTGGGCCACGCGCGAGTGAGCTGTTAAGTGGCTTGACCTCAGCTTTTCACCCTTGCATGGCCAGTGACTGGCTGCTCTCCCAGGGCCTGAGCAGGTCTCAGTAAAATAAGGAGCACTCACCGGCTTTTCATGCTCAAGCTCCTGCTGGGTGATCCCAATGCCCGCAAGCTGAAGCGCTACCAGCCGATCGTTTCCGATATCAGCCTGCTGGAGGAGGAGGTGGCGCCCCTCTCCGATGAGCAGCTGCGGGGGCTCACGGCGGAGGTCAAGGAAAAGCT
>Ga0194133_10002471_pt1 | contig 28429 bp, 31 predicted proteins | sample TA2KigOf40mmetaG_FD_155448 | JGI IMG/M metagenome (GOLD analysis project Ga0194133, IMG submission 155448) | Freshwater microbial communities from Lake Tanganyika, Tanzania - TA2015055 Kigoma Offshore 40m | ecosystem: Environmental > Aquatic > Freshwater > Lake | place: Tanzania: Lake... | reverse complement strand
TCTTTCTTCTTGTCTCGTCGCAACTCGGGCTGGTGATCTCGAACATTTTGAAGTTTTCGATAGCGCGGGAGCGACCGCCGTTCATTGAGAACACAGACCTGCAGCAGCACTTGTCCTTTCCCTCGGGCCACGCTTTCGCCGGTTTCACTATCTGGGCTGCGATGGCGATCATCGCGTGGTACCTACTCCGGCCGCCGTGGGCGAACGTGGTGACGATCCTGCTCCTCGTCATCGGGCTGCTTCAAGCGCCGAGCCGGCTCATCGTCGGCAAGCACTGGATCACCGATCTCCTCGGATCATGGCTGGTGGCTGCTGGCTGGCTCTTATTGGTATGGGCGGCGTTTCTGTGGTGGTTAGCCCCGCGACCCGTCGAGGAACGGGTGTGATCAGTGGGTCTCTTCCGAGCGAATCGGTGAGGGGGAGGTGCAGACGCACCTCCCCCTCACCGACGACTTACTTCTTGAAGCCGGTCCAGACCTGGTCGTAGAGATCAACCGCTTCGGTCGGGCACGCAGGCGTGGGAGTTGCCAGCGCCTTCTTGTCATCGGGGATGACGACGGCGGGGTTCTTACCAAGTTCGGCAGACATGAACTCACTGGAACCGGTGATGCCGTTGTCGTATCCGACGAAGTTGGTGCCTTCGGCGATGTTTTTCGGATCCATCATCCAGTTGATGAAGATCTTGGCATTGTCGACGTTCTGGGCACCCTTCGGAATCGCGAAGTTGTCCTGCCAGAGGTTGAGTCCCTCTGTCGGGTAGATGTACTCCAGCTTCGCGTTATCCGCTTGGGCGCGCGTGAACGCACCGTTCCACATCATGTGCATGACCTGCTCACCGCTGGCCATGCGGCCAATGACGCCATCAGAGTTGATGACGGCGACATTGGGCTTCCAGCCCTGCAGCAGCCGTCATATGCGGGAAGAGGGCGTAGGACTGGAAGACGGTGTTGACCCTCCGCTTCCACACGGGGACCGTGTCGATTCGCTGGCCCTTGAGCAGGATCTCGCCCGCATCGGGGGATTCGAGTCCGGCGATGCAGCGGAGCAGGGTGGTTTTCCCGCACCCCGAGGGTCCGAGCAGCACGGTGAAGGAGCCGTCCGCGACGTCGATGCTGACATCGATGAGGGCGCGAACCTCTCCGCCCTCGGGTGTGGGGAAGGACTTGCTGACCCCCACCACGCTCAAGGCTGGGCTGGACTCCACCATGTCCTCCGCTCCGCGAACCGGGCCGAGGCTAACAAGGCCGGCCACACCCCCGGGCGGATTTGTGGAAGCCTCTATGCGGTCGTGCCGCGGGCCGCCGTCTCGACGATGTGCCGAGCCATCGGCGGGAAGACGACTGCATGGAACGGTGCGACGGACCACCAATACGCGTGACCCAGGAGTCCATGCGGGGAGTAGATCGCGCGCTGCGTCAGGGTGGTGCGTCCGTCGCTGTCTTCGATTAGGAACTCGAGCCAGGCTCGACCGGGCATCTTCATTTCAGCGCGCAGGCGGACGAGATGACCCGGGACCACCTCCTCGACCCTCCAGAAATCCACGGCATCGCCGACACTCAGGTGCTCGGGATCGCGTCGCCCACGACGCAAGCCGACCCCGCCGATGATGCGATCCATCAGGCCACGAATTCGCCACAGAACGCTTGCGGAGTACCAGCCGGTCTCGCCGCCGATGCGCTCGACCGCCGCGAACACCTTGGCGGGCGGAGCACTGGTGCTCACCGTGCGCACGTCGGTATAGAGCGTGCCGCCGGTCCACTGCGGATCGCTCGGCAGAGGATCACTGGGTGCGCCCGGCGTCGAGGCATCCGACCACCGCGTGCTGACGTTGGCTTCCTTGATGCGCGTGAGCGCAAGGCCCACCGCCTCGTCGAAGGGGATTAGACCACCGGGGGGATCGGGAATGTACTTCGCGATGTCGTGCTCATGACAGATGGCGGGATGGCGGAGAGACCTCACGAGCGGGCGGGCGATGGAGCGCGGGACGGGCGTCACGAAGTTCACCCAGTGGCTGGAGAGTTCCGGGGTGAGCACGTTGATCGGAACGATGATGCGTTTCCGGAGACCTGCCACCGCCGCGTAGCGGTTCATCATCTCCTCGTAGGTGAGCACCTCCGGGCCTCCGATGTCGAAGGCTCTGCTGACGTCGAGGGGAATGTTCTCCGCCTGGACGAGGTACCTGAGGACATCGCGGACTGCGATGGGCTGCGTGCGCGTGCGCACCCAGCGCGGGGTGATCATCGCGGGAAGGCGCTCGGTGAGGTAGCGCAGCATCTCGAAGGATGCCGACCCGGAACCGATGATCACGCTCGCCCGCAACTCGATGACCGAGGCACCGGACTCACGCAGGGCTTCCCCCACCTTCATGCGCGAGCGCATGTGGGGTGACATCTCGTGGACCGGGAGGTCGGGGACGAGTCCACCGAGGTAGACGATCCGCTTAACGCCAGCCCGCTTGGCCGCCGCGGCCAATCCCGAAGCCATGTCGTACTCGACCGTCTCGAGATCGGAACCGTGCTGCAGCGAATGAAGCAGGTAGTAAGCGGTCGTGACACCGTTCAACGCGCGGTCGAGGGCATCGGGATCCTCGGCATCCCCGACGGTGAACTCCACCTTGGGGTACCAGGCGTTGTGCTCGAGCTTGGCGGGGGTACGCACGAGAACCCGCACGCGCTTTCCGGCGGCGACGAGTTCTCGGACTAGCCGGCCACCCACGTAGCCGGTGGCACCGGTGACGAGGATTGGCACGGAGGCTTCGGTCACGGGACCATCATCCCCATTCCGGGCACTCCGCGCATCCGCGGAGCGGGCTACTTCTGCTGGTTCTGCTTCAGCAGATCCCGGATCTCGGTGAGGAGCACGACGTCAGCGGGGCGCGGGTCGATCTCACCCTGGCCCGTCATGCCGCGCACCTTGTTCATCGGAGCAACGATGACCAGGTAGATCACCGTCAACGTGATGAGGAAGGTCAGGATCGCATTGATCATCGTCGTGAAGTCGATGACTTGATCATTGATCGTGACGGTTCCCGCTTCCAGGCCACCCCCGAGGACGATCCCTACCAGGGGATTGATGAGTGCCTCGGAGAAAGCACCGAAGAGGGTGGCGAACGCAGCGCCGACGACGAACGCGACAGCCAAGTCGATGACATTCCCGCGGAAGACGAAAGCTTTGAATCCCTTAATCATGATCAACCCTTCATGACTATGACGGTGAGAACTCCGTCCGAACCCCGTTCCCCACCGGGAGACGTTGTGACGACGTTGACCTTGGCAGTACCCGTCTTGTCGGCGGTGATAGTCCACACAGTGGTGCCGGGGGCACCGACCATTCCGTTGGTGTTTGCCGGCGCTTGGTAGGCCCCCTTGGACACCGAGACCGCACTCCGATCCCCACGCACCCGCGTGGACCAGGTGTAGCCGGTGGTCCGATTCGTGGAGAGCGAGAGCAGCACTGTCTCGCCGGGGATGAGCCGGACCTGGGCGGGGAGTTGCGTGACCACGACGGTCGGGTCGGCCGCCGAGGCGGGCGCAATCGCTGTCACCGACACGAGCGCGGCGGCGGCGAGGAGGGTGAGGGCTCGGGTGAGGATTCGCATGCCCCAAGTATGCCGCGCCGCTTCAGGTGTTGGGGGGTTGATGGTGCTGGTAACTCGCCTCGAGTTCGTGGCGCAGGAAGTCCCCGAAGGACTCCGGCGAGAACGCGGCCGGCCGCTCGGGGGACACGCACGAGGGGAGCGGGGCGATGGTGGCCCGAACGCTCGGGTCGTAGAAGAAGGGAATGGAGAACCGTTCGCGCCCGGTGCGGTTGGTCACCCGGTGGGGTGTCGAGAGCAGCCGTCCGTTGGACCAGCGGTGCAACATGTCCCCGACGTTCATCACATATGTATAGGGAATCGGCGGGACATCCGCCCAGTCCCCATCGGGCGTGCGGACACTCAGCCCACCCACGTCGTCCTGGGCCAGGAGAGTGATCGCCCCGAAGTCCGTATGCGGGGCCGACCCGTACTCGTCCGCAGGCGACTGCGGATCCTGCGGGGGATAGTGCAGGAGTCGCAGCCAGGTGGTGGGCGGATCGAAGGCCGGCTCGAGCACCCCGCGCGCACTCAACGCGGATGCAAAACGCTCGATCATCGAGTGCGCGAAGGCCGTCATCGCGGTGTTGTACTCCTCGAGGGTCTCGCGGAAATTGGGAAGGTTCGATGGCCACTGGTTTGGCCCGGCGAGGTAGTCACCGCGCAATACCTCGGGTGAGTCCGCGGCGGACTCGCGCATCATCATGAACGACTCGCTGACATTGGGTTTCGTCGCGGCCTCCACTGATGAGGTGACGTCGGTGGACACGCGCATGGGGATGAAGCCCCGGTGATTGGCATCGAGTTCGATCGCGAGCTTCTCGGCGAGCGGCAGGGAATGAAAGGTGCGGGAGGCCGCGAACATGCGGTCGATGAGGTCGTGCGAGATCGGGTGCCCGTTCACATATCCGAATCCCCAGGCGCCATACGCATCCAGGAGTTGGCGCTCGATGGCCGCATCGGCTGCGGTTGACGCACCCATGTGGGATACGTCGATGACCGGGATCTCTGCCACGAGTGCATCGTCGCAGACCTGCGGGATCCTCGGCTCGGCTACCGTGGGGCCGTGACTCCGGAAGACGCGGTGCTCGCCGCGTGCGGCGCGGTGCTCGCCGACATCGACATCGTCACCGACCCCGATCGACTGCCCACATACCAGCGTGACCGCAGCACGGGCTCCGAGGCGGGGGAGCCGTTCGCGGTCGTCTTCCCGCGCTCCACCGAGCAGGTTTCGGCCGTCATGCGTGCTGCGTACGAACACCGAGTCCCGGTGGTCCCCCGTGGCGCGGGCTCCGGGCTCTCGGGTGGCTCGAACGCCATCGACGGTTCCCTGATCGTCTGCGTTGAGAAGATGCGCGACGTCCTCAGCGTCGACCTCGGCAACGGCTACGTCGAGACCCAACCCGGCATCTACAACACCGAACTCCGCGACCACGTGGGACGCAAGGGTCTGTGGTACGCACCGGATCCCGCGTCGAAGGACTTCTGCTCGATCGGTGGCAACGTCAACACGAATGCCGGCGGACTCTGCTGCGTGAAGTACGGGGTCACACGCGACGCCGTGCTCGGGCTCGAGGTTGTGATGGCGGACGGCCGCGTGACCCGGTTGGGGCGCCGGACGATCAAGGGTGTTGCCGGCTACGACCTCGCCGGCATGGTCGTCGGAAGCGAGGGCACCCTCGGAATCGTCACCATGGCGCGCCTACGCCTGCGGCCCATCCCACCCCCGCCGACCACGGCGGTCGCGGTGTTCTCGGATATCGGAGCCGCAGGCCGTGCGGTCAGTCAGATCATGCAGAGCCTCACCCCGAGCATGCTCGAGATCATGGATTCCGCGTCCATCGCCGCTGTGGAGTCCTACCGGGCGATGGGTCTCGACGCGAGCGCCGGCGCGCTCGTGATCGCCCAGTCCGACGCCCCCGACGCGGCCGGGGTTGTGGAAGCCGATGCGATCCTGCGCATCTTCGAAGAATGTGACGCAGTAGAGGCCTACCGCTCCGAGGATCCCGAGCAGGCCGAGATGCTCGTGGGAGCACGACGCATGGTCATCCCCGCACTGGAGACCATGGGCGACTGGCTCCTCGACGACATCGCGGTGCCTCGCGACCGGCTCGCCGAGGCGATGGTGCGCATCCAAGACATCGCTGCGAACTTCGATGTCGACATCTACACGTTCGGCCACGCCGGCGACGGCAACCTGCATCCCACGATCGTGACGCCACGTGGCGATGAAACCGCAGCCGCACGTGCATTCGAAGCCTTCAACGCCATGCTCGACCTCGCGGTGGAACTCGGTGGGACATGCACCGGTGAACACGGTGTGGGCTTACTCAAGCGACGGGCCTTGGAAGAGGAACTCGACGACGTCGCCATCGACCTGCACGCCCGGATCAAGGAGGCCTGGGATCCCCGCGGGATCCTCAATCCTGGGAAGGCCGTTCCCCGCTGGTAGGAGACTCGAACGCGATCTCAGGTTCGTCGTAGTCGGCGATCTGCTCTTGCACGGGCCGTCGGATAATCCACGTGAAGAATACGACGATCGCAACCACCGCACCGAGAACCTCGACGAGATTGAGCACACTGCCGGAGGCGAAATCGATCACCGTGCTGCCAATCTGCTGGCTCAGGATGAACACGGCCATCACCAGGACGAACCAACCGAAGACGATGCGCAGCCGATTAGGATGCACCCTGCCGATGAGCCTGCTTCCGAGAACAGCACCGCATGCCGCACCAACCGTGATGGTCACAGTTGCTAGCCAATCGATATCCGTCATCGGACTGATGCGGACGAGGCTTCCGTCTCCGAACTCGAGTACGTACCCTAGGAAGCCGGCCACCGACTTCATCGACACCACGAGCAGTGAGGTGGCGACGGCGTTGGGCATGGCGAGCCCTCCGAGCAGCGCGAGGGCGGGGACGACCAGGAAGCCGCCCCCTGCTCCGACGAGTCCCGTCACGAACCCGACGACGAGTCCATCAAGGAGGATCCGCGCAATCGGCAAACCTGCGTGAGGACCATCGGCTGCGATGCGCCGTCTGCCGCGGATCATCGCGACCGCAGTGAGAGCCATCATCACGGAGAAGGCGGCGAGGAGCAGCGCGCCCGGAAGGTGTTGACCTATCTGTCCTCCCGCGAATGCCCCCACCATGCCCGCACCGCCGAATAGCAGACCTGTTCGCCAGATCACTCGCCCTGCCCGTGCGTGGCTGATCAGTCCGAACGCGGATGTCACCGCGACGACCAGCAGGCTGGCCGTGATCGCGCTCTTAGCATCGAATCCGACGACGTAGACGAGTAGCGGTGTCGTGAGAATTGAACCGCCGCTGCCGAGTAACCCGACGGCGAACCCGATTCCGATGGCGAGGAGCGATGCAAACGCGATGACGGGAGCGATCATTGAGACTCGATCCTGGTCGGGTGAGCGACCCCGGCAACGCTGTAGCGGGAGTCCGACCAGTCGATGTCCAATCGGAACCGGTCACCGCGAATGAAAGTTTCCCGGCATTCGAGGGGGGAGCCCTCGCTCGAGGCGACGCGTTCCATGAGGAACATGGGCGTGTCCCGGCCCACCTCGAGGAGTGCCGCGACGTGCTCCGGAGCTCTCACCGCTTCGATCCGCTCCCGTCCGGAGTCCATGTGCACCCCGCATATTCGGCTGAGGGAGTCGTAAAGCCCATGGTGCGTGAAGTCGACATCGAGAAGCGGTCGTGCGCAATCCGCGAGCAACCACGAAGTGTCCAGCGCCAGTGGGGAGTCATCCGCGAACCTCAACCGCTCGACAACTACAAGATCGGCGTCTCCGTCGACCCCGAGGCGCTCGGCGATCGTGCTGTTCCTCGTCAGTGATTGGCGGCGCACCGTGTTGACCTGGAAAATGCCGTGCTCTTCCAGAGTGCGGAACAGGGAGTAGAGGGAGCCGAGATTCTGGGAGAAGGGAGAGGGTTCGACCGTGCTCGCCCGGCCGCGCTCGCTTCGAATCAGCCCCTCACCCCGAAGGACCCGGAGCGCCTCGCGGACGGTGTGGCGGCTCACCTCATATTGGTCGACCAGCGCGTGCTCGCCCGGCACCCCGGCGACGAACTCACCAAGGGCCATCCGTCGACGCAGATCAGCACAGACTTGGGCCCACAGGGGAACCGGGCTGGTCCGGTTGGGGAGCACGGCGCCCACGGCGGGCAAATGTACGGACATTCGAACAGTATGCCTCCTGGGCTGGGCACTGCCCGGTGGCCGGTGGACTCCGGCGGGGAGTCGACCCGAGAATCCAAGGATCAACCGTGGAGAAGGGAATCCGGATGCGTCAGTGCCAGAGCTGCGGGATGCCGCTCCAGACCGTGGCGGCCGGTGACTGTCGTGGGACGGAGACCGACGGCAGTGTGAGCGATACCTGGTGCACCCTGTGCTATCGCAACGGTGCCTTCATAGATCCGAACTGCACCCTGGAGCAGATGCAACAGATCGTGGACGATGCGCTGCGTGAGAAAGGCAGTAATGCGGCGTTCCGGTGGTTGGCGAAGAAGCAGATTCCGAGATTGGAGCGCTGGAAGTCCGTTGCACGCTAGACGTGCGTGAGTGTGCGGAATGAAGTGAGTCGGGCAGCGAGTTGCACGCGGAGCGCGGCTCCGCGATCCGCCAGGTCGCGCTGGCGGGATGCGTAGTCGCGCCGTCCCTCCGGTGTCTCGATGTGCACGGGCGCGAAGCCCAGATCTGCGAGGTCATAGGGAGATGCCTCCATGTCTAAAACCCGGGTGTCCACGGCGAGCGCGAAGCAGTCGAGGACGAGGTCCCCGGGCAGGAAGGGCTGGAACCACATCGCGTACTTGTAGAGATCCATCGTGGCGTGCAGGCATCCGGGCTGTTCCATATCCGGCTGACTTTGCCGCGTCGGCACGTGCGCGTTGAGTGGTGACGCCTGCGGTGTGAAGAAGCGGTAGGCGTCGATATGGGTGCAGCGCAAACCGATGTCCTCCACTGTTTCGGCAAGCGCATCCTCCGAAAGCCGAAGGGGAATCGAGTGACGCGTGTCCGTGGATCTGTAGACCATCGCCCATTCGTGGAGCCCGAAGCAGTTCAGTTGCGCCGGTCGGTTCGCGGTGCCGCTGAGGATGCGTAGCACGAGCGCGAGTCGAGTCGCATCGATCTGTGCGGTGTCGACCGTCCACCAGTCATCGGTGCGCACATAGGGCGATCGACGGAACTCCGGGGGAACCTCACCGGTCAGTGCCGCACCTGCACCGGGATGCCAGGTGGCAAGACGACCGGCGGAGTAGGGGTAGTACTCGAAGAGGAAATCCATCACGGGGTGCTTCGTTCCGCTCGCCCGGCGCTCCAGATGCGGACGCGTCCACTGCTCCGCGCGTTCAATGTGCGCGCCCCGCAACCGTCCCCAAGCCTCGGGTGACAGCGTCATACCCGACGCAACCCCATAAGCGCGCAGCCTTCGATGAGCGCATCCAGACCGAATGCCTGGGCAGGTCCGAGCGCGCCGGTTCCCTCGATCCGGCCGGTGGCAGCCATCGCTGCGGCCCACGCAAGGAGTTCCGCCGTGAGGTCGTATCCATTCGGTCCGTGCACCTCGACCTGACCGACCTGAGTACCGACACCATCGAAGGCGCGTGCGAGAGCCACCGACGTACTGCCCGCCCGAGCCTCGGCATCGGGTCCCTCACCGGTCTTCGCCGCCAGGCGCTTCTGCAGTTCCGACTCGATTTTCTCCCCGACGACCGGGGTGCGCGCGATCGCTCCGGCGACCGCACCTCCTGCCGCGACGGCCTTGGTGCTCGATCCGACCCAGCCGAGATAGACGTCGACGTCGATCAGGTGCGGGTGGCGTGGTGGCAGCGTGAACTGTTCGGTGCCCGTGATCGCGAGGGCCTGGCGCTGCGTTCCATCGGCCCAGGTGAACTCGGCGACGCTGGGGGTCGACTTCGTAGCCCGCAGCTCTCCGCCGTGGAACTCGTAGCGATCCGCGGTCATCATCGCTGCGACGCTCGCCTTCGTTCCGGAACTCATCCCGAACTTGCCGGTGACGAAGTAACCCATCTCGACTCGCTGGGTGGTGGTGGGCAGATCCGCGAGCAGCAGTTCCGCTGCGAGGTTGCCGGGAACGTAGTCATATCCGAAGGCGGTCAGCAGCCGCGCACCGGTGGCCAGAGCTTGTTCGTGGTAGCGGGTGAAGACGTCGTGGATGAAGGGTCCCTCACCCGTGGAGTCGATGTAGGTGGCTCCCGCTGCGATTGTGGCCCCGATCGCCGGCTGCCCCATCAGGGAGAAGGGCCCCACCGTCGTGACGAGCACGTCGTCGGGCGATGTGACGAGTGCTCGGAGCGAGGCCGGGTCGGCGGCATCGGCGACCGCCCAGGTCGGGGCTGCATCCAGGGGGGCGAGGGGGGCGAGGTCGCCCACGAGTTGCTGCATGGCCGAACCGGAGCGGCCGGCCAGCACGGGGGCCAGGCCGGCGCGCACCATCGCTTCGGCGGTGAGCCGGCCGGTATAGCCACCGGCCCCGAACAGGATCACGCGACGCATGTGCCGACGCTACGCCACGGCCGTCGTACCCTGGGGCGATGGACGAGGATCCGCTGTCGGACACCACGCGCGAGGAGTGGGATGAGCCCTCGATCCGCGAGGAGGAACTTCTCGCGAACGTTCCCCCGCATCACGCACCCTGACCGCGCTGCCGGATCACGATGCCGAGGCGACCGGATGCGGTCGCCAACGCGCGGCCTGCCGATTCCCGCACGGCGATGAGCACCACTGCGTCGGGCCCATCCAGCCCGGGTCGCTCGATCACACGTGCGTCGGCGGCAACAAGCGGCGAGTAGCCGTCACTTCCCACGGAGAACACGTCGATCACGTCACCGGGAACCAGTGTCGCGGCGATAGCCGGGGAGTCGATCACGATCGGAACCGCTACCTCGCCGGATTCCAGGACGGGGATAGGTGCCGGAGGTGTCGGGGGCTGGGGTCGCAGCGAGAGCAATGCGAAGACGACAGCGAGCGCGGTGGCGACCGCCGCAACGACCCGGCGTCGTCGGCGAAGCAGGCTGCGTATCGACGTGAGTCCCACATCGGGACGCTACGTTCCCGCCGCCGCTCCGTCGAACGGCTATCCACAGGTCAGGATGCGGCGGGTGCCGAACTGCTGGTGCTCGAGGACGAACTTGACGATGGTGTCGACGACGGGGTGGAGGACGTCGTAGAACTCGACGTTGCATCGGATTTCGCCGGCGAGGAGTCCTTCGACTCACCCGACTTCTTCGTCCCGGAGTCGCGGGAGTCGGTGCGGTAGAAGCCCGAGCCCTTGAACATCACGCCAACCCCGGAGAACTGCTTGCGCAGTTCCTCTGCCCCGCAGTCCGGGCAGGTGGTCAGGGTCGGATCGGTCATCTTCTGCACGATGGCGTGGTCGGCCCCGCAGGCTGCGCACCGATATTCGTACGTGGGCACGTCGATTCTCCAAACTCGGGAGCCAGCAGTTTAGCACTCGATGGGAGCGAGTGCTAACTCTTGGACACTAGGGTGCACGCCATGCCGACCCTCGCGCTGGTCGCCCTCGGAGGTGCCCTCGGTGCGCTGGCTCGCGCTGCCGTTGTCTCGGGGTTCGGCGAGCATCCGTGGTGGGGCACCCTCGCGGTCAACATCGTCGGTTGTCTTGCGATCGGCTATCTGCTCGTCGTGCTGCGCGGATCACCGCGCGCGGATGCCTGGATGCCCTTCGCGGTGACGGGTGTCCTCGGCGGCTTCACGACCTTCTCCGCGCTCGCCCTCGACACGGTCGTGCTCCTCGACACCGAACCCGCGACCGCAGCGGTGTATCTCGGAGCGACGCTCGTGGTGGGTCTGCTCGCGGTTCCACTCGGTGAGATCTTGGCGGGCCGTCGATGACCGCCAGTGCGATCCTCGTGATCGCGGTGGGCGGCGCGATCGGTGCCGCTCTGCGCTCCATCGTGGAACGATGGGTTGCCTCGCGCTACCACGGTGCACTTCCGGCTGGGCTCTTCCTGGTCAACGTCATCGGTTCCGCGATCGCAGGCGCCGTGCTCGGTGGCACCACCGGAGCGCTCCGCCTCTTCCTACTCGTGGGGATCTGCGGTGCCCTCACCACCTACTCGGGTTTCGGTGCCGCTGTGCATCGCCTTTGGTCGAGCGATCGACGCGCGGCCTGGGTCACCATCCTTGGAATGCCGACGCTCTGCATCGCAGTCGCGGCCCTCACCTACACACTCATCGCTTCCACGTGACCCGCCGTCAGTCGGGCATGCTGAACCAACGAACGCGCGACTCCGTGACCGCGACATCGACCGGACGATCGTGGGGCTCGACCGGGAGCACATCCACCATCTCGTCTTCGAAGACGAGTGCGATCACCAGCGGACCTTCCACGTTCGCGAGTGCGCGGTCGTAGAAACCGCCACCCTGTCCGAGTCGGTTGCCGTTCGCATCGATGGCCAGTGCGGGAACGATGTAGACGGCGGGCGCGATGTCGACCGGGTCCGTCTCCGGCTCGGGGATCCCGAACTCGTTCACCGTCCACTCGGCCATGGGGTCATCGATCCGCCAGGTGAGTCGCGTCCCGTCGACCACCGGCACCACCACCCGAGCTCCCGCAGTGTGGAGGGCCTGGCGGAGGAGGGTGGTGTCCGGCTCCTCGGGCCGGGAGGCGTAGCAGGCCACCACTGCATGGTCTCTGCACGCAGCCTCGATCACCTCTATATCCATGACGTGCTCAGCCATCGCGGCGGCGTCCGCGGGGGCTCGACCGTGCGCGCGTCGGGCGCCTCGGACACGTGCGCGTAGGTCAGCCTTCGCGGTCTCCATCCCCCCAGCGTGCCCGATTTCGGTCCCGCGCGCGTGGCGTAGGGTCGGACGTCATGAGCGCTGTGCGCAAGGCGGTCGTGCCCGCAGCCGGCCTGGGCACGCGATTCCTCCCCGCAACCAAGGCGACTCCGAAGGAGATGCTCCCGGTCGTCGACAAGCCGGCCATCCAGTACGTGGTCGAGGAGGCCGTCTCGGCTGGTATCGATGACGTCCTGTTCATCACCGGTCGCAACAAGCGCGCACTCGAGGACCACTTCGACCGCAATCTGGAACTCGAGACCGTATTGCGGAGCAAAGGCGATGAGGAGCGGTTGGCGCTGGCCAGTGAGTCCGCCGACCTCGCGCGCATCCACTACGTCCGGCAGGGTGACCCGCTCGGGCTCGGTCATGCGGTGCTGATGGCGGAGAACCATGTTGGCCCGGAACCCTTCGCGGTCCTGCTGGGTGATGACCTCATCGATCCCCGCGACCCGATTCTTGAGCGCATGGTGCAGGTGCGGGACGAGCATGGCGGCTCGGTCATCTGCCTGATGGAGGTTCCCCGCGCGGCGATCTCGCTCTACGGGTGCGCCGCGGTGTCCGCCACGACCCAGGCCGATGTTCTCGATGTGACGGACCTCGTCGAGAAGCCCGATGCCGCGGACGCCCCGAGCACGTTTGCGATCATCGGGCGCTACGTGCTCGACCCGGCCGTCTTCGGGATTCTGCGCGAGACACGTCCGGGTCGCGGTGGTGAGATTCAATTGACCGACGCGCTCCGTGTCCTGGCGACCACGCCGCCGTCCGCGGGTGGTGGTGTGCGCGGCGTGGTCTTCCGTGGTCGCCGCTACGACACCGGGGACCGACTCAGCTATCTGCAGGCGGTGATCCGCCTGGCCGTGGAGCGCGATGACCTCGGCCCCGAACTGCGCACCTGGCTGCGCGAATTCGTCCCGACCCTCACCCCGTGAACCACTGGCCGGTCACCCTTCGCCACGGGGACGTGGCGCTGCGCCCGATGAAGTGGTCGGACTCCGCGGCCTGGCGCGAGGTCCGCATCCGTAACGCAGCGTGGCTTCGGGAATGGGAGGCGACCCTGCCCGCGGAGGCGAAGGCGGAAGGGGAGCGCCTGCCCACGTTCGGGCAAATGCTGCGGAGGATGCGACACGAGGCCCGGGCGGGCCGGGCGCTTCCCTGGGTCGTCACGGTGCTCGATCGCCTGGCCGGTCAGGTCACGGTCGGTGGCATCGCCTACGGATCGCTGCGCTCGGCATACCTCGGATATTGGATCGACGAACGCGAGTCCGGCCGCGGGGTGATGACCACCGCCGTCGCCCTCGCCTCGGACTATTGCCGGAACGAGCTCGGGCTCCACCGACTCGAACTCAATATTCGACCCGAGAACGAGGCCTCTCTGGCGCTCGCGCGTCGGTGCGGGTACCGATTCGAGGGCGAGCGGGCCGGGTACCTGCACATCAACGGCGACTGGCGGGACCACGTCACCTACGTCCTGTTCGCGGGAGACCTTCCGGGGGGAGTTCTGGCGCATGTGACTGCGCACGACACGCCGAAGTGACAAAGGGGACAACGTCCGAAAAACAGGTGACATTCGCCCATACCGTGTGTTCTCGTGACGGGCTTGATCTATGTGGTGATCATCGCCCTCTGGGCTGCCGTCCTCATCCCCATGTGGTTGCGTCGCCATGATCAGATCAGCGAGGTGCGCTCCACCCTCCGGTTCTCCTCTGCGATGCGCACCCTGGGTCGGGAGACCCGCGGCTCCTCCCCGACGGCATCGTCCGTCACCGTCGCAGGTGATGCATCCCGTCGCAGGGTGACCATCCTCGCCACCCTCAGCAGCGTCTTTCTCGTCGCGCTCGGCCTGACGATGCTCGGATCGATGTCGATGGGGGTGGTCGTCATCGCCGCCCTCCCCCTCATCGGCTACGTCGTGGCCATGGTCGTGACGTCCGCGCAGCGCCGCGAGACTGCCGCACCAGGCCGCAGGCGCCCGGCTCCCGAGCCCGTCGCTGCCGCACCGCCTGCAGCGCGTCCGCGTGGAATGACCTTGCAGGACGAACTCGAGGAATTCGCGCAGTGGGATCCGTGGGAAGAAGAGGACGGATCCTGGCAGGCCGTGCCGACCACCCTCCCCACCTACGTCTCCGCACCGCGAGCCTCCCAGGTTCCGCGCGAGATCGATCGGGTATCGGGCGGTGACTGGAGCGGCGAGGCGATGGTGTCCGCTGCCCGCCGCATGCGCCGTCCGCGCATCACCGTCGATGACCTCACCGATGAGCGGTACGGCGTCATTCCGCCGAGGGATGCGGATGCGACGGCGGAGATCCCCGCCGTCCGCCGGGCGGTGAACGAGTAGGTCTTCACCTGGGGGATTCCGCTACCCGCCGGCAGCGCAGTGTTCACGTGACGTACGAATGGTGAGGATTCCCCGTTCACCGGCTCCCAGTTGACTATGTCTTCCACACCGTGTGAAGGGAATTCCATGCGCGCCGGTTCTATGACAGTGGTCGCTCTTGCCGCCACGGCCCTCGTCGGATCACTTGTGTCCGCCCCGGCCATCGCCGAGGACGGGAAGGTGACGTTGACCATCCTGCACAACAACGACGGCGAGTCGGCGCTCCTGCCTCAGACGAGCACCGTCGCGGGGGCAACGCTCTCGTCGGGAAGCGCAGCCGCATTCAAGACCGTCATGGATCGCGAGCGCAAGCGAGCCCAGGGGATTCCCGGCAACAGCGTCCTGAGCACCTACGCAGGGGATTCCTTCCTCGCCTCGAACATCCTCATCTGTTCGGAGCCGTCCAAGGCCAACTCGACTGCACCCGTGTGGGACGCGGTTGCCCAGCAGCTCATTGGCTACGACGTACACGCACTGGGCAACCACGAATTCGATTATGGCCCCGACTTTCTGGCCCGCTACATCAAGGCCTACAGGTCCACGGACAACAAGGTCGATCAGCCCTTCATCTCCGGAAACCTGAACTTCAGCGGGTCCCCGACCCTCAGCCCGCTCACGGTCAAGGGTGGGGTAGTGGACACCGCAAGCGTGGCCGATCAGAAGGTGATCGGTTCCAGTGCCATCTATGCCGATCCCCGGACGCAGGAGCGTTTCGGTGTGGTCTCGGCCATCACCCCGAACCTGCAGACCATCTCCTCGCCGCTGCCGGTCCAGGTGACGACCCCGGACATTGACGCTGCGGCAGCAACCTTGCAGAAGCAGATCAACGCTCTCGAGTCACAGGGTGTCAAGCGCATCATTCTGGTCAGCCACTTGCAGAGCTTCCTGATCGATCAGCAGCTCATCCAGCGCCTTCGTGGTGTTGACGTTGCGGTGGCCGGTGGCGGGGACGACCTCCTCGCCAGGCCCGAGATTCCCAATGGCGTTCAGCTCCTGCCGGGATCCCCGAATCCCGTCGGCAGCTACCCCACGATTGTGCGCAGCCGGAACGGGGTCGACGTTCCCATGGTGACCACGGCCGGCAACTACCAGTACGTGGGTCGTATTGACGTGACCTTCGATGCGAATGGTCGTGTCGAGTCCTACAACAAGAAGACCTCGTTCCCCCGCCGCGTCGTCATTCAGAATGACGCCTCTACAGCACTCGGAGTGGCGGATGCGGTGACCCCCAACGCGGAGGTCATCGCGAAGGTGCAGTCTCCTCTGGAGACCGGGTGCTTGGCCGCCCAGAAGCAGCCGTTCGCGGCCTCTCAGGTCGTGTTCAACACCCAACGTGGTAGTGCGACGACTCCTGGTGTGCGGACCCAAGAGACCAACGGTGGCAATCTGGTGGCCGATGCCTTCATGAACGCGTACGGCCAACGGGCCGCAGGCGCAGGTCTGCAACCGAACAGTGCGACGAATCGGGTCGTCGCGGTGACGAACGGCGGCGACATCCGCATCAACTCTCTTCCGGATACGGGAGCTGCCGGCCCGATCTCCCGGGCGATGACGTTCAGCCTCCTGCCCTTCGATAATCGCCTGACGGTTGTGCAGGACATGACGGCAACTCAACTCAAGGAAATCTTCGAGCGGTCATGCGCCGTGGGAACGTCCGGCGGCGGCCAGTTCCTGCAGGTCTCCGGGCTACGCGTCACCTGCTCCCGGAGCGGCACCGCGCAGGTCGTGAGCAACCCGACTGGGAATGCGACGGCCGGGACTGTCACCACCCCCCGGACCCGCGTGCGGACCATCCTCCTCGAGGACGGAACACCGCTCGTTCAGAACGGGGCGCCCGTGGCGACTGCACCCGTTGTCGACGTGGTGACCAATTCATTCACGGCAGGAGGCGGAGATAACTATCCGACTCTGGAAAGTGCAACGGGCAAGGTCAACTTCGGTGTGTCGTACGAGCAAGCTCTCTACGACTACCTCCTCACCTTCCCGGCAGTGGGCGGGGTGCCCACGGTCCCATCGACCGACGCCCGCTACACCAGCACGGTGAACACCCGCTTCTTCTGGACCAGCTAAACCACCCACACCCACCGGGCGGAGGGGGGCAGCGGGGATTGCTACCCTGCTGCCCTCCGGGGCTGTGGCGCAGTTGGTAGCGCGTCTCGTTCGCAATGAGAAGGCCAGGGGTTCGAATCCCCTCAGCTCCACCCGACGTTGCCATTTCGTTACAAAAACTGTGCCCATTCGTGACGGTCATTTCTGCCCTCGCGAGCCCCTCCTGGCATATGTTGTGGGGTACAACAAAGTCCCGAGCCGCGCCGTGGGCGGGTCGGCTCCGCGATAACCGAATCACCGACGCGCAACGAGCGACCTGGGTGATTACCGGGACAAGTGATTACACACCGAGCGTGCCGTATCCGCCGTGGGCGATCCACGGGACCTGTCGACTCGCCCCGATCGACGGCTGGGAGTCGAGCACAAACTCGATCACTATGCGGCAGCGGATCCCGGACTGGCCGGCCACTCTCGTCACGGAGTGGCGGATCGACGGACCGCAGACGGAGTCCCGGCTCACGGTCCACGCGGAGGAACCCACTCCGGCGTTACTGGGATGGCACCCTTGGTTCCGGTCGACGATCGACGGCACGCAGGCACGCTGGTCGTTGGCGGGGGAACTCGCTGCGCGCGACGGCGCGTTGGCGACGGGTGAATGGATGACCTGGGTCGAAGGATCACGCCGCGTCGACGATGCCTTCTACGTCCCCGATGGACGTGTGACGATCACGTGGGGGGCACGCGCACTGACGATTCGCAACTCCGATCCGTGGTTCGTGGTTTTCGATGAGCGCGAGGAGGGCGTGTGCGTCGAGCCGCAGAACGGACCACCGAATGCCTTCGATACGCCGCTGCGCGGGGAACCACCGGTTGCGCATCCCGGTGCGCCTCGGACTATGACGACGACGTGGGAGTGGCGCTGATCGCGACACTGCGACCGGTCGCCGCGGATTCCCGTGCGGCGTCGATCACGGTGGCGGCGAGGATGGTGTCCTCGATCGGTACCGGGGAGGGTGCGTCCCCCCTGGCCGCATCTCGCACCTTCGTGTAGAACATGCGCCACTCACCGCGCTCGAGGGGTTCGGTGAACTCGATGTAATCCGATCCCTTTGTACGGAGATGCACTCCGTGCTCCTCGAGCCCGAATGCGGGGTCGTTCGCGCTCCCACCGTTGCAGAGGTAGGCCTCTTGGGTATCGGTGAGGTCGATGCGCGCGGAGCCCCGGGTGCCGAGTGCCAGGAAACGGGGAAGGGTATACGCGGCAGCGGTGGTGCCGACGAGGTAGCTCACGATGCCGTTCGCGTGCTGGGCGACGATGACTACGTCGTCGTCGGCGATGTCGGTTGCCCGAACTGGACGTGCATGCGCAGTCACCGACGTGATGGGGCCGAAGAGGACGAGAGCCTGGTCGACCACATGCGCGCCGAGGTCGTAGAGGTTTCCACCCATGTTCTCCGGCGCAGTGGAGTCCCGCCACAGCCGCTTGGGTGTGGGCACCCACTTGCCGAAGCGCGACTCGAAGCGGTGAATGTCTCCGATGGCACCGGAGTCGCGTACGCGCTGCACGGTGAGGAAATCTGAATCCCAGCGGCGGTTCTGGAACGCGATGATGTGGCGATCTGCGGCTACAGCCTGAGCGGCGAGCTCACGTACGGAGTCCGCCGTGGGGGCGAGTGGCTTGTCGACCACGACATGCATCCCCGCAGCGAGGGCGGTCTGGGCCTGCGGGACGTGGGTGATGTTCGCCCCGGCCACCACAGCCAAGTCCGCACCGCTATCCAGGGCTGTCGCGAGATCGGTGTGAATCACGGCATCGGGGAAATTCCGCTTCGCACGTTCCTGTCGCTCGGGATTGGTGGTCAGGACACCGACCACCTCGACACCCTCGGTGGCGGCGAGCAAGGGACCGTGGAAGTACTCACCGGCGAGCCCGTATCCCAGCAGGACGGTCTGCAGCACGGCGCAAGTCCACCACATACCTGCTAGACCCAGGTCGGCAGCCACATTCGTAGTCGCCAGGACTCGTACGGGATGGTCTCCCCGGTCCAGATCGGGTAGAAGAACCACGCAGCGGCCACCACGGCAACGAGGTACGCGGTCACCAGGATCACCCCGGTGCGCCGCCGTCGCTCACCTGCATCGCGGGGCCCAAGAATTGCCCCGAGACTCAGGGTCACGGCCATCACGACGAAGGGGACATACACGACGGTATAGAACGTGAAGACGGTGCGATCGAGATAGAGCATCCACGGGAGCCACCCGGCCGCGATACCGACGATCGCCGCCCCCGCACACCAGTCGCGCCGCGCGATCCAGCACCACAATTGGTATGGAACTGCGAGCAACGCAGCCCACCAGATAATCGGGTTCCCGAGTGCCAGGACCTCACTCGCGCACTTATCTGCACCGCAGCCGGTGACATCGCCGTCGTAATGGAACGAGGTCGGTCGGGACATGAACGGCCACGACAACGGATTGCTCTGATAGCTGTGTTCGGAACCTAGCGTGGTGTGGAAGTTCCACATCTGCCAGTGGTAGTGCCAGAAGCCCCGGAATAGACCGGGCACCGGGGAGGGTCCCTTATCCGCCGCCCAGGTCCGCCCCCAACCAGTCTCGGTGACGAACCAGCCAGTCCAACTGGCGAGATAGACCGCGAGCACCCCGATACCTGTTCCGAGAAGTGCCATCGGTGCATCGAGGGCCAGTGCACCTAGGTAGGGACGCTTTACCCCGATCGCCCGTCGTGCGCCCGCATCCCAGAACAGCGAGAGGACAATGAAGGCGAGCGCGAACCAGGCACCGGACCACTTTGACGCGCACGCCAACCCGAGGCACAGAATCGCGATCCACCGCCACGGTCGCGCACCGAGCCAGGGGCCCAGCCGAGAGTTCGCGAACCCGTCTGCGAGTACCCCGCGTGCCAGCCGGGCACGGGTGTGATCGCGATCGAGGAGAAGTGCCCCGAAAGCGAGGAGCACCCAGAAACCGAGGGTGAGATCGACGAGTGCAGTGCGGCTGAGCACCAGATGGATTCCATCGAGGGCCAGGAGCAAGCCGGCGATCACACCGAGGGTGTCCGAACGGGAGAGGCGTCTCACGATGCGTGCCAACGCGATCACGGCGATCGTGCCGAGCAGGGCGACCATGAATCGCCAGCCGAAGGGCGAAACCCCGAAGAGATACTCGCCTGCTGCGATGGTCCACTTCCCGACCGGCGGGTGGACCACGAACGAGCCCTCGTTGGTGAAGGCGGGGATGGTGCGCCACGCATCACCGGCGGAGAGCATCAACTCCTCGTGCCCCTCGACCTCCTGGTGCTCCACGCCGAAACGAAGGAGTCCCCAGGCATCCTTGGCGTAGTAGGTCTCGTCGAAGACAACCTCATTCGGAGTCCCGAGATTCGTGAAGCGGAGTACCCCCGCGACGGCTCCCACGGCGAGTGGGCCCAGCCAGTTGCGCCAGCCATGTGAGGGAAGTGGTGGGTTTAAGCGCTGAGCCACGGATTCTTGTGAACGCTCCATGGGCCGCACGTGGCCATCGTAGGTGCGCTGACAGGATGCGGGCATGGCTGCACGCGACGGAGTCATCCTCTTTGCTGGCACTCCACTGGGCAATGCCGAGGACGCCTCGGGACGCCTAGCGGCAGCCATCGCCAGCGCGGATCTCATTGCGACCGAAGACACCCGTAAGTTCCGGGCTCTTGCGGAGCGCATGCGCGTGCAGCCCCGTGGGAAGGTCGTGTCGCACTTCGAGGCGAATGAATCAGTACGACTCCAGGAGCTTGTCGATGCCGCTGCGCACGGCAGCACCGTCCTGGTTCTCACCGACGCCGGTATGCCCTCTGTCAGCGACCCGGGATACCGACTGGTGCGCGCCGCTATCGACGCCGATGTCCCGATCACCGCGCTGCCTGGACCATCGGCCGTCACCACCGCGCTGGTGCTCAGCGGCCTCCCCGTCGATCGTTTCTGCTTTGAGGGGTTCCTGCCACGCAAGTCATCCGAGCGCGGCACCCGGCTGGCGAGCCTCGCCGCTGAGACGCGCACCATGGTCTTCTTCGAGGCACCGCATCGACTCGTCGAGAGTCTGCAGGCGATGGTGGCTGCCTTCGGTGCGAATCGATCCGTTGCCGTCTGCCGGGAGTTGACCAAGACCTATGAAGAGGTGCTGCGTGGAACGCTGGTCGAGTTGATCGACGCCATCGGTGAAGGGGTGCGCGGGGAGATCACCATCGTGGTTGCCGGCGCGAACGCCGAGGACCTGCGCGTCGCCCGCGGCTTGGTCGACGAGTCCGATTGGGTTCGAGCGGTGGCCGAGCGTGAGGCCTCGGGAATCTCCCGCCGAGATGCGATCGCCGAGGTCGCGAAAGCGGCCGCACGCCCGCGCCGTGAGGTATACGACGCTGTGATCCGCACCAAGCTTGCTCCCTAACACCGCCGTAGGATCGCGTCATGTCATATAAGGCGTTCTACGTAAGCACGCCTATCTACTACGTCAATGACGCACCACACATCGGACATGCCTACACGACCACGGCGGGTGACGTGCTCACCCGGTGGCACCGGCAGCGCGGTGAGAACGTCTGGTTCCTGACCGGTGTCGACGAGCACGGCACCAAGGTGCAGCGGGCGGCCGATGCCGGGGGAGTAACCCCTCAAGAATGGGTGGACCGCCTCGTGCACGACGCGTGGCTGCCTGTGCTCGGCACCATCGATGCAGCCAACGATGACTTCGTCCGCACCACCGAACCACGCCACGTCCAGCGGGTGCAGAAGTTCTGGGAGACAGTCAAGGACAACGGTTACGTGTACTCCGCTCCCTACCAGGGCCCGTACTGCGTGGGATGCGAGGAGTTCAAGCTGCCGGGAGATCTCGTGGAGGGAACAGGTGAATTCACCGGGCAACTCGTCTGCCCCGTGCATGGCCGCCCCGCGGAGGAGTTGCAGGAGGACAACTGGTTCTTCCAACTCTCCGCCCTCGGTCAGGCGCTGATCGATCACTACGAGGCACATCCGGAAGCAGTGCAGCCGCGTAGTGCCTACAACGAAGTGATGAGCTTCCTGCGTCAGGGACTCGTGGACATCTCCATGTCGCGCTCGAGCGTCTCCTGGGGGATTCCGCTGCCCTGGGATCCGCGCCAGGTGGTCTACGTCTGGTTCGACGCGTTGCTCAACTACGTCACCGCGGTCGGGTATGGATCGGATCCTGGAACGCCAGACTCCGAGCGGTACGCGCACACCTGGCCCTGTGATGTCCACTTGGTGGGCAAGGACATCCTGCGGTTCCACGCCGTCTACTGGCCCGCGATGCTAATGGCCGCCGGTCAACCCCTGCCGCGCAAGGTGTTCGCCCACGGCTGGTTGCTCGTGGGCGGGGAGAAGATGAGCAAGTCCAAGCTCACCGGCATCGCACCGGCGCAGATCATCGACCACTTCGGATCCGATGCGTTCCGCTACTACTTCATGCGCGCGATCGCCTTCGGGCAGGACGGCTCCTTCTCCTGGGAGGACATGTCCGCCCGCTACACCGCGGAGCTGGCCAATGGCCTGGGCAACCTGGCATCGCGTGCGACCGCGATGGTCAACCGCTATTGCGCGGGGCTGCTTCCTACCCCAGGCGAGTACACACCCGCGGAACAGGCACTGATCGACATGGTGGCCGACATCAGCCCTGCCGCCGACGCGGCCGTCGAGGAGTTGGATTTCGCTACGGCGATCGGTCACGTGCGCGGCTTCATCGAGGCGGTCAACGGCTACGTGACGGACGTCGAACCGTGGGTGCTCGCCAAGGATCCCGCGCATGCGGAGCGTCTCCACACGGTTCTCTACACGATCTGCGAGTGCCTGCGCGCGGTGGCTGTCCTCTACAACCCGGTGATGCCCGCTGCGATGCAGTCGATGTGGGAGCACATCGGCGGCGCGGACCTCGGTCCACTCGGTGAGCAGCGCATCGACACCGTGGCCACCTGGGGTCAACTGCGTCCGGGCTCGCGGATCACAAAGGGGGATGCGCTCTTTCCGCGCCTCGAGGACACCGATGCCGGCTGAGGGCTGGCCGGAGGCACCGGTACCGCTCGCGGCACCGGTGATCGATACCCATACTCACCTCGACGTTCACGATCGCCATCTACACGGCGATGCCCAACCGGATCCGGAAGATCTCCTCGCGCGTGCGCGCGAGGTCAACGTCACCAAGGTCGTGCAGATCGGATGCGACCTGGAGTCGGCCGAATGGTCGGTGGCGATGGCGCAGGATCACCCCGAGGTCGTCGTGGGTGTCGCGCTCCACCCCAACGATGCGGCACGGATGGTGGAGCGCGGGGGGCATTCCGCGATCGAACGCGCGTGGGAGCGCATCGATGCGCTCGCCCGTGATCACACCGTGCGTGCGGTCGGGGAGACCGGGCTGGATTACTACCGCACCCGCGACGCGGACGGTCAGGCTGTGCAACAGGAATCCTTCCGCTGGCATATCGCCCTCGCCAAGGAACTGGATAAGACCCTGGTCATTCATGACCGTGATTCACACGACGACGTCATCCGATTCCTCGTCGAGGAGGGCCCACCGCGCACCGTCGTCTTCCACTGCTTCTCCGGGGATGCCGCCATGGCGCGCATCTGCGCGCAGAACGGCTGGTACATGTCTTTCGCCGGTGTGGTGACTTATAAGAACGCGCAGGAGTTGCGCGATGCCCTGGCCGAGGTGCCCGACGAATTGCTGCTCGTCGAGACCGATGCGCCCTACCTGACCCCCGTCCCCCACCGCGGTCAGGTCAACGCGTCCTACCTGATGCCGCACACCGTCCGTGCCCTTGCGCGCGAACGCGGTGTGGAGGAGGCGGTCATGGCCACCACGCTCTACGACAACGCGCAGCGCGCTTTCGGTGCCTGGTGACCCTGCTCGGAGCGGGACGCATCCGCGAGATCGCGGCGGAGTTGGATATCCGACCCACGAAGAAGTGGGGCCAGAACTTCGTCATCGACCCCAACACAGTCCGCCGCATCGCCGATCTTGCGCACCTGACCGCCGATGACGTGGTGCTCGAGATCGGGCCCGGGGTCGGGAGTTTGACCCTCGCGTTGCTCGAGCGCGCGGGTTCGGTGATCGCGGTGGAGATCGACCCGCGCCTGGCCGACCGACTCCCGAAGACGGTGCAGGAGCAGGCTCCGGAGCACGCGGCGCACCTCACCGTCATCACCGCCGATGCACTCTCGGTCACGGAACTTCCGGAGGAACCAACTGCACTGGTCGCAAACCTGCCCTATAACGTCGCCGTGCCAGTCCTGCTGCAGATGCTCGCCACCTTCCCGACCATCCGGAGCACCGTGGTGATGGTGCAGCGTGAGGTGGCCGAGCGTCTATGCGCGGAGCCCGGATCACGTGTCTACGGTGTCCCGAGTCTGAAGGCGCGGTGGTATGGATCGGTCGACTATGCGGGCACCATCGGGCGCACGGTGTTCTGGCCGGCACCGCATGTGGACTCGGGGTTGGTGCGCATCACCGCGCAACCGCAGCCCGATGCAGATCGACAGCGCGTCTTCACCCTGATCGATGCGGCCTTCGCGCAGCGGCGCAAGACCCTGCGTACGACCCTGGCCGGTCCTTTGCAGGGTCGGGTCGATGAGGTCCTTGCGGCTGCCGGCATCGATCCTGGTCTCCGGGGTGAGCAACTCAGCCTCGCGGACTTCATCCGGATCGCCAACACATCACTCAGCACCTAGCCTGGGGCCATGCGGCCGGTCACCGTCAGCGTCCCCGCAAAGGTCAACCTGCAGTTGTCGGTGGGTCCGGTGCGCGACGACGGATTCCATGACCTGGCGACCGTGTTCCACGCCGTCGATCTCCTCGACACCGTCACAGCGCGGGAGGCATCCGAACTACGGGTGACAGTCGAGGGTGAGGACGCATCCGCCGTTCCCACCGACGCCACGAACCTGGTGTGGCGGGCCGCCCAGGCGATGGCCGATGCCACGGGCGCGGACCCCGCGGTGCACCTACACATCATGAAGGCGATCCCCGTCGCCGGCGGCATGGCCGGTGGGAGCGCCGATGCGGCAGCCGCACTACTCGCCTGTGATGCCTTGTGGGGGACGCGGGTCGCGCCGGAGGAGCTGCACGATCTAGCCGCCGAGCTGGGGTCGGATGTTCCGTTCGCGCTGATGGGCGGAACGGCGATCGGCCGGGGCCGTGGTGATTCCCTCACCCCGGTGCTCACCCGGGGTGCGCTCCACTGGGCGTTCGCGATCTTCGAGGGTGGCCTCTCGACTCCCGTGGTCTACGAGAGGTGCGATGACATGCGCAGCTCCGATGTTCCGCAGCCGCAGATCTCCGATCCACTCCTCAGTGCGCTGGCCACCGGTGACGCACCGGCTGTGGGTCGCGCGCTACGCAATGACCTCCAGCCTGCCGCGATTTCCCTACGCCCGGAGCTCGCCGACGTCCTCGAGGTAGGGGAGGACTACGGGGCCCTCGGTCAGATCGTGTCGGGCAGTGGGCCGACGTGCGCGTTCCTCGCGCGGGATGAGGAGCATGCGCTGGACATCGCGGTCGCATTGACGGGAACGGGGCTGTGTCGCACCGTCAAGCGGGCCCGCGGGCCCGTTCCCGGTGCGCGTGTCGTGCGCTAGGAGCTTTCGCGACGACGCTTCTTGTCCGAGCCCGTGCTGATGAGGGTCGGTTTGGCATCCATGTGCTCCAGGCCGTTCCAGGCCAGGTTCACCAGGTGCGCGACAACTTCTTCCTTCTTCGGCTTGCGGACGTCGAGCCACCACTGACCCGTGAGGGCCACCATGCCGACGAGCATCTGCGAATACATCGGCGCCAACTTCGCGTTGAGCTTGTGGGCGGCGAACTCGCGGGCGAGCAGGTGCTCCACCTGCGCGGCGACATCGACGATCAGGCTGGCGAAGGAGCCAGACTGCTGGGACACCGGTGAGTCGCGCACGAGGATGCGGAATCCCTCGGGGCAGGACTCGATGTAGTCGAACAGGGCCAGCCCCGCCTGTTCGAGCAGGAGGCGGGCATTCGACCCGGTGAGTGCATCGCTGATCGAGGCGAGCAGCTCGTTCATCTCACGGTCGACAAGGACTGCGTACAGACCTTCCTTGCCACCGAAGTGTTCATAGACCACGGGCTTGGAGACGCCCGCTTTGGCCGCGATCTCTTCGACGCTGACGGCCTCGAACCCCTTCTCGGCGAAGAGCCGACGCCCGACGACGAGCAGTTGCTCCCGGCGCTCCTGGCCGGTCATGCGCACCTTCGCTCCGCGATCGCGGCGGGAACTGCGGGTGACGGGTCGCGCTGCAGGACCAGGGAGCGCGACGACCGTCGCGTCGACCTCGGCGGTCTCGGGGGTCACGACACCTCGGCCGCATAGCCACGCAGCCGCGGGGCCATTGCCGGATCCTTGAGCTTCTTGGCGAGACGCTGCGGCTTGGGCCAGCGGACATCGTGCGCAAGGTTCAAGACCTCAAGTGTGCGAATCACGCGTGCGCTGGGATCGATTTGACCCTTAAACACGCCGTGACGGGCGCAGGTGGGGTCTACGTGGTGCAGGTTGTGCCAGGACTCACCGAAAGAGGGGATCGCCAGCCAGGTGACGTTGCTCGACATGTCGCGGCTATCGAACGGGCGCTTCCCGAACACATGGCAGATGGAATTGATTGACCAGGTGACATGGTGGACGAGTGCGATGCGCACGATGCCGCCCCAGAACAAACCGGTGAGGAAACCGAGCCAGGACTGCGTGATGAGGCCGCCCACGATTCCCGGCAACAGGATCGATGCTGCGACGATCCAGGCGAAGGATCGCGTGATGCGCTGCAGGTCCTTGTCATCGCGGATGTCCGGTGCGTACTGGTCGACCGTGGCCTGCTCCTCCGAGAACAGCCAGCCCATGTGGGCGAACATGAGTCCCTTGGCGATGGCCTTGCGCGAGATGCCAAAGCGCCACGGGGAGTGCGGGTCACCGATCTCGTCGGAAAACTTGTGGTGCTTGCGGTGGTCGGCGACCCACTGGTTGATGGAGCCCTGGATCGCCATGGACCCGAGCAGGCCGAGCGCGACCTTCACACCGCGCGGTGCCTTGAACGATCCGTGCGTGAAGTAGCGGTGATACCCCACCGTGATGCCGATGGCGGTTAGGGCCCAGAACCCGACCAGCAGTGCCATGTCGACCCACGAAACCAGGCCGAATGCGAGCATCGGGATGAACCCGACGAGGAAGAGCAATGTGGGGCCGATGACGAAGATGCCGATCGTGACCTTCATCGCCGGACTGAGGAAGATCGCCTCTCCGTCGTCCAGGCGTTCGAAGTTTTGCATCAACGTCATGTGATCTCCCCTAGGTTACGGTGTCGTAAGTTACGGTACCGTAGGTTTTCCGCCTTGTCCAGCCATGCGGCCTCACGCCACGCCCTAGGCTGAACTCGCCCATCCCCGGTCGTCTAGTGGCAGGACAGCGGACTTTGAATCCGTCAACGGAGGTTCGACCCCTCCCCGGGGAGCCGCGATGCTCCGCGTCCCTTCGTGAGGGAACATGGGATCCCTCGCGGGCCTTGCACTCCCGCAGTCTGATCACTGGGTGCCGACTGCTACCAAAACTGCTACCGGAAGCCGATAGCGGTTCGGGGTTCCGCGAGGCAGAGATGCGCCACGAATCGTCAGTCTTCGCCTTCAGGTTCCCTGCTCCCCGAACGGTGAGCAACTTGAGCCGGGTTTAACAACCCCGGGTCAAGTCCACGAGGCCTCTGCCCACACGAAACCGACCAAATTCGACCCTGTCGCATGCCCCTTTTTGACACACCGTGCAGCAGACCCGTTTGTGTACCGGCGACTGCCCAGATAACAGCTTTCACTGCCCTCCCCGACGACACCATCAAACGGGATCTCTGGCTGCCGACCCTGGCGCGCACGGCGATGCAGTTGCACGAGGACATCCAAAATGGGGGCGGGTGAGAGCGACCTGCTACGGACTGGTGCGACCACGTAGCGCATCCACTCATGCGCCCACCTACTTACTTGACCCTCAACGGTGCCGTTGTGATCGTCTTGCGCTTGGTTGTGTCGTCACGGTAGGTAGCCACGAGGAAGTATGAACCCTTCGGCAGTCGTCTAGTGATGCGTGTGACCGATTGCCCGGTTCCCTTCACGATGTCGATGCTCTTGAGCGTCTGTTTGGCCGAGGCCCTCGCGGTGGGCCGCTTCTTGATCTGCACAATGGCCTGACCCATCGAAGCCTTGGACGACGTTGAGACGGTCACCTTCAAGCGCGAGCCGCGGGAGACCGATGGCTTACTGATCACCGCGACACGAAATGTTCCGCCAGCACCTGCGCCCGGACCCGCGCCTGCGTCCCTTCCGCCCGCTCCCGCGCCTGCGTCCCCAGCACCCGCACCTGCCCCGGCCCCCGCACCGGCCCCCGCACCTGCCCCGGCACCCGCACCAGCCCCCGCACCCGGGGCAGCCCCCGCACCCGGGGCAGCAACTACTTGCTGAAGTGTTTGTGCACTTTCGATGCCAGCACCCACAGCTTGAATAATGTGCCTAACGCAAAGCCACTTGCCTACTTTGTCTGCAAGAACCGTGC
>Ga0194133_10002469_pt1 | contig 28441 bp, 29 predicted proteins | sample TA2KigOf40mmetaG_FD_155448 | JGI IMG/M metagenome (GOLD analysis project Ga0194133, IMG submission 155448) | Freshwater microbial communities from Lake Tanganyika, Tanzania - TA2015055 Kigoma Offshore 40m | ecosystem: Environmental > Aquatic > Freshwater > Lake | place: Tanzania: Lake... | reverse complement strand
AAATGGTCGATGATAAAACGTTTCATTTCAACAAATTGCGGGATTATGGGAGAAAAGACAGATGGATTCACGTAGGTCGTATTGATCCATCAAAAAAGATAGAGTACTTGATTTTCTTGTTTAAGCGTCATCTCGAAAAATATCCAAGTTCAAGCTTCCATATTATTGGAAAGTCCACCATTGGAAATAGGGACTATGAAGGTGCACTTAAGAGTAGTTTCTCATCCGAGATTGCATCGGGACAGTTAATATTTAAGGGCAAACAGACGCAAGTTCAAATCAAAGATATCTTAGATGAATCTGATCTCTTTATACATGCTTTTCTCGGTTCTCTTGATAAGTCACTAATCGAAGCAACCATGTCAGGCATCACAGTAATTACGCAAAACAAAGCTTATCTTAAGCATTTTGGAAGTTTGAAAAACTCACCGCTTATCGAAGATAACGCCATGGATTTTTTACAAAGTGAAATTGACTTTTGGTATGAAACGAATACAAATCAATTGGAACTTACTGCGGTAAGGCGTTCAGAAGTGGCACGATCCAGCCATTCTATGAACCAGTGGATCGAAAACCTTGTTAGGGAGCTTACGGAGTGACGCTAAAGATTCTTCATGTGATAACAACTATTGAACGCGGCGGAGCAGAAAAGCAATTATTAATTCTAGCTAGAAATCAAGTCCAACTGGGTGAAAATGTCTCTGTCTATTACTTAAAGGGGAGGCCTGATTTACTTCAAGACTTTGAAACCTCCGGAGTCAAGGTCTTCCACTCCTCTAAAAACTTCCTCTTTAATCTTGTTAGTTTAAGTAGGGTATTGCGGCTTAATTTCGATGTAGTTCATGCTCATCTTCCAAGAGCCGAGCTTCAATTAGCTCTATCAACGTTCTTTACTTATACACGAGCCATATTGATTGCCAGTCGACATAACTCAGAAGCATTCTTTCCAAAATCTCCCAAGTTTTTTTCCAGCTGGTTATCAAGATTAACCTTACAAAAATATTCGGGTGTTATTTTTATTTCAACAGCTGTTAAACAATTTGTTGAAGCTTCGCAAGAAGAAACTAAAGCCACTTTCTCAAAAGTCATCTATTATGGGTATGATGAAAAATCCAAGGTGAATGATCTTGATAGCTCGAAATCCGCATTGAGTAATGATTCGTTTCTATTTGTTGGCAGATTAACAAAACAAAAGAATATTCCATTTCTCTTAAATGCATTTAGACAACATCTTGAACGTTATCCGTACTCCAAGTTAGACATTTATGGCTCTGGTGAATTGGAGAAGGAACTTCAAGAGAATACATCTGACTTATCTTCAAACGTATTTTGGAGAGGGAAATCTGAGAGCATTCAAAAAATTATGGGAAGTTACAAATGTTTGATACTGCCAAGTTTCTACGAAGGCTTTGGACTTGTCTTATTGGAGGCTATGCAAAATAGGTTGCCGATACTTGCTGCAAATAGTTCTGCGATACCCGAAGTGTTGGGAAGTGAATATCCAGGGCTCTTCAATCTTGACGATCAAAACTCATTGGTCCACTTGTTAGATAAAGTAGAAGACCAAGCTTTTAGAGGAAGTTTGGTGGCGCTCCAAGACGAAAGACTTAAACTATTTGATCCAAGGACAATGTCACAAAATGTTCAAGCGTTCTACATGCAATTCCAATCATAATCTTTGAATAGTTACTACCGCGGAGTCGCGGAATCTGCTTCATTACTTTTTCGCTCACTTAGATTCTCGGTTTGTTTCCATATAGAATTGGTCAATGTTCAGTGCACTATTTCCCGCGATTCGAGTTCATTCTTGGGGAGGGTTTGGGTCACAACTCTTTGCTTTAGTAGCGTGTTGGAATCTTTCGAGGAAGTATCCTCGTCGAAGAGTTACGTTATACATTCATACATCAGGCGTGACTAAGAGACACCCTGAAATTCATGCCTTTGTTGGAGATTTAAGAGTTGTTGTATTAGATGATTATAAAGAAGTAGGTCCATCGCTTGATTATTCCTTGTCTACTAAGTCCATAACGTGGTCTTCAAAGAGACTCTTCGTCGGTATCTCTAAAATGTTAGCAACAAAAATCGGAATACTCTCAAACCTTAACTCGGCAGCCGATTATCGTGAGCTAAAACCATGGATAATTTCCGTCAGAGGACATTACACAGGAGTTCCAATAGATCAAGTTGATTTAGCCCACCTGAAAATGCTCTTTGAAAAGTTATCGAATCAAACTTGTAATAAATTCGCTAAGAACGGAATATTAACAGTTCAATACCGCCTAGGCGACCTGATTAATTTAGAGGACAAGAGTTACATAAGTCCTGCAACTGTTTCTGCGCTTATTGCAAATGAACTCGCAAATCAAGACTGTTCAAGTGTTTTCATCCTCACTGATTCACCTCTAGAAGTTAAGAAGATTCTTGCCAATAAAGTTTTCGACTACCAAATTAATTCACGTACACCAATTTCTACTATACGGGGTTGTATAGACTCAGAGTTCTTTATAGGCACGAACTCGAAAATTTCTCTTTGGGCTGCGCTACTTAGGGCTTTGAATGGGAAGACGAGTCTTTTGCCTATTGGATTTAGGAACAACATGACTAATTACCTTGTTAGTAATCACATTTCCCTAGTCTCATTCTACGAAAACGAGTCCTAAGTGAACTATACGATTGCATCTCTTTGGACTTCACTTATGTCGTTTTTTTCGCTCACGCCTGAGTTGAAGATAGCTAAACGAGTAATTCGAAATCTTAAACAGGAAAAAGTAGAACGATCTGCTCGCTACATACTTATTGAATCATTTCAGACCCCTTCTAATAGATTAGGGCTATCTCTTTTCGCGCCTTCTCTATCTCGTTTTCTAAAGGCCAAGCTTGTTGCCTTCTACATGATGCCTAGTACCCCATCAAAGCAAATTAAGGAAAAGATAAGATTCAAGTTTTCCATCGAAAGAGCCCTGGGGTGCAAAACATTTTTATTTTTCGGTTCACGTAATTCCGGAAGACATTTGTTAATAGCAAAAGGTTTATTAGGTGAAATAAAGAACTTATACGAATTTGAATCTTTGCACTATAAAGATATAGTAATTGGAGACTTGATTTATGATGTGTACCTCCGAAGATCTCGAAAACCCACTTTAGACTTAAATGACATTGCTCTATTGGAGATCATTTCTGAATTTGTTCAACACTTTGATTCGCTCTTTGACAAATTCGTAAATGATGAAATCGCCGGTGTGTGTGTGAGCCATACCGTATACCTGCTTGGCCTACCCGCGCGCATGGCCGCTTACTTCAAGGTACCAGCATTTCAGGTTACAGGAGAGTCCATTTATAGAATTGATGTTGAAAATACACACGCCTACACATCATTTAAGACTTATCCCGAATTGTTTCGGAGCTTACCTGTTCATACGCAAAATCGTGGAAAAGAACTTGCTAAGAAGAGACTTGAAATGAGATTTGCCGGAAAAGTTGGGATTGATATGCATTACTCGACTCAATCCGCTTACCAAGATTCGACCATGGATTCCCGTGTATTACGAGAGAACTCGAAGCCTCACATTCTCATTGCAATCCATGACTTCTTTGACTCGCCACACTCGTACGGTTCAAATCTCTATCCTGACTTCTATCAGTGGCTCTTAGCCTTGGCTGAGATCGCAAAACAAACAGAGTACAACTGGTACATAAAGACACATCCTGACGTTCGCGGTGATGGGATTGCTGTTTTAGAATCTTTCGTGACTTTGCATCCGGAGTTTGAATTGATTCCATCTACCGTAAGTCATCATCAGCTCATTCAAGAAGGGATAACCTGTGCTCTTACTATATTTGGCACGATAGCTATGGAGTACCCATATTTAGGTAAACCTGTTGTCAATGCAAGTCTCAATAATCCTCATGTTAGATACGACTTCTCATCGTCTCCAAAGTCGGCCAAGGAATATGAAGTGATTTTGACAAAACTTGACTCCTTGGAAGCTCCAAAAAATGTAGATTCGATACTTGAGTATTATTTTATGCATCATATTTACATGCTTAAATCTTGGACTATTGTGGATTATGAATTGTATCTTAATGAAGTCGGTGGTCCGAGTCTGGCCCATTCTTGGTCTATTTTTAGATACTACGTAGAGAGTGGAAATTCTTATTCAAAAGAACAATTGAGCGAAGCTGTAGACAGTTTTTTGGCCGATGGCGATATATTCTTTAGTCGAAAACACCTCAAGACAAATGTTTTAGAAGAATTGCTTGAATCAGACTACGGGAACAACTTCCTCGGGGCAGGGACTAGTGAATAACTCGTTTGGTGATTCGAAAACATCACTTCAGATAAACCAGAATTTGCTCTACTTCAGCATCCCTAGACGATTTGATGAAATTCAGATTGATCTCTTTAATGAAGCTGATATTAGCGAGGAGTATTTGACTTGGCTGAACGATCAAAAGCATATGCAATTTTCGGACCAAAGATTCAAGAGCCACACTCAAGATAGCTCTCTCGAGTACATAAAGTCTTTTGAAGGCACTCCAAATCTATTTCTGAAAGTATCTAATACTTCGGGTGTAATGGTGGGTACTTTGACGGCTTATATTGATGTTGAGGAACTGACTCATGCCTGTGGCATTCTAATTGGGCCTCGTTTTTCTCGTGCCGGATATGGTAAGCGGGCCTGGTTTGCAATGACTCATCAAATTTGTCCTGCATTAGGGGCTCGAAAGATAGTAGCCGGAACATTAGAAAACAATCTTGCCATGGTAAAGCTGTTTGAGTTTAGTGATATGAATTTCGATGCGCGCGTACGCGGAGAAAATTTCTATAGCGGACATCAGGTTGATGTATTGATGTATTCCCGACTTCTATCCGCAGTCTAATTTCTTGTTGGACTAATAAATACTTCAAATTAATTTCTGTAATACTTGAATCTTGGGCAAGGGGAAAACCACAATCCCTCCTTTATCAATAAAACTAGATGTCTTCCTTAAAAAAGTTTCTTGGAAGTGCCAAGGTAATATCAAGATTACATCAGGAGCTCGCTCGAAAACTTCTGACTCCTGAATTATTGGGATTAGAGTGCCCGGAGTAACGCAACCAAACTTATCTCTATTTACATCTCCAATAAATGATATTTTTGTGGAATCCAAATCACAATACTGAAGTAGTACGTTTCCCTTAGTTGAAGCGCCCAAAGCAGCAACTCTCTTACCCGAAGAAATAAATTCTTCAATCTGGCTCTTTAGTTGCTGTCGGTGCTCTTCTACTTCTTTACGAAACTTAACGAGTTTCTCGCCAGTATTTAGTCCCGTAATTCGTTCGCGGTGCAATAACTCGATAAATTCCTTACAGTGTCCGGCGAGTCGATTGCTCTTCTTCACGGCGAGAACCGCAATGGAACCTCCATTAACTGAGTTCAGCTTCATGTCTTTAACAACGAGCCCTACTTGCTCCAGTATTCTTTTTATTGTCTCCGCCGAGTAATACTCCAAGTGTTCGTGACATATGGTGTCATATGCAAGTTTTTCTATCATTAATCCCAGGTAACTTTGTTCAAAAAACCATGCTCCCTCTTTGTCAAGACAATCTGCCACATCAGAGGCAAACCCAATCGGGTCATCTAGGTCATACATCATTGAGATTGAGGAAATAAATTTCGCAGGTTTGTTGCTCGCAGAACTATAAACATCTCGATTGAAAAAATCGGGAATTGTGGTTATCTCGGCGGAATATGAACTGGAGAACTTCTTGATTGTAGGATCAACTCCAATTCTAATTAGGTCCTTTCCCTCAAAAAATGAGAGAAAAGTGCCATCATTACTGCCAATGTCCACGATTACGTCCCCGCTCTTGAACGTCACACTATCTTTAATAAACCTTGAAATTTCTTGTAAGTGCAGTTTCATAGAATCATTAAGGCTACTTCTGTATCCATAGTTCATTCCGTACATGATGCTTTTGTCATAAGTGTGAGCTAACTGAACTAACGTACAGACTTCGCACCGCTGCAAGGTTAAATCTCCATGAGGCACTCGTGTATCTTTATCTTCTGGGAAAATTCCAGTAAAAGATTGTTGCCCTAGATTTAGAAAATCAATCAGATTGTTTGACTTACATAAACGACACTGCAAATTGCGAACCATAGGTCACCATTGTACTTCATAGCGCATACAATTTGTATCAAATGAAAGCAACAGTATTGATAATTGGATCTAGTGGCCAAATAGGAACTATTCTTGAAGGCTACCTTAAAAATCGTGGATATCGGGTCCTGACTCTTAATAGAAGTGGAAATTCCACTCTCCCATTTCTCTTACACACTGAAGATAGTTTGGACGACCAAGTAATTGAACAGCTTTCATCAGATCGCTTTTCACAAATAATTATGCGATTCGATGTTTCCAACATAATTCATTGTGCTTCTCCACGTGGAAATATCGAATCTTTGAGAAATATAGATTTCCAGACTCTCAAACTTGTCAATTATGATTTCACTGAGTCCTTAATTAAAGCGTTGCTAGATACAGGTTCTAAAACTTCTTTAACATTCATGGCATCTTCGGCTATGTATGTACCCCATGCTCCATTGACTATCATTGATGAAAAATCTGAACCAAATCCGATCTCGCCTTATGGAATGGTTAAAAGGGATACAGTAAAACTAATCGATGAATGTCGAGCTAAATACAAACTAAATGCTCACTCTCTTATTCTTTTCAATCAGGAATCTCCATTGCGCCAAAAAGGGTTTCTATTCAATGAACTCGCCCATAAACTATCGAGTTATTTAAGAGGTGAAACGAAGGTCATTAGCGTGAAGGATAAATACCGTACCGTAGATTGGTCTGATGCAAGAGACTTGCCAAGCTTAATTGAGTTATGCTTTAGCAAGAGGACTTTTGATAACTATGTTGCTGCTTCAGGAAGGCTTCAAACTATCGAGAGCTTGCTTATGGAAACTTGTGTACTGATGGGTTTGGAGATCACAGAGGAAATGATCCTTTCAGATATGAGCTCCATACCGGTCAATTCCTCTTTGATGGGAAATCCTAGAAAGGCTTTAGATTTGGGATGGCAAGGCTCCCGCAGAGTCTCGACGACCCTATCTGAATTCACATCAAAACTTTTGGCTAAAAAATCTTACTAAAGCAGATATAAATCTAATAAATCCTTGAGTCTGAACGAAAACAAAACCAAAAATCTTGCCTTTCAACAATAGTCTGGTGCCAAAAATCCATGGATACCGTATAAGAAGATGAAAGTACATACTTGTCTTACGCTCAGGAAACTCCAAGATGAAATCAGCATCACCTTTACCGTACCAAAAAAACTTTCTTAGGTAGTCAGCTATGTGCGCCGAGTGAACTTGATACACCTCAGGTCCTCCAACCATGAAAATTGCCCCGCGGTCACTCGCTCGTTTTGCCCACGACGTATCATCAATGACTCTTGACTTCTCCGAATAAAGTTGCCAATGTTTTCCTGATTTCAAATTCTCTGTAATAAATAAAGAAGGGGCTATACCTATCATCTTTTTATTCCAGTGTTTGTTGTGAAACTCTTGATAGTATGAATCTTCGCCTAGCGCAAGGATTCCCTTTGGCTCAAATAATCTCAATCGGGATTGAAGAAAGTCAACTCTATTAGTACGAAAAGCTTCAAACATATCTAAAAAGAACTCTCTTCCAACGAGATGATCCGAGTCTATGAAGAAGGTGAATTTGGTTGTTGCTAAATCTATTCCTAATTGTCTATCTCTTGAAAGGCCCATCCCGTAACCGTCTCGTACTGAGACATCTAGACTCTCAAGAATTTGTCTAGTTTCATCGTTCGATCCACCATCAATAACTATCAGACGTTTATGCCCAATCGCATCTTGAATGGCTTCAATACATTTCTGGATTGTTCTCGATGAATTCTTGCAGCAGACAACGACAGTGAAAACTTCTCGCTCATCTAACTGTGTATTAAAGGGGCTTTCATCATTTTTTGCCACAGCGGAATTCTATATACATCATGGTTTGAGTTAAGCAGATAGTTCAGTGGGGAATTGAGCTAGAGCCAAGTAAAGATTTATGTGCCCATTTGAATGGTAATTGGTCCAAGAGTTCCTGTAATTTCCTTATATAATAGGCTACCGATTGTTCACCGATATATGTAACTGGAGATTTATGAAAAAAGGGCAAGCAATTCTTATAACTGGAGGCACAGGCTCTTTTGGCACAAATTTTGTCAAATCTTGTTTACGATCCAACAAATACTCTAAAATTGTGATTTTCTCTCGCGATGAGCTAAAGCAGTTTGAATTGCGTCAGATGCTCGGAGAAGATGAAAGGCTACGTTGGTTTATTGGAGATATTCGGGAAGAAGGTAGGCTAAGACGTGCTTTTCAAGGAATAGATTTAGTAGTCCATGCTGCAGCTTTGAAGCAAGTTGATACCGCGGAGTACAATCCAATTGAATTTGTGAAAACAAATGTTTTTGGAAGTCAAAATGTAATTGATGCAGCTATCGACGCCAAAGTCTCCAAGGTAATAGCGCTCTCCACAGATAAGGCTTCTTCGCCGATCAATTTATATGGAGCGACCAAACTAACAGCTGACAAGTTATTTATTTCTGGAAATCATTATGGTAGGCCACAGGGAACGATATTTAGCGTTGTTAGATATGGAAATGTAGTGAATAGCCGTGGTTCAGTTATACCACTTCTACAAACTCAACTATCTCAAGGGAACCCTTTTACTATTACTGATGAGAGAATGACTAGGTTTTGGTTAAGTCTAGATTTCGCAGTCGAATTTGTAGAAAAATCTTTAGAAAGAATGGTTGGAGGTGAGCTTTTTGTTCCAAAGATTCCCTCGATGAAGATAGTGGACTTAATTGCATCTATTAACGCTGATTGGCCTGTGAAGTCAATCGGAATTAGGCCCGGCGAAAAACTCCATGAAGAGATGATTTCCCTAGATGAAGGACGTCGCGCGCTGGAATTTCAAGATTACTTTGTAGTTCTTCCTTCGACAAATGATAATTTTGCGCCTTTTAAGGATGGGAAAGCTGTCCCTGAAGGCTTCCGATTCTCTTCAGATAATAACCGCAACTGGTTGAGTGCTACAGATATCAAACAATTGATTGGCAAATACCAGGTTCCATGAGTCCCAAAACTTTAGTTTTGGGGGCTAGTGGCTTTTTGGGTTCTCACTTCATTCAAACGCCTGTTAATGAGGTCTATCAATTCCGTAGTGCGCCTATTCTCGAAAGTCCCTTCTCAATACTCTTTGATCCATTTGATTTAGTTGAATTGGAAAAAATTATTGTAAGTCACCGTCTAGAGTCAATAGTAAATTGCATTGCTCTCGCAAATATAGAGGATTGTGAGAGTGATACGAGTGCTGCATTCCAAATTAATTCAGAATACCCAAAAGAGCTCGCAAAATTGTGTAAAGCACATTCAGTCCACCTAGTACACGTCAGCACCGATGCTGTATTGTCGGGAGACGGAGGAATACTCGACGAGTCATCCCTGGCTCAACCTAAGTCAACATACGGAGAATCTAAACTTCTTGGCGAAAAATTTGTCCTGCAGGCATCGCCTAATTTTAGTGTGGCAAGAGTAAATTTCTTTGGCGTTAATCCGAGAGGAAATTCAATTTTTGATTTCTTTTACGATGCGCTTTCTAAAGACGACGTGGTCCCGGGATTTTCGGATGTCTTTTTTTCGCCACTTTATGTCTTAGATACAGTTCGTGCATTAAGGGTATTAGCCTCCGACAAGTACCCTGGATTGATTCATCTTGCGGGTTCCCCGATAAGTAAGTTCAGATTTGGGTGCATGGTCGCAAAGCTGCTTGGATGCAAAGTCGAGTTAGTTATCGAAACCCAAGTACGAGATTTACCTTTAGCTAAGACGCGCTCACTGGATTTGAGTGTCTCAAACAAGAGAATGCTAAAAATATATGAGCCTGCATTTTCGCTGGAAGCCGGTATAGTACGGTCCATTGAGCAAAGAAAGCGTGAAGTTCTTGAGTGACCTAGCTATTAAGACTCCAACACATTCAATAAGCAAAGATTCACCTACTTATTTCGTCGCCGATATTGCTGCAAACCATGACGGTTCGCTTGAGCGTGCAGTGCATCTGATTCGCTTAGCTGCTGAGTCCGGCGCAAATGCAGCAAAATTTCAAAACTTTAAGGCAGAAACAATTGTTTCCAATCGAGGTTTTGCAGAGTTAGGCGCAAAGCTTGCACACCAGTCAAAGTGGAAAAAAGATGTTGTCCAAGTTTATAGAGAGGCCTCTATTCCATTGGAGTGGACTGACACTCTGATTGATGCCTGTGAAAACTACAAAATTGATTATTTCACTGCCCCCTATGACTTAGAGTATGTGAATTATTTTGCCCAAAAGATGCCTATTACAAAAATAGGGTCCGGAGACATTACCTGGCTAGATTCTTTGCGATCTATTTCGAAGACTAATACTTTTGTCTTTCTAGCGACTGGTGCTTCAACGATGGATGATGTTAGACAAGCTTTAGATGTCCTGCGATTATCTAAAATGCCAATAGTTCTTATGCAGTGCAATACAAACTACACCGGTGAAGTCAGTAATGTTGAGTATTTGAACTTGAGAGTCATTGAAACTTACGCTCGTGAATTTCCCGATGTAATTACTGGCCTATCGGACCATACCCCAGGTCATCTTTCTGTCTTGGCTGCCGTAACGATGGGCGCAAGAGTCATAGAAAAACACTTTACTGACGATACCTCGAGAGAGGGTCCAGATCATGGCTTCTCTCTAGATCCAGATACTTGGTCGGCCATGGTGAGCGAGACTCGAATACTCGAGAAGGCATTGGGAGATGGCGTAAAACGAATTGAGCCTAACGAAGTAGATTCCGCAATTGTCCAACGCCGCGCTCTCAGGTATGTGAGTGACTTGGAAAAGGGCACAAAGACTAAGAAAGAAGATTTTATTGCTCTGCGCCCGTGTCCCGCTAATGGTTTGTCTCCGTTCAGAATTGACGAACTAATTGGAAAGCCACTTAGGCGAAAAGTCGCTCAAGATGAACTCGTCCAACTTGATGACTTTGAATAGGAAGTTACTTTATCTTGGTGAAAATCGTGGCGTTCATAATGAGCGCTTCATTGAAGCACTGAAATTAAATTTCGACGTCAAAACCATATTTCTAGAGGAATCACCAAATAGTCGAGTTACGCTTACGGAACCGTACGACTATGTAGTCGTAAGCCCAATGTCAAAGAAATCTTTGGAATTTAGTGATTCGCTTTCAGGCATAAAAATTGGAATCTGTTGGGCAATTGAGGTAAATGAGATTGCTTATACTGAACCTGAAATACAGCGAATCGCAAATATATTGGATGGATTCTCTCTCATTTTCTTTGACGCAGATCATGTGAAGGAGTTGATAAAAAGCACTTTTTCTTTTAACGGATTGATGGAGAAACTTTATTTTGGATGCGATGTAAATGGATTTTCTGCAATAGCCGAAGCTCGAGATTTAACAAATTACAACCGAATCTTGGTAACGCGTAATTGGAAAGCGTTGTATAGAAACGAATTAGTCTTGGAGTCGCTCCGTGAAATCGATAATCCCTCAACATATAGGGCTACTTTTACCTCAATACCATTCCAGGATAGTTCGGAAATCATTACAAGAATGAAAAAGCATGGAATTGAAATATTTTTTACTGGTGTCCTAGATTCTGAAAATCTCTTAAATGCATATCGGGATCACGACATCTACATTTCTGCCGCTAGGAGTGATGGTATTTCTGTTTCGCTCCTTGAAGCTATGGCCTGCGGGATGATTTGTATTGTGACGGACTTTCCCTCTAATCTAGAAATTATCAGAGATGGCGTGAATGGATTTACCTTTATTAATGGTAATTGCAATTCGCTTGCTGATGCGATTCGGAGAGTTGCTTCACTTTCACCTAGCGAAAGATTTCAACTTGGAGTGGAAGCAAGAAACTCTATTTTACAAAGAGCCGATTGGAATCGCAATAAACTGCTTATGATTGAGAGAATTTTGAGCCTCCATGATTAGTTCAGAATCATTTGTTCTAGGTACCGCTCAAGCAAAAGCGGATTACGGTATCACTCGAAAAAGTCAGCAAGATCAATATGCTTTCCGGACCTTGTTAACTACGGCGAATCAACTCGGGATAAGTTGGCTAGACACTGCTCAAAATTATGGCGAAGCCGAGAAGTGGATTGGTGATGCGCCAGGGTTTAACTTTAAGGTGAGCTCGAAAATAGCTCTGAGGGGAACGAGTATTGACACTCTAACAAAGTCTGTAGAAAAAAGTATCCAAGCGCTTGGTGCCGAAAGACTTCAGGTTGTGTTTGCTCATGATTGGGAGACGGCATCTGTACTTGAGCAAAAAGCTTTTATTGAGTTGAAGAAAGAGTTCCCACATCTGAAGCTAGGGCTCTCTATCTACGACCCACAAACACTAGAGACTTTGCTAAACAGCCTAGACATTATTTCTCTCTTTCAAGTTCCATTAAACCTGCTAAATCAAAGTTTCATAGCTCTAATCTCAAAATGTAAATCGTACGGGATAGAAATATGGGCAAGGAGCATCTTTCTCCAAGGAGTGCTTGACTATCGATTAGAAAATAATCCGTTCAGTCAACATAATGATATAAGGCGATTTCAAACATTTTGTCATAAGCATGACTTGTCACCAATCGAAGCAGCAATATCGTTTGTAATTAATACAGAAGTTAACATGCGCATATTCGGCGTTGATAACTCAGATCAACTACGAGAACTTCATCGACTCTACAATTTGAATCATAGTGTAGTTGATTTCAAGGAACTAGCGAGCACGGATCAAGATCTAATTGACCCACGACGCTGGAAAAGGTAATTATGAAAACTTATGCACTTCTACAGGCGAGAATGAGTTCAAGACGACTTCCGGGAAAAGTGCTCAAGACCATAAATTCAAAACCTATGGTTATCTTCCAAATTGAAAGAATCCGAAAAAGTAATCTCGTTGACGAAGTATTTGTCTTGACATCTACAGACATATCTGATGACCCATTGGTTGAAGTACTTGAACAGTATGATGTCAATTTTTTTCGAGGCGATCTTCTTGACGTGAATTTAAGATTTTCCCAATTCTTAAATTCACATGACGATTGCGATTTTTTTGTACGACTCACAGCCGACTGTCCACTTTCATGTTCTGACATTATTGACTTCTCAATATCACTAACTAAAAGCGAGGAATTGGATTACCTATCCAACACCCTTTTACCCACATTTCCTGACGGTATGGATGTTGAAGTTGTTAGAAGAGATGCTTTTCTGATGTCTAAGAATTCTCAATTGACAAAATACCAAGAGGAGCATGTGACCCCCTTCATTTATCAGAATCCTACGATATTCAAATTAGGCAATATGGTTAATGTTGCGAACTTATCCAAGTTTCGATGCACTGTTGATACTAAGAACGACTTTTTGGCCATTGAGAAGTTTTTGAAGTTAAATCCAGGGTTATCCGCGGACTCCAAATTTTCGACGCTGGAATCGGCTATTTGCTCGCCAGGCAACCCTTTGCAAGTTACAGAACCTAGGGAGGCTATAACTCAGGGGCCATGGATGGATTATTCTTTTGCTCGTGAATCCTAAATCTCGCTTCCTCGAGTCTGAGAGGCTCTTGAGGTTAGCAGAGGCTGTTATTCCCTTGGGATCTCAAACCTTTAGTAAATCGAGAACTCAATACCCAGTTAGTGTTTCACCTTTTTTTGCGAGCAAGGGCTCTGGGTCTTATCTCTGGGATGTAGATGGAAACAAATATGTTGATTTAGTTGCATCTCTTGCTGCAGTAACACTTGGTTATGGAGACCCTGAAATAAACAAGGCCGTTAGGAGACAACTAAAAAAAGGAGTATCTCTCTCGTTGTCAAGCAAGCTTGAAACGGTAGTTGCGGAGAAGATTATTGATTTAGTTCCGAGCGCGGAAATGGTCAGATTTGCAAAGAATGGGAGTGATGCCACTTCGGCTGCAGTGAGAATTGCCCGATATTTTACGGGAAGAGATCACATCATTTCTATCGGATACCACGGCTGGCACGATTGGTATATAGGATCAACAACAAGATCTATGGGGGTACCGAGTGCTGTTCAAGCGCTCACATTATCTGCCAGATATAACGACTTTTCCGATATTGAAAATCTATTCGAGGAGGCCAAAGGCGATGTTGCTGCTGTAATTCTTGAACCAATGAATTCCGTAGATCCTGCTCCTGGATATCTAGAGTCCTTGCGGACCTTCTGCTCCTCTAAAAATATTGTGCTAATTTTTGATGAAGTAATCACTGGATTTCGATTTGCTAGAGGAGGGGCACAAGAGTTGTTTGGAGTTACCCCTGACTTAAGCTGCTTTGGTAAGGGTATTGCTAATGGTTTTCCGATCTCTGCCATCGCCGGGAGGAGAGAGATCATGGAAGGATTTAAGGAGGTGTTTTTCTCTGGCACATTCGGTGGCGAACTTCTAAGTTTATCTGCTGCTAATGTGGTGCTAGATAAGGTTAGAGAAAACAGAGTCATCCCAGAACTATATAGGGTTGGACAAGCAATCCAACAAGGTTTACTAAGTGAAATCTCCCAAAATAAATATGAGTTTGTAAATCTCTCGGGTAATCCCACATGGACTTTTTTAAATTGGACCTTGAGTAGTGATGCTCTGCAAAATAAAGTCAAGACATACTTTCTTCAGGAGATGTTTAAGCGAGGTATTTTAGTTCTGAGCACCAACAACGTCACAACAACGCTTAGTCAAAAAGATATCAGCAAAATCCTCACAGCCTATACTGAAGTTTTTGAGGCAATTTCCCAGGCATTAGAAAGAGATCGCTTGGACGCGCTCCTGGAATGTCAGCCAATAGTTCCTCTATTCAAAGTCAGGTAAAGCGCCAATATAATTTATATCCGTAGTAGGTATTTTTGATTCTTTGGAACTACTGAGCAAAGAAAATGTTGGAATGCCACAAGAAGCTGCTAAAACTAGAGCCATACTGCTAACTCCAACCACGCAATTAGCCCGACTTAAATCTATGGCAAGGTCAATAGAGGAGTCACTTTGTAAAATATCGCTATAGATCTCTCTGTATTGATCTAATTTAGCTAAATCTTCGCTTGGGTGTAGTCGGATTCTCAGGGCAAGGCTTGGTTCAAAGAGCCGCTGCCTGACATGCAAAAACTCCTTAAAGTATTTAAGGTCTTTGCTCGAGCCATTCTTACCCTCTTGTTTGTGTTCGCTAAATCCCTCAGAAATATATAAGATTTCGGACTTGTAGCTACTCTCTTTCTGTAAAGTAAGTTCTTTATAATGATTAAAGAACTCTTCAAGATATGGATTATTTATTTCCTCTATCTTACATTCAGGAAAAGTTTCTTTTGCGATTTTGTAGGCATAACTATCAATAGTAATTAGGTTATCTGGTAAAACTAATTTGCCATTTAGAAGAAAACGTTCTCTATAGTTTATCCAGTGATCTAGAATTGCAGTCGTTTCCTTATTTAATTTTCTACCTTGCACGAAAATGGATCTTTCAAGGTCAGATTTGCCGCTAGTCCCACATATAAAGCTGTGACATTCTGAGACAAATCGTTCGAAATTATCTTCACTTTCGATTGAGAGAGTCTTTTCGAAGATAGCTTTTGCTGGCCCTTGCAACAAGAAGCGGTAGTTATCTGGTTTACGCCTACAGTAACTGGCAAGGATATTTGCTCCGCCTGCATCATGAGCCACTATCCCTATGTACTTTTCCATCCATGTACTTTCCAAACGTGGTAAAAAACTTTGACTATGTCCTCTACATCTTCATCATCTAACTTGTAGGCGCATAGAGGCAAAAGAAATAGGGAGATATTGTTAAATTCTTCAGCGATTGGACAAGATCCTTTTGAGTAATTTGATATATCAAAGGATGGATTTAGACTCCAGGGGATTCCACTCTTCCCATAGGCGTCTCGTTTTTGGTAGATGGGAAGTAAGTGAAGGTTTTCATATCCTCGTTCAACACCAAACAGCCCAGCTTCCTCCAGTGAACTACAAATCACCTCTCGATCCACTCCTAATTCTTCAATATTTAGCCGGAGGGGATACATGTAGTAGACGTGTGTATTGGTCTCCTCGGTAAATGGGGTAACAAGTCCCTTTAGATTTTTTAGGCCATCATTAAGTTTTTGCGCAATTTGCTCACGTCTCTTGGTGAGAATTTCTAGTTTAAGTAACTGCTCACGAGCTATTGCTGCTTCTATCTCACCTAAGCGAAAATTATAACCAATTATGTTTACCGTACTTCCTGGCAATTCTGAATTAGGCATATCACGAAGAACTACCTCACCATGGTTTCTAATTAGCTTCATTCTTAAAGCTAGTTGGTCATCATTTGTGAAGATCACTCCTCCCTCACCGCAGTGAATATGCTTGTGGTAGTTCAGGCTAATACCACCAATATGAGCAGATGTACCGACAAGTTTTTCTTCTCTAAAGGCATTGGGGCTCTGGGCGCTATCTGAAATTAGCTTTAGGTTAAATTCTTGACATAGCCCAAGAAGTGCTTCCGTGTTGGAGCTTTGTCCAAATATATCAACTGCCATTATTGCTTTAGTTCGACTAGAGATTAAGGAACGTACTGAATCAGGATTTATACAGTAGGTTTTGGAGTCGATATCGGCAAATACCGGAATTAGGTTCCAATGCAAAATAGCCGTAGCTGTGGCTGACATTGTCCAGGTGCTAACAATTACTTCATCCCCCGGATCAAGGCCCAGGGCGCCTACCGCTGCAATTAAACCTGAAGTCCAAGAGTTGACCGAGATGGCGTGCTTTACTTTGAAAAACTCCGCAAATTCAGCTTCCATAGCCTGAACTTCGCTTCCACCCGAAAAACCTTCTCCCCAAGTACCTACGAATGCCGACAAAACGCCGGACTTCAAGACTCTTTTAGCAGCATCAATTTCTTCCTGGCCAATTGAGTTGTATTTTTCAAATGGGCTCTTGCGAATTTTCTCTACCAACACGACTCCAATTTAGCACCCAAACGTAAAAAGGATATTGACAAAATCCTATTTTTGAGCTTTTTCAATGACTCGATGCACTTCAATTGCTAGGTCCAGACCCGCCCCTAATTTTGGATCAAAATCGGAGTCACCACGAATTCGTTTTTCTAAGAAGTTATAGACATTGGCAAAACTCTCACTGTCAGGGATAGATGTAATTGTAGAATTTTCAGTTAGACTAAATCGGCCAACATAAAGTGGATCTTCTACTCGAGTCCTAATTTCTGACCGCTCTAGACTCGCATCGTATATCCAAGATCCCTCGGCGCCGAATAACTCTATGCGGAACATCGAATAATCATTCTCCTCAGTAGCGATGAAAGAAATTCTTGTTTTTCCGAACTCCACAACAAAGTCAAAATTCATATCGGATTTGTTATTTCCCAATACATAAGACGACCTAACAACTTTTGTTGGGCTGCCAAGAACCGAGATGAGTAAGGCAAGCCCATGGCTAGCGTTATTGATTGCTCCATTAGAGTAATAAACAACACCTTTTAGATGTCCAGAACCTATAGTCTCAGTAACTTGCTGGACGATTTTAGGATCATAATTTCGTTGATAATTTACGGCAACTGTTGGAATCTTCTCTAAGCGCTTCATGATTTCTTTGCACTCTATGAGCGTCAGTCCAACTGGCTTTTCAATTAAAATGGCACTTGGATTTAAGTGATTAACAAGCTGTAAACAAGTTTCTAAGTGTGTACTTGTCGGGCTCGCTATCACCACAAAATCTACATTTAATTCCTTAACATCTTTAATAGTTTTAGAATAATTAACTTCTGGAATGTTACCACCTATATTATTAACGTGAGGATCTACAACAGCAATAAGATTAAAGTTGTCGTTGGCTTGGATTGAACGTAGGTGTGAATTTTTAGTTCCCGTCTTCAAATACAGACCTTGTCCCACATTCCCAAAACCGATTAGGCATGTCTTGATACCTACACTTCTAGGCATTTAAATTCCGAAGCCCTTTCTCGCAATACCACTATTTATTTGGGAAATTTCTGGATTAGCAATTAGGAAATCGATTATTTGCATATGACTAGGCAGATCTAAATCTTTAAAGTTTTTTGCTATGAAACGTAGAACCTCTAAATCTTCTTTAGTATCTAAAGTAACTGAAATTTCTGGATGTCTATAGGGTTTTGGAGCTACTATATTAAGTATTTTGAAAATTAGTGGATTTTGTCGAATATGCATTGTAACATGCTCGCGCTCTTCTTGTTTTGAAGCCAAGCCACTAGATTTTCTTAGGGCTTCGGTTAAAAATACTTGGACATCAAATCCATCAGGGTACGTTGATACTATGTTGTTGCTAACATAATCCAAATCATTATTCTTTAGAATTTCTATGTACTGATCAACCATAAGTGGATCTACGAATGGACAATCTCCAGTAACCTCTACGATGATATCAGCAGATAGCATGTCAGCTGCACCCAATACTCTAGACAGAACGTCGTTTTCAGATCCTCTGTAAATTGGAAGATTTCGCGTTCTTGCCCAATTTTCAATAATGTCATCACACTCGTTTTCTGTTGTAGCAATACAAATCTCTGAAATTTCAAGTACTTTGCTCAGTCGGTCACAAATATGTTCAAGGCTGTTCTTTGATCCAATAGGCATAAGCACCTTCCCCGGCAAACGACTTGAGCTCACGCGTGCTTCAATAATTGCAGCCACTTTCATCGCTCCTTAATCATCTCCCTCATTTTACAAATGTACGGAAGAGAAGAGATGTAACGATGCAAATTTCCCCACAATAATCCCAGCGAAATCTTAAGTAAAAGGACTTTAATACTCACTTTTTGCCCCATTGACAACTTAATTATATTTCCTACAAGGCTACTATAAGGAAAGATTTTCTTGAGGGAAGAAGTGCCAATGAAAGGCAGATAATTCTTCTCTCTGCTCACTCCATTTACTCCAAAAATACATTCACTGCTTTTTGATCTAAGAACCTCACCCTCTAATGCCAATTTTAAATCAAATAGCCAGTCGCCACCGATAAATGAATAATCATTGAAAAAATCTCGATAGAGAGCAGTTGCGATGTCGCGTCGAATGAGTGAATAAAAAATACCGTGTGAAACTCTTATATTTTCGAAGAGAGTTCTTACTCTCTCCTCAACATTTCCCGATAATTCAAAACTAATAGGTCTATTGCCATGAATATTATCTTCGAATCGACTCATTGGAGAAACTGCACAGACAGTCTCATTTTCTTTTAGAATCTTGAGTGCCTCGCTATAAAATCCTTTGCTACATATATCATCTACCGCACTCACAAATATGAAATGTCCGCGCGCTGCCTTTACTCCAAGTTGAAAGTTTTTGCCTCCTTCGATGAATGAGGAATGTTTTATTAAAGTTAGATTTTGCATTTTACTACTGTAAAAGTCAATTATTTCTTCACTTCTGTCAGTACTCTTGTTGAGCGCAATAATTACCTCGTAATTCACTCCCTGAATCGCAATTAAACTCTCCAGTTTCGTTGTTATGTATTCTTCGCCGTTGTAAATAGGCACAACAATCGATACGTCATAAATTAGTTCATTTGCTTGAGCCTTACTCACTTAAACAATTGTAGTCGTGATATTCTTTCAGGATGAAAGCAGTCATTCTTGCAGGCGGACTTGGCTCTCGGATCTCAGAAGAAACCTATCTCCGCCCAAAACCCATGGTTACTGTGGGTGAGAAACCAATCCTTTGGCACATTATGAAGAAATTCGGAAAACATGGAATTAATGAATTCATTATCTGTCTTGGATACAAAGGCGACGTGATAAAGGAATATTTCTTAAATTTCAAAAGCTACAACTCAAGCGTAATAACCGACACCGCTTCGGGAAAAGTGACTATTTTGGATGATGGTCACGAGGATTGGAGTGTGAGCCTGATCGATACTGGAGCTTCAGCCAAGACCGGAGAGAGGCTTAAGCAGGTACAAAAGTACTTGGGTAAAGAGAGCTTTTTTTTTACTTATGGCGATGGGCTAACCGACCAAGATCTTAAAGCAACCGCCTCGTTTCATAAGGAAAAAGGAAAGCTTGTTACCATGACGGCCGTTCATCCGCCTGCGAGATATGGCGCCGTTGATGTGAACTCTGGGATTGTGACTAGCTTTTCAGAGAGAACTATTTCTCCGGGTTCTCTCATCAATGGAGGATACTTCCTAGTAAATCCTGACGTTTTTGAAATTTTGAACGAGCTCACAAATCCAAGCTGGGAAGTAGATGTCTTACCCAAACTTGCTTTGGAAGGAAATCTCGCAGCATTTGAGCACACAGGATTTTGGTTCGCTATGGATACCCTAAGAGATAAAGAGTACCTCGAAAATCTCTTAGAGAGTGGATCGGCTCCGTGGTTGAGATAGAGGAACTCAAATCTCGATTAACTGCACTCTACTCTCAAAACACTCAGCGCCTTGAGGGATGTATCTTACTCAAGAATTCAGTTCATTTTGACTCACGAGGTTCATTCAGAAAAGTGCTTCCTTCTCCTGAATGGGGTTTACCTATCAAACAAATTAATGTAAGCAACAACCCTAAGTCGGGAACTATCCGAGGTCTGCATTATCAACAAGAGCCTTTTTCTGAATCAAAATTAGTATCTTGTGTTAAGGGCAGCGTCCTCGATGTGTTGTTAGACTTACGCCCTAATTCTATGACTTATGGAAAGTGTTCTTTCTTCGTTCTAACTCCGAGTTCCGGCAGTCTCGTTGTCCCTCCATTCGTTGCTCATGGGTATCAATCTCTCGAGGATGAAACTATGCTGCTTTACCTACATTCGAATGAATACAAGCCCGGCCATTCTCGCGGCGTATATCCGTTTGATCCTGTTCTCGGAATAGATTGGCCACTAGCGGTTAGTTTTATCTCTGATTCAGACAATAATCTGCCACGTCTTTCTGGGGTGAAAATTGAACCTTCAAACCTGTAGGAGTTGTCGTAATAGTAATTTAACAAAAATACTAGATTTAGGTTTTGCCCCTCCATCAAATGCGCTACTGAATAAAGAAGATTTGTTAAAAGGGGAAATTCACTATCCGCTTGTTCTCTTGTTTTGCGAAGGGTGCAAGCTGGTTCAAACCCAAGACTTCCATGCTGGGGAAGAATTATTTACCCCAGATTATCCCTATCTCTCTAGTACTTCTTCAACCTGGATAGAACACTCGCAAATACTTGTAAATAGGATAGTTGAAGATTTCAATTTAGATGGAAATAGCCTTGTCGCGGAAGTTGCGTCGAACGATGGTTATCTTCTCGAAAGTCTCATTAATCAGGGAATTCCAAATTATGGAATAGAGCCAACGAGAGATCCTGCTGATATTTCAATAAGCAAGGGTCACAAAGTTTATTGTAGTTTTTTGAATTCTGAGAGCGCTTCTCGAATCAAAAGGGAGCAAGGTCCTGCAGATGTCGTAATTGCAAATAATGTATTTGCTCATGTTCCTGATCTACAGGATTTTACTAATGCAACTAAGTCTCTACTTTCACATGAAGGGGTGCTTATTGTCGAGGTACAGAATTTTGCTCAGTTAGTAAAATACAACCTGTTTGATACCGTTTATCACGAGCACTATTCTTACTTTACTGTAACCTCACTTTACAACTTATTGAAACAGTATGGTTTGGGGATATTTAAAGTTGAGTTTCTTTCAACTCACGGTGGAAGTATTAGAGTTTTTGCACGAAACAACATGATTCCAACCAGTCTAAGTGAGCTTATTTGTAAGTCACTCGAGGACGAATACAAGGCGACCAGTGTGGATGAACTGTCAACCTTCCAACCTTCCGTAAACAAAATAAAGAAAAAAATAAAAAATTTCCTATATATCCAAAATAGTAACGGAAATATCATTGCCGGCCTAGGGGCTGCCGCAAAAGGTAATACACTGATAAATTTTCTTGCGCTTAGCGAAGACGATATCAAGTTTGTTTTCGACTCTGCTCCTTCAAAACAGGGGAAATACCTCCCTGGTAGTCACATTCCCATCCACCCATTTAGTTCCATTAGTGAATTCACGGAAGTTAGTACTTTTATAACTCTCCCTTGGAATATTAGTGAAGAGTTAGTAAAACAAGCCTCTCTCACGCAAATGGTTAGACGACCTATATATAGACTCCTTCCCCAAGTTGAGTTAATACATACCTAACTTCTAAATTAAATAACTTTCTGTATCCATCCTTGAGGTGACTCGCTAATAATTACTCGAGCACAGAGTTCCTGGATTTTTCGCCAGTTGGGTTTTTTACTCATAAATTCCGTAAGAGCCGTTGCAGGGTTTCTCCGCTTATCCCAATCACGAGTCTTGCCAGTTTGATTAATTTCTTGCAGTAACGTATCTGCAACTAATACAATAGAACCTTGCGGTAGCAACTCGTCCAGCATATTAAGTTCGCTTAATACATTCTCATGGGTATGATCACCATCTAGAACAACAAAAACACTTTCATGCCTCTCAACAAACGTCCTAATAACACTCTTTGCGTTCTCTGAAGTAGAAGGCTCCTCAAGGAGTTTCACTCCTTGATTGAGAAAAGGGCTCAGTGCTTTCTTCGTATGGTCAAAGAACTTAATATCAATGCCCAGTATGTTGGGCTCTATTCCACATAGAGTTTGAATTGAATGATAAAGAGCGATTCCGCCCCCTCTCGCAACTCCGACTTCAACTATGGCAGTAGGTCGAAATGTATAGATAGCTTCTTGAATTAACAGAATCTCTTCAGGCATCTTAATTATTGGTATACCTAACCAATCCCATTGATATGTATACTTCTTTCTTTCAAGAATCTCTAATATGTTTAGAGCGCTTTCTTTAAGTGAAACATCTTTCGTCATGCTTGATAGCCACAGTTTTCTTTGCCTAAAGAATTCTTCTCGATTCTCGACTTCTTTTAGATAATCCTTCATGATGCGAAGCTACCAAAGAATTCGTCAGTGTAGCGACTTAGCTGCCGGTGATTAGAGATTAGAAGCGTAGCTCCCTCTTCATAAGATTGTGTGGGTCTGCCTAAACCTGAGTTAAGACTCGAAGGCACTACTTCTAAGTCTTGGATTCGAGATAAGAGCTCGAGGTTACTTCTTACTATTCCTGATCCAATATCCCACACGCCATGTCTTCCACTTTGAATAATCTGAAGAGTTTGCTCAACGGCATCACGCACTTCAATAAAATCGTGTCTGCTTTCTGAGTTGTTGATAGAGAATGGTGTTCTTTCGTCTCGCGCCATTAGAGCGTCCCTAAGCAATCTCGGCCTGCGATTTTCAAGGGAGAAAATGTAAAAATACCTGAGCCAAAGATACCTGTCTGCAGACATATTTTCGTCTAGGAAATTCTTTACCTCTTTCTTCGACTCTACATAAGCTGATGTTCCGCTAGAACAATATTCTAGGCAAGTTCCTGGAACCAACAAGAATACATCGTTCTCAATGCAGAACTTTGCTATCTCGATGTGCCGCTCTGCCCAAGAATAATTTTCTAAGCTGTCTAAATAATTTGGGTTTCTATTGCTGCACCAAGCCATTGAAATCAGAAAGTTAACTTGGCTATTTCTTGAAGGGGACGGAAACTTGTCTTGTATTTGTGAAACATCATTCACTTTCTCAGGGAAAAACCCATTGTGCAGCATTGCACTATATAAATGGCTTCCAAGGAAACCGGTACTACCTAGAAGTACCACTTTAATTTTAGAGTTCTTGCCTTCCTCTGCTAGCATGCTTCCTAATTAATTGGCAAAGTAATTAGATTACCTGCGCCTTTGTAGAAATCGTGAACAAATTTTTCATGTTCTCGATTGAGAATTAATATTAGTGACTTTTGCATAGCAACGGAACTTAGAGACTCTAGTGAAACAATCTTAACTCCAGAACATTCCATAAACTTATTCGTTTTCATGGGCGAAATGTCAAGTGCTCGAATACTTGAAAAAAGTCCAGAATTATTCGCGGCAAAAGAGAAATTACAGCCCTTGCCTGCTGCGCTGTAAACTAGAAGTTCAGTTTCCTTTACTAATTCAGATAAGTTATGGAGTTCGACTTCCGCATACTTGATTAATAATTGGCTATCAGAAAGCAATGCAGCCCAATCTCTACCTGGGCGTCTTGAAATAGTCTCCGATTGTCTTGCGCCCACACGGCTAAAGTGTCGCTTAATGCTTCCAGAATTTCTGTTCTGCAGTAGGACCCAGGACCATTCTCCAAAGTCTCCTCCAGAAACAACAGAGTAATCATTAAAGGAATTCTTAGAAAAGTAGTTGACGTGATCATGCATAAACATAAACCATGATTTTTTTTCAATAATTCCTCTAATGTTTTGAAATTCAATATATAAAAAACTGTTTGCGAAATTGTCAAAAAGTTTATCTATGAATTCCATAGGATTCACTATATGTGGGAGGACACATCGCATAACGAAGAATTGAGTCTCCTCTTCTCTAAAATAACCGCTCTGCTTAAATTCTTCACTAACAAAGTACTCCTTACGGAGTAAACTAGTTTCTTTTCGCAGAGTAGGGTCATAACCAACCGCGGTCACTCCAAGTCTCGTCATTCTCGATATAATCTCACCTTGCCCACATCCAATGTCAACTAGGTTAATCCTAGAGTTGGTTGTCACATCTTCTAAAATAGAGCGAAGCACTTCAAACGACCGTTTCTCATGATTTATGTTGTCAGTACAGTAAGAACTATCGAATCTAATTTTGTTAGAATCAAATTTCCTGTTATAAATGTACCCTGATCCTGTATCGTGTTCGCAAAAATCAAGTTCGAGTACCCCCGGTGGTTGTAATTTAGCTTCTGCAATTGAATCAAAGTACCTAGTACAATTGGCAGGCAAGTATTTGGTTTCCATTAAGTCCTTTCATCACAAAATTAAAATTCTTTGCTATGAACACCGTAAACTCTCGTGCTGAGTTCAGCTTTCTATTTCCTCCGAATCTTTCACGTGAAATTTCCGTATCAACTATCGTACCCCCTGGAAGCCTACTCCATAAGTTTACCTTCTTCATATGTTCATGGCCGTTTCAGGTATTGCAACTTCATATACATTTATTAATCCTCAAAGGCGTACAACACCCAATCTATGAAAGTTGGATTAGTAAAACCTAATTGATATTTGAATTTTTTACCTAAAGACATTAGAAAGTTTGGAATTTCATACAAGTCTCTTGCTCTGTGATAGAAAGAGATTGCAAAAACCATCTGATTATTCTTGAAGAACGTGGTTCCTCCTTCGAGGGCTTTCATCTCAGAACCTTCAATATCCAACTTCATTAAGCACTTCTTACCTCTAATATTTGGGAAATACTCATCTATGCTCACCGTTTCAATAGGTTTTGCATTAGTAAACGCCCGTTTCTCTTCGATGAGCATGTGTGATGCAGCGCCTAATTCTGATTCAAAACGCAATGTTGTCGTTGAATTCCAAAGGGCAAGGTTGTTCAGATTAACATTCTCTCTTTTGGAGGTCCAATTAGTAATACTGTCGTTAATTTGGTTCAAATTTGGATCAAATCCATGATACGTACCGCTTTTGTTGAGTAATGCAACTAACTCAGGTATTTCGTTTCCATCAAAGATTCCCCCGTCTATTATAAAATCAAAATCTGTAAGGTTTTGTACCTCAACATATTTTGACTTTGCCCCATTCTTATCACTCTCTAGCTGTTCCAAAATTCCTTGGTTAAATGACTCTTCTGCAACTCCGCAACGTAAATCTAATACCAAGTCAAAAAGCCTCTTAGACCTAGTGTCATACAGAGAATCACGAAATCTACTTTCTAAAATCTTATCGAGCTCCTGCTTTGTTAAGTAAAATGAACCTAACTTGGCAATAGCATTAGCATTGTGTAAGACCTCATTCGATACGATGTAATAATCTGTTGGGAAAAAAGAGCCCCATTGATCAACAATAGAATTCCATTGACAAGAGGCAACAATTAACTCTCCTTCTACTCTTGTTGATAGAGACATTTTGGTGACCTCGATGACTCCAAAGGGTGAATTTAAGGCACCTTCATTAAATGAATCTAAAATACTTATCTTTCTCGGTTCTATTCTGTTCACAAATAAGTAGTTAAGTAGTTCACTACAACTTGAACCTGAACCAAAAATTATCAATGTCTTATCTATCAACTCTTTTAAGTTATTGGTCTTTAGACTGCGCAGCATGATCCAAATATACCCACGACTACTTCGGAGCGTCGTGGGAAAACGACTATAGATTGATTGAAACGCTTGGCCAACTTTTTGTGAATCGCCCTAATTGGCTCTTGGGGAAATCGACCTCGGTTTCAGCTGGCAATGGTGGACTTTCACTTAGAAACACAAGCCGGATGTTAGAACTCATTGAGTTTGGTAAGACCAGGTCGTTTTGGCATCAATTTGAGAGAGTTGAAAAGCGTAAGCTGAACGAGGACGTTATATTTTCTTTTTTGGGAACTCAAAGAGGCTTAAAAATCCCCACAAGGATTGAAGCAGATAGGTTCTTTGCTGAGACCAACAAGTTTGAGCCTGAAGCGCTCGGAGAACTAATTGGTTTTCATGCTCTCGAGAAATACCAACCAGGCGTTGAAGAACGTGTTTTTAAAGTGTTAGGAATAGGCAAGCCAAAATAGGTGCTCTGAAGGCGATAACATCCTCGCCATAATGTGGCTGAAGGAGTCCATGTGTCTGGAGCCGCCCGCGGGAATCGAACCCGCGACCTTCGCTTTACGAGAGCGACGCTCTACCGACTGAGCTAGGGCGGCTGAGGGAATTGAACGCTGCTTAGTCTAGAACGACATCTCCATTTGGGGTTGAGATGGTGACTGAGATTATTCCTGTTTCGCCGTCGAAATTGGAAGCATCTAAGTAATTAACTTCAACATTTTTGAAAGCTCCTTTTGGATTGGAGCCAAGCCAAGTTTCAATCGTTTTCTCATCACCAGAGATATCGATCTGTTTAATTTCTGCAGTAGCTTTACCGTCGAGTGAAGGATGATCCTGAGAGAGCCACTCGATGAAGAAAGGGAGTTGGGAATCTTTTATAGTTCCTAAGACTCCTAATTGTTTCCATTTCAACTCTGTCCCATCTGGGCGTTTACGGGAGCCTTCGACAGAGCTTCTCCCAAGACGTTGTTCGACTGGCGAAATGTCATTTGTTGAAACTACCCAACTCATCCAGCCTCCACCTTCGTTGACGCGAGTGGTAACCGCCTTGCCAAATGCAGATTCTTCGGCGGCTGGGTGGTCAAGAGGGCAGACAACTTCCAGATAGTGACCGTTTTTCAGTGGAAGTGTGAAATTTCGTGTTCCGAATCTTGGATGAATTCCGCCATCTATGAATGCAGAGCCGATTCTTGATCCAAGTCTTTGAACTACGTCTACTAGTTGATCATGGGAAGTGGCGTAAGAAATGTGGTCTAGTCGGAAAGGCATAGTGCAATTCTGCCCTACAAATTAGGGTGCTAATTACCACTCTTGCTCCGTGTAAAGGATAGAAACAGAGTCTCTAAGACTAGAGATTGGGATGCGTTGGTGGCTAGCTTTGCGCGGGAGTTGGATATAAGGGTTAGAAGTTGGGACAGTCCTTCTTTACTTCTTTTTAATTGGAAGGTTTTGATTTGTTCTGATAGGTCTGCGTTTATCCACGGGCCGTTAACTAGAAGGCAGTCTCGTATGAAACTCATGTAATCAAGGAGATAACTATCTATTTCATCTTTTATTGCTCTGGTCGTCTTGAGTTTTTGATCGCGCTCCAACTGTTTTAGTGCCTTCGAGCCGCCAGAGATAAGACCTCTGGAAGTGCCTTGGTAGATGTTCTTTGCTTCTTCTATCTCTTTCTCTAGTCCTTCCCTTAGTCTCCCAGCCACTCGTTCTTCAGCCAAATCAACAATTTTTGAGGCAGCAGAAATAGCTTTAGATTCGGTTGTTGCATTTAGTAGAATTTCAAAAATGGTTCTCCGTGAGTCTCTTAGACTCTTATCTTTTAGGAAAGCGCGCGCTCTGCCGATATGGCCTTGTGAAACTTTCGCAGATTGCTCAGCCTCTTCAGGCGTTGAGTTAAGAGTTGAGATCAGAAAATTTTTTATCTCTTCCATTGTTGGAATTCTGAGTTGGACTTGGCGACATCTCGATCGAATCGTTGGCAAGACATCTTCGGGCGATGGGGCTGATAAGAGCCAAACTGTGGAGCTGCCTGCTTCTTCTAGAGATTTAAGCAATGCATTTGCTGCAGATTCAGTCATGCGATCGCTATCTTCGACCACAATTACGCGCCAATTTGAAGTTGAAGTTGTCCAACTGGCGCGCGAAACAACTTCTCTTATCTCATCAACTTTGATT
>Ga0194133_10002466_pt1 | contig 28476 bp, 29 predicted proteins | sample TA2KigOf40mmetaG_FD_155448 | JGI IMG/M metagenome (GOLD analysis project Ga0194133, IMG submission 155448) | Freshwater microbial communities from Lake Tanganyika, Tanzania - TA2015055 Kigoma Offshore 40m | ecosystem: Environmental > Aquatic > Freshwater > Lake | place: Tanzania: Lake... | reverse complement strand
AAATGCGAGCGGACAGGTCTTGTGCTGTGGTGCGAATGCAAACGGACAACTTGGTTTAGGGAACACAACGGCACAAACAGATTTGTCTTTTGTAAGAGCGGATGTGAATAATCGGCTTTCTAATGTCGCTGCTATCGCAGCGGGTGCTTCGCATTCCGTGTTTTTATTAACAGACGGATCAGCTCTTGCGTGTGGATTAAATACATCGGGGCAACTGGGGGATGGAACGACTACGCAACGCACATATCCTGTTGCAATTAATACAGCTGTATCTACCCCCATTACACAAGTTTCTTATATTTCCGCTGGTAATTTTCATTCTGTGGTATCAAGAACCGATGGTACTACATTCGCATCAGGACTAAACACAAACGGACAAATTGGAGATGGTACTTTAACTGCTCGTTCTTCTGCTACGCAAGTGAAATTAAACGCCTCCACCAATCTCACCGGTGTTTCCCAGGTCGCCGCAGGCGGCTCCCATTCTCTCGCTCTCACCACCTCTGCGACCGTTTATGCTTGGGGAGCAAATACCGACGGCCAACTCGCTCTCGGGACCACAGCCGATGCCTCCTATGCTTCCCTGTGTCTTTCCGCCCCCGCTACGACCCTCGCCAATATCGCCCAGGTTAGCTGGGGAGCAAATACCGACGGCCAACTCGCTCTCGGGACCACAGCCGATGCCTCCTATGCTTCCCTGTGTCTTTCCGCCCCCGCTACGACCCTCGCCAATATCGCCCAGGTAGCTGCGGGAGCAGCCCATTCACTCTTTTTAACGACTACAGGAACCGTGTTTGCCGCAGGTTCAAATTCCGCAGGACAACTTGCAGATGGAACAACGACCAGCCGGTCTTACCCCGTCCAAGTTCTTACGGCAGCAGGCGTCCCTCTTACAGGTATATTAGCCATACAAGCAACCGCCAATCAATCCTATTTTTTAACCCTTGATGGAACACTTTATGCAGCCGGGTTCAACGGAACAGGAGCATTTGGTAATGGTACCACGACCAATTCATCTTATGCAGTTCAGGTTCTTACTGCGACTGCTTCCTATATGAAATCGGTTGGGTATAGTGCTGATTACATAAGGAGAAAAGGAGCCACTATTGCAAATCTCCAAACAGCAGGGTTCTCCACTTTAGAAATATTTACAGCGGGATATACAAAGGCGGAATTAGTTGCAGCCAGTTTCACTATAGCACAATTGCGAACTGCCGGTATTACTTATTCACAAATGGTGAATGCAGGATATACAAGCACAGAATTAATTGCTGCTGGTTATCCAAATATATTTATAACGCCATCTACAATGGGTTAATTCAGCCTGCTATCGCACAACTTTAATCTCTTGGGTGTATTTACACCAGAATGTATAAACGATAGTTGGGAAGATAAATAGCTCTAAACACCAAACACCTGTTTAGTTCTCTCCATCTCCATCATCTCCGGAAACCCATTCTCTTGGTATAGTCTTTTTACCTCCTGTATAAACTACAGCGTGTTTTTGTTGGATCATCCATTCATTCACATTAACACCATCAACAAATACATTCGCCAAAAGACGCCCATATTTTTCGTATTCTACATTTTTCAATTCTACAACTTTATCCATAATAAGATCTCGTAAAGCATCACGGGCGATTACACCAAGCTGTTTTGTTTTACTATCTTTTGTCTTTAGTTCCGGTGTATCAATTCCGTGGAGACGAACACTGAACCTATAAATTTCGCCAAATAAATGGGTAGCAATAGTGAAAGTATCTCCATCATATACTTGTATAACTTTTCCATTAGTAATCGGTGGAACAAATACTTTGGTATCGTTATATGAAATAGAATTGAGAGAAACAGGTGTGCTCGAACCCGACATATAGAATAATCCCGACACATTCTATTTATGTAATTTTGTTGCAAATATGTTTTGGGAACATATTCTCTCCAGAGGAACCGACTAATAAAATATTCTTTCATAGTATATGAACTTAAAGAATTTAGGTAAAACAATCACCACCCAATTTTTGTATTCGGATAAAACGAGGTCGATTCTCTATAATCGCTATCTTTTATGGGCGATATTTATTCTTTCTATATTCAATCTCTACTATAAAATGGCGGTTGGGAACCTTATGTTTCTTGTCCGTTTTTTGTTGATTGGATTTGTTGTTTCTTTTTTTAGTAGAAACATGTCAGTCATTCTCTTTTTAGCACTTTCTCTCGCGAATTTATTGGAACACGGAATGAAAAGTGTAAGTGAAGGTATGCAAGATGCTACAGAAGATGAAGAAGAACCTGTTTCTACCAAGGAAGCAAAAGAACCAATGGAAACCGAGGAACCTGAAGAGCCATCAAAGAAATCCCTTCACGAAGAGAAAAAGAAGAATGATGTGGCTCAAGAGGGTATTCAAGATTTAACAGACAGTGCCGAAGAATTGCTGAAAATCCAAAAAGAAGTGTTGAAGAATTTTGATGTGATTGAACCGAAAATGAAACGGGCTGAAACACTTATTGGAAAAATGAATAAAGTCGCAGAACAAATGCAGAATATTCGTCAATAAAAAGTCGTGGAGCCCTGGAGCCCAAGACCCCAAGCTACATAATCGGTATTTTCTCCCAACACATTATATGCTATTTGTATAGCATATGATTTCAGATTATTATAATACTTTTAAAGATCCAGATAAAGAAGATAGTTTCCTAAAAAGGGCCGCAGATGGAGCTGCGTCATATTCCCCACTTTCTGCGATTGCGACAGCCGCAGCATACGACACCAAGAAATTAACCGATTTTGCGAAACAATTGGCGAGAGAAAATGGGGTTATAGATCAAGCAGCTGATGAACGGGCGAGAAGAGCGGATTTAAAAAAAGATGCGGATGAAAAGGGTGAAATAGACAATGAAATTGATAAATTAAAAATTAGTTCAAGGTCGAGTTCATCTAATATTTTGGCTATGATTTTTAAGATTGTGCCGATTGGTCTTAATGTAATTAGTCGGCTTCCTACTTTAGCACAAGGGATGGGAGAAACAATAGAAGGAACAGCAACAGGAATAGTAGGTTTAGGCACAACCAGTTTTCAATTGTTTATGGATACCTATCGTTTTATTTTCCAGGCATTTATTTTCACTTTTGTAGCAATTATGTGTTCTTTTGAGAATTTGTCTCAATTGAATAAATGTTTTCTGTTTTATCTTGTAGATATTTTTATTTTGATTGTGTTTGTATTTATTATGTCGTTTTTATTTTTGTTTGATGTGGTATTTTTTCCAGTGAAGAAGGCGACGGGGGTTGGATTTGTAGATATGTTTTTGATGATGCTTGATATGTTTGAAGCGATCGATCAGTCGATATATGGGTGGTTAGGGTTTCATATATTTCATTATCCAGATAGCATAACTCGTATGTGTTATACATGTAGCCATAAATATAATACACCGGCATTGAAAACTACTTTTGGTAAATTGAAATATAATGTAGGGACATTGCTTCCTAAAAATTTAGGACCGCCATTTAAGAAATTAAAATCAGGAGGGAGTAAAATAATGCAGGTTTTTAAGATGTAAGCGGGTGTGGGGGGTCTGGACTACACAGTCGGGCCTTTGGCCCTTGGCGAGCGAAGCGAGCCATATAGTAATCTTGGTATAGGGTCATATACAGTAATCTTGGTATAGGGTCATATACAGTAATCTTGGTATAGGGTCATATACAGTAATCTTGGTATAGGGTCATATACAGTAATCTTGGTATAGGGTCATATACAGTATTCTTGGTATAGCTTTCTATACAGAAAATTTGGTATATTTTTAGATAAGTCCAAACAAAATATCTATGTGGCTCGCTTCGCTCGCCAAGGGCCGAAGGCCCGACCCAAGGGCCGAAGGCCCGACCCAAGGTGTGTAGCCCCGACCCAAGGGCCGAAGGCCCGACCCAAGGGCCGAAGGCCCGACCCAAGGGCCGAAGGCCCGACCCAAGGGCCGAAGGCCCGACCCAAGGGCCGAAGGCCTGACCCAAGGTGTGTAGCCCCGACCCAAGGGCCTTAAATGAATACTATAAAACTTCCCACTATATGCCGTGTGATAACACGGCATACCCGTTAGCGGGGTTGGGGTAAGGGGGTGCAACCCCCTGCCATTAATATAGGATGAAAATATAAAAGGACATCTCACCATAATGATATCAAACTATAATAATTTAGGAACCTTATCTCTCGACCAATCCACCGCTGCTGCAACAAGTTCTCTCGGTAAAGGGATCACACAAGGTCTCGGCACTGCATCAAAATCAATGTCTTCTGTCTCCACTTCTCTTGGAAACATTCTCAACCTAGGCAACACATCCGCAAAATTGTCTTCCACACTTTCTTTAGGAAAAGAACTTGGTCTAACTCCTCCCTCATTACAAACGACCTCTCTTGATAAACGACTACCTAAACAAAAAAAGATAAAACCAATGCGTGGAGGCCCTATTCCTACCATTATTAAAATTGTGAAAATGGCTCTGAAACTACCAATGCGATTCGACAAAGTATATCAAGCATTCCAAAATACACTTATGGGAGCCTTATTTGGTATTGAAGGTCTTACAAAATCATTCGCTCTCGGTATTTATGACATCTTAACTATCTTCTATAACATTTCCCGTGCAGTATTAAAATACATCAATTGTATTATCTCTTTTATTATTACACTCCCCTTTTGTGCCGTTATACATGTCATTACAGCAGTATTTTATCTAATCTATATGCCGATCCCAATTATGGCTACACTGGTATATTTAGCAACAGGGTTCAATTTCATGCCATATGTAGATTATATATTCGAACTCATTGACTATGCCGATGATATTTTCGCAGAATGGAATGGTTTAGGAATACATTTTGCAAAATGGCCTCCACTCATTAATCGCATTTGTTATACCTGTTTTGGTAAAAAGGTGAAATTAAGTGATGTATTTGGCGATATTGGAATTATAGGAAAATCCGGAAAGAAACTGGGTCGCGATGTCAGTGTAGTAATGCCGCGATATATGCGTCGCTCCACTCCCTACTTGAAACGAGGAATGCGAAACATACAACAAGTATTCAAAAAATAAGGGGCGACCTCAACCTCAAACAAATAAATAATACATAAAAACAATATAAACAGAAATGCAAAGCTCACTGTATAATTATACAATGAGCCTTATTACGGATCAAGCATTGAGACAAGTATTCGACCACGCCATAAATGAACTTAAAAAGCTGGATTATATGTCGGATGATGATAAGGGATTTTTTTATGCGAGATATAAGCAGGCTACTGTAGGAAATAATCCGCAAAAGGAATCACCCTCTTTTTTTGATTTTGTAGGAAAAGCCAAGTGGAATGCGTGGAATACTTGTTTAGGTATGTCTCCCGACCAAGCTGCACGCGAATATATCCAACAGGCATCAAAATTGTTAGGCCGGAATTTGTTTGTATAGAAATATCAATTATCTATATAATGGCAAAAAAGTGTGTTCCCGGATTATTTTGTATTGAAAATATGACCTTGTTTTTACTTGTGATTTTAACAGGTGGTGTTTTATATTACTTATTTTATGTAGCACCAAGAAATGACAACAATAACAAGAGCCCCGCTACCAAAGTTGTTTTAGCATCACCCTCACTTGTTTCGGTCGCAGCCCCTCCATTAGACGACCCCTATGTGCCTCCCTATAAAGACCAATTACCTGTTCTCATTGGTAGAACAATGCCGGTTAATATTCGCACACGGGGAGTAGAATTACCCTACCGCCAAATCGGCATTTTAACAAAAAACGCCAAAGGAGGAGGTGAGCCAGTCATATTGCCTCTTATGGGGCGTGATTTGCATACAGGTAGCGATAAATGGCAATATTATACTATGTCGAATACCAGCGGCACTATGAGTACGCGACTTCCCGTGAGCGTGAATGGGAAAAGTTGCACGGGTGAATATGGGTGCAATTCTATCTATAATGGCGACACGGTTTATGTGGAAGGATACAATGACACATTTAGTGCAACTATATATGAAAATGGAAGTTATGCATATATGCCGTGAATGCGAGATCTTCCATACACGAATATCTTGGGCTAAACAAAATATGTAATTCTTCTATAGAGTATTATGCCAAACAAATATAATTTTCGTCCATTTAATATTGAGTTTATTCCGGGAAAGGTAAAAACCAGTTTGAATAAAGTGGTATTGAATATTGACAACGAACAGAAAAAAGAACCAGTGATGCAAATAGCGGATGAAAATGATACACAAATATTGTATTATTTAGATAATATTCTTCTCTATAAAATCAATAGTATAAACTTTTTTGTAATATGTCTCACATCAGACAAAAATCCGGAAACTTATATTGTGTTTGATGTTGCTGGTGGCGGTTCAACTCACGACGGCACGAGTATAGCAAAGATAATGGCGGGCCTCGGCAATGAAGCAACCCAAAATCAAAAACAGACGGTATCTCTGGATTTCAATGCGGATATGCGTAGTCGTACTTTTTTGCGTACAGGTAATGTGTTTTATGCTGGAAACATAACAACCACTCGTGTTTTTCCTACAGTAAGTCCGGTTTCTCCTGCGAATTTACCTGCGGAATTAAAGGAATTAACTGGTGTACCAATTGGAGCAGACCCGATGGTTTTCGTGCAAGAAGAAATCCAATGGGTTCTTGACTGCAATCAAATTGGTGAATATGGTAAAGAAACACCAATTATGGAGACGAAAAATCCTTATGCGGATATTATTGTGGGGGTTATAGCGGGTATGATTGGTATTGTTGGTATCTATTTATTTTATGAGTTTTTAAAACTAAAAGACCCGAGAACGACACTAATAGGACCTTCTCCTGAACCGTTTGGTTCAAAGTTGATACAGACAATACAGACTTGGATAACAAATATACGAAGCTTCTTTTCCAAAGGTGCCCCGGTTGCTCCTAACCTATAAATTATTCTGTAGAAAATATACAAAATAATTTAGCTAACCCCATTGTGTAAATCACCAGCCGGATTATAGGAAAGAGGCCCCGCCGTGTTCTTGTGCTAAAGGTTGAAATCCAGAACTAATGTATTCCATCGGATCGCTTTTCCCAATAGGAGCCATTTTTTCCACGAATTCTTCTTCCAAGCTCTTTTCACGAGGAGGGTTCATCATTTTCAATTCCATATTCTTTTCCTTTTGACTTGCCGGAATAGGGTTCGGTATTCTGTTTGGCATATAGTGTGTTCCCACGGCAGTATTGTTAATAGGAACCACAATATGGTTTCTACGGAGTAATTCGTAGGCGACAAAAATAAACAAAATCCCAATCACATAATTTGTATAGACGAAAAGAGATACGGTTGCTACAAATAAGGCGACAAGCCCGACAGGAGAATCCACCCAGGGAACCAACACATTAGGTGTAGATATGGGGAAAATAATGTAAATAACAAAAAGGAGCAATAATACTAAATGTAGAGGTTTTTCTAAAAATTGCATATATACATTACTTCCATATTTTGTTGTATTCACGAATGCCTTCCCAATAAATCGAGAGAAAGGACCAAAACAAAACCTACACTAAATAATAAAAACAGGAAAGGTGAAAAACGGTATTGTGCTTGGGGACAATAATCTTGGTATCCTTCTGTGTAGCCACCATTTGGTTTTATAAATCTGGAGAGACCCGTATTGAAAAGACTATACATAAATAGTAATCCCGCAATAATAAATAGGGAAACAAACAGTCTCATTATATTCTTTTGTGTGATTTTCTCTCGTTATTCACTGTATTAGATACCCTCCTGAATAACTTGATGAAAACAATATGGAACTTATTTGCTATATAGTATAACCCAATCACTTCATAAACATATCCTGCCCTCTATTCGAACAAAATGAACCGAAATAACGAGAGAAACCCGAAAATTGTCAGAAAACCGGTAGCCGTGAAAAAGCGGGCGAACCAAGTTCCTAAATTTGTTGCACCTACTTTCCCAAAAACATTAAACACCTATTTAGGCCCTAAAGGATACACTATTTATAAACACGAATTAACTCCAACAGAATTGGCGTCTCTCTGTAAAATGTTAATTGCTAAACCTATTACTCCAGGTGTTAGTTTTGGACCTGCACTAAATACGGATTTTCCCATTTACCGTGAATCAGATAAGAAAATCTATGTGCCTCGGTATTTTGGCGAAAGAGAATTTGGTCTCCCTAAAAAGATGAATATTGGTGCTGGTGATGAAATCGCGGTCCCTTTTCAGGGAGAATTGAGAGAAAACCAAGTGCCTGTTGTGAATGCCTATATGAACCATGTATTAAAACACCCTGATATAGGTGGCGGGGGGTTGCTTGAATTGCCGTGTGCTTATGGGAAAACTATTCTTTCTCTCAATATTATTTCCAGATTAGCCAGAAAAACACTCGTAGTAGTGAATAAAGAATTTCTGTTAAACCAGTGGGTCGAGAGAATAGAGCAATTCTTGCCGAGTGCTCGTGTGGGGACTATACAAGGACCTGTCCTCGATATTGAAAATAAAGACATTGTGATTGGGATGCTACAATCTCTCTCGATGAAAGACTATGATACAGATGTATTTTCCTCGTTTGGTCTTACTATTATAGACGAAGTTCATCATATATCAAGTGAAGTTTTCTCTCGTGCTTTGTTTAAAATTGTGTCGAAATATATGCTCGGACTTTCTGCAACAATGGAACGCAAAGATGGAACTACGATGGTGTTTAAGCAATTTCTCGGCGATGTGGTGTATAAAGGAACCCGCGATGAAGAACACGATGTAGATGTGCGTGCAATTGAGTTTGTTTCTACAGATGCGGCCTTCAATACAGTAGAATATGATTTCCGCGGAAACCCGAAATACAGCACAATGATAGTGAAATTGTGTGAATATGCTCGGCGGAGCGATTTTATCGTGAAAGTCGTCCATGATATGGTAATGGAACAACCCGATAGTCAAATTATGATATTAGCACATAACCGGTCTCTTTTAACCTACTTACACGATGCAATTATCCATCGCGGGTTCGCCAGTGCAGGATATTATGTGGGTGGAATGAAAGAAGAGGCATTGAAAGAAACGGAAGGGAAGCAGATTGTGATTGCGACTTATGCTATGGCGGCGGAAGCACTTGATATAAAAACACTTTCTTCTTTGGTAATGGCGACACCGAAAACGGATATCGTCCAATCAGTGGGTCGCATATTGCGAACGCGTCATAAACAGCCGATTGTGGTGGATATTGTGGATACACACGATTTATTTGTAAAACAGTGGAACCAGCGAAAAAAGTATTACCGGAGTTGTAATTATCGCATCAGGTACATAAAAAGCACAGAATACAAGACAATGAGTTTGGATTGGGCTACAGATAAGACTTGGACTATAGCATATGAACCCAAATGTGGCGTGGGTCGCGGTAAGAAGCAGTGTGCGATTGATAGTGAGTCCGAACCAGAGTTTGCCGATATTGACGGTCAAGAAGGCGAGCCGAAAACAAAATGTTTGATTGATTTTGCATATTTGAATTTGCCTACAGAAACATAGTTTTTTTGGGGGTAGTGGATGCAACCTTTTATGCGGAAGTTTTCGATGATTTCACAAAAGATTGTTCTAAATAAAAATTATACCGGATTTTCTTGTTTTTCTCTAAATAGGTTTGTAATGCTTGCATTAGTTTTAATACACAGACATTGCGGTTTAATCTCAATTCTGTATTCACTATTTCACCCAGTTGTTTAAATGTAATACCCTGTTTTAATTCCACACCGCAATTTGGGACTTCCTTTTTCATTTTCGCCAGTAATTGTGGGGATATTTTCGTGTTTTGCAACGCAGCGTTATGTTCCTTTTCCTCTTTGTAGTTGTCGCTAATATAGCCAAACCGGTTATACCAAGATTGACCGTAAAGCAAAATATTGAAAATATGCATATTAATTTGAATGCTTTCTTCGCCATATTTGAATTGCACTTTTGCTACATCGTATAAGACTACTTTTGCAAGTTGTAATTCGCGGAAACAGTTTGTTAATTTTTGGAGTATTTCTGTTCCGGTTAAGTTGCATTTTTCGCCATACTTGAATTTTATTCTCTCAATCCAAACCACAAAAGGATCCATAATGATTTTTAGACAAAAACATTCACATTCCGTTTCTGTGATACAGGTGAAACCGCGAATGAGATATTCTTCTTTTAGTATTGTGGCGGTTATTTCAATGGATAGTTTCTGGAAAAAAGTTTCGAGAGAAGATTTCAGTTCTTGTATTTTTTTGGGAAATTCGGGTGTAGATGATTTCATAATCCACGAATCCGCCGTATTTGAACGAAATTGAGGATTTGTTCGGCTCATATATTTTACACGAGGATATTGTAGCTCTGGAACATACCATAATGAAAATTGATTGACTTATAAATTATTAGCCCGTTTGTATAATAAATCCAAATGCATTATATCCGTCTTGGATTAAGTCTTTTTAGTCTAAATACCCTGCGAATTATAAACTATACCTGTAAAATGGCTACTATTGTGAAATCCTGGAAAGAAGTGGATGTTTCTATGATTGAGGCAATTCCTGTAAGTTATCCGGAAGAATTTTTGGAGTTCTGTAAAACAAATGAACTAACCCCTCCTAAAATTACTACTGGAAATGGGAAAGCCTTGGCCGCTATGTTGGCGATCCCCTGTCATTATTGGACGCGTAAATCGTGCGATGCATTTGTAGCTAAATTCAATATAGCTACAAAAGATAGTATCCAGTTGTTTAACAAACATTCTCAATGGGGAATACAGACAAATAGTGGAACAGAACGAGGGAAATTGTATATTCTGTATCCTTATTGTTTATCTAATAAACACAAAATGAGAAAAAATTTTAGTTTTGAAGGCACAGAAGAAGAGAAAAATCGGGAAATTGAGAAAATAAAATCAACAATCCGTGTAGATTATGTAGATGTGGAAAATTCACAATGGCAACTGGGACATAAAAACCCGGGTTCTACAGATAATTCGAGAGAAAATTTGGTGTTGCAGCCTCCTATACAAGGAAAATATAGAGATAATTATATCTTTATAGATACTTTAACAAAAATACCTCTTGCGGGAAAATTGCGAACAATGATTGAGAAAAAAGAAGTTGAAATCACAGAAACACAAATGAGAGAATATATTGATCTATTTACGAGTCTTTTATCAGGGGGCGGGAACTCTGCCCCGGGGCAACCACCTATGCCCGTAGATGATGGACCGATGATGCCCGATGATGTGTCTGCTTGTGCTACAGCTACAGCCACAGCTACAGCCACAGCTACAGCTACAGCTACAGCTACAGAAGAAGCTACTTGTTTAGATGATACTGTAGATATTTTGGCTGATATTTTATCAAAGACATCTATTGGGAGTTTGAGAGAAACCTCTACTGAAAACTTGAGAGAAACTTTGAGAGAAACCTCTACTAAAAACTTGAGAGAAACCTATAGTGAAAGTATTTCAACTCCGTATGACTATCATATGGAAGCAACTATAGAAAAACTAACTTATATTGCAGATGAAAAATATACACATATACAAACACCTACACAAGAAATAAAAGGGTATAATGAATACATACCTATGATTTACTATGGACCCTTTGCATAATAGGTCGCTTCGCTTTTAGGTCGCTTCGCTTCAATCAGTCGCTTCGCTTCAATCAGTCGCTTCGCTTCAATCAGTCGCTTCGCTTCAATCAGTCGCTTCGCTTCAATCAGTCGCTTCGCTTCAATCAGTCGCTTCGCTTCAATCAGTCGCTTCGCTTACTCTCTTCACACATATATCATAATATTCCCGATTTAATTCTATACCAATACATCTCCGCCCTGTCTGCTTACACGCTACTGCTGTAGTACCACTCCCCAGAAATGGATCCACCACCAACGCCCCTTTTTTACTAAACAATTGAACTAAATGCTGCATCAACGCCACCGGTTTCACAGTAATATGTGTATTATTTTCTCCCTTTTCACTCTTCCCCGGCTTTGAAACCAAGAAATTCTTGTCATAACTCTCATTATATTCTTCTGTAGTAATAATATTTGCAGGAACTCGGTCCCTATCAATTCCCACCTTTTGAGAGAAATCAAGCAATCCTGTTTTAAAATTCAATTCGTTATGTATAAATGTCAGTTTCCCTATAGGTTTCATCGCAACACAAATTGGCTCAAAACAAGACCGAATTTGCGGTGTCTTAAAATCCCGGTATTCTTCAATCAATTTCGCTTTTTCTTCCGGAGAAATCCCCTCCATTTTTTCAATCACATGGGTGATTGACATTCCTTTCGGCATACTTTGTGTATAAGTCCAGTTTATCATATCGCGTATTTCAAATCCAGCTATTTCGCAACTCATTGCAATTGCGTGATAAAGACGAGGCGAAGAAAACGAGAGAAAATACGCACCCGGCTTCATTTTTTTATATAATAGTTTCGCCAATTTTAAATAATAATCATATAAATTCTTCACTTGGTTTTTGTCAAATTTCATCCCTTTTGGAAGATGTTTAATATGGCTATTTTTAGTATCCGAATTTACTGCGGAAGACGACCAATTATTATCCAACTTATCTATAAAATATGGCGGGTCTGTGATTACACAATCAATTGTATTGTCGTCCATTTTTTCCAATTCGGTCATACAATCATTATTGTATAGTTGTATTGTAGATGCATCTGGCGAACAACCAACCAATGTTTCTCTCGGTTCTGCAACAATATCAGGCAAACATTTTGAGAGAAGAAGTTCAATCAACTCTTTTTTCGTTTTTGATTTGCATTTTAATATTCCCAGTTTCACGCATTCTTCCACTAATTGGGGTTTTGTAAATGTATTATAATGTTCGCAGTTCATTGTGTTGTTGGCTATGGTTAAAGACAGTAGTTAAGTATGTCTCTGTATATTCTATATAGTTTAATAATCAATTTTCTTTCTTTTTCATAAATAAATTAGAAACCGCGGAAAATATACAAAGCCATTTTTTCCAGCGAACATTACGACTATATTCTCTCTCAATTTCTCCTATAAGACCCATAGAAGAATTGGAATCCATCCGCAACATATGCGTTTCCAACTCATATGAACTTCCTATTTCTAACCCAAATTCTTCATCGTGTTCGTCTAAAAGACGGCGAATATCATTTTTCGTAGCGGGTATCATTTTGTATTTTTCTGTGGTAATGTTTATACTCTTTATTTGGATTTTGTTTTACATTTGTGTGGGTTCCATAATTTTGTTTTGGACGATACCCAGTTAATCCAGGTGCAATTGCTAATCCATTGGATGAGCGATGATCCCCTTGAAATCCACGATCCGGCTTCCCCTGAAAATTCGCCCTATTTTTGTTATATCGGACATCTCTACTTCCGTCTCTGCCTCTACTTCCGTCTCTGCCTCTACTTCCGTCTCCACCTCTACTTCCGTCTCTGCCTCTAATCAATTTATCAATAAAAATCACATTTTCTCTCGATGATACAACCATAGGTTCCCATTTATGGAATTTTTCGTGAAACTTGCATTCTATAAACATTTCTTTATCCAGATCCACATAACGAGTGGAATCCAAATTCTCAAAATCTTCTTCTGTATCACTTTCCTCGATATAATCTATATTCTCGTTCTCTCGAATATTCCGGAAAAAACGGTTCATCATCACACTTTTCTCATAACTCGGTATGCTTGCTACACCAAAATATACATACGCACCGTTTCCACCACCCACTGCATATAAATGATAAATATCGTATTGCACATCCGCTACGACACGAAAAGTAGTAGGCAACTTATACTGCGGTTTTGACAAATCGGGCACACACGGTGTATGCATCGACGCCAATATAGTTTTTATTTGTATTTGGTCGTCATTCAATAGTGTAGCCTCCTTCATTTTTGTAATATTGAAATTGAAAAAGGTAGATACCCGGTTTAGTTCCTTGTATTGCACATGATGACAATTATACACGATAGATGCGGCAATATGTTCCGGTATGGAAGACGACTGATCTATATTTGTCTCATCAATATACCACATTGCGGGCAAGTGAAAGACAAGTTGGGGAGTGCGACCTACACTACCTGATTGTAATGGTGTATCATAGACACATTTCATAAAATCGGCAATGAACCCGAGTTTGCTTCCAAAAGGATAGTTTCCATTTTGGAAATTCGCAAGGGGGGTGCCTTTAAACATATAGATATTTTCCACTAAAAAGGGCGTAGTCGTAAGAGGCGGGGCTGATGCATCTGTATCCGGCACTGTTCCATAAACAATCGTACCAGTTGAAAGCGACCAATCAAAATTCGTCTTTGCAAGAAAAACTTTCACAGGATTACGCATTTTGTTTAGTTCAATTAGGTAGCATACATTTTCGGTGTGTTTAAAGGTGAACCACGCCAAATACTTTTTACCTGTAGCAATAGCAGTAGAAATACCGGGAGTAGAGACCACTTTTTTATGAGAAACAATTTCATAAGAAAGAGGGAAGGGGGGAAGCGATTTTAGTATCGCAGAAGATTGCGTGTTTGATAGTTCCATATTTGGATAGGTGAGTTTATAATGTATATAGAGCCAAGTGTTTATATAGGTTCCAGGTCTAATATTTTCTCTCAAACAATCCCTTCTAATTCCTTTATCATCCATTGTTCTTCACCTGGACTTAACCATTCTATACTGAATTGTGGTTGTGGTTGCGGCAGTGGATGTCCGTTTTCTCTCGATATATCTATTTCACGCACGGGTGATGGGGGGTCAGCAGTGATTGTAAGAAATATATCCTTGTATTTTTGGGCTTGGAATTCTGCTAAATCTTTTGTTTTCTTTGTTGAATAGTTTTCTTTTAAATAATTCCAAATATGATGCAATAATAAAATCGTTACAAGTGCAATAATAATATTTAAAATAATATATACAAGCATATTTCTCTCAATTCTTATAAAAAACTGCGAGATAACCAAACACATAGCTGACCGCAGTTATGCAGGAAATGTCCTTATTTCTGTCGTCTTGTTTTTCTCTTTTTGCTACCACCGGCAACAGGAGCAGGTGCAGGAGGACCAGCAGCAACAGGACCAGGAGCCACAATCCCGGTATCAGGAACCTTCGGGTTCTTTAATTCTTCTATTGTAGATTTTAACCCTTTCACTTCAGTTTCTAAATCAACCACTTTTTCTGCTAAATCTTTGGCAGGTTGTGTTTCTAATTCTTTTATTCTTTTTGTGCGTTCATCGGGAGTTATGTCCTCTTTTGATTTAAACCCAAGAGCTTCCCAAAATCCGGCCCCACCTTTCATATTTTTTTGTTGTTTTCGAGGCATTGTATAGTATAATAGACGATAAAAAGAATATGTTGTAAATACAATATAAAAAAACCTCGTTTATAATAGTATATTTAATATAGAACCGCTAAAATGAACGAGGCAAATAATGTATTAACAATTAAATCGGTTCAAATCCAGCATATTCGTAATATGATTGGGGCTATAAAGGATATTATTATTGATGCTACTATCACTTTCACAAAAAACGGGATGAAAATCATCAATTTTGATAAAACACATACTATTTTTGTGAGTGTTATTCTATGGGCGAACAAATTTGAAAAGTATGTGTGTCATCCAGAAAAAATAATTATTTGTGCGAATACATTGCATCTATTTAAAGTGATCTCCAATGTATCCAATGATGATATTTTATCAATGTATATTGAAAAAACGGACTACAATGATGGAAGTGTGACTCAACTTGGGTTTCAGTATGATAATGGCGATATTAATCAATGCTACGAACAAAAATTGAGACTTATTGACCCGGATTACGAAGAATTGGTTGTGCCCGATGTGGAATATTCAACCATTATTAATTTACCTACTGCCGATTTCCAAAAAATCATTCGCGGGTTATATGAAACATCGGATCGTGTTGAAATAAAATCGGTCGGTAGCGAACTTATATTTTCCTGTGTGGGTAGTTTCGCGTCAAGTAAAATTCGCAGATCGGAATCAGATGGAAATATGAAATTTATTAACAAGCCGAACCCATCGGTAGTTATTCAGGGTGAATTTTCTCTTAAATCTCTCAATTATTTTATTAAATGTACGCCTTTATGTAATCACTTGGAAATGTATTTGGGAAATGATTTGCCTTTGGTGGTGAAATATGATATAGCTTCTCTCGGTGAAATTAAATTATGTTTGGCTCCTTTACCGCCGGTATAAGTAGTGCAAACTACGACGGTTATAAGTAGTTTGCACTACGACCGACCATCGCTATACCAAAGAATATCCACAATCCATTTCCATCATAATATATTCTTTCCCTTTTTCTACTTTTTCAAATTGCAACAATACACTATATTCAGACAAATTTTTACGGGTCCAATGAAATCCTATTTTTTCATAGAAAGTTGCGGCTGTATCGAGAGAACTCAATACAATTTTCCCCCTTTTTCTTTTTCTCTCGCATTTTTTGTGTATATCTTCTACAAAATCTTGGATAAGACTTGATGCATATCCCATATTTTTAAATTGATGTTTGGTGCAAATAAGTAATATATAATATGTATCCATTGTAGGCATTTCTTCACAAACATATGCCATTAAACAAGGAACACTCGTTATACGGAATTCCGCTGTATCCATACAACGATAGGCATATTTCACATTCTCACGGTCTTCAATTAAACGGCGAATATATGCCGGATGAATTATTTTTCTACAATAATAAAACATAAGCAATTTTGTATCGCAATAAAACTGGTCTATTGTATCTATCAATATATCTACCTCTACATTATCAATATAGCTATTAATAATGTTTTCAGAATAATAATTCATTTTTACAGAATTTTTGGTTTAGGATTTATTTCTACACCAAAATTTCTCGTAAATTTATTTCAATTTTCGTGTAGAAACCAAAGCAGTCTTCACCCGTAATGTCTTGTTCCGTATCTGCGGATTTTTCATTGTTTGTCGCACTGGACTGGCCGGTTTGTTTGCCTCATAAATCTCCATAAATTTTGCTACATTGGATATAGGATGACTTGTGATTTCTTCCTTTAAACTGGGGCGAAATTTTTTGCAAACATTTTCATCCATTCTTTTCACCATTTCTGGTGTAGCTATTTTCTTGAAATAGGAAGTAATCAATCTGGGGAAAGATCGCATTTCAATGAGAACTATTTTATCATTGTAGTCAAATTTATTGGAAAGAGCATCAATATCCGCATATTCCAAATAGTCATAATACAATTCCCCCATATCATTTTTGTTTTTCTCATTTTCAACTGGACTCTCAAAAAATTCAAAATAAGAGAATAAAGAAACATAGGGGTCGCCATATTTAGACGCCGATTTGTCAATAATATTCTCCATTTTAAATGCATTTTTACGGACATTTTTAGGGTTAGTAAGCAGATCCTTTAATAAAATATCCTCCTGTATAAACAATTTGCGGATTGTATCTATCGCATCTTCTTCACTCCATTTCATTGAATTCATAAAGAGCTCTTTTAATGCTTCATAAAATACCACATTCGTATGACGAGGATTTAAAAACATATAGTTTTTGAAATATCCACGTGTTTTCTTGTCTTCAATTAAAAATTATAATACACAGATAGTTTAAACAAAAACAGGTTAATGTAATTCATCATTTCGCGGTAAGTTTGTGTATTTTTCTTAATTTTCAGTTTTCTCTCGTGTTTCGCATTATAAGAAGCAAAAAGACGGTTCCCACATAATTCTATTTTTTTAAGCATAGCATATCTTTCACTGGAAATCTTTATTTGTTCCGGAATTGTTTGCAAGTTATCCTTCAATAATGCTTTCATAACAGGGAAGGCATTGGTAATATGTGTTGAAAATGTCATCTGCATTGTGAGACATACATCGTCCAATGTTAAATCAAGGTCTTTATAGTGGGTTTGCATATAGTATAAATTATTCGTTTTGCTCTTGTATAATTTCCGGATAAGAGGTTTATTCACTTCAACTCGCTCATCCCCTTCTACAATTGCGAATGTACCTTCCACGGGTTCCATATCTTCTAAATGTTTGGTTAAGTTTTTCATTGAATTGAAAAAGCAATCCAAAATAATATTGCTACTGATTTTTGGTTTATAATAAGTGAATACCCATTCTACATTCGCAAATACACTACAATCTGTATCTTCTTTCCAGAATGAAAAATTGAAATCGTATTCTTCTCCTCCAGTTGTTATGAATTTATATTGCTGATTTTTAGGTGTGTCATTGGAACAAAAGTTTTCTAAATATTTTACACCTTTGGACATTTAAAACGCCGATTTTCTAAACCTTGTAATTCTTTAATTTTCGCTTTCTTGTTTTGTTTTTCACATATATTGCATCTCTATTATATGCTCCCTTAAATATATTTTCATATTTTTCTTTTGGTATTACTCGTATTACACTTGTTATATTTGCCTTTAATTTTTCGTGAGTTAATCCTCCTCCTTCCTCACTTACCTTATACAATCGTGATTTTAACATACTAAAATAATTTTCAATACTATTTGTGAAATGTTGGTAAGGAACCGCATATAATATTTTATTGTGTTTATTTACTAACTCTTTTATCCTTTCGTTTCTATGACTACTTGCATTATCCAAAATAATAAGTTTATTTTTGTATTTATTTGTTATATGCGTTTCTAAAAACTCATACAATCTATCTGTATTTATTCCACTTTTTTCATATAATTCCCAACCTAAAACGCCTTTGGTAGAAACCGCAAATATTCCGGTATATTTTTTGAATACTTCTTGTGATTGTGTTTTTATTACACAACGCTTTCCAATTTCATTATAACAATGGTTTCGTTTTTGTAATGACTTCACACTTGTTTCATCTATACAAATAATATCCTCTAATTTGTATTTCTTTACTTCCTCATAAAACTCTTTTATTTTTTGGTTAATATCAATATCTTTTCCAAATCGTTTTGTTGGTTCATGTCGCACACGAGTAATTTTGAGAGTTATATTATTGTCTTTTACTACTCTACCCAAATGTCTTCGTGAAATATCGAATGAAGGGTATTTTTCTTTTACTTTTACGAGTAAATCTTCCATAGTAATTGTTTTATTTTTCTTGATTTCTTCCAGTATGTATTTCACTTCATTTTTATCAATCTTATATGCTATTGGCGTTCTATTGTGTCGTTTAATTTCTCCGTCTTTTTTGTATTTGTCAACCCAACGCATCAAACTTCGTGCAGAACATTTGAATATTTTACAAACTTCTTCTTGCGATTTATCTTCGGTTAAATAATAATCAACCGCAGATAATTTATAATCTTCGCTTTTATGATTGGGCATATATAATATTTATAAATAATTTAAAAACTAATTAATATATTACAAATAATAAAAATGACTGCATATATTATTCCAAATAACATCGAATTGAAAGATATTATATACGCCAGATTACCACCATACATTTGGGATATTATTGGTTATGGCGGAGGTTTAATAGCAATATTTTATTATGATAAACTTGGAATTATTGTATATTCGTGTTCTTTTGTTTTGTATGGATTATTAAATATATTTTTTGATATTTTTTCGGTTTCATTTGAATATTCCAATAATGCAATGCCTAATTACAATTCCATAGGCAATTATAATTTTTACATAACTAACAAAAAATATATACTACAAAACAAAAACAATTCAAAACCATTTGATAAAATAAGTATGGTAGATGATAGCAAGTTAAAAATTGAGTTAAGTATCTATGTAGGTGAATATAATGTAATAAAATATCTGCTATTTGTTATTTATTTATTTGGAATAACAAAAAAGAATTATACCATAAAAGATTACAATGACTACAAAGACACCATAATTCATTATGTATAAATAAAATTGAATAAATTAATTATATAAAAATAATGTAATATATAATTAATAAAATGAGTAAGTGCGAACACGGAAAAAGAAAAACATATTGTAAAGATTGTGGAGGTGGTGCTATATGTGTTCACAATAAAATAAAATATATGTGTAAAGAATGCGGTGGAAGTCAAATATGCGAACATGGTAGAATAAATTCAGTATGTAAAGAATGTGGAGGAAGTCAAATATGCGAACACAATAAAATAAAATCAGGATGTAAAGAATGCGGTGGTTCTGCTTTTTGTGAACATAACAAAGAAAAATCACGATGTAAAGAATGTGGTGGAAGTGGTATTTGCGAACATGGAAAAATTAAATCAAATTGTAAAGAATGTGGAGGAAGTCAAATATGTGAACATGATAAACGAAAATCAGGATGTAAAGAATGTGGCGGTGCGTCTATTTGTATACATGGTAAACAAAAATCAAGATGTAAAGAATGTGGTGGAAGTGAAATATGTGAACATGGCAAACAAAAATCAAGATGCAAAGAATGTGGCGGAAGTCAAATATGCGAACATGGTAAACGAAAATCAAATTGTAAAGAATGTGGAGGAAGTCAAATATGCGAACATGATAAAATCAAATCAAATTGTAAAGAATGTGGAGGAAGTCAAATATGCGAACATGATAAAATTAAATCAATTTGTAAAGAATGTGGAGGAAGTCAAATATGCGAACATGATAAAATTAAATCAAATTGTAAAGAATGTGGAGGAAGTCAAATATGCGAACATGGTAAACGAAAATCAAGATGTAAAGAATGTGGCGGTGCGTCTATTTGTATACATGAAAAGGAAAAATCTATATGCAAAGAATGCGGTGGTTCTCAAATATGTGAACATGGAAAAGTTAAATCACAATGTAAAGAATGTGGTGGTGCTTCTATTTGTCAACACAATAAATTAAAAACCAAATGTAAAGAATGTGGTGGAGGGTCTTTATGTAAAACTCCATTATGTGAAACAATTAAAAACCCAAAATACAAAGGTTATTGTCTTACTTGTTTTATTCATTTATTTCCAGACGAACCAAATACAAGAAATTACAAAACGAAAGAAAAAGATGTGGTTGACCGAATCACACAAATATTTACCAGTTTTACTTGGGTTGCAGATAAAAAAGTCCAAGATGGTTGTTCTCGTCGTCGACCAGATTTATTATTAGATATGGGTTCGCATATTATTATTGTGGAGATTGATGAAAATAAACATACGGATTACGATTGTAGCTGTGAAAATAAACGATTAATGGAATTATCACAAGACCTACAACATAGACCAATAGTGTTTATTCGGTTTAATCCAGATGATTATACTAATCAAGATGGTATATTAGTAAAATCTTGTTGGAAATTAAATAAATTAGGCGTAATGCAAATAATGAAAACAAAACAAAAAGAATGGGAAGAACGAATAGAAACATTGAAACAACAAATCCAATATTGGATAGATAACCCAACCGAAAAAACAATTGAAATTATCGAATTATTTTATTAAGTTTGTTCTGCGTGTTTTGTATCCATGTGTAATTTAAATAACCCTTTTGAAAAATTACCAAAATCACACGCTTCACAATAATATTTAAACTCTTTTTTTCTTTCTTCTTTATTTGCGTGGTTATTCAAATAATGAAGTTTCATATTTGTGGTTCGAGTTGTTGTATACTCACAACATTTACATTTTGGTTCTAACACCTTATCGCATCTTGTTTTTCTTTTTCCGTTATTTTTATGTTTTTCACATTCTAAATGTTGTTTCCAGTGCGCAGGATATAAACACTTATAATTGCAACACTCACAATAATATTTTGTTTCTGTTTCTGGGTTATTTACAACTTCCATTTTTCAGTTTATAATTACTATAATAGTTTATATTTAAATTATTTGCGTAAAACAATTTAAAAGGAAATAATATAATAGTATATAAACTGAAAATGAAGAAAAAGAAAAAGGAGGATTTCAAAGAGTTTAGGAATAATGAAAAGTCCGCTTACAAAACTTTCAAAATACCATTGAAAACGATTTTGTTAAATCGTGTTGCAACGCAACCAGTTATAAACCATTTGGTATTTGAAATGAATGATTTAGTTATTCATACATACCAATTTATTCGGTTATATGTGTTGCATCAATACACACAAAAACTTGATTTACCAATAATCGATGATACATTTATTTTGTATTGTATCAAAACATTAGGATTAAGAGATAATAGGGGAAAGAAAGGAAAAGATACTGAACTTTTTGAAACATTAGAGCAGTTCTACAAAACTGAATATCAACCTTTATTGAACCATGTAAAAACCAATTTGAAAAATACTACTTTTTTATTACCATATTTAGCAACGCAAATGCATACTTCTTTATCCAATAATGCACAAGAGCATTTTATTCAACATTTTTTGCGATTTATAAATAAAACAACTACTCACATTACAGAAGATAAAGCAACCTTATTTCAATTCAAAAAGAACCTTATCGAATTAACTGAAACAAATGAAGTATTTAATGAATGGAAAGAAACTCATTTGCATAACATTTTACCTACCGAAATTAAAAAGTCAATTCATTATGATGTTAAAGTGAAACCATTTGATTATTTGAAAGGAATGTTGTATATGAACTCTGTATTGGAAAAACAAGAAAGTAAATTATTTCAACCATTACCATTACGAAATAATATTATCCCAAAACATATTATCATTGATACAGCAAGTTTGATAAACCTATTTTGTCCAGAAAAAGATAAGGAAGGTAATAAAGTGAAAAAGGGAGAATTATTGAGTAATGTAAAAGATAATCAAAATGAAGTATGGTGCAACTTTTTAGATTTGAAAAATAAAATATTCAAAAATAAACATTATCAGTTTCATAACCAAATCCAAACAGATGGGATTAGTTGTTGTTTGCTTTTTATTCGAAAAGATTTGAAAGATAAAAAATGGGGTTCACGAGTTCCAGTTTTACAGGAACAAGATTTTTATAATATTGAGGATTTATCCAAAGAGCAATTAGATACTTTGAAGGAAAGGAATATTGTTGGTTGCGACCCTGGAAAACGCAGTTTGGTTTATATGATGGATAAACATGGAAACAAATTGCAATATACAGCACCACAAAGAAAACGAGAAAGTAAAGCAAAGTGTAATCAGCGTATTCTATTATTGGAAAGAAAACGAAATGGAATTATTGAAAAAGAAACCATATTATCACTGCAAAATAGTAAATCAGTTGATTATGAAAAGTTCAAAACATATTTGGTTGAAAAAGATAAATTAAACAAAGAAACAACAGAGTTTTACAAACGAGATACATGGAGAAAAATGAAGTTTCGGCAATATAGTTATGGTAAGAAAAGCATAGATACATTTTTGAATAAAATTAAGAAAACCTTTGGGGAAAATATCCTAATCGGTTATGGAAATTGGAGTAGGTCTACACAAATGAAACATTTTATGCCTACGATGAATAAAGGATTAAGGAAATTAATTCATAAGAAATATGATACAATAACGATAAATGAATGTAATACAAGTAAAAAATGTTGCGATTGTAATAAAGATTTAGAATATTACAAAGATAAAGAAGGTAAAAAAGTGTTTCGTCTGTTAATCTGTTCTGACTGCGTGAGTTGCGAAAACAAAAAAATCGTATTTAGAACCAGGGATGCAAACTCTTCTATAAACATAATGAAATTAACGAGTTGTTGGATAGAGAAACAAGAGCGACCATTATGTTTTCACATTTCGTCTTTCACCTCTTCAATAACCAAAAAAAAAGAGGAAAAAGTAAGACCATCATAATTGATTTTACATTTTTGGATTTTTTTAATTCCTCCCGTAGGGTAAATCGGCGTTTTAAATGTCCAAAGGTGTAAAATAAAAATATTAATGTAATCAAATATAAATGTTAAAATGGACCATTCGTATCTAAACGTCTTAGTCTTTCATAAGGCATACCTAAATGGTGATTGAAGTAATTAGTTAATCTGTTTCTTTCGTGAGTAATTTGCGTTTGAAGTTTAACATTTTCATTTTTAAGTGTATCCATTTGTTTTTCTAATTCAGTAATTTTTGAAACTAATAAATCAACTTTAATTAATAATTCATTATTGTTTTCCATTATTATTAAATATTAATATTAATTAGTCTTTATATATGTTTTTTTATTATGTCTTTATAAAAAATATATTTTCCAATTCTTTTACATTTTAGGATAAGTATCTAAAACAAAAAGTTATTCTATTTTTTATCTAATATCATATATTTGATTTCGTTGATTGCGCGTATCTTTATGTGTTTTGTAATCGAGTAGTTCACAATATTGAAAATAACCATCGAAATAAGCACATTTTTTTGTTATAATTTTACTATTTGCAAATAATTGTCTTATTTCGTTGTTTAATAAATAAATATGTGAATAAATTACAATAATTGTATTTGTAGGAGGTTTTTTCTCAAAAATAATTTCAATTTTAACGTTTCTTTATATCCAGAAACACCAATAAATTCATTAACTTTATCTAATCAAATTGTTTTTATATTTGTTTTACACCTTTTCTCATTTAAAACGCCCATTTTATATGAGAACTCATAAATAATTTTTCTTGATTTTTCGTGTATTGTTTTTCTTGGATATATATTTTTCCGGTCTTTCGTAAGAACCCTTAATGTTTCTGTATTTTTCCTTTGGAATATTTCTTATGGTCTTTGTTATGTTTTCCTTTAATTCTGCGTGTGTTAATCCGTCTAATTTTTGTAATCGTGATTTCAACATACTAAAATAATTTTCTATTGAATTGGTAAAATGTTGATAAGGAACAGCATATAATAAATGGTTGTCTTTGTTTATTATTTCTTTTACCTTTGGATTTCTATGACTACTCGCATTATCTAAAATAATTAATTTATTCTTGAATTTATTTGTTATATTTGCTTCTAAAAACTCTACCATTCTATCAGCATTTATTCCACTTTTTTCATACAAATCCCAACCAACTACACCATTAACAGAAATAGCAAATATTCCTGTATATTTTTTGAATACTTCTTGTGATTGTGTTTTTATTACACATCGTTTCCCTTTTTCACTATAACAATGGTTTCTTTTTTGTAATGATTTTACACTTGTTTCATCTATACAAATAATATCCTCTATTTTGTATTTTTTCACTTCATCATAAAACTCTTTAATGCTTTTATTTATATCAATATCCTTCCCAAATCGTTTTACTGGTTCGTGTCTTATTCTCGTCATTTTCAAAGTAATATTATTATCGTGTATAATACGACTTATATGAGATTTATTCAAATCCAAATTAGTAAATTTGTTTTTCAATAAATGCAATAAATCTTCAATTGTAATAGTTTTATTTTTCTTTATTTCTTGTAATAAAAACTCTACATGTTCTTTATGAACCTTATACGCTTTTGGCGTTCTTTCATAACCCGTAATTTTCCCATCTTTTTTATATTTTTGAACCCAACGCATCAAACTTCGTCTGGAACATTTGAATATTTTACAAACTTCTTCTTGTGATTTATCCTCTACTAAATAATATTGCACTGCGGTTTCTTTATAATCACTACTCTTTTGGTGAGGCATATATACTATTTATTTATAAAATTGAATTAAAAATTTGATAATATAATTATTAGTATCAAATCAAACACAGAATATAACAAAATGGATACACAATCTTTACCATTAGTTCCTTTCGGAAAGTATAAAGGACAACCGATTACAACTTTAATGAATGATACTAAATATTTGGAATGGTGTAAGCAACAGGAATGGTTCCAAAAATTTCCAGTTGTTTATAACATTTGTGTTAATCAAACAATAACAACAAATAACTCAAACTCAAAAACACCAGAACATAATAAATTACAAAATTTGTTTTTGAATAATGAAACTGTTGAAAAATTACTCAAAATTATATTTAAAAAAACCTCTAAAAACATACAAATCAGTTCAGGTGATATTAAATTTGAAGGAATGTTTAATTGGGATTTAATAGTTAGAAATTACACCTGGCGGTTATGTGATTGTGATTGGTCAAATGAAACTAAACACCAGTGCGATTGTGAAATCTATAAAAAACATACTGAACGACATAAAATACCAAAAAATTGTGAAGATTTAAAATTTGATGAATTATATTGTGAAATTAAACCATTAATGGGTGATGATTATCCGTGTGTATTAAGAAAAATGAATAACCAAATAGAATTAACAAATAATTACGCTACTAAACAAAACGAAGAAAGTGATAAATATATGAAAGAAGAAATGAGAAGATATTATAAAACATATGAAGAATATACATATGACAGAAGACACCGCCATATAAAGACTATTTATGTTTTAATTATTAAAGATTTTAATTCAACTACAACAACAAAAGAACAATTAATTACAATATTTAATCAATCTCATATAAATATTATATTTATTGATGAGTTATTTAATAATTTACCAAGTCAAATAATAACAGAACAAGTAGAACAAATACAAGATATTACTATTCACACAACACTCCAACAAGAAACAGAAGAAGAAAATAAATTATTACGAGAAAAACTTTTACAAGCAGAAGAAAAAATTAAGCAGTTAGAAGAAGAAATCTTAACATTAAAAACCCCAAAACAACCAAAAAATATTAAGGATTATTTTGGGAAGAAATAATCGTTGTATGTTTTGTATCCATATGTAATTTAAATAATCCTTTTGAGAAATTACCAAAATCACAAGGTTCACAATAATATTTAAATTCATTTTTTCTCTCTTCTTTATTTGCGTGATTATTCAAATAATGAAGTTTCATATTTGTTGTTCTTGTTGTCGTATAATCACACATTTTACATTTTGGTTCTAACACCTTATCACATCTGGGTTTTCTTTTTCCATTATTTTTATGTTTTTCACATTCCAAATGCTGTTTCCAGTGTGCAGGATATATACATTTATAATTACAGCATTCACAATAATATTTTGTGTCTATTTCATTTGAAGTTTCCATTTTCAATATAATTACTATTATATTTTATATTTAAATTATTTGCGTTAAATAACTTAAAAAGAAATAATATAATAGTATATAAAATGAAAGTCAAGAAAAAGAAAAAGGAAGATTTCAAAGAATTTAGGAATAATGAAAAATCTGCCTATAAAACTTTCAAAATACCTTTGAAGACAATTTTACTTAATCGTGATACATCGCAACCAGTTATAGAATATTTGGTTTTTGAAATGAATGATTTGGTTATTCATACATATCAATTTATTCGTTTGTATGTTTTGCACCAATACACAAATAATTATCCTTTGCCTGATTTAGACGAAACATTTATTTTGTATTGTATCAAAACATTAGGCAATCGTGATAATAGAGGAAAGAAAGGAAAAGATACTGAACTTTTGGAAACATTAGAAACATTTTATAAAACCGAATACCAACCTTTATTGAACCATGTAAAAACCAATTTGAAAAACACTACTTTTTTATTGCCTTATTTAGCAACGCAAATACATACTTCTTTATCCAATAATACACAAGAGCATTTTATCCAACATTTTTTGCGATTTATTAACAAAACAACAAATGAAATTACAGAAGATAAGGCAACCTTATTTCAATTCAAAAAACAATTAATGGAATTAACTGAAACAAATGAAATGTTTTCAAAGTGGAAAAATACACACTTACACCATATTATTCCGCAAAATATCAAAAAGTCAATTCACTATGATATTAAGGTTAGACCATTTGATTATTTGAAAGGAATGTTGTATATGAACTCTGTATTAGAAAAACAAGAAAGTAAATTATTTCAACCATTACCATTACGAAACAATATTATTCCAAAACATATTATTATTGATACAGCAAGTTTGATAAACCTATTTTGTCCTGAAAAAGACAAAGATGGTAATAAAGTGAAAAAAGGAGAATTATTGAGTAATGTAAAAGATAATCAAAATGAAGTATGGTGCAATTTTCTTAATTTGAAAAATAAAATATTCAAAAATAAACATTATCAGTTTCATTATCAAATACAAACAGATGGAATTAGTTGTTGCTTATTATTTATTAGAAAAGATTTGAAGGACAAAAAATGGGGCGCAAGAGTTCCAGTTTTACAAGAACAAGATTTTTACAATATTGAGGATTTATCAAAAGAACAATTAGATACTCTGAAAAACAGAAATATTGTAGGTTGCGACCCTGGAAAACGCAGTTTGGTTTATATGATGGATAAAAATGGAAACAAACTACAATATACAGCACCACAAAGAAAACGAGAAAGTAAAGCAAAGTGTAATCAGCGTATTCTATTATTGGAAAGAAAGCGAAACGGAATTATTGAAAAAGAAACTATACTATCACTACAAAATAGTAAATCAGTTGATTATGAAAAATTCAAAATATATTTAGTAAAAAAGGATAAACTAAACAAAGAAACAACAGAGTTTTACAAAAGAGATACATGGAGAAAAATGAAGTTTC
>Ga0194133_10002463_pt1 | contig 28520 bp, 20 predicted proteins | sample TA2KigOf40mmetaG_FD_155448 | JGI IMG/M metagenome (GOLD analysis project Ga0194133, IMG submission 155448) | Freshwater microbial communities from Lake Tanganyika, Tanzania - TA2015055 Kigoma Offshore 40m | ecosystem: Environmental > Aquatic > Freshwater > Lake | place: Tanzania: Lake... | reverse complement strand
AAAATATCTCCGGAGCGTGGGAATCCAGGATGTGCTGGAATGTATCAATCTTAGTACTTGCTCCACCGCAACAATTCCAGAATAATACGCAGCTGTTCATTTTCTGAATATATTTACTATTTGTCTCAAAACAATATTTAGTCAGCTTTATTTATAGAGAATATTTTTAGAAGCAGATTGGACAAAAAACAAATCACTGGAGGTCGACATAAAATTGTCCTCGTCGATTGCCGAAGACTGGGTTTGTAGATGGATCCATGAAGCTATGACCTCTGCCTCGGCCTCTTCCTCTGCTTTGACCGCAGCCTCTACCACGTCCACGACCCCTGTTACTCCAGGTTTGCTGATCGTAATGATGATAGTAGCCTTGATCTTGATCTTGTAAGCCCTGATAGTATTGAGTTTGGTAGTGTTGATTCTGGTAAAACCCTTGTGGAATAAGTGTTTCAACTCGTCCAATGGGTTGCAGATAAGGCTTTCGATTGCGTTGAAAATTTGGATGTTCAGATGTTTTCTTGTGAGGAATTCTGTGTTTTTTGTTAGCTTCTGTCAATCCGTCCCTGAGGTCTTTATTTTTCTTTGACCAAAGTGTTTTTTCATCTTGGAACTCAGGGTGGTAGGTTTTTAGGGTATCCACCCATGATCCAAGCATCTCTTCGTCAATTGGGTCCGCATTGTAAAATTTAAGGACATATTCAAGCCAGTTTGTTTTAAAGCCTTGATTGCACTCCCATTTTGGATGGCCCGACCTATAACGTCTTAGACAAAGTGTTTTGATCCCGGGATAATAAAATTTGATTCTTTGTCCTTTGATTGGCAGGATTTCTGGTAGAGCCTTTGTCATCAAGATGTCTATTTCAATTTCATCGTCTTTAATGCCTTCCTTCTCATCTGTAGAAATCCTTATTTCACCCTGAATGAAGCCATATAATTCAACCCAAGCAGCGATATCCTGAGGTTCCAAATGTATTGTCTTGAACGCAGTAACTGTCACGATCTTGCCAAGTTCGACGCTAACGTATGAGAAGTCTGGAAGAGTCAGTGAGTAAGTGTCAGTTTTATCGCTCTGTTTGAGTTCGACATCATATTCAGCTTTTTTGAATAGTTCAGTAATCGGCTTAGGCTCCTTTGACTTATAGAGGATTTGTGAACTTCTATTGGACTGTTTCTTGAAAGAAATCTGTCACAGCTCAGCGCGTTCACGGCCTAATTCAATCCAAATTTTCTTCCGATCCTCTTTGCATAAGATGCCGTTGTAGCTAACCTCATTCATCTGAAAAATGAATATAATGGGTTTTAGATACCAATCGGCATATCATGTGCTCTAATGCAACTTTGAGTGCGTAAAAATGACTTTTATTTGCACAAAAGTGACTTAAGGGGGCACTAGTGCGACTTTTTTTGAATAGTTTTGCGCTAATGCGACTTATATAGGGTTTATGCGCGAATGCGACTTTAAAGATTGCGCGAATGCGACTTGATTAGATCAGAGTTGCACAAAAGATGCTAAAATCTGATACCTTGACAATATCAACAGTGATGACCGAGATTGGGTTACTTTTCAATGCAACCTTCTGTGCAGGTGACTTTTTTTCGATTTCAAGGACAATTCCATGTCCTCACCACTATCTTCAAACTCCTCAACATTGCCTGTCAGTAAGGCTCTTTTGTCGCTTTTTCTGAATTTGGATAAAGCGGCAACTTCCTTCTTAGTGCGAGGGCTAATATTATTTTTCCTTTTTGGAGCTGGCATTTTTGTGGTCGTTTATTTTTTGATTACAAAATTCTATTGTTTACTTTTGGTGTATACTCCCATTAATTCTCAATGTTTTCATGGAAAAACCATGATCCCTCAAAAATCTGCAAAATGAGGGCAGAACGGTGTAGGAATATAGGTAAAGGCCAAGGAGTAAAGAAACAGACAATCAAGTATAATAAAAACCGGTTTTGAGACAACGAAAGGTTTAGAGAGCTGGATGAATACAAAGAAACTCCTTCCTCTTAAGTGCATATCAGTGCATATCAAATGCTGCAGAGAGACCAAAGCAGTAGACCATTGCAATGATAACATAGCGGTGGTAGTACTGTGGTACTTTTTATATCCATGTTGGTGGTCTCCGTCTGTAATTCCAGATTCTTCTAGGTGTTTCAGTATGAGCCTTTCGAAGACTTTCTCTAGTGAACAGAGGTCTGTAATTCTGCATTTCATCAGATGGCTTGAAATAGGCCATATTCAAGGGACCACTCAGCCAGGGCATCCTTAATCCATTTGTCTCTGTTTCTTGCAAGATCCACATTAAAATCCCCTGCTACAATGACTTCTTTTTTAGTATTAAGGGATTCGTGCAACCTTTGCATTAATTTCTCAAAGTTGTTTTATGCAGTTTCTCCTTCACCAAGCTTAAATGGCCTATACATACCAATAATTCTGAATTTTTCACCTTTTTGGTGATTTTAAAGTAACTCTCCCGCAAGCAGTGCGTGAAAAAACCGAATTGTTGTTATTAGGTCATAATCAGGTACAGACAATTGATTAAGTTTTTTATTGATGTTTAGGTTTGACTCAAAAATGAAAAATAATACTGGTCTGAAATCTGTTATTAATTGCTTAACGAAATTATATTTTGAATTGAGGCCACCGGCCTCATTTTACCACTTTCAATTCTAGCTCAAAGCTTTTGTTAGTTTACATGAAAAGGCCTCAACTTATCTGTCGTAGAGTTCTGTGGTCAAGCTTTGTTTTGGTGCATGGAGGTTGCTGACAATCACAAAAATGGTGACAATTTTTAAAGTTCTTTTTCTCACCAGTTCACCGACCGAATGTGTCTAGAGTCACTCAGCTGATCAACAACAACTTCATTTCAATTACGACATGAGTTGGTTTACCCAAATCTCGATGATAACATCAAAAGCTCAAAGAATGATTACCAGATTAAGGATTTTGAGAAGATCACTAAATGAGGAAGAAATACTCAAGGTGATAACGTCTCAGTATTTTGGACAAATTCTCTATGCAATCGCAGTCTGGTATTCCACCCTGACAGTTAAATTCATAATGAAGATTGGCGTTCTACACTTTAAGGCTCTCAGAGTGGTACTTCGAGACTGGATGAGGATCTTCCTAAGAGAGATGCTAGATCTCCTTGGCAGACAAAGGCCAGCAATATATTCCAATTACATGGTTGGATCTGTCCTGATTAATTGCTACATCAACAGAAATCCTTCAAGGCTGTACCAAATGATCAAAGGGAACGAATACCACATTAGGCAAACAGGGACTACTCAAATTTACGATTCATCCATAAAGAGGGTTGGACAACAGGCAATCCAGAACCAACTCGATGAAGTTGTTAAACATTTCAACAATAACTGGACAAAATTAAAAACGAAAGACTACATTAGAATTTTTCTTAAGAAAACATTTTTTGCTTAAAACGATGCTAATCTTGGCTAATTATTTGTTGTTTCTGTGATAATAATGACTGTGATTAATTTAAATTATTTGAACATGTGATGTTCCCAATTCATGTCTTATTATAGGCATGGATTGGGCACTAGGATTCTTGTAAAGTCTCTATTTGGTGTACAGATTGTAGATAATGAGTCCTCAATAAAAGATTTGAATTGAATTGAATTTCCCTTAAATTCAATCGTTTTCTTGGAGCCTTGTGGTTCGTGTCCGCACTGCACTTGGTAGATGATGGTTGTGTGGCGCCACTGGTTCATTCAGATGCCAGAGGAGCCTTTTAATTACCACAACTTCTAGACATCATATCAAAAAACTTTCAAAACATAAAAGATGCACAATAACATTCTCTTTTAATTGCCTTTTCAACTTTTACTATAGAAATAGGTTCTATTTTCTCTCCCACAGCTATTTCAATATCTTGTGCTTTGTAGTTTCCTAGAATCCTATCCACCTTTGATGTTAAGTATACTAAGAAACTGTTCGCAAGTTCTTTTTCATTAGTTATAATCTGACCATTCGTCCCAACTAAATAAGCTATTTCACGTGAGCTCCTACCCATAAGTTTGTTAATCTCAGCCCAAAATTCTTTGCTACCCTTGGTTAGGTTTGACTCTATTCTATTTTTCCTGACTCAATGGACTTCCTGTCTGAATTTCCTAGACGATCTAATGAAAGAGATGTAGTTTTCAGCTGTGCAGTTTTTTGGCCATTTTTTCTTTAAGTAATCTTTTCTGTTTCTTAATTTGATGATGTTAGGGGTAACAACATCATTGGAGTTTTTAATGACTATACCTCCTTCTTTTTGACAAACTTCCCAATGGTATTTAGGATACATGCCCTGATCTGATAATCACCTTCGGTAACATTTAAGTCAGACATTGGGGGCGATACACTTAGTTGCCAGTCGAGGAAAGAGATTGCTCTATCAGGATTGGTGTTCCAATTGTAAAATTCAATCACTCGTTGTTCCCTAATGATTTAATCAAGCTTTTCAATTTTTATTTTAAGTATACAGTGATCGCTGAGATTGCAGAATTCTTTGGTTTGAAATTACTTAATAAAAGGTCTAAACTTGATTCCTGAAGTACACCAGCAACCATCCTAGCTCTAGTTATGTCAGTGTTTTCAATTGACAGTCCTCTATTGTCACACATATTCAACAGTTCTTTAGTGAGATAACTTTGTCTGTTCAGATCTGCATTAAGGTCACTAACTATGATAACTTTATTTGAAAAGTCTAGCACCTCAATATCTTTAACTATCCTTTCCCAATTCGAGAATTCAGGTTTCTCATATCTTGTTAATCCATTTTGGGGAGATGGTCCCTTAATTCTTTTAAATTTAGGGTTGGACAGGCCCGCCTATAAGCGACAAGATATTTGACCACGAGGGGTTGGTTGACTTTGGAAACAGACCATATGTTTACACCTTTCTTAATTTTGTCTATCTTGTACATCAGATAAATTATTTTTCAGCGAAAAAAGTACTTTTTCCGAGCTCTTCTAACGTAGACTAACATTTATTCGATCTGAATACCCGATTCATCACAAATGAAAATCCTACAACATATTAGTCTTTTTAGGTAAAGCACCCCCTTTTAGGCAAGTTTCAAATGCTACCTAAAATACACTTTTCGTGAGGAATATTAATTAAATTAATGTCAGATTGGCGATTGAGGAGGCAAATTTTTGATAGTTCCATCGGTATCTTGGTTGAATCATTTTCTTATTTAGCAATTATGATTTCGACTTGGTAAGAAACATTCTAAAAATAGAGGTCTGAAGACCAACTCTTAAAAAAAGTCAATAGAAGATAGCATCAAATACCAAATCTGCAGTACACACTACACACGGTAGACTTTGTAGTCACACAACACTTCACACATGCACTGGCGTATTCACGGCTTTAGCGAGAGGGAAAGAGAGTAAGACAGAAACCAGCCTTGAATACAGCAACACCCTTGACCTTGAATCTCCATTGCACGAGCAACATGCTTCCCACCAACACAAAAACATTCAATCACTGAATTGGAAACATAATATTTGTAAAAATGATGTATGATAACTGAAAAACTGATCAGACAAGGAAAGAATTGCCATGAGTATCGTCAAGTTATGAGAACATTAATGTTTCAGATTAAGTTGCTTTTTTGTGGAGCAAGATGAAGCAGAGCGTTTCTCATTGGCCATAACCTTACCAATTGAGAAAGGATCTAGTTCCTTTAGAGTTCCGTGTTGCTTTACTAAAGTATAATGGGATGCTTAGTTGTCAATGTCAACAACTTTTTTCAATCAGATTGAATTCGTTTGGGTAATAAATCACATTTACATCTATCTTAACGTGAAGTCGGTTTAAGTAACTTGTAATCCCTTGTACTGGTGACTGGTCCCCTTTGAATTAAAATGCAAGTCTTTCGTCACGTTATATAATTGCACATCCATCAGATTTTTGTTTTGTTTCAATTTAACAAAACTCCCTTTCCGGTTTGCCTCTAAGACGACCGCGTGCAAACTTGGAGCACATTTTTTGAGGAACTAGGTTGCAAGCAGTGACCGGCAGTAGATTTAGAGGAAATAATTTATTTCTTTGTACAAAAACGGTGTGTTTTTCCCCAAAGCAAGCCCTCACAACAAACTACATAACTATCCATACTTGAAGCCATTTTTTAAGAACTAAAAGATCAAGGCACAGCGAATTCAAAAATACATGCTGTATGATTTCCATTTTAGATTGAAAGATGCGATTAAAACATTCACAAGATAAGATTTGTAAGACAGCACACTACCTGATAAATAATGGTTGCAGATTTTACGACAGAACTTGTACTACTTGCAAACTTGATCCGCCCCACTTGACCTTGAGAAGACTAACCTTGAAAACCAACCATCTTCCCTAACTAATCATTTTAAAGGCAACACAAAGCTGACAAGCAGCTGTGGCAACACGAGAAGCTTTTTTTCAACAGTATATTTGTTGAATGAAAAACAAAAGGTGACTAGTAAATGTCTTGCTCAACTTCAAATTGCGGTTGAGAGCACTTCAAGGCTATTAGAATAACTCAAAACTTAAACAAATAAGATTTGATTTGAAAAAGGATCGTCTACTTTTGTAACTTTTGTTTATATTTAACAAAAAGGGGACCCTCCTGTAATAGTTAAATGAGGATTTATAATTTTGCCATGAAATACGGAGCGGATGCAAAATCGATGGATGTGCTTTGCTCCATTGCATTGTAAATTGTTGTGTTGATTCAACTCAACTTCCTCCTATTCAGTTTGGTCCACAAACGAATGAACAATTTGTGTTGGCGTTTAATTTTACGGATAACCTTGAAAAAATAATCGTATAACGGTCAATGTTGTGTCGTTTGTCTTGAAAAGATGGAATTATTTTATGCCCATTTCGAGCAAAAATATTAAGAAGGTAGAATTGGATATTTGTTAACTTTCTTTTTGAGTCACGCCAAGCCAGACCATCCTAAAAGTTCAACGAACGAGGGACGTTCTTCCAAGTTCCAAAGCCATCATTTAAAGAGAAATTCTTTTGTTTAGCAACATGCCTTGCCAGTTTTACTTTTCTGTCCTTCAGACAGACGTGGCTTGCGTGAGAGGCCTAAATGTGGGGTTGCTTCAATGGTAAATAATAAAGAGAGCGAGAGGAAGAAGACGATCGCCGGGAAAAGTTAAAAAAGAAAATGCGGTCGCCTGAAATTTTAGTCTGTCCTTAAAGTTCATTCACCCACTCCTAAAGTTATACTCCTTCTCGATTCGAAACTTCATTTATTCTTCCGCAATTTTTTAGCACATGTTAGAATAAATCGCAAAGCCTGAATTCAATTGAAATGTATTTTGGAATCTAGTTTGGTTTTAAAGTTAAACTGGTCCATTTCCAGTATCCTGAATTCAAGAGGGGGAGAAGTATGTCATGTTGGGTTAGAGGTTTAGAATGTGGACAGAGAGAAATTTCTTCAGACGATAAGGGGCCTTTTTGAGACTATCAAACCTTTCTAACCTCTGCCTTCTCACGGCGATCTCACGAGGCAACGGATGCTTGGCGATTTGGTTTTATCCTCAAAAATTGTGACCTCGAGCAGTGCCTTGTAATAGTTTAATGTGCTGCAAACTCTAAAACATTTGGATCTCACTTCAACTTAGCTGTGAGTTACGCAGTGAAAACGTAGTGTAGTAGACGAGCAAGGAAATTTCTTTTTGATTTTTGTAACATGAGTAGTTTGAAACTTTATTATTGAATGTCCTTGTATGTTCCCTCTCGCACACTTTCTTGCCAGAAAACACGTCATGAGAGGACGTTCAAAGACTTGGGTGGGTGAGAGGCAAGCCCTACTTTGCGCTCTCTCTTATTTTTCACATCAATTTTTTCAACATTGCTTTTAAACGCTTCATTCAGTCTGTAAATTGGCGTCGAGCTGTGAGTGTTTGCCAGTGGACTGCATCGTTACCGTCTCCGTCATCATCAATTTAAGTGCCTACCAACGCCAAAACCTTAGGATGTTGTTCAACATTAATTTGCTGATTTTGAATTTGTGAGAAAAATGTCAGAAATGACTTTGAGAATAATTTGAAGCTTTTACTTGGAATTACCTTTAAGGTTCTGTTTGTGAAAAATTTAATGAAGTGGAACAACAGAATGTTCGTGCTCGTGTTGCACGTTGACCAAGGAGTTCCTTTTTAAACACAAAAGAAGTACCTAATAATAAAATGTTAATGGGATCAAACATGATTTGTCTTTAATGATGAAAGCTTAAGAAAACGTCAAAGTTGGAACTTAAAAGTAGTCAGCGTTTGTGTTTTTGAGTAAAACTGGTATTACAACGCTTAATGAGGTTTCTTGGTAAAGACTTGCAATGAGTTCCAATTCAAACCAATGCTCTATTTTAAAAGGGATTCTTCAAAATGGATCAGCACTTAACTATCAAGGTAATCATAAATTTATTTTTAAATGCTGACGACAAAAAAATTAAATTAAATAAAATAAATGGGTGTAGTGAGGGTGCCTTTTACTTCTAATTCTTTCAAATTTCTTTTCCATCAATTCTGACCTTATTCTTAAATTTTAAATTGTTTCTAATGAAAGTCTTGATTGAGCCAATATAATAAAAATTTCAAGGCTTCAATGGCCTCTATACCTCAATTTCAATCAGAGAACTTTAAATTGAAGTCACTTTGATGAACTATTTAATCAATTATTCCCAGTGTTTCTTAAGTCAATAAATACCACTGGGTTATTCTGTTGTTCCTTAACTATTAAATTTAATTTGACACCTGAAAAACCTTTAGCTGCCCGGTTTGGCCACGTTCCTAAACGAGAGAAGGCCAAGGTCCTTGTTGCGATTCCACCTCCACGAGTGAACACCCCCGAGTCGAAGGTAATGGCTGAGATGTCCAACGACACACAGCTGATTGAAACTATCGTAAAGGCACACTTTGACACTTGTGACTACACGAGAAATAAGATGGACCCTATACTGCAAAAAGCCAGATCAAATCCGAATTGGATAACCTCAATAGGACCGGTAAGAATATTTCTTTCATGAAACAAAGCGCCAGGTCTGGCCTCAAACTAAAATTGTAATACAAAAGCTTTTTCAATTTATCCTCTAAGGGAAATGTGTCCAACAAATGGGTTAGTTTACAAATCGTGGGTGAACTCGAAATAGCCTTGACCTTGTTTAGACGAGCTATAAATAAAAAATAATTCTAAGAAAATTAACTCTTCAATTTAATGATAACCAAACTTAAATAACGTATTTCGAGGATGTTAAAATGACATTCCTACAAAAATTACATTTAGTCACCCAGGCAATACTTCTTGCATGTCTAAACAAAATTAATTCATTGAACTTGGTCATTGAGGATTGACCTTCAGAGGTTTTTACTTTTCTCACAAAGTATGACCCCGAGTGAGTGTGATACTTTAAAAATGTGTTATTTAGGGGGGAGGGTTCTCCAGGTTGCAGGTTGTATTAAGTTAACCATTCAAACTTAAAACAAAGCAAAATTTTCCCTCTGAAAAATATTAAATCTCTGGCAAATTGCTTCAATTACAAGTTATTCATGCACTGCATGTCCCCCAATTCAAAAGAATTCAATCTGCGTGGGACCTCAAGCAGAGGGACATAACAATATCCGCTTGCTCTGGCCTTTTTCCTTTTTATTTTGCTTTGTTTTATAAAGTAAGTTTTCAACTTGAAATTTACATTTGTACTCACTGAAGTTGAAAATACTTGTGTTGTTGTATGCACTTCTTTCCGTAAAATAAGGAAGTCTTTCGTCGCTGACCTCTAATTCAAGGCTTAATGTTGCATCTCTGAAACACCTGGGTAGGAAAAATAGAATCCTTCCTCGTAGATTTTTGCACAAATTAAGGTGTTGTCTGGTCCATAAAATATAAGAAAGTGAATCAACATTAATGCATCGAATAACAATTAAATTGCAGACTTAAATGCAAATTTTTACCTATAATTAGTTAGTTTTTGTGTATTATCAAAAACACTTTAAGTATAATAAGACTATCCTTAGAAAGTTGAAATCAAATGGAGAAAACATTACATTTGTTATAAAATAAAAAGGGTGTCACTTTTGTCACTTTGGGTAGATGATATTTAATGCTTCTCGTTGCTCAAGTGTCTTTCAGAGCCTAAAACTTGTCAAGGTTGAAGAAATAGTAGGAAGTTAATATCTACGCTCGGACGTCGTCAACTTTGAGTTGTTATTACAGCACCAACACGACTGAATGAAGTTGTATTTATTCATCACTTTATTTTAAAAATAACTTAATTTATATGAAATATAACCAACCCTTTTCTCAAACGTTTCTTTTTTTGAATGTTTGTTTGAAGTAATTGTGAAGTACGTCAGCTGCAAATTTTTCCATCTATAGTTTTAAAACCTCCAATCCAATCAATTATCCATTAGGTTTTCTAAACATGATGTTTTGAGTCTGAGCTGTCTCTAGATAGAATGACAAAAACTTGCAAAAACATCCTCTTTACTGACCTTATCAAAAATACGAGGACAAAAGCTAAACCTCTAACATTCCTCAAAGATTTTATTGAGAAATTACTATTGCATTACAAAATGGCCACTTTTGGTTTAATAGCACGAATATTCATTTCATTCTTAACATACAACAAGCTTCAAAAAGTTTGGTGCGGTGGTTTTCATTGACGGCTTGGCGACGGTAACAACTACGAACGCACAATTTTTCAGCAATCTTCCTGAATCACAAAATCAAAACTCTTCCTTAATCCTTGTTTTTGCTGCAGATATCAATCGAAGAAGGAAATCTTTAGCAGAAAAGAATTACATGTTTTCCTTGAATAACATTAACAAACTAAACATATTACAAATTGTGCTACTCATTTGTGCAAACATGTACACATCAGGTACATGTTTTTGTTGGTTATTTCAAAACACTTAACTAAGAGTAATCACCAATAAGGGTGTCAAAATGATTCCTGTGTTTGAGGGAATCTAGCTCTAATGAAATCACCTTGAGAATGTATTAATATGGAATCATGCCCTTGAAACACACTAGGCTTCCCTCTTTGTCTTTTCTGGCTGTTCCTTTACTAGACTCAGAGCAACAACAGCTAAAGTTCAATCCAGGCTATTCAATTGTTCAAGCAACCAATGCCACAAACGGTCTTCCTGTTGGCATTTTAAATAAAACCTCTTTTGATCGCTAATTTCGATTCGGTTGCAAATCGATCCAAATTTACTGATCAGATTCATTTCGAATTCAACCATATTTTTCAAATAAGCTTTAGTTTCCCTCGCCCAATTTAGATCTCTCTTTTGTTTTTTCACTTGCTTATACTTCGAAAAAATTATATTGTAAATTTTAACTATTTGTAGGTGTGCATTTATTAGCTTTACTTTTTTTCTTTTCTCGCTAGGAGTAATACCGACGATGAGTCGAGTATATAAACCTAATCTCACCAGAGCCATTTTCATATCGCCCTAGCGCCCATTGGACCGAAATTGCTTAATGTCACAAAACCTTATCACTGATTTCTGTTTGGTTTCGATAGAGTTTCTTTATGAAATACACTCATTGGTGCAGATCTGCTTTTCAGGGCTACACAGAATTCCTTGTTTTAGACGTTCTTCAAATTATCATCAACGTGCACCTAACCTTGAAACGTTGAAGTTGCGGCTCAACTCGCCTTTACACTGCAAAGTTTAGCAACACGTAATGTGCTAATAGTAGTCTTCTGTAGTTTGATCTAACATTAATGATGTAACAATGGTTCTCCGAAATGGAATCACTCATCTTTGCGATCATTTCTCTAATTCTAGAATTAAAAAAACAGCGTAGTTACCGAGGTTTAATTTTTTGAGATATTACAAATACTGCAGTAAAGTAAGTGATGCCACCCGTCATTTTTCAACAATGTCTCTTCCTCTCTCCAGTCCCCGCCAAGTGAGTGTTGCTCTATGCAGAACTACATTGCGACCTTGGAGAGTTTTCATCGAGAACGATTCTTGTTTCCTCTTTCAAAGCAATGCATACACATTTGAGACAGAACTTAAAAAATACATTTTCGAGGTTAGACTTAATTTGGAAATAAAAAGGGTTTGGTTATAATGCAACTAATTTACTTTTGTTAACATCTCGAATGTCGATTGTTTTACAAGGGAATTAAGCTGCAATCCTTAAAAGGCCTCGACCCCATTGCTATTAAGAGTCAGTTTGGTGTGAGTAATTAACGGTTAACAAAAATGTAAAACTAGAAATTTATCTCAACTTCAGGTTCAAAAATATATTGTATTAGAGTATTGCTCTCTTTGTCTCTAAAGATGTAATATTTTTTAAATACGGTTATGTAATCTAGAATTTTTGATGATTTCGGATGGCAGTGCACACCTTATCTGGGCTCCGTACTCTGTGACAAGTTAATGGATACATTTTCGGAAAATAAATTTGGCTTCTGATAAAACGCTCTTTTTGTCAACTTTTTCATCTCTTATCAGTTACGTCAAGTATAGAGATATATGAGCTTCTACGAAAATGATAAGTAGATGGCTCTGTCTGACGACGGTTCTTTCAAATTCAGTCACACAAGGTCTGGAAATAAAATTATCCGTAGATCAAGCCTGAGCCCCCCCCTCGAAAATATTTTCCTCTCAAAACAGACTTTAAACCCCTCATATAAGAAAAAAGGGGGTAGAGCTTGAAATCTTCATGAGGGGAAAATATTCTTCTTACCCAAGAAACTGTTAGCTGAACTAAAGGAGATTTATATCAACAATTTGACTTTTCTCAAAAAAACGTTTGCGCACTTTGAAAAGTTGAATATTTCTTTCAGAAAAATTGTTGTTAATCAACTCAGACGAAAATAATCGCACTTATACTAACTAACTTTGGCACTGTGAATATAAAACATAAGATGTGAGTACAGCTATGTGGTATGTTGTAGTGCTGAGCTTTGCTAAGCTTGAACCACTCATTAAAATGTATCTTTTCAAGGTCTTTGTCCAAAATAGGGTACGTTTTTCAATACTCAAGTTTGGAGAGGTTTCAAATGTTTTTCAATTTTCATATGCTCTATTGAGATGGGGCATCTTTAACATAAAGATAAAAATATGTAAGTATGCAATTTTTGTAAATATTTGGAAAGGTTGTTTTTGCACATGTTTTCGAATGCCTTAGCGAGATGGTTTGTCGTTTTAGATTGGTGTGTTCAAGGTTGGGTTGGGCTACATATGCAGAGTTTCAAATTAGTATTTCATAAAAACTGTCTTCAGGGTAGTACAAGATAGTAGGAAATAATATTCTGTAAACTCAATAACTTATACGAGAGAAGATGATCTTTAGAGTCTTAAGATCCCCCATCAAACTCTTTGATCCCATCCATGAATATTGATACCGGCCATTCTTTCTTAATTCTTCTGACGGCCATAATTGTGCTAAGAAATACTGCCAAATTGTACTGATATTTCAACCCCCTTCATTTTGAACTCCACCCCACCCCACCTCACATCACCTCTCCTCTCTCCCCTTTCGGTTTTTTTCAGACAACAACGAACATACATACACTGTTTGGAAAAAAGATTTGCTTTGAGTGACCTTGGTGGTGTATAAAATTCCGAGGATCTGAGCGCCAATAGCATAATACTAACAAAATACATTCTGAGTTGAAAAAGAGAGGGTAGGGGATCAGTGGAGCTCAGCTGAAGTCGCCGTCGATCGTGGCACTCAAGGACGTTCAATTCAGGGCAACAAACCAACAAAAAATTTGCCAAAATATAACACAGCCAAAAAACTGTGGTTTTTTGCAAAATAAAGTTTTTCCAACAAAAAAATCATTTTTTTGTTTTATCCTTATCCGGCCTTTCTGCTTATGAGGAGCCTGCTTTCCAAATTCAAGGCGAGTTTTCATGAGTAAAAAAACTTTTGAAGGCTAAAAGATATTGTTCATAAGCTTCTAAAAACGATTCCATGCTATCCATTCTCTCACATCTTTGTTCTACTTGATCGTGTTACAAATAAGTAAACTCAGGATCCCCATCCCTTTCCAGTTTAAAAATTTTAGAGAATTTCTTGTTAGTGTTTTATAGGCCAGCAATTTTTAGTGCATTCCTTTTATGTGAATTTGTCTAGCCTTGAATCCATCTGCCTTTCAGAGTTCAACATTACGGGGTGAAGTAAAGTCTGAAAACCGTTAGACTCTGCCTAAATCTCAAACTGAATTTCATGGGTCGTTTGAAGACTTTTGTAACTTTTGATGCATCTTGAACTGAATTCTAGAAGCATTTCTCTGTTGTTTGCTAATTATTAGAACTCTATAAGTGCACTGTTCATCATACGGTTATCAAAAGATGTTTTTTGCTGAGTGAAAGCTTTTTTTCTGTATGGGTTACATTTGTTTGGTTGCTTCCTCCATACACTTTAGCTTTCAAGGTCATATCTCTCCCAAGTGAAAAAGTAAGTCGAAAGACGTCAGTAGTTCTTGGAAAAGAAAGCATTTTTAGGAAACAGAGGAAGTTTAAGTCATTATAAAAACTTAGTTTAAACATTTTAATGCCGTCAAAATTTAGTAATAAAATCTTAAACTGACAATTCATCCCCCTTTGTTCATTTGAAGTGATGATGATCTACCCTAAGTTGACAAATTTTTAAATTAAAGATTTATTCATACCCTTTTTTCTACAAGTTTTCCAAAATGTACAATTTTATTTAAAAAGAGGTTGATAACCTAAAGGTTCATAACCTTTAAAAAAGCATGGTGCAGAGTTAGCTGTCTTTATTTTAACCTTCAAATTATTTGTTGGGCTTTCTCTAGCCTTGAAATAAAAGCATTTCCACTGTGAAGGGTCTCTTCTCTCACTCTTAGATTCGAAACGTGAATCAGCGCCCCCGCTTGATCTGTGTGTTGCTTTGCTTACTTTTCTCTTTTGTAACATTTTAATTAATTATTTTACTGTGCAATTGATTTATAAAACTATTTTCTATTTATATCAAACCCCTCGTTGAATATATTCAGTGACAGAAATTAGATCAAATGGTTTTAAGAAACAAAAATAATAGTTGAGGATCGAAAAGCAAAATCTGATGCTCTCTGCCACCTGATCACTTTGTACCCCAAAGCAAAAGGGAACTGTACGTCCCTCATAAGTTACGGAAGAGCTCTTGAAAATAATTTGTGAATATTGAGTCAAGGGTAGCTTCAGATCTCGCATGTGCTATTGAAGAAAAGGTAAGATTTTATCTTTTAAAGAAAGAAGCTGTTGAAAAGGAAAAGCCGCTAGATGAATGAATATTTAAAGAGTCAGCCTCCCGCACGAGGAAAAGAGAAAAATAATAGAGTAGCCATTATTTATTAGTCTTGATTACATTCAAAACTTACTCAGAAAATAAAGGTTATTAGTTTAATCAACCAGGAAGACTTTTAAAAACGAACGTTTTGATTAAATCCTTACAAAGCTGTATACCTGACCATTATAATTCAGAAAGTAAGACTTACTTCACTCAAATTTCTTTAAAGTAGGTCGATTCTTAAAAAGGAAGCGATACTGTTGCATGTCGCCATGATGAAACTTGAAACTGTAATGCGGGAACTAAAATAAGATAAATGTAAGAGGCAATAACAAGCATAAAATACCCTAATTTTTATGTGATTCAATATAAACCTCTTATTTAATTACTCTGAGACAATCATTGTGACTGGTTAATAATACTCTCATTGCTATTTTTTAGGCATGTCCCATGAAGGGTAACCAAGAAAGTTCTGTCTTAGGAAACTTTTCTGAAATATTCATGGATCATGTGCGCCAGGTCTGCACCTTTGCCAAGCTCATACCGGGCTTTAAAGGCTTACATCATGATGATCAGGTCGTGCTTTTGAAATCATGTGTTTTTGAGGTGTTGCTGGCTAGGCTGGCTGGGCTCTTTGATAACCAGGTAACTATGTGATTAATAATCAGATGTTTCTTTAGCTTTGAACCTTGAAACAAAAAACTTTAGATTTTAAACAAAGTACATTTGTGTTTTCCAAAATATGACTACATTTCAAGGTCAATAACGCAACGATAAATACTTTATACAGAAGCTTAAATTCTTTTAATATTAACTATCGAGCTTTGTTGTGGGGATTAGACTTTGCGTTCATTAACTAGCTATCATATCTTGAAAGAGCAAAACAATCTTTTACAAGAATCAGACGATACATGCATAAAGTTAGCATAAATAATAAAAACTTCTGGAATAATTAGGTTGTAAGTGTAACTGAGAGTTATTTTTCGAATTTTCCCTAAACGGAGACCTCCAGAGACAAAAGGCAATTTTTACTATCACCCTTTGATAATTTATATTTACCTCATTTCAGAGTTTGGTTTGCTTGAATGGGGACATTATTCATCGTGAGATTGTTCAACAATTGCCTCCAGGAAATGCTAAGATTATGATGGAGTCCGTATTTATTGCTGCACAAAAAATCAATCATTTAAGGCTTTCTGATGCAGAGATTGGACTGCTTTGTGCCATTGTTATTATAAGCCCAGGTAAATCGAAATTTTTAAGTTGAAAACTTGATAATAATAAACTTTTAGAATTTAATGAGCTGGATTTTCAAATAGATCGTGCAGGCTTAAGAAATCAAGAACTTGTTCAACAAATGCAGACAAAACTGAAAACTGTCCTGACATCAATTCTTATACCCCAACATCTTGATCAGGTAACTTTTTTCATTTCTGGTGCAACCTTGACAGTCTTATATGTAAAATTTATTTAGGGAAATATTTTTCATGAGTTGATGACTGTCATTCATGATCTCCGATCCTTAAACACTCTGCACTCAGAGAAGTTTCTGCAACAATGCAAATTTCCTGGACCGACAAGAGCTGAAGATGAAAAACTCAACGGTCAGCGCTATCAACCTACGTGGGAGATCGACAGAGACTCGGCCGGAAACGGTAGTCCACCGTCCTCTGATGGACAATCGTCTTGTAGCTTGGAAGACGTCAGGTAAAATTATGGCTTTAAATAAAATCAATTTACATAAGCGGAATTAAATAAACTTAAACTAAATCCATTCGTATCATTCTAGCTCCAGACGAAGTCCAGTTGAGTCAGTTTCAAGCACAGAGTCGATTGGGCCAAGTAATGTTCCCAAACTGTATTCTAATGACCTGAAAGTCAATGGAAGCATGTTAATGAATGCTCTCATAGCTCCGTCTATTCCGACGTACGCTTCTCTGATGTTGACTGAAGGGAACTTAAAAATATCAAGACCAGTGAACCAGTGTCCATCAACGTCGTCGTCAATGTCAAGTAGACTTACAAGGTGAAGTTAGATAAGCACTTAAATATAATTAAACCCCTTTTTAAGGTACCTTTCGTCAGTCCATTCTTTCAAATCGTTTAAATTAAAAGTGTTTTCTTTTGTAGGGAACTCGAATATGTCAACCATTCTGGGCTCGGGTCAATGAGGAACGCCAATAAATCTTCCCTCAGTACAAACACGAGCGTCTGCTCAAGTCCTAGATCTCTTATTGCCAAGGAGGAAAAGACGATGGATACAGATGGTGGTCAAAAGAAAAGGATAGTAACTTCAACTGGATCTCGGGAAGATCGCCATCCTCTGCTCAAACGTGCTTTACAGCAGCCGGCTCTTGGCGGACACGGATTATCCGCTGGAATGTGTGGTACAGTAATGAATTTTAAAGACGAAGTTTACAAGCCACACAAAAAGTTCAGGCGAAATACCGGAGGAAACTGTAGTTCTGACGAGTTTCCAACATCTACTCAGACTGGTCTCGGATCTCCACCTCTTCCCAAATTTTCTATCAGGCATGTCGGAAGTTTATTAGCTAGTCAACTATCAGAGCCCCCAAAGTACCTCTCTTCAAGTCAGCGGTTTCAATCTCATCGACACTTTCTTCAGCAGCGAGAGGAAAGAGCAGAGGGCGGGAACTCTTTGCTGGCTACCACTTTAACCAGGGTAACAACTGCCATTTCAAATGAAGAGTCCCGAAGAAACGAAATTTTAGCAAAGCTGATTCTTGAAGGGAATCTTGCTGAAAGTTTTTCAGGTTTGCCGAGGTGTGCTCTTGGCAACTCTTCCTCTGCGAATCCCACACCATCTCTTAATTCAGCACCAGAAGGCTTTGCTACTGACAATAATTTGAGCCACCATCCAATGTCTGACCAATCATCTTTGGGGCTCCTCATGTGTGTCCCCTCATATTCTACCTCTGAAATTGATGGTCTTAGGAAGAAAACCACTCTGAATAAAGTCAGCCCTCAACTGGTTGAACCTGGCACAAAAGCAGACTCCAAGCCTAGAGAATCAGTAACCTCAAGTCCTGGCGATTTCCAGCCTCTTAACTTATCTACAAGAACGCCACCCCCTTTGCAGCCAACATCCTCAACGCCAAAGTCTCGTCAAGATATACCCACCGAAGCTTAGCAAGCTAAAATGATCATTCTTTCAGACGTTTTCAGTCAGTAAAAGACTGAAAAATATCGATTCCAGTCAATTTTTCTTTATTAAAACAAATTTTTCATCTTTCGCTGCCTCATCTTCACACCAACAAAAAGTAGTCTTGCATCTCGTCGGAAAGATTATAAATACATATAAGATGCAAAATTCATTCTGGAGTGAAAATTTTTTGAGAATTAGATTTTTGGTGTTGGTTGAGGCAGCAAAAAAATCGTCCAAATTTTATTTTCAAAATACAAACCGAAGGGCATTAATTTTTTTAAAAACCTCAAACAACATGAGAAATAAGAGGTTTGATTGTTTTACTTTAGAATTATAAACCTTTCACATTCGTAAAAGATCTTTCAGTTTCTTATTCGGGAATTTTAAATATTATTAAAAAGTTTACTTTCAAATACCGATTCCAGCAAGCAATTATGTTTAAACTATCATTTCAAGTGGTTAGTTTTGGTACATACCGTTTCCAAAACTGGTAAGTTAAGAAAGTAGCAATAAATAACTCTAAAATTTCTCAGTAAATAAACTTTCAAACTCAACCAGTCTCTCTTTTCGTGACACTATTTTATAAAACTTATTCCCAAGCAAATCCGAATCTGCAGCATTTTTGTTTTTAGTGTAGATCAAGGAAACAAAACAAAAAAGATAAGACGGAGATGGGAAATAAAATTGAATTTAACAATTTGAAAGTAAAAAGGTAAAGTGTTTTGCCCTAACATCTCTTTCTCCGAACTTAAAGCAACATAAATCTTTAATTGTTTACTTACGTACATTCATGGGAAAATACTGTAGAATTTGTCACCTAGAATGAATGGCTAAAGGAGTGGTAATGTACGTGCCAACCTAAGGAAATGAATGAAAACATGGGAGTATCTGAACTGAAACTGAAACAATTTTATTTGAACGATTTTAGACAAATAAAAAAAATGATGCAATTTCACCTAGTAATAAACCAAATGTGAAGCCCAAGCATTCTACGAAACTCTAACTTTTGCAAGATAGTTGCCTCCACTTCTTTTCCGAACATGAGCATATTGTACAGCATATTAAAAAAAGTATCCCAATGTAACAGTAATGGCTATTTTAAGCTGTATTCAAAGTTGTTCCTATAAAAATTTTATTGAATATAAGTTACCCTGACTCAAAAATTTGGAAAAATAGAAAGAAAATTTTTATGACATGGACCTCTGTTGGCCCTTCTCTCAGCTCCATGATGATTTTTTAATATTTTATTTATAACAACATGACGTTCCTGGACTGCCCGGCCCTGCAAAGCAGGGCAGGGTGGCACGTGTGAAGTTTTATATTACTGTTGCATTTTGGGAAATTTTGAAATACATAGGAAGTCAACAATAAAAAGAGATAGGGAAGAAAGATGATAGGTAAATAAGTATTTACAGAGGAATGAAAAACACTCAAACTTAACAAAGTTTAGCACATAATGTTTTCTTGGTAACAGAATAGCAAAGATTTGTTGCTAGCCTGCCTCCCATGGAGTTAACTTCCTCCACATCTGGCGTCGTATGGGGATGTTTGGTGTCTCTTGGTTGTTGTGCTTTAGTTCTTTCTTGTTGATCGTTTATTGCTGATCATGGATCCTCGGTATCAGCTTCATGATGATCTGCACAATTGGAAAAGCTGTTAAAATCATTTGCAAAAAGTAAGGAAAGAAGACCATATAAAGCCAACCAGTTTCTATGACTTGTGGCACCATCGTTCTTGAATGTATCAAAAGTATTTCTAAAAGAAGAAATTAATGAAACATAAAAAAAAAGAATTGAAAAAAACTACCTTCACATAAAAGCATTACTGAGAGTAAGCAGAACCCTTCACATTTTGGGTCAGTGGAAGGGTAAAGTCTGCAAGAATGAGACAAACAAAGATTGTTAAAAAATACTTTTTCCATACTGCTTGAGATGAGAGGACTTGTACTCAAGTGAAAGCTAAGCAAAATAAACCAGTAATAAATCTAAGTCAAAAGATTAATCAAATTAATAAAGTTTCTACAAAACAGAGCCATAATCTTAAAGGCCTCAGTCTTCAGTTAACAAATTAAGATTCTTACTTGAAGAAGTTTATCCCAATTGATAGAAACATCAAAAATCTGCAAATGATTTTTGTGTGTGTTTGGTATCCGGAAACTGCCATCAAATGCTCTACTATCAAAGCATCATCTACAAGGGAGGTAAAAACAAGAAAGATACAAAAAGTAGGTAGTATTTCCTAAGATAAAAAATAAATAACCTGAAACTATCAATTTAAATCAACAGAAACCAATAGTCATACAAATCTGTCTTGAACTTAATACGAACTGATGGCAGTAAACTAAAGGGAACACACTAGGAAAGGGCAACTTCGTTTTACATTTCATGTTCAAAAAATAACTTACCTTGTGCTTATTGAAAGCCACTGCTCTTACTTTGCAAATGTTAATGACCAAGCTGACAAGCATAATTGCGCATTCCAGCGATAGAAATAAGTCTGATCAAAACGTGGCTCATCAAAATCCACCACAGAAATTAGAATTATCTTGTTGAACTTTTTCGCTCATTTTAAAATCCTTATATGTAAAGATAAAAACAACTATAAAAATATTTAGATCTAGTAAAAACAAGTTTCTTAACAAAATTTTGTGAGTGTGCTTTCCTAGTGACATGAACGCGTGCACTTTTGTGTCTATTATTCCCAAATTCATCAAGACAAAAAAACTTAAAATTGCGTGGATATTAATATTTCAGTCTCGCAACCATACACAAGCAAGTTTATATTCAGTATTGAAATTTTCACGTAAAAATTGTAACCTTACTGAAGAAGATCAAAGTTTATGCGACTTCATTAAGGTTCTGTAGTTAATTCAATCTTGATGTTTGTAGACTGGAATAAAACTTCACAAAACTTCTTAGGTTTTTGATTCCTTAACTTAGAAATGGGCTTGAAACAACTTTTTTAGCTTTACGTTACAAATTTTATAACAGTTCAATGATTTAGATCAAAATTTGAGTTCTCCCTAAAGAAAAAAGGATGTCCTTGAAGGACTATTCATTTATGTTTTTTCTAGTACAAGAAAAATAGAGAAGACATCGCTGATTTTAAAATTTTTGGACAAACAAGGTCGTTTGTATTCAAGATGAGCAGAAAATTAAAAAAAGGTAAAAGATAAAATCATTTTATTGAGACTGAGTTTGTTGTGAACACATTTAAACTAGATTGGAGCATGACATCTTAGGAAACTGAAATGTCTACATAGTTAATAAACATTCCCTTTATTACACATTCATAAGATTACAGCGACACACATTCCAACTGAAAATTTTAAGAATTGTAAAATTTGGCTTATCTGTGAATAGTTTTAAACAAATTAAAGCTTTCCTAATTTCTTGAATTATGATAAAAATTTCTCAACATTTTTTCTCTTACACTTTGAAGAAAATATTTTCCATCCTCTTTGGATATTAAGTCGGGTGTTTTCTTATGACTAACCATTGGTGGATAAAATAATAGCTCAGCATCTAACTTTTAGCTTTTGACCCTAAAAATTGGAAGATTTTGGTTGCACAGACGTGTCTGTGGAGCCTAAAGCAATCATTTCTGTGAAAACCTTACCAAACAAAAATTGCTCAGCAGCCCAAAATACCCTGGCTTCATTATCTCAAAAAGGGTCCAGGGTCACAAGTTACCACAAATCAAGCTGGGGTGGCATGAAAGGGTCTCAGGGTAACTACAGCCTGAAGAACAGATTTTGGATGGTAGGCAATAGAGTAAAAAGTGCTCAAGAACCCACCCAAACATAGAAACTATGATCAAAAATTTTAAATTAGAGGTCAGTGTACCATGGTGACCACTGAGGTCTTTTAAGAATGACAGTGGTTGCTCAAGAAAACCTCTAAGTACCAGTTGCTCCAAAGTGGTAGTTTGCATAATAAAATTTTCTTAAACAAGGACAATGATATCTTTAAGGTCTTACACATTAGTAGGATTGAGACCCTGAGCTATCCAGCAAAAGTAGTGGCCTTTGAAAAGTGCAATAAAAGCATTTTTGTTAACTTACTGAATGACATTATTACATGCAGATAACAATGAGTCCTCAATCAAAGCTTTAAATTAAAGGTGAAGTAAGGGAGTAAGTGAGAGTGTAAAAATGACCTGGGGTATCCGGGAAAAAAATTGAAAGGGTAGCGTGGGGGTATTATGGGAAAAGAAATGGAAATGAGGGATAGTCGGGTTGGGGTTAATCATCTCAAAAAGGATTCAAGTCACAAAATACCACATATTAAGCTGGGGTGCCATGAAAGGGTCACAGGGTTAACACAGCCTTAAGTTATGAATTTGGATAATAGTCAAAAGGAAAACACCACCAGACCAATTTTGATTAATTTTGGCAGGAAGGCTTAACCTAACCCCATGCTTAAAATAGCATTAGCTTTATACCTCTACCCTTATCCCCGACTCCTGGGGTGTTGGGGGCTAAAAATTCTATTAGCTGATGGAGACAATATTGTTTAAAAAATATATAATGTTCAGGGGAGTACAATAAGTTTTTAACAATTTTTGACCCTAACCTACTTGGTTGGGGGCTGGGGTAGCAAAACATTCGCAGATTACTTTTGACCAAACCTTATAAAACAAAAGTTAATTGCCATAGAAATGTGAGACAGTCTAAAAAATTTGAACCTCAGTTCAGGGAGTATAATTGAGCAAAGATGAGTCCGGTGGAAAGGGATCTTTAAGAAGTGTGATAATAAGGGGAAAGTTGAAGTAGGGAATTAATAGTAAAAACTACCTGGGTTATCTGGGTAAAATATTTAAATGAGCATTGTCAAACACAGGGGAGCAAAGGGAAGCTCAGGGAAGCTCAGGTAAAAGGGGGAGTGTACGGTAAATCAGGGATAGAGCAAAGGTGGGAAGAGTTCTGTAGATTAAAGGTGAGAATAGGGCAGTGAAGGGAAAGTAGTAATGATTAGAGGGAAAGGTTGAGAAGTGTGGTTGAGTAAAAATGAAATGGGTGAGTTCATAAGAGTGTGAATGAGCTACTTAAAGGTTGGGTGGGTGAAAATTTAGCTCAGAATGGGGTAATGTAAGAAGTAAAAGACTGGAAAAGTAGTGGACAAAGTGGGAAGTTGTAAAAACCAAGGCAACATAAAAAAGGTCAAAATTGGAAGGATTATATGTGAGTTCATGGGAGTGTTGGTTAGTGTTGGGAAGTGCGGAAATCGTGAGAGGTGGTTCAAATGATTGTGAAGTAGTGTGGAAAAAAGAGGACAAGGTGGGGTAGGCACCTGAGAGTGCAAATCTTAAAGTATGAGCTATGTTCTTTTTACTGAAATCATTATTTATGCTTCAAATTTCACCCGGGCAGCGCCGGGTACCCTCAGCTAGTTTAAAATAAAATTGTTTAAAAGATAGGGACTTCAAATATCATTCATATGAATCTGTATCCACTTTTTAAGTTTCCTGAAGGTACTTAACATTGCATAAGGTTTAGGTGCAGTCTAAAAGCTAATGGAAATATTTTTGAAAAGTGTTTATAAAACTTAAAGGGGTCACCGTGGGCAAGTGATCATGGCTTCAGGCTGGGAATCTGGTGGTCTGGAGTTTGAACCCCAGCAGGTCAAGGTCTTGAACCCCAGCGGTTCCAGGCAGCCTCTGCCCCCAGGTTGCCAAAAAAACAAGTGATTCCCAGCCAAAACAGTGTGCCCTTAGTGAATAAAAAATAAATTTGCAAGGTACAGTTTCAAAGATTTAAAAAAAAATTAAAAACATGACTCCCCCAACCTCCCCTGCCAACCCCTGTAGTAGTGGGGTCCTACAAAGCCATAAAAAATGAAAAGATCTTGAGGAAATTTTTCACCCATATCCCCTCCTGTTCTAGGAATGTTTTCATGAACTTTTTAACCTGTCCAATTCAGGGTTTGTGGCAGATTTTACCCTGGGGGACATGAAACCCTAAAAGCTGAAAGAAGAACAAAAGATGCTGAGCAGGTTGCAAAAACTGTTTATTTTGGTGTTTATTATTGCAACAGACTGATAGAAATGAATGACCTTCCTGCCTGGCTTGACAAACCAATGCCTGACGGCAAAATAACCATTTTCCTAAAGAACCATTTAAATTTTAAGTTTTTGGAAACGTGAAATTATTTTTCATTGTGCATCTGTTTTCAACATAGATTTTATGCTTTTATTTTTTAATGGAACAAACTTTTGACATATTGATAAAAATTGGATTGCTCTTGTAAAGGCAAATTACTTGTATTTTGTTTAATGAGCAATAAATGATCTATATTCACAGAATGAAGTGTAGGCGAGAGGAGAATGTGCAGGAGAGTGTAGAAAAGTGAAAGGATGAATAAAGGAAAGTTAAGAAAAAAGGAAAGTGTGGAGCAAGTGTGAGGAGTGGAAGAAGTAAGTGAGGCACTATCAGGAAGCAAGTTTGGAAAAAGATTCTATGGTTCAGGGAGTCCAAGGTAGTAAAGAAGAGTGTGGCAGAATGCAAAATGAGGTGGCCTTCAAGGAGTACAATAAAAGTGGAAAATGGGAATCACAAGGAGAGTGTATAGGGACTGTACAAGGGTAGATTTGCAATGTATAGGGTGACCATGAACAATTTGTCCCTCAAGTGCCGACTAAATGTGCCTACTTTTTACACACTGTGAAAAATCCCATTTTAGTACACATTTTAAAAATTGATGATTTATTTTTTGCTCAAAAACCAAAAAATATTAGAACCAATGGTAGGCACAGGTTGAGTTAGCAAAAAATGGAAATGCTGGTAGGCACACCTGGATCTTTGCAGATAATGACTAAAGACATTGTAAATGTTGGTAGGCACACCTAGATCTCATCAAATAATGATAAAACACAGTGGAAATGTTGGTAGGCACACCTAGATCTTTGGATATAATGACTGAACACACTAAAAATGTTGGTAGGCACACTAGGATCTTTGCAGATAATGACCGAAGACATTGGAAATGTTGGTAGGCACACTTGGATCTTTGCAGATAATGAATGAAGGCATTGGAAATGTTGGTAGGCACACCTGGATCTTTGCAGATAATGACTGAAGACATTGGAAATATTGGTAGGCACACTAGGATCTTTGCAGATAATGACTGAAAACAGTAGAAATTTTGGTAGGCACACCTGGATCTTTGGAAATAATGACTGAAAACATTTAAAATGTTGGTAGGAACACCTGGATCTTTGCAGATAATGACTGAAGACATTGGAAATGTTGGTAGGCACACTTGGATTTTTGCAGACAATGACTGAAAACGGTGGAAATGTTGGTAGGCACATCTGGTTCTTAGCAGATAATGACTGAAGACATTGGAAATGTTGGTAGGCACACCTGGATCTTTGCAGATAATGACTGAAGACATTGGAAATGTTGGTAGGCACACTAGGATCTTTGCAGATAATGACTGAAGACATTGGAAATTTTGGTAGGCACACCTGGATCTTTGGAAATAATGACTGAAGACATTGGAAATGTTGGTAGGCACACTAGGATCTTTGCAGATAATGACTGAAGACATTGGAAATTTTGGTAGGCACACCTGGATCTTTGGAAATAATGACTGAAGACATTGGAAATTTTGGTAGGCACACCTGGATCTTTGGAAATAATGACTGAAGACATTATAAAATGTTGGTAGCACACCTGGATCTTTGCAGATAATGACTGAACACACTAAAAATATTGGTAGGCACACTAGGATCTTTGCAGACAATGACTGAAAACATTGGAAATGTTGGTAGGCACTCCTGGTTCTTACCAGATAATGACTGAAGACATTGGAAATGTTGGTAGGCACACCTGGATCTTTGCAGATGATGACTTAAGGCATTTGAAATGTTGGTAGGAACACCTTGATCATAGCAGATAATGACCAAAGACATTGGAAATTTTGGTAGGCACACCTGGACCTTTGGATATAATGACTGAACACATCAAAAATCGTGGTAGGCACATCTGGATCTTTGGATATAATGACTAAAGATATTGGAAATGTTGGTAGGCACACCTGAATCTCTACCGTATGTGCCAGCTAAATCCGGAAAATTTGAAAAAATATTTTGTCTCCCTGGCAAGTGGCAAGTGAAGAAATAAGGTTGAAAAATTTCACATTTTTTGAAAGCTTGATGCTTTGACATTACTGCGCAAGATTTGTTTTTTTGCTATTCAGCAATGACCCCTGATCCTGAGCCTGAGAAGCATAGCTGGTAGAAAAAAAACCATCAAAAGAAAATAAATCATAATTTCATGATCCTTCATTGCAGTGTCATGTTTTTTTGAGATTTTGTCAGACTGGGTCTAGGTGTTGATTTTCCCATTCAAAACAATCTGTAGGACTTAAGGGTAGCTGGACCTGGTGGTTTCATTTCTTTTTTTCAGGCTTCAAACTTTTTGTGAACCCTAGCCTGGGCACTTTTTAAGGTGTGAACTTTATCAAAACTTAAACAAATTGGTAACTTTTGTACATGATAGTATTCCAAAGTATCTAGAGAAAAACTTTCATGTTAAAAAAGCCAAAAAAACATATGCTGTTGCCTTCAGAATGAATTTGAAATTACCTAAATGAGGCTTTTATCTCTCAAAAACAAAGAGGTTTAAAATCAATTACAGGGCAGGATATTTCATTTGTGATACAAACTAAATATTGCCTGTTACCAAAGACACCTTCATTGAGCTGATCTTGTTGCTTTTTTAAAAATTCCCTTGTGAGTTTGAGAGAAAAATTCATTTATCTGTGGGTGAAAAACTTTTGCATTTTTTCATCACAATCTGTTTCATTTTTTCCATTTCCTTGGTTAATTTTATTAAACTAACAAACTATTTTCACAATCTTTCATATTTTTTTTATCAATTGATGAAAAAAGAACACAAAAATTACAAATTTTTATTTACATTTTCTTTGTGAGTTGGTTTAATTTGAGTCCAAAGTTTATTTTCATTTTCCGTATTTTACTGGCGCATACGGTACAAATAATGGGTTTTTGGAATCTGTATCTTATAGTACACCTTATATGAATTATTTAGCAATTTTTGTCCATCACAATTCCAATACCCTCAAGATGGACCCCGAGGTCAAATAAGGCAGAGTTCTACTGGACAAAGTATATTTTTGGACAAAAAAAAATATTTTTTTTGTACGAACCATTGGGCGAAACACGCATTAGGCGAACTTAGATTGGGCAAAAAGTAGTAGGCGAACTTAGATTATGCGAAACCAAGTAGACCCGATTTTTCCTGAGAAGAGAAAATCATTTCTTTTTTGAAACTTTTGATCTTTATTTTCCGTGCAAATGATTGATTTTTCAAGATGAATCAACTAATTTTTATGAAAATTTTGGGTTTTTCTAATAAATGGATGACCAAGGAATAATTAAAATATTAAAATTTGGCAAAATAGTCTTTCTGAGGTGGTGCATGGTGTTCAAAAGATTTTTTTGAATTTTCTGGATTTAACTGGCGCATACGGTACATATGAGCAGTATTTTAGCATTGCACAAAATACACTCTTTTCTTGACTTTAATTGTGCATTTTGTTTTTGAACAAACAGTATATTTTTGTGCAGATGTCTGAAAACATACCTCATTTGTGCAATTTCCCTTTTTACTTCAAAAATTGCACGAAATACTTTTTTTTCCGGTCGGGGTGACAGAAGTTCACAAGCAAGACATTAAAAAGGAAAACTGAATTTCTTTTAAAAAAGATGGTGTCCAGACCCTCTGTTTTTGCTGTTCTCAAGAGTCTGTTTCTGTTCAATTTCTGATCAAAATCCCTCACCAGCATTGACCAGCACTCTGATAAATCTGCAACTCATGGATCTGAGCTTTGCCACTCAGATAGTGGAGGACTTATAATTTTGAGCAGCAGCATGTGAGTTTACTATCAACCAGTACTCCAAGCACCTACAAAGTTTCACTTGACTTAATCAGACACCTATTAATTATGTGTCACACATAGAGATGGACCCTGACCCGACCCGAGCTTACTTTTGACCCACAGTAAATAAGAGGCCGACCCGGCATTGACCCGGGTATTCTCCGATCTGACCCGAAGCAATTTTTTTTGACCCAAAGGG
>Ga0194133_10002461_pt1 | contig 28535 bp, 5 predicted proteins | sample TA2KigOf40mmetaG_FD_155448 | JGI IMG/M metagenome (GOLD analysis project Ga0194133, IMG submission 155448) | Freshwater microbial communities from Lake Tanganyika, Tanzania - TA2015055 Kigoma Offshore 40m | ecosystem: Environmental > Aquatic > Freshwater > Lake | place: Tanzania: Lake Tanganyika... | reverse complement strand
TGGAATATTAGGATTATCATTTATAGGTGTATTAAAATATTTGGAAGAGAAAAAGTGTATAAATTTAAAAGAAATAACAACATATGTGGGTACATCAATTGGATCAATATTATCATTTTTGTTAAATTTAGATTATAATATTAAAGAAATAAAACAAATAATAATGCAAATAAATTTTGAAAAATTGGAACCAAATATAGATATATATAATATAATAGAAAATAATGGAATAGATAATGGATTAAAAATATTAGCAATAATAATACCATTTTTAAAAGAAAAGTTAAATGTAGATGACATAACATTTCAAGAATTATACGAAATAACAAAAAAAAAGATAATAATAATAGGAACAAATTTTACAACATTAAAAGAAGAGTGTTTTAGTATAGACACAACACCATTAATGTCTGTAATAATGGCAATACGAATATCAATATCAATACCATTAATATTTACACCAGTATTATATAATAATAATTATTATATAGATGGGGCATTTACAAATGCTTTTCCATTAAAGTATTGTAATAAAGAAACAACATTAGGATTATACATAACATTAAAATATAATACAGAAATATTAAATATTTATAATTTATTTTTAGGATGTTATGCGATATTATCTAATACATTAGTAGAAAAAGATATAAATAATTATAATGTAATAAAAATATCTAATGAAAATTTAAATATTAAAAATTATAATATAAATAATAAATTAAAAAATAGTATAATAAAATTGGGAAAAAACACTGGTTATAAATATTATAATAAAATGATAAATGTGTTATGTTTAGACATAATAAATAATATAATAAATAAAATTGAATAAAAAATAATTATTAAAATTATTATCTATTTAATCGTATTATGAATTATTGTACTATACAAGAAGCATGGGGTAAAAATAATATAAGTAATAATTTTAAAGAACATATGGCTAATTCAAACGAAAATGAAGAAGAAAACGTAGAAATAAAATATAATATAGAATATAATAATAATATAAATGATAATATGGATGATTGTAATATAAATTGTGACAAATTTATATTGCATATAAAAAAATGTAAAAAGTGTCGTAATAAAATAAAAAAATATTTTAAATCCAATATGAATGATTTATTATATACATTAATAGAAGAAAACAAAGATATTATTATAATAATATTAATAACAATATTTATATTATTATTTATTAACTTGGTAAATAATATAACAAAAAATTAAATTATAAATAAAATGTATTATTAATATTATTTTCAATATTATTTTCAATATATAATTTATTAAAATTAACTAATAATAAATTATCATTATTATTATTATTTAATGGTATAATTTCATTACAATCATTATTAAAACTTGCTTTACTTTTGACTTCATCAAATTGTTTATTAAATTCTTCATTATTTTTAACATTAATTTTATCAATAGTATTAAAAATAATTTCACGAGATTTTTTTAAATTATTTAAATAATCATTATCAATTAATAAAATTTCATTATTATTATTATAATTATGAAATTTATTTAATGAATCATTAATTTTATTAAAATTAACAAGTGCTTCATCTTTATTATAATCATAATAATTATTACTTTCATTATTAAAATTTTTTTTTAATTCATTATAATCTTTATGTTTATCAATTAAATATAAATCATATTCTTTTCTTTTATCAATATTTAATAAAATTTCATTAGCTAATATAATATGATTATATATTTTATCTTCTAATTTAGAATTTTTATCTGGATGAAAAAATTTTAATAATTTAATAATTTTTTTTTTAATGTTTTTTTCATTTTCATTAAAATCACAATTAACAATTGTATATAAATTATATTCTAAATCATCGTAATTCATATAATAATTTTAATAAATTATATTTTTAAATATTAATTAACATAATTTTCTTGTATAAAATTTAGTAAACTTTCTTTAGATCTATTATTTGAATATTTTTTAATATTTCCATTATATTCATATATAACAGTAGGTAATCCTTGTATATTATATTTATTACACATTTCTTGTTGTTCATCACATAATATACTATGTGTTTTTATATTAAATTTATATTTAGATTTTGTTTTTTCAATTTCTTTTTGGAAATCTTCCCATATAGGTTTAAAATTTACAGAATGAGGACACCAATTAGCATAAAAATTATAAATATTAAGTTGATTAGTAGAATTAATATTTTCAGGTGCGTCAGTAATATTATAGACTTTTTCAATATAATTTTTCATATCAGTAATATTTAAAAAGTTTTCTTTATTGATTTCATTATCACAACAAATATAACAAGATTTAAAAATAATGATAAATAATATTATTATTATTATAGTCCATAAAGGAATGCCGAAACTATTTTTACAATACATATTAGTTATATATAATATATTAGATAAAAAATATAAAAAGTTTTATATATAAAAATATTTAAAATTTTTTTTCTATGTTAAATATATATATATAAATAATATATGTTAAAATCAATACATAGATATCAAACTTATATTAAAGTATTTAATCATGAAAATGACCCTAGAGTTAATTTATTTTTAGATGCATTATATGATATTTCAATAGCAAATATGAAAGCTAATAATAGAAAAAAATTAGAATATAGTGATATTTACTTCAAAAATCCAACTATTGATAGCTCTTTATCTTCATTTAATAATTTAGAAATGTTAGATAAAGATTCACAATATGAACAATTATTAATTAAAGCAGAACCATTTATACAAGAAAATTTTTCAACACCTGATACTACTCATGTAGAATTAAGTTTAAATCCTTTTGTTGAATCACAAAGCACTAATATTCATTCTGAATGGGTAACTTTCTTTGGTAATTTATTAATAAGATGTCATAATAGAGGTTCAAGTGAAAAAATACCTGAAGTATTTACTAAATATGAAAATATTGAAGCATATTTATATTCTGATAAAGAACACGATATATTTAAAGAATATGTTTTACCACACAAATATATTTCTGATGTTTTAAAAGTTATTAAAATGATTGATCCAGCTTCAACTGATTATGATGGAGATTCTGGAATATGCCGTTTTATGCAACTTTTATTAATAAAAATAATGAAATTAGGAACTGATGATAAATATACTATATCAAATTTAGAAAATTATGATTTTCAAAATCTTAATCATGAAACACCTGTAACACATAAAAATTTTAATAATATTAGTTTAACACAATTTAAAGATGTAAGTACTTTTTGTTTTTATGATATGTATACAATATATTCTCGTTTAGGTTTAGGAAACTTTTTTAGTAATTATTATGCCAAAGGTGCTAATAGAAAATTAAAATATTATGATTGTATTAATGCTGGTTTTGGTATTATAGTTTATGGTAATTCTTCATTAATTAGTAAAACTAATTATACCAGTGAAAATCAATTCGTACCTGTATTCAGTACTATCGGTATAAAATTAAAAGAAGGAATTTCTCCTATAAAAGGCGATCCTACACAAGTAGATGCTAATACACAAAATGCATTAGTTTTAAATAAAACTAATGACACTGGTTTTAAAAGTGTTATGTATCATTATGATAAACTTCATGATGTCGCAGAATTAAGTGAAAATGATGTTAAAAACGGATTAAAAGCATATGATTTAACTAAAATAGAATTAGTTACTAAATCAAAAGATAATTTATTTGAATATTTAGATAATTTTGATTTACATCATGTTGTACGTGAACAATCTGGTAATGAAATATGTAAAACTAAATTTAAATTTGAAAAAATAGATAGTGTTAAAGAATTTGATATTTTAGATACTCATCCATTATGCAGCAGTATATTTGGAAAAATAGATGATTTAAAATTATCATCAGATGATATTCCTGAATATCATGTAAGTTCTTCATATATACATAAAAATATATTTATTCACACATTTTTAGATTATTTAATGGTAACATATATTTTATTAAAAAATTCTAGTAAAACTAAAGTAAATAATATTTATACAAAAAATGTTGAAAAATATTTAGAACATGTTAAATCTTTAATTGAAGGATTAACAAATAATACATTTAAAACAGGTATGTCTTTTATTACTCAATCTGTTAATCAAATAGCTTTATCTAATAAATTAAAATTAGGTTTAGCTAAAAAACAAAACTTAGGTTGTAAGATTGAAATTGGTAAAGCAAATAATATAGATCATGTGTTTTCTTATGGTAATTCTGAAACATCTAAAGTAATACATTTAATTCAAGCATCTAGTTTATTATCATCAAATTCAAAATTTAAAGAACATTCTCCTGCAGAATACAAAAAGTTAAAAAAGGAAATTAAATTCCAAAAAGATTTAGCAAATAGTTTTAATCATTTATTTAAGTTAAGTTCTGAAAATTATAATAGTTTAAATTTATCTGATAATGATAAACAAATATATAATGATCCAATTGAAAATATTCGTTATTTAAAATCTGATTATAGTTTAAAAATTAAAAATAATTCAGAATGGGGCAATTATACTTTTTATCAAAAGAAATCAAAAATTAAAAATTCTGATGAGTTTATTAATGAAAAATTAACGCCAAAAGAAGAGGCATGGTGTGATAAATATGATCCTGTTAATGCACAAGAATTATTTCATTCCGATGACAATATATTATTATTTAATTTAATTGAATCTGATGGTATATTTTTACGTAATGAATTATTAAGTGTTGATAATAATATTTATTCAATACTAACTGACAAAAATGGAAAGAAATGTGACAATATTAAAAATTTATCCTCTTATTCATCTGGACAATATGGATTTAAAAAGAATAAAAATTATCATGGTTTAAATAATGAGTTTTTCATTGGTGGTGGTAAGTCAGATGTAATTGATTATTTTGAGATTAGAACTATTACACAAAAACTACATCGGCAATTAAGTTTAGATGAATATAAATTTGGTATTGAAACAAAAAATTTACATATAAGTAATATAACTAAATCAAAAGATGAATATGATAAATATAAAACTGATTATTCAACAAGTTTAAGTAAACTTAAAAAATTATATGAATCCACAAATGATAAAACTGAAGACTATGATTCTTCAAAATTATATAAAGAAATTAAGTTTAACATTTTTAAAAATGATCCTGGTATAAAAGCCGAAGATAAATATGCATTAGAAAATTTAATTAATTCTCGCATTAAAATATATACTTTATCACATTATAATCCAGAAAAAAATTTTAAGGTTACTAAAAATGATAATACTAAATTATTAGATTATGATAACAAAATTGTATTAGTTGTTTATTTTGCATTTAAATTAATGCAATTGTTAAATTTAGGTTATTTATCAACCAAACAAAAAACAGTTCCAACTGGAGATGATATTGAACTAGAATGGAATAAATTAACACTAAATAATATTAAAAACAAAACAGTAGAATTAAGTGATGGAATTGACATGTGTAAGCAGGAAAACGGTGTTAATGATGATATATATGGATCTTTAACATCAATATTATCAAACATAACAATAACTCGTCCGTCTGTAAATATAAATAAAAGCACATTAACATTTCAACTAGGTCAAAATGTGGGTGAGCATGTAAATCGTGCTGGTGCTAATCCTGAAATTAACTATGATAATTATAAAGATAATAAAACAGTATCAGATACAAGTACTGCACTTACTGCTGCTGCTGCTGCTCTTGCTGCTGGTGCTGGTGCTGGTGCTGCTGCTGGTCTAATAGCACAAGAACAAAATATTATAAATGATACTGTTAATTTAACACATTCCAGCTTTTTAACATGGGTATATCATGTCAGTCTTGCAAGAGAGTTATTAAATAAAGTCGTAAACATAAAAATTAATGGAAAAAATCGCATTAAAGAAAGAGCAGAGAATAAAACTCTAACTGATAATATATTTGAAAGATTAATATTAAATGGTACAGATGATAAAGCTTCATCATATGAAGTAATAATAGGATTTCATGCATTATTGTATTTTTATTATGGTAAATTTTCTGTCTTTTTAGATAATGCCGACATGAATAATATAACTTTTGCAAACAATAATATTGCTGATAAATTTAAATATGTGACTTCAAATCCATATATAAATTATAAAGAAGGTTTACATGATTTTAAACCATCACAATTACCATTATTTTTTAATGGTATATTACATTTACCAACACCAGATTTTTCAATAAATGATAGTTATGCAATTGAAATTGACAGTGTTTTTTCGTCTGAGGAGGGTGTGTTTATTAGTAGTATTTATAATATACCAAACCATTATGCTAAACTTGCACTTTTTGCAGGTGTGAAATTGAAAGAAGTTAACATTACTAAACTTCCTTTTTATAATTTTAATTTTAATATAACCGCTAGGGATAGGGATACATATTGTGTTATAGATGTACCTAACAATACGTCTACTTTATCTGCAGATATTGTTAAAGCAATAGACTATGCACATGTTTGTGCTACTTTTGATAATAATAAACTTTCTGACTGTAAAGCTGAAGCTGTTACGTACATTAATAGTTTAACAGGCGGACCCGCAGCGATAGCAGTAGTAACCGCAGCTAATGCTGCAATTACTGCTTTTGTAGGTGGTCTTGCTGGTGTTATTGCTGCTGGTGCTGCTGGTTATCCTGTTCCTGTTACTAATGCACGAACAGCATTAGCAGCAGCAGCAGCAGCAGCACCACCACCACCATGTTCAGGTGCTTTTTATGGTAATACAGATGTTGATGGATTAAGAACAATTATCAATGCTGCTAGAAGTATTCGCGAAATTTATGAAATATTATATACAGGCGTACCAATTGAGGAATTTGCACAAATAAATGCAGCAGGTATAACTGCCCATTATAGGGCTGTTGTGCCAGGAGCCCCCGCAATAAAACCTAACTTAAGAGGAATATTCGATGGTACTGGCAATTTACCTTTATTCAGAAACTTTGTAGATTTACCTGCTGGCTTAAATACTTGTTTTACTAATTATTTGTCATGGGATGAAGCTAATGGTAACCAGGCCAAAAATATTAATGACGTGTTTATCGTTCCACCTATACCCGATCAAAACCAACACCAAATGGAGGCCATCAGAGAATATGAATTAATTATTACTAAAAATTCTGTACCTAAAAGCACAGATTATTTATTGGGTTTAATGGATACATATTTAATTACCCCCCCTGGCCCTGCCCGTGGCCCTGCCCCTGTACTACCAATTACTCCTCCAGATATTTTAAATAATTACATTAATGATAATAGTTCATTATATGCTATAAGTAGTGTAATCCACGATATTGACGCTGTGCAAGGTGGTTCAAGTCCATACTCAGAAAAACTGTTACAAGCAAATGGAGAGGGTAATATTATTAAAGCAATACGTCGACAAGAAATATATATTCCATCTCTTGCTGCCACAAGAAAAATATGCTTATATGCATTATTTAAAAAAATAGACAGAGACCATAATAATAACGAAGAAACTAAAAATAAATGTTATTTTGATATTATTAATTGGTTACGTAGTAGTTATATTTCAGAAAATTATATTATTCCTATACAAACTTGTACGCAAATTTTTGAATCCAGTAAATCATTTAATCAATTCAAAATAGAAAACCTACCAAATGTACAAAATGATCCTGTAATAAGAGAAATACAAAGTAAAAGTAAATATTTTAAGAAATTAAATGGTGTAAATTTAAACAATATAAAAATGGTATATAGTTTATTTAAAACAAATGAAGATATGGACAGGGTTGTTGTAGAAGTTGATAGACAAGTTAATGATGTAGAGACTGCGGCTGCGGGTGCTATTGCAGCCGCAGCACGAGGAATAGCAAGAAGTAATCTAAGAAAAATCACTATTACACCTACACATGATAAATTTAATATACTTAGAAGTAAACTAGTGTATAATACTTATTTTGGTACAGCTATAAATATAATATATACAAAATCAAATGGTAATCTTGAAACTAATAACCTATCATTATTAACAAATTCTACAAGTAGAATTAATAAGTTATATGGTTACAATAATAATAATAATATATATAATAATACATTTGATAATAAAAGAACTGCAGATGCAGTTGGATTACATAGTAAAAATCATATATTAAAAGGTGTTGTATTAGATTACATTAAAGATGTGACCTTAAAACATGAATTTGAATTTGACCAGGCTTCACCACAATTATCATTTAATGATACTGATCCAGAATATGAAAACTATTCACAATTATTTCAGTTTTCAGATGATGTACAAGTTAGTTCTGAATTTTCAAATAGTAAATTTAATAATAAAAAAGATAAAATCATAAGTTTAATATCAAGAAAATATGATAATAAAGTATCAGAAGTTAATAAAGTAGTAATGTTATTTGGTATATTATTATGTGATATCAACAAGGAAATAAATGAAATAATTGAAATTATTATTAAATTAGAACAAAAATATAAATCTGCTACAACACAACAAGACAAAAATAGTACTTTATATTCTCTTGCAGCATTATATGGTGTTAATTTTGTTCCATTAATGTATGTTTTTAATAACTTGCTGCCTGCTCCTGCTGCTCCTGCTGCTCCTGCTGCTCCTGCTGCTCCACAATTTGTATATAGTTTTGATAAAAGTATTAATGACAATTTTAATAATCAAATATTATCAACTCGTAATTACCAAGTTTATCCCACATTATTATATGGTAAGTATAATGATAAAAATGAAGTGATACGTGATGCTCCTTTAAGACAACGGAATATTGATGAAATAAATAATGCACCGACATTAAAAAATTTTGGTAAATTATGTATTATACACTGTAATTTTGTTAATCCGTTTAGTACTGAAGAATTTACATATAACAACTTTTTAACTAATAAAACATATAGATCAAATATATTAGAATACAATAAATTTATGTCATTATTTGACACAAAAATTAATATTAATGATAAGGCTATGAATGAAATAAATGAATTTAATGGTAGTGTAAATGATAATATAATAATGGACACTGAATATAAAAAATATATTATATTAGATATAATAAAATCATTTAATATATCACAAGATAAAAATACATATATTAGTGAAGTAATTGACAATATTTGCAATGCATTAGAAATGAAAAAAGAAAGTTATGATAATTCAATATTTGATTATATTAATAGAGATAGTATATTAGTTCCTGAAGAATATAGAGCAGAATGCAATAATAAAGGTACAATGAAAGAATTAGTAGATTACATACAGAGTTTAAGTGGTGGTGGAACAGGATCAATTCAAGACTATTTTAATAAAAACAAAAAATATTTTTCAAATAAATTAAAACCTGACCGTATATCTCCATTTATTGGTTCATCAGCATTATCAAATTTAAAATCTAATGATATATTTACAAAAATATCAAATTTACCATTTGTATCTGGACAAATAATATTTACAATGATGTTTGTGCAATCAATATATCAAATATTAGGAGGAAATAATCAAGATTTCATAAATTGTGATTTTTCACCATGTTTTTATAATTATGGACATTTAAGCTATGATAAAAATATAGAAAATTATGTACCACGTATTCCATACTCAAAAAATGGATTTAAATTACCACCAATTTCAGAAACTAATAATAATAATATATTTAAATTAAAACAACAATCAATTGATTATATGTTAAACATGTTAGAAGAAATATGCAAAAATACAAATTGGATTTTAACAGAAGGACAAGAAAGACCAGATACAATAGAATTAGTGAACTTTTTAAATAAACAAACTGTAGAGGTTGAATATGATTTAAATAATAGTTATGTTAAAAAATGTGTAGAGAGTAATATACCAATAATAACAAATAGTGAATATAAAGATTCAGATAATAAAAAAGCTAAAATACCTGCATTATTTAAACTATTAAATAATTCATTAAAATCAGAGGAACTTCATAAAGTATCAAAAGCATTAGTTGAAACATTTGCTAGTAGTCCATATATAAGAGAAGTTAAAAAATATAAAATACCATCAAGCTTTGATACATTTAATGAAGTTGAAGAATCATTAATAGTATTAGAATATAGTGAAGATAAACCTTATTTTATATTTAACAAAAATGAAATAAGACTGGAACGTTTAAATCGTTCCAATTTAGGTTGGAGTACATTAAATCAAATACCAAAAGAGGAAGTATTTAATAATAGACGTACTGGTTTATCAAAAAATAGTGATCTTGGATATTTCTTCCCTTTAACACAACAATCAAAAGTACTAGGAAATGTATATAATTTCCCACAATTACAAGTTACATTAGAAAGTCAAAATGTAGTAAAAGAAAATGATAAAGATAAAGAAGATAAAGAAGATAAAAATAAAGATAACATAATAATAAAATATTTAAAAACTATTGATAATAATTTACAAACTGAATCAGTTAAATTATTAAAAGACAAGTATAAAAATGTGTATAAAAATAATAAATTCCAAAAAATAGACACACCAGATAATTTAATAAAATTATTAAATACAAATTTAAGATTAGAAACACTATCCGGTGATGCATTAATTGAGTTATTATCAAATAATAATTACATACGTATAGAAAAAGACACAGCACCACCATCATTTACAAATGAAAGTAAAGATAATAAAGATATATTTACATTAAATGTAACTGACATTACAGATATAAGTAAAAATAAATTAGAAAAATATATTGTTCAGTCCAAAGAAACAGAAGAAGAATCTGATAATTCTAAGTATGAGAAAGTAGAAGTGGTAAATGCTAATGGAGAAGTATTACAAATAAATCTAAAAATATCAAATACATTAGAAAGTTATAAAAAAGGATCAAATGACTTTGAAGTAGTATCACGTAAGAATTTATATAATAGTAATAATATTAGTTATTCAAATGTTCCAAATGGTATAAATGTGGAAGAAATAAAAGTTAAAGAATTACATGTTATAAATAAAAAAGCATCTAATTTATTAAAACAAGTATTATTTTATGATTTCATGAATTATTGTGAAAGTTTAACACCATCAACACATGAAATATTTGGTTATAATATTGCAAAATACACAGCTAAAAAATTAGATGATATGGAACAAGAAGTAAAGAAAGCACCAGAAGCAGAACCATTATCAGAGTCATTCTTAGAATCATTAGGATTAAAAGTAGATTCAACAGGAATAGAATATGAAGATTTTTACATACGTGCAGAAGAGAAAATCCATGCGCATGCAGATGGAACATTAGGATATATGGAAAATGGAAAATTCGTATCAGTACATTCTGAAGAACATTTAAAGAAAACAGAACATAATTTTAAAACATGTAGACAAACAAATATAGTAGACGATGGAAGTAAAATAACTTGTTCAAACTTTTTACAAAATTGCATACAAAATAATGATAAGAACTTAAAAGGATGTAAAGAATTTATGCAAAGTTCTAAATTTTGGTCAAGTGTAAAGAAGGACTTTAAAGAAACAAATCCGAAAACATTAATATTAATATTAAAAGCATTTGGATTTGTATCATATTATAGTGATAAATTAAAATTAAAAATGTATGAAGATTATGACTCATGGATATCACGATTATCATCACAAGTAAAACAGAAAGATTTTGATTTAACAGTAGAAGAATTCAATAAAATAAAACAAAATGATAATTTACGTGTATATTTATCAGGAATAATAAATAAAGTAAATAGAAATCCTGCAATATTAAATGAGAATTATAAAGGAAAATTAAAAATATCTGGTAAAATGGATGAGAAATATAATTTACCATATTATGTATCTTCAAATAAAGAACCTGAAACTGTTCGTACAGTGATATTAGCAGCACGAAAACAATATGACATAACTCATAGACATTTAATGGAATTTGCACGACTTGTAACCACTGGAATGAAACGTAAAATACAATTAGGAGGTGGTGGAAATGATAAATCAATAATTACAACAGGTCCAATATTAGAAGCAATATTTAAAAATACAATAAGTAATTTAAATAAATTAAATAAAGACATAGATCCAAATGAAAAAGCACAGATATTTAAAATGATAGAAAATATTAAAAAGACAGAAGTACATATAAAATCATTATTAAAATATATGTCAAATTACATAAAATTATATGATTCACTGCCACAAGACAGTGAGAAACAATTAAATATGAGTACATTAACAAGTTTAGTAGATAAATACAAAAATAAAGTGGATAGATTATATCCAAAACAAATAAGTTTAAGTAAAATATTTGAAGAATTAATGGAAAATTTGAGAAAACAATCAGGAGAAAGTGCACCACAAATAGATAATGTAGTAGATGTGGATATAAAAGCTTTAAAATTATAAAATATATAAATAAATAATATAAATAAATATAATGCCAATAGGAGAATTAATATTAGTATCAATAGGAAAAGAAAATATATATTTATCATTAGATCCAAATATAACATATTTTAAAATAGCATATAAACGTCATACAAATTATTCAATAGAACCAATACCACAATATTTTAAATCAACACCAAATTTTGGTAGAAGATGTACAATAAACATAAATAAAAATGCAGATTTACTAGGAATGTCATATTTATGTGTAGAATTACCAACAATACAACCAGAAAATTTTATATCAATATCAAATAAAATAAAAACATTTGCATGGGTAGAGAAAATAGGTTTAGTATTAATAAATTTTATAGAATTTGAAATTGGAGGAATAATAATAGATAGACATTATGGAGATTGGATAAATATATGGTATGAATTAATAAACACAGAAGGATTGCGTAAAAGTTATAATAAAATGATAGGAAACATACCAGAACTAACATCATATAGTAAAAAGAAAAATAGTTATAAACTATATATTCCATTATGTTTTTCATTTTGTTTAGATACGGGTATAGCATTACCATTAATAGCATTATTTAATAATGATATAAAAATACATATAGATTTTAATGATGTAAATTTATGTTATAAGTATTCACCAACACATTATATAACGGTTGATAATAATTATTGTTTACTAAAACCAAACGAGAAATTTTATCAAATATATCAAAATAATAAAATAATAGGAGAGTTTATATATTTTGATATATTAACACAAAGGTTATATTATAATGAAATAAAAGGTAAATTTAATATACCATTATTAAATAATGATATAAATTATAAATTATATGGTGAAATAACTAAATTTGAATTAAATATTAAAATAAATTCAATAATTGTTAATGATGATGATTTTTTTAAATATAATAAACCATCATTATTAAATGCATTTTTATTAGTAAATTTTATATATTTAGACAATTATGAGAGATCACAATTTTTAAATAATTCACATGAATATATAATACCAATTGTAGAAACTTTATCAGATCAAATAATATATTCCAACAATATAACATATAAATTACCATTTAAAAATCCAGTAAAAATGTTAATATGGCGTTGTATATTACAACATAATATAAATAATAATAATATATTTAATTATACATTATATCCGTATGAAGAAAATAATAATATAATAAGTAAAAACTTATTAATATGTAATTCAGTAAATAGAATGAATTTAGAAAGTTCAGAATATTATACAATATTACAAAAATATCAATATAACTTATATAATAAGCAAAAAGGAATATATATATATTCTTTTTGTTTATATCCGAAAGATTTGCATCCATCAGGAACAATAAATTTCAGTAAATTAAATGATGCATATTTACAATTATCAATTAATAAAAATATAAATTATCAAAATCCAGCAATTTTGAGATGTTATAGTGTTCAATATATATTATTAAAAATAAATTTAGGAATAGCAGTTTTAGATTATTAATTAATCCATGCTAAACTACACATACCACTCATAATACGTAATATATTATATTCTTTAATAATAATTTTTAATATATATGGTTCATTATTAACTAACTCATTTGATTCAATAATAAATGTTGTATCATCAAAATATGAAAAATTCAAATGTCCAGAATATTGTAATTCATTAGGATATAATGAAAATGAATAAGTATAATATCCAATTGGTAAAGAGTTATTAAATTTTTGATATGGAACAAGAGAATTATAATATAACCAATTTTTTTTACTTAATAAGTCATGTCCATTAATTTTAATATTAATATATTCAATAGGTGAAATTTCATTAATAATTTTATTATTTTTATATATATATTTAATATAATATATAATAAAGTTATTTTTTTTATTATCATTTAAATTTTGTAAAAATTTATCTTCAATATACATAATATATTTAAGTAATTCATAATCAATAATATTATTTAAATTTAATTTTAAATTATTAGTAATTCTAATAATTCTATTATTATTTTTATTTTTATTAAAAATATTTAATTCATTATTAATATTTTTAATAATATCCAAATCTTCAACATATTTGCTTTTATCATTATTATTAATAATATTATTATAATAATTTAAGGCATTTAAATATCTTTTATATTTATTATCATAATTTTCAATAAAAGTTTGATAGCATTTTAAATTAGTATTAATAATTTCGGTAATAAAATATATATCTTTAATTAATCCTGAAAATTTTTTTGATATAATTGTTTGAATATTATTAATATAATCATAAGAGTAATTAATATATCTTTCAATAATATATTCATGATTATATGTACCAAATAAATATCTTTCATTACTATCTAATAAAATAGTATCACTAATTAAAAATAATTTTATATATGTATCATTAGTAAAACTATAATTATTAGATAAGTTATTAGATATAATTTCAGTAATATTATTAATTTTATATTTAATTTTCAATTCAGTATTATTTAATGATATTAATGGTAATGCTAAAGTAGATTTATTATTAAACCAAAAAATTAAAGGAATATAACATACCCATTTATTATTTGTATATTTAATTTTAATTAATTTATCAAACATTTTTTGTTGTTCTTTAGTTAAATTTAAGTTATAATAAATATTAAATATATCTTTATTAATTTCTTCAATTAATTGTTCACCAATATAAAATTTAATATAATTAAAAATATTTAATGTATCAATAAAAATTGGTTTTTCAGTTATAATTTCAGATATATTATAATTAATATTATTTTTTTTCATAGAATCAGATAATATAAAATTATTATTATAAAAAAGATTATAAATTTCATATCCTTCATTACTAACTAAATAATAATTATTTAATTTATAAAATGTATCAGTAAAAATTTTAGGATCTAAAATATAATAATAATTATTAACTTCATCTTCCATAAATACTTCTATTTCATTTAATTGTATTTGTTTATAAAAATCAGCATTTTGTAATGATTTTTGATAATATTGTATAGATGTAATATTATAACTATTTGAATTATTAAAATTATATGTATAATTAAAATATAAATTTAATTTTTCATTAATTGATATTAATAAATATTTATTTGTTCCTTCTATTAATCTATCAAATATTTTACCAACTAATACTTTATTAATTGTTTTTAAAAATATAGGCATTGTATATGAATAACCAATATTATTAAAAATAAATAATGATTCAACTTCATTATCATTAATTAATAACTTATATAAATATATATCAAATTCATAATTTATTCCTGTATATGGTATAATATAAAATTTATAATTAATATTATATTGAAATGGATAATCAAATGTTATTTTAACTTTTTTATTTAATTTAGGTTTATAAAAAATATTATCTGTTTCTTTATACAATTGTGCAAAAGTAAAAGATGATGAAATAATATTAGAAAAGTTAATAATAATATTATTGTTATCAAATTTAAAGTTAGATATAACAATATCATTAATGGTATAATAATATTTTGTATTATTACTATAAACAAAGTCATTAGGTAAACTAAAAGATAAAATATTATTAATATAACTAAATAAAGTAATAGTCCATATATTTTTATAAATAATATTATAAGAAGATATATTATAATTAGATGTAAAATAAATAAAAGTATTAAATAAATTTGTTTCAAATAATGTTGTAGTATCAATAATATTATTATCAATAGTATTATATAAATAAATGACAGTATTAATTGTTTTAGGTAATATAATATTAAAAATATATTTATAAATATTTAAAGATAAAATAGAATTAACTTTATTTAATAATGATTCACCAAGTCTTTTAGTATGAATTAAATATTCCCAAGATTTAATAAATTTATTAATATTAATATTAGATAAAATTTGTGTTTGTTGTGTACTAATATTAGAATATAAAGTTTGATTTAACACATATTTTTTATAATTAATAATATAATTAATTTTAACATAATCAATAAATGAAAAGTAGAAAATAATATTATCATTCCCAGTAGATTTTATATTAAATGGTATAACTTTTTCATTACTTTGTGGATCAAAAATAACAAACTCATAAGGAATAACAGTATTATAATAAATATATTGTATATATTTATCTTCATTAAAAACATTATCTAATTTAACATTATAAATGCTGGTAAATAGATTGGTAATATAAACAGGATTAATAATATTTATAATTTCAATAGTATTGTTTTGTAGTTTTGTATTATTAATAATATAATAATTATTATTTAGTGAATCAATTAATAATAAAAACAATGTATTATTATAATTTACAAATGTTTTATTTTGAACAAAAATAATATTTGTTGTAAATATTAAATATTGTTTATTATCAATAAAATAAATTTTTTCTATATTATATTGTTCTTTTATTTCAAATGTAATAGAAGTATTTAATGGTATAATATTTAAATAAATATTATTTAAAAAGTTAAAAAATTCAAGTTCTTTATTATCATTAATAGATTTAATATAAATATCATAAAAATTGGAAAATAAAATATAATTAATAGGAATATTAATAATTAATGAGTTAGTGTAAATATCTTTTTTATCAATATATAATTTAATATTTTTATAATAAATATTGTTAATTTTATTAATATTAACATTAAAAAAAACTACATTAAACATAATACCTAATTCATTAAAATCTAAAATATTATATTTTTTACTTTGTTTAATAACAATGTTATCATATTCAGTAATATTATGTTTAGATTTAAATTCTAATTTATTATTAAATAATAATGGATTATTAATAACAATATCATTAGAAATATTGATACCATTTAAAAAATCAATATTATATGTAACATTTGATGTTATACTATTAGATTTAAATTTAATATTAAATTCATATTGTAAGTCAGTAATTAATTTATATTTAATAATTTGAGGATAAATTAAATTAGGTGTATGATGATATAAATTTGAAATATAAATATCAGATAATTTAATTTTAAAAGTATTATAAACAAAATTGCTATTTACAAAATATAAAGATGAATATAAGTTATTAGTAATTAAGTAGTTATCATTTTGTAAAACAATATTATTAATTGAAGTATCATTAAAAATATTATATTTAATATTAAAATTATTAATTAATATTTTTAGTACATTATTAAATGATTGTTCAGATATATTTTCATTAACAACAATAAGTTCATTATATAAATTAATATATTCAAGACCTAAATTATATAAATATCTTAATAATTTATTAATATTAATTCCAAATATGGAAGTTTTATTATAATTAATCCAATTATTAATTTCATTATTAATATTAATTAAATTATCATTAGATCTATAAACAATATCATTATTAAAAGTGAATTCATTTGTAATATAATATGATACTTCTAAATCATTATTAACATTTATATATTCGGGTTCAGTATCATTATTAAAAATAATATGTTTACCATTAAAGTATGCAGTATAAAAACCATGAAATAGTAAAAAATTATTAATATTATCTTTAACATTAAAGAAAAAGAAAGGATTATTTAACCATTTATTAATATTATTAAATATGATATTTTCAATATTTTTTAATTGATAATAATTATTTTTTCTTATTTCATTTGAATTAATATTAATTAAAAATTGTTTTAACATTAATAATTCATTATTAGTAATATATTTATAATTATCATTATAAACATAAAGAATATTATTATTATGCCATTTAATTCCAAAATTATTGACAAGTGACATGAGTGAATTAATTTTATTTACACTATTAATAAGTGACCAATTATTCCATGGTTTAATATAATTATATAAAATTTCAACATTAATTTTAGAATTATTAATAAAATTAAGTCTAAACTTTTTAATATTATTAAATAAATTTACATTATCAAAATAATAATTATTACTATTTTGTTTTTGTATATAAATATCAACTGTTTCATAATTTGTTTTTAATTCTAAATTATAAATAATATTATTTAATAAAACATAATATTCATTAATATTAATATTATATGCAGCTTCATAAATACTATTAAATTTATAATAATTAAGATCTAATATTAAATTAATATTTTGTGTATTATCATTTAATTTATAAGTATATTTATAAATATTTTTGTCATTATATCTTAAAAAAAGTAAATTAAATTTAATAAATTCATTTTTATAATTATTATAATTAATAATATAATTAATATTATTATCATTAATTAATAAATTAGTTTTTTTAGTATAATTATTAATAGTACTAATAATATAATTATCATTAATAGTATAAATAAATATAGTATCACTTAAAATATAATTATTAGATAATATATAATATTTATTATTTTCATACAATAATGAAATATATTTATCAAGATTATTAAAATCTAAATATATTTTATCATAATAATTATTAAAATTATTTTTAAAAATAATTTCTTGTTTATAAAGATTGTTATTTAATAATGTAAAATTAGATGTAATAGTTATTTCATATTTATTAATAATTTTAACATTTGTATAATCAATATTTAAAATATTTTTAATTTCATAAATATTTAAATCTAAATAAATAAATTCAAAATTAAAATTAATTTTAATAGGAATAATTTTATCTAAATAAAAAATATTATTAATATCAATACTACTATATACTTTAATTTTATTTAAATTAATAATTTTACATAAATGAATTATAATATTTTCTTCTTTAGTATATTCTAATAATAAGTGATATGTATTAATAATAGTATCAATATTAAATATATTTTTATTTTTAATATCAATAGTAACATTATTATAAAAATGAATAATATCATAATTATTATTTTTAAAATAAGAGTTAAAATTAACATTAAAATTTTCAAAAGGATTATTTAATATATCAGTTAATAAGTTATCATTTTTATTATCAATATATTGATTACTATTTGGAATAGTATCAATTAAATAATAATTATTGCTATTATTTTTTGTTCTATAAATATAAATTGTAGTATAATTATCATAAAATATATTATTAAAAGTAACTTGTGAATTGTTTTCAATATTAATTAATATAGGGTTAGAATAAATATAAGTATAACTAAAAGAATTATAATATTTAAATATGTAATAGTATATACCAGAATTAATATTACCATTTGAAAATGTAATAATTGAATTTAGTGTTAAAGTATTATATTTATTAATTAAGTAGTCATCTATTATATTATCATTAAATGAATTTGTATTAATATCTAATATAATTAATTCATAAAAATTATTATCATTAATTTTATTTCTATATATTTTAATTTTATTATAATTATTGTTATTAATAATATTTGAAAAGTTTAATGTAATATTAGTAAAATTAATTAATGAAATAGTATATGTTTTAGATAATATACTTTCATAATTACCATTAGTATTATATAATGAAAATTTATAATTATATGATATTAAATTATTTTCTTCAACAAATATTAATTGATCATTAGATAAATAATAAGAAACAATATTAATATTTGAATTATTTTTATTATAATCAATTGTATTCATTTGATAATTATAATTTAATTTATGAAATGTATAATAATTATATTTATTATTATAATTAGGAGAACAAATTATATTACATTTAATTTCATTATTATAATATTTAGTAATAACTTGGTCAGTTTCAATATAATATTGTTTAAATAATATATTATTAATTAAATTATATAAATTAATATTAATAAAATTATATGGTGTTATAAAATTATTTTTATGAATATGATAATTATTAATTGTATATACAATATTTTCATTAAATATAAAATTTGATGGTAAATTAAAAGAAATGGAATTATTACTAACATTAAAATTATTAATAATATATTCATTATTATTAGATTTAATAATAATATTACAAAATAAATTATATATATTAATTGTTACAATATTATTATAAATATACTTATCAGAAATAATAATATTATTTGGTTTATTTTTAATATTAAATGATAATATATTATTTGTTAATGTAAAATCTGATAAATTTAACAATAAATTTATAGTAATAATTTTATATGGACTAATAAATAATTGATTATTAATTTCAAAATTATTAATATAATACTTAAATTGATTATTAAAAATAAAGTTATCAGGTAAATTAAATGTTAATATAGAGTTATTAAATAAATAATTAGATATAATCCATTTTTGATTATTATTATTAAATAATATAATAACAGTTAATAAATTATAAATATTATATGAAAATATATTTGATAATGGTAGGAAATTATTATTATCAATATTTAAATTATTAATATAATAAGAGTATTTATTTTCATTTTTAAAAATAAAGTCATTAGGTAAATCAAATATTATTAAATAATCATTTTTAATTTGAAATTTATTTATATTCCATGTTGTTTTTTGAACAAATTTAAGAGATGTAATATCAATATTATTATTTAAAGAAAATTTAGTAATTTGATTTTCATGTATAATATAATTACTAATATAATTAAAAGGTGTATTATATTCATTAAAATCATTTTGATATAAATAGATAATAGAATTATTATTTTTAGGTATAATAAAGTTAAATTTATAGATGTTGTTAATGTTATCAATATTAATTGAATTTAATAAATGAAAAATATAATATTTGGTATCATCTAATATAATATTAGTAATATAATTAATAACATTATTAATTTTAATTGGTTGTAAATAATATAAATCAAATGTGTTAAAATTTTTATAATTATTTAAAATTTTAATAGTATTTGTATTAATATTATAATTACCAGTAATTTCAATAGGATGTTTATTATTAAAATTTAAATTATAATAATCCAATGGTAATGTCATAGAATTAGTAAAATAGGGTATAATATTATTTTTTAAAACATATAAAAACTGATAATTTTCAGTAATAGTAGAAGTATTAAAAACAATAAATTTAAAAAGTTCAGTAGGATGGTTAGTTAATAAAACATGATTATTATAATTATTAATATTAATATTATTAACATAAATAATATCAAAAGGTAAATAAGGTATAATAACATCAATAAATAAATTATTAGAAATTAAATTTAAATTATCATTTAAGAAAATTTCATTATCGCGAATATTAATAATTTGATATATATTATTATTATAAATAATTCTATCAAAAATTTTTAGTTCTGTAAAATTATCAAATAAAAATAATTTAGAATTAGTATAATATAGTTTAATATTAATATAATCATAATCAAAAATAAAACAATTATTTATATTACAAGTAGTTAAAGCAATTATGAATTCATTATTTTTTTTATATAATGTTCCAGAATTAACAGTAATATTATTATAATATTTCATAATATTATTCATATTTAAATTGGATATTTTATTATTAGTTTCTAAATATGATCCTAATGAGTAATAACCATTATAATTATTATTTAAACTTTGTCCAGATTTTATAAGTTCTAATTCATAATTATTAGTATAAATATTAATTCCTTTAATAATAAAATAATTATCATCAATCATAATAATTTCATTATTTTCTAAAAATAAATATTCATATTTAACAATTTCATAAAGATTATCAAAAATATTATTAAGTATAATATTATTATAAACAAAATAAGGATAACATAAAGAATAATAAATAATTACATTTTCTTTAATAATATTATCAATAGATTTAATGGTATTATTATAAATAATATCAATATTATTATTATTATATAATAAAATGAAATAAATAATATTTTTAGTATTAATGTCATATTCATTAAATAAATAAATATTTGGTTTAATATTATTAATACTATTAAAGTTTAATTGTTTTATTACAATATTACTATTAATTTCATTATTTCTAATAGTATTATAATATTTATTACTAATAAATGTATTAAATAAAATATTTTTAATTTGTAATTTATCATTATTTAATTCTAAAATATCAGGTACAGAATTATAAAATGTATAATTAGAAGGAAATGGAATAAATGTATTATTATATGGTTCATGATAATTATTAAATATATTTAAATAAGTATTATAAATATTATCATTACTAGTAAAAACTAACCATACATAAATAATATTATTTTTAGTATTATTAAAAATTTTTAATAAATATATTTTTTCTTGAATATTAATAGTTTTTAATATTATATTATTTTGTGAATCAATTGTTATTAAATTAGATAAAGATTTAAAAATATCATTAGATTCAATATGTGCAATATTTAAATTAATACTAATAGAGTTAATTTTAAGAACGATTAATGATTTATAATATATATCATTATATTTAATTAAAATATTATTATTATTATTAGAAGAAAAAATAATAGGATAAATAACATTAATATTATATAAATTTGATTTAATAAAAATATAAGTAATTTCTTCATTAGTGCCAGATAATTCAATATTATTATTAATAAAATATTTAATATTATAATAATTTAAAATATATTTAGAGTTATAGTATAGATTATTAATATCATAAAATTTGGGTAAATTATCAAGAGTAGATAAAGATATTTTTTTATCAATAATATTTTCATAACAAAATATATTATATTTATTATCAATATATTGTTTAGCATTGGAATTAAAAATATTATTATTAATTAAATAAATTTTAAAAATATAACCTGAATTATTAATATAATAATTAATATGAAATGTTTCATGAACATAAATAACAGGACCGGATTTATAATAATATATTGTTTTTTTTCCATTATATTCTATTAAATAATAGGAATATTCAAATAATTTATTATTATTAATAATAACAATATAATTATTTATAATAATAGGATATGTAAGATTAATTTCAATTAATTCTAAATGATCAGAAGGATATAACCATGTATGATATATACCAAATGGTATTTGAGAAGAAGTAATTAAATTAATAGGTAAAACATAATTATTATAATATTTATCAATTAGTAATACATAAAAATTTTGTGGAAAATTATATAATACTTTAGTAAAATCATAGTTTTCATAATAATAATATAATTGAGAATTTTTAATAATAACAGGAGGGAAATTAGGATTATAAACAACATTTTGATAAAAAATATATTTATTTAATATAATATTAATATTATAAATATTATCAATATATAAATAAAATTTATTATTAAAACTAATAATATCGTGACTAGAAATATAAAAATTATAATTATAAAATGAATATTTAAATATATCTAATAATCCATAATCAATAATATTAATAAATAAATTTACTTTTTTAATAAAATCAATATTATATTTAAAAATTTTATTGCTAATATTCCACGAAGTATTATTATTATATATTTTTTGATAAATTATATGAGAATTATTAAAATTAATAATTTTTTCAGTGTATAAATAAATAATATTATCATTTATTTTACAATCATATATTTCATTATTAATATAAATTTTGCTATTAATTATTTTATATTCAATATCAATATCAGGAGTAATAATATTGATATTTGAAATATTATTTTCAAATTCAATAATTATTTTATATAAATATATATTTGATATTGAAGTAAAAACATATGGAGTGGTATATTCATTTAAAAATATTATATGAACTGGATTATATACTAATGTATTATTAATAACACCTTCAATATAATTAATAACATTATTATTAATAGTTTTGCTATTAATTTTATAAATTTTATTATTATCTAATTTAATAAAAGTGTTTTTTAAATCACCTAATAAAATATTTTGAAAGACAATATTATTTTGAATATTAATATTTAATAATCCAACATAATTAAATTTATTATTATTAAATAAATTATTGTTAGTGTCTTTAATATTAATATTATAAATATTATTTTCAATAACAGGAGATATTTTTGTATTAATTAATATTTGATTATTATTAAGAATATTATTATTAAATATTTTATTATTATTGACAATAATACATTCACAAGAAGTATCAATATTAGGAAATAATAAATTAATAGTAATATCAGAAGAGTAATCATAAAAATTATTTTTAATTTCTAAATTAATTTCATCAAAAGTTAAATATTTTTCAGTATAATTATTAGGTTCAGTAACATTAATATAATCACTATTATAATTAATATATTTTTTTTGATTTTTATAATATAAACTAATATTATTTAAATATTCAATTAAATAAATAGATATTTTAGAGTTTGCATTATATTCATTATAAATATTAGTTAAAATAAAAATGGTGTTAATATTAGTAATAGAATTTTTAATATTATAATTTTGATTTTCATCATTAAGATTAAATATATAATGTGAAATATTATAATAATCATTATTATTATAATTATAAATTGGTATATTTTTATTATTTAAAAAATCAAAAATATTATTTTTATCAACATTATTTAAAATTTTTTGTGTAGTAATACCAAAATTAGTAGCATTATTTAATAGTTCAGTAAAAATATTGATATATTTATTATTAATATTTTCAATTAAATTAATAATATTGGTATAATCTATATTAGAATTTATAATATATTCTAATTGATATATCATATCATCAATAAAATTATTAACAATATTATCAACATATATATTTCTTGTAAATAAATTATATAAATTAAATTCATCAAATCCAGGGTTAAATGTTAATTGTGATATATTTTTATCAATTTCTAATAATATTTTATTATTTAATAAATCTAATTTATAATATGGTGTATCTTTAATAAAAAATTGTTGTGTAGATATAGGTAATAAATATTCTGAATTTTCATCATCAAGAGTAATGATAGATGTTGTATTAATTTTAAAATTTACATTATAAAAATAAAGATAATTAACATTAAAATTTTTTTTAATATTATAAATATTATCAATAAGAAAATTAGTACCATTATTTTCCAATAATATGAATGGTTTATTAAAAATAAAATCAGTAAAGTCAGAAATATTTTTATCATTAATAAATTTATAATCAGTAGAATGACTAATTAAAGAATGTAAATTAGGAACGAAATTATTAACAGAAACTTTTAATATTTTATAATTAACATTATATTTATATAAATCAATTCTAGAAATATAAAAGAACAATTCATCATTTAATATTAAATTGTTATTAATTTCATTATCGGTTAAAGCATCATAATAATTAATAATATTAGTATTAATAAAAGTATTAATTAAATAATATGTATTGCTATTTTTCTTTGTTCTATATATTTTAATACCATTATAATTAGCATTTAATATATTAGGAAAATTATTAATTAAAATTTTATTATTATTAGATATATCATTAGAAAGTTCAATATTATAATTAATAGATATAATAGATTCAATGTTATTAATAGAATTAAAAAAAGATAATTTATATTTATATAAAATATTATTAGTATCAGATATTAATTTATTTAAATATGGATTATTATTATTTAAATCTTCAGAAATAGTAATATTTATATTATTAACAGTATCATCTAATAATATATTTATAATATCATCTTTTTTATTATCGGTATATGTAACAATATTAATATCTAATACATCTAATAAATAATATTTAGTGGGATTATTTTTATGTGTTCTATATATTTTAATATTAGTATATTTAGAATATTCAGTATTATTAGTATTTAATGGAAAATTATAAAATGTTAAATTACAATCTACATTTAAATTTTCTTCTCTAGGGTTTGAATAAACTGGTGGAACTAATTTATTAACATTATAATAATTAAATATATAATAATATTTTCCTGCTTGAATTAATCCAGGAACTTCAATTCTAGAATTAATATTTTCATTTTCATTAGAATATGGTATAAATCTTTTATTAATTAATAAATTATCAGAAATTATATCTTCATAATATGTGTTAGTAATATTAATACTATCAATAATATAATTATTAATAGTTTCATTTTGTTTAGTTCTATAAATATTAATTTTATTATATTTATCTTTATCAATAATATCAAGATTAGATAAATTAATAAATACTTTATTATTATTAAGTAAATTAATATTATAATTAACAGAAAATATAGTTTCTTCTAATGTATTAGTATTATAAAATGTAAATTTATAAATATGATTATTTTTATTAACTAAATAACCTAATAATATATCATTATTATAAATAACATTTAATTTAGTAGGAATTAATTTAATATTATCTTTATAATTATTATAATTAATTAAATAATATAAGTAATTACTTGTATAATCATTATTATTTAATAATTTAATTTTATTATTAATAAATTGAAAATCATTAATAAAATTATAAGATTTATTAATAATTTCAATATATATAGAACTAATATTAGTAAAGTTTTTAGGTAAATAAAAAGTTTCATTATTATTATTTAATAATACATAATTATTGTTTACATTATTAATTAATATTGGTATTTTTATTATTTTATTATTATTATAATTAACATTATTTACAATATTTGTATTAATAACATCTTTACCTAAATTATTATCTGCAATATTATCTATATATGTTAAAGTAACATTATCATTAATTGTTGTTAATAAATAAAAAGTATTTTCATTTTTTTTTGTTCTATAAATTTTTCTTTTTATTACATTTAAATTAGTTGATATTGGTAAATTTTCTAAATTAACAAATTGATTATCTAATAAATATATTTCTTTAAATTCACTAATGTCAGATTCATTGTTATTAATATCAATAAATGACACAGCATATAAATAATATCCTTTTTCAATATATAATAAATTATATTGATTAATAATATTAATAACATTTAATGTGAAAGTATTTAATGGTTTAATAATATTATTATAAATATATTCAATAGTTAAGATTTTAATATTATTAATTGTTTGATTATAAAAATCATTATCAATAATTATATAATTATTATCAATTTTATTAATATCAATTTCATTATTATATTTTTTTGTTAATAAATAATATTTATTAACAGTTATATTAGAGTAATTTAAATTATTATTATAAAATAGTACTAATGGTAAATAAGATATATAATTAACTGTTAATTTAATAGGATTAATTAAATTATATATATTATTAACATTAGTATGGTTTATTTTAAATATATCAGAAGAAATATTGGTAAATGTTAAATATAATTTTTTATTATAATTTTCATAATGTATAGAACTATAATTAATTACATTATTATTACTATCAGTTATTATTATTTTACTATTACTATCATAATAATTATCATATTTAATTAATATATTATTATTATTATAAATAAATTGATTAATTAAATATTCATTTTTAATAGATAATTTATGAAAATTTTTATTTAATGTATTACTATTAATAACTAATTTATTAATATCGTGAATACTTTCTTTAAATTTTAAAAAGTTATTATTACCAATATTAATAGAACCATACCAACTATTTTTATAAAACATTTCATAAAATGAATTTTTAAAATCAGAAACTAAATAAAAATTTCCAGGTGTAATTGATAAATAAAATGTCAATTTACGTTCATTATCAAAACCATATAAATTAATATTTTTTTTAATTAAATGTATTGTTTCTAAATATTTTTTATATAATCTACTATTAACAATATTACGCCATAAAATTAAAAATGAAATTAATGATTCATTTAAATTAAATGAATTTATTTCAATATTTATTAATTCATTTGCAATAATACTATATATATTTTGTAAATCAACAGGCATTAAGTTATTAGTTTCAATTTTAGATAATTTATTAGTATATTTAATTAATTTAGGATAATTAATTTCTTCAGTATTATTTAAATATATATAATTGTCTTGTTCATATGAAGAAATAATATTAGTAGTATAAGTAGTAGCGAAATAATAATTATTATAATTTAATTGTTTATTAGGTAATTTATAAAATCTATTTAATATAATTTTTAAATTAATATATAATTTAATAGGATTATTTAAATTTAATTTAATAAATAAATTTAAAATATCATTTTTAGTAGAATAATATAATTTTAAAAATTGTTCAAATATATTATTATTAAATACATTATTATTAAAATTTATATTTAATATATCAATAATATATTGTTTTAATTTATCATTCCATTCATTTTGAATACAATAAT
>Ga0194133_10002460_pt1 | contig 28538 bp, 27 predicted proteins | sample TA2KigOf40mmetaG_FD_155448 | JGI IMG/M metagenome (GOLD analysis project Ga0194133, IMG submission 155448) | Freshwater microbial communities from Lake Tanganyika, Tanzania - TA2015055 Kigoma Offshore 40m | ecosystem: Environmental > Aquatic > Freshwater > Lake | place: Tanzania: Lake... | reverse complement strand
CAATTCTAGGAGCTGGAGGAGGAATCGGTGAGCATTCGCTATAATCGATGTCCAACCCATGGTGAATCCATACAGGTTCAACAGGTTCAACAGGGACAACAGGGGCAACAGGGACAACAGGTGTAGGGGGCGACACTTTCTTCTTATCTGGATAAATTTTCGCAGGAGCAAATACATGCGCCTTGAACGAACGTGTTGCTGGCGATTGGGACGCATTATTTTTTGCGCGTATCTTCGTATTTGGAATAAACTCTGAGGATTTTGCAGAAAGGGATGTCTCTTGAGGTCGCGTCGCAGGTGTAGGTGCAGGTGCAGGTGTATGTGTAGGTGTAGGTGTAGGAATAGGCTTCTTCTTATTTGAAGAAGGTACAAACTCGGGAGATTTCACGGAAAGGCGAGAATCAGGGTACATCTTTGCAGAAGGTACGAAGCAGGGGGCGTTGGCGGAAAGCATTATTCTTATTGTTGTTGATCAACTTATACAAATCTATTTTCCAAAAATATGTATTTCAATTTTTCTGAAATGCATATCACTATGCCATACTCATACAATTACGATTTTTGTATAAATAACAAGAAGGAGATACAAGCATATCTTTACTATTCAGACATTTCATATTTCTTTTATCATTAAAATCAAGACATGCATTGGAAGTTTTTATTTTTGCACAAAAATCTTTGCATTTTAATCGAGAATTATAATAACCCAGCTCTAATCCTTCTCTTCGAGCCGAAAAATACATTACAATAGAAACAATACACAAAAATCCTATTATATACTTAAGTTTCTCCATGATAATAAAACCTATATATTTGATGGATACATATTTGTTTATGATAAATTGATTATAGAATCGGAGGTATCCAACATATGCAACCGAATTTTTCTCTGTATTTTATCTTCATCCTCAAATAAATAAAGTTTGAAAGGATGATGCGAATAATTCTCAATATCAACGCGCGAGGTTATTCGGGACAATAGTTTAATGTCTTCTAAATAAACCATATAGGAATAGGCCTCTCCATCTCCCTTTGCAACTTTGTCAAATACAACTCCAGTATGTGTGTTTTTCATAATTTCCGGATTCGAGAAACATCGATGCACCAATTCACAATCGGTTTGGACTTTTCGTATGGAGCGCGTGGATGTATTAATATACTCCAGTTTTCCTAACCAGCTCTCTAAAAAGAAGGTTGCATCCTCGCTCATATAATGAATAAGATTCATATGTTTAAATATCAACATCTGATTCAGCAAATCGACCAATCGTCGAATAGGGCTGCTAATATGGACATAAGATTTCAGATTCATAACTTCATGTCCGTGATCATCCAGTTCATTATAGAGCATGTATTGCCCAGATACATTGTTCCACATACTAATGATTTTACGGGTATCCATACTGAGCGACTGATCTAGCTCGGATGCCTTGTTTTTGTTAATATACATTGCGGATCGGAAAACTCCAAACTTATTATCAGCCATGTAGTCTCCGCATATACGATTTATTGCAATCATCCAATAGGCGACTACATCATGGCTGTCTTTCGCGGATGCATCCAATGCAAACGAGACCTCTGCCAAGGGTCTATAGGTAGGATCGGTTTCCAACATTTTGGGATCCTCATACACATAATTTTTACAAACACGTATAATGGTTGTCGCAAAGGATGCGGATTCATACATCAATCTCCCGTTGCAATCAATTTTGATATCCATGACAAATGCGAATCGATCATGGTCTTTTTGCAAACTACACAAGGTATCCGAAAGTATGGTCGGCAGCATGGGACGTTTTCGATCTGGCAAATAGATGGTGGATACGCGCTTGCTGAAGGATTTCCATAGACCCATCGTTTCCAACCAAAAATATACATTCGCAATATACACAGATACCTCTTTCTCCCCGTTATCCAAATTTTGAATACTAAACGCATCATCAAAATCGACGCTTCCTTCGGGATCAATACTAATAATACGATGTGTATTTCGCCTATCTTGGATTTTGAACTGCGGATTATTCAACATTTGGTGTATGAATTCTTCACTCGATTTACGACTCAAATTCTCACGTGTTTTATTTGTTATATCAGATATCGATTCATGTAAGCTCTTGCAATGGAGCTGATACTCATAAAATGCGTCCAGATTTCCTACATCTCCGATGGTTTCTAAGAGAATTCCTCGCGGATGCTTGTCTTTCCAGAAATCGAACTTGATAGTCGCGTATTTATTTTTATGAACTTTGGAGAATCCCATCGATACTTCATAGGGAACCAGGAAGGGAGGCATATGTTTATCATCGGGAATAAATTTGTAGAGTAGTTTCTTTTTATTTTCGGTTCTCCCATAGGTTTTGTTTCCATCAATCTGAAGAATACCGGCGATCTCCTTAGCATTTTGTGTAGGAGAAAAGTTTAAAATCGGATTCTCATGATTCTCCAACATATCAAAAATATCCTTGGAGAACATTTTATTTTCAAAGGGACGTATTTTGGTTGTCCATTCATCATCAATCGGTTTATTCGTATCCACGCGATGAACTCTCCACGACGAGTAGTTCCGCAAATCGACATAGAGTTGATACATTTTAACTACTCTATATATAACTATGTATTTATGTTAAATTGCGTTAAAAAATTGAAATACATATATATTAGTTGATTATTCTAACTAATTCTAAGAATATTAACAATCGCGAAATGAACGAGACAGAGATCAACTTCGAAAATTGCTGTCGTTTTATAAAAACAAAATTGCCAAATACGAAATGTAATTTTACAGATCTGAATGAAACCAAAAATATACTGCACAAGCTGATAGAGGATCGTATTCTATACCTAACTGAAACCGGTGTTTATCATGACGAATGGCCTGATGATATGGAATTATCTGAGATTGAATCATTTTATGGATTTATTGTAAATATGGTTACAATAGCAAATATATACAAAACACTCAGTTTCAAAAAATAAAAAAGATTTTTGTTCGTGATTGTAAAAAAATAAATTTACATTAGATCTAATAAAATTGATTGATTATACATTTTATATTTACACATATATGATCTATTATTTATGAATAAAATATCAATATGCGCAACTAAAATTCAGGCATGGTTTCGCGGATGTCTTTTACGGATGAAACAACTCCCGTTGATCATGTATAAAATACAAAACTATCTGAAAATACAAGCGTTTGCATTTTCAAATCAAAACGATGACGGTCGTATCAACAGTTGCAACGACGAAGATGAAATCATCAAATTACTTGTTGCCAAATTTGATCAGAAAATTAGAAAACCGAAAATAAGAATGTGGTACGATATATTGGTTCATGACGCCATGTATGGTTGGATCCCGGTAAATATAAAAACAACAACTACATTCACTTGCGACAATACCGGGAACTTGGCAATGTGTGTGTATGCATATACCGATGAAAAATTGGATATTCACCAAGATAAGACGTATGAAAATGGAAAAATGAGCGAACTACTCTTTTCTAAACTGAAATCATGTAAATATAATAGAAATCCCAAGAAAGACTATTACTTTATTGTCCTGAATAAAACAAATGCATCCGATGTTATTGTAAATAGCGTAAAGGGACTCTGGGTTCTAACACCCAATATCAATAATTTGCCATTCCAAGTATGCTGGGATAAAAATCGAGTATTCAAATACGATTCTATCGAAAAAAAAGTCAAACAATTTATAACATGTTTGCAAAAACCGAAGCCAAGCTGGAAAGAAACCTTTATGTTAAACATGCGTACATTAGATATCTCCTAATCTCATTCAAAATCAATAGGCATATTAGAATGACATATTTGTCGATGTCCAATTTTGAACCGTCCTGAAAACATAAAATTTGTTTTGAATGTATGACTATTGAAATAATCCACTATTTTGTTTAAATTACATTTTTTTTTCGGAATGAGCATCAATAGACTTCCTCCAAAGTAATTCACGCGGCCCACAAAAGCGACGTTTGGTTTCCGCGTTAAATTGTAAATATAGATACATTCGTGATTCATATTCTCCCTCATAACATGAATATTTCGCGGAGCTCCCCATTCATACCAATTATTTTCATTGAATTTGCGTATTTGCCTATTCATTAATGTATCCTTGTGTTCCAGAAGATACCTGTTTATGTTATCATCCCTGCACGGAAAATTCTCAATATATATGTATTTATCCAATTTATCCTCTCCATTAAATACTTCGATATTTCCCAGCGCATCATTTTTATATACATCTTCTTTTCCGCTAACAATACCTACATATACGTTAAAGTAATCCTTGATCAGCGCCTGATTATGATTACCATGCGCCCCCTCAGAGAAAGTTATCATACCACTATTATTTATTATATGTAGAGGAGTATCATTGTATAACACCACGTGGTCGAGGTCGGGATCCTTACAATATCGGAAAATAATAATATCAATGCATGCATTTTCAAACAGTTTTTCATTATGAGGATGATATATGTGAGTGAATGTCCCATGATTCATCATTTCATCTAATAATTTCGACGCGCTAGTAAGTTTCAAGAAATCCGAGGGAACAATAAAGATGAGTTCTCCCACCGGTTCAAGAAGATGATAGCATTTTTCCACGAAATCAATGTATGTATTCGATGATTTTGTTCGAATATAGGGTGGATTTCCAATGATCGTATTGTATTTTCGAACAATAGATTGTTTCAAAAAATCGCTATAGACAACATTCTCCCTAACTATGTTTTCTAGAACAGGCAGGGCAGGATCGATTTCATACATATCAAATACTATATTTGGATTTTGCCGAAGAATATACGATATTAAATCTCCTTGGCCGATCGATGGTTCTAATATATGTGTCGGATTATTCAAAATCAATTCAAAGACTTTCTTCTGGAGTTCTTCATTTTTCGTAAAGTACTGACCTAATTTCGATTTTGTTATTGTAGTCATTGAGTATGATTATGATAATTGTATTCTTTTGTTTTGTTTGTTATCAATTTTATAATATTTATAGTATAGTATTTGGATGAATACATATATAAATATATTCCTATTTCTTAATTATTTGTATTTTGCATAACATGAAAATATTGGACGATATCAAAGTCGATTTCACCGACGTATTAATATTGCCAAAAAGAAGCCAATATTCATCCCGGTCCGAGGTATCATTGGAGCGTACTATTAAATTCAAGTATTCTCCCCATACATGGACTGGTGTTCCGATCATGGTTAGCAATATGGACACAACAGGTACCATTGAAATGGCGCGTGAATTACAAAAACATAAAATGATTACGTGTTTGCACAAATATTATACTAGCGACGAATTATTAAACGCAGACCTAGACAAAGAGTACTATGCTGTATCCACCGGAATTGGAAAGGTCGATATAAAAAACTTGGATACAATTATAAATACTGTAAATCCAAAATTCATATGCATCGATGTCGCTAACGGATATATGTCGAAATTTATTGAAGCATGTGCGGAGATTCGAGAAAAGTATCCTGACAAAATATTGATTGCTGGAAATGTATGTACATCAGAGGGTGTTTTACAGCTCATTATGGAGGGAAAAATCGATATAGTGAAAGTAGGTATTGGGAGCGGGAGTTGTTGTACAACTCGAAAGCAAACAGGTATTGGAATGCCGCAACTGAGCGCAGTCATAGAGTGTGCAGATATTGCACACGGTCTAGATGCACATATTATCAGCGACGGGGGTCTTCAAGTAGTGGGAGATTTCTCCAAGGCGTATGGTGCGGGTGCAGATTTTGTCATGAGTGGATCTATGTTTGCGGGTCATACCGAATCTGGGGGAGACTTGATTATGGATGAAAATGAAATATACTATAAAATATTTTACGGTATGAGTTCAGATACTGCAATGAATAAATATAGTGGTGGTGTTGCAAACTACCGAAGTAGTGAAGGTAAAACCGTCAGAATCAAATATAGAGGACCTGTTTGCGATACCCTATTAAATATACAGGGAGGAATTCGTTCAACAATGACATATATTGGTGCTAAAAAAATAAAAGATATTCCGAAATGTACAACATTTGTTAGAGTAAATCGTCAGTTAAACAATATTTATAGTGGCAGCGAAATATGAATATGTATATCCACTATTGATAACAAAGATATATATGTTATCAATATAATCTCATAATTATACCATCATAGCTTTGTTTGTTGTCCCTTCTTACGTTTCACTTTCTGTACGACAATAACTTGTTCTATTTTGGGTTGCGGGTGTTCATTCAACGGAATATCCGGCAATATAAGTTTATCAACATTAGGATGATTTTCATACTCTTTTTTTTTAGGAAATGATGGTTTTGGCAATATAGTATCATCGTCATCAAACAATTCATTGATATTATTTACAGAAATTTCCTCCTCTTTCATATTTTGAATTTCTAATTGCAAATCTTGTTGTGCTTTCTTAGCTACATGTATTTGTTTATCTTCTTTAATAACTTCATTTACTTCGAGCTCAATATAATCAGAAATTGAATCTGTCGGGGACGGAGATGGTGTATTCATATCTACCTTTGGATGAATGTGCATGATTTCTAATACCATGTCTTTAAATGATTTGCTGTTTGAATCTGCCCGATGTAGTATTTTCGGTTTTTTCATAGTTACTTTCCTCTCATGCTTTTTTCCAATTTCTAATTTGGGAAATTGAAATATAGAATTATGATGTTCAGTTTGTTCTTGTTCTTCTTTTTCTTGAACAATGCTTTTTTGTGGAGACGCCGGTACAACCAGCGGATGATACTCAATATCGTATTCAATCTTTAGTTGTCGTTGTTCGCTTTTTTCCATATCTATATTGATATCAAAAAACTTTAATTGACTAGTTAAATTTGCCTTTAATAATCGAGTATCACTATGATAATATGTATATCTATCTTGTACTAATTTATTATTTAATCTGCGCTCGATAATATCCTCCCATTCATATTCTTGGGGTAAATAAAAAAACTTTGGCTTCACATAATTATTTGCATCGGTAAAATAGCTGTCGCGCCGTGCTGCATGTGAAAAGAATGATGTATCGATTGGGTTATTATCTGCATCGATATACAGTTCCTCTTTAAATTCATTTTGCATGGTGGTTTCATTTTCAAGACCAGCACCTATACCTCCAATATTCGAAACACCCATGTTTGCAGATCCACCTATTTTCTTTCCAACAATTTCAGTTTTTGTTATTACAATTTTTTTTGCTTTTAAATGAATAAATAGATCCCGTAGTTCTGCCAATTTCGAATTCAAATATTTTGTCGAATAATTTTCGTAAGGAACATAAATATTTTCTTTTGGCAAACGTACATACAATTGTTTGGGCAAAGGATGTCCATCAATTATAAACTCTTTCTTTAAATCAATCAAATTCATGTCTGCATAATGGCGAATATACAGGGTTCCTGGAAATTTCCCTCTACTCATAGATATGCGATCTTTATTTGACTTGAAACAGTATCTTGGTAATTTCACATAATCTTCTTCCATCAATAATATCAAAAATGACATTTCAATATTTGTTCGTTCTCTTAATTGATTTCTTCTCGGAACACACGGCATTGTAGTATTATATATTACACGCAGATTCTAAACAATCCAATAAAACCAAATAAAATCATCCATTTGCATAAGAATAAAACATATACTAACAATAAATATACAGACAATATCGATGATATATAAAATATCATTTTGACTCATAATTCCAGCAAAATCTTCATAACGGGTTATCAATATAGCTCGATATATGGTAAGTCTCCAAAAACACCCGAAAAGTCTCCAAAAACACCCGAAAGTCTCCAAAAACACCCGAAAAGTCTCCAAAAACACCCGGACATTTTTACCCTTGTCCAAAAATGTTCAAAAAAAGTATGCAGCGGCAATGAAAACGTAAAAATACGATTTGCTGCATAATGCAGCGACTATGAAAAATCACGTTTTTTGAAAAAACTTTTTTCCAAAAAGTGAAAAATGGACATTTTAAAAATGTCCAAAAATCATTTTTTCAAAAAAGTTTTGGTGAAAAAAATACATAGTCTTTTTTTCTATGGATTTTATAGTATTTGTATATTTATAATAATATAAAATAAAATATATTTCGCTTGAATATGAGTATATGAGTATATGATGGATAAATAATCTGTAGAATCATATAGTAAGTTCCATAATATACATAGGTTCCACATCGGATGGTTTTTCATAACGCAGCAATAGAGGGTGATCAAATAAGGTATCCATGGTATCCACGAAACCGTACTTTTCATAATAAGATACCGCATTTTCAACAGAGTTCAAAATAATTTTGGTAGTAAATCCATCTTTCTTTGTTATTTTTATTTTCTTGATAAAATCGTCAAGCAATGCCGATGCGTAGCCAAAACGTTTAAAATTCGACTTTGTACAAATCATGAGAATATAGTATATACACTCTTTCTTCTGGATATCGACTTTTTTCCGATATACCATCGCACTTGGGCAGTTTCTGATATCAAATTGCGAATTATCTATACAGCGGAATACAATTTGATTCTTCTCGTCATCCAATATAGCATTTATATAATCGACATTTATTTTGGGAAAAGCAAAATAGATAAATAACATATGAATGTCATCTCGAAATTTATGAATATTATCCGCTAACTCACCTATATTACTAGAATCAATGATATGATTCACAATATCTTCCGAGTAATAATTCATATTTATTGTTATTATTTTTTTATTTTGTAATTGGTTGGAGGATTCTACCTCAACAGATCAATTTTATTCCTTGTTATATACTTATATATGAAGGAATCGCATATATAAACAAATCGATTTATATTATTTGTCCATATCCCTTTTTTTATTTATTTTATTATCATATTGCATAATCGTTTTGATAATTTCATCAGGGTACTTCATCGTTTTTAGAATCTCAACTCCACCCTCCAAATAGCATACTCCCGGTTTCATAATATAAGAATACAGAAACTCGTCATTATCATTTCTCCCAACGTCCATTTTATAATTACGCATTTTACCTGTCTCTTTGCACTTCTTGCATATACTTGTATAGTGTGTAGTAAGCATAAATTCGACATTATTAAATTGACTCAAATACACAAGGAATGCATATGCGGATTTGGATGCCTCAACTGGATTCGTTCCAGAATATAATTCATCAAATATACAAAAATGACGCGATTCTTCTCCCGAACTATGTATAGAATCAATAATTTCTTTGCAGCGACGCGCCTCTGCTTGGAATAAACTGTCTCTTTCCGACGTATCCGGTATATTTAAATAGGAATGAATGTGCGTATAGGGCGTCTTCAAATTCATGGATGAATAAAAACCCATACCAATTTGTTGGGTAAATATCAAATTCAGTGTAGTCGCCTTTAACATTGTCGTTTTCCCAGACGCATTCACTCCCGTTATAATCATATTTTTGTCGAAGTTGCAATTGTTTTTCACACAATTTTCGGAATCTACATACGCTGGATAATACACATAAACAAATCCCGTGTTTTTTGTGTTATCATAGGTCGCTGTTTTAATCTTTTCTCCCACATAATTTTCATAGATCCCATTCAAATTATCGATGTATCCTTCAAATCCCATGGAATACAAGAGGCTCTTTTCATATTCAGGATCTGCATACAGAGAATAATAGCACTTCATCATGTATCCAATACTGCAGAATTTGGATATGTTGAATGCAAATGGATTCACACACTCTAGCTCTTTATAGAGCTTCTGGAGAACACTTATATGAAATCGAACATTTGCACAAAAGGATGAATGCATGGGTTTGTTTCCATGCAAATCGACAAATATCTGCATCTTTAAAATACAGTTTCCAACATAATTTTTCATGGAACAAATATGTCGATTCACATCTACTATATTTCGATAGTACTTTAAGAAAGACCTAACATTATTATACATTTGGATGCAGTAAAATGCCAAAGTCATAAAAACATACATAAAATTGGCATTTGTCATGCTTTGAACTGACAATATGGTTTTTCCAATAATATTATGTTTTGCAATATCTTTCAATACAGATACATATGTAGAAAAATCAATCGAAATACCCTGTATTTTGAGAATGATAAAGGGAACAATAAGAGATAAAAGAGGGACAATGACGGTTGTTATAGGAGATAACAAATGTACAAAAGACATTCCTTGAAGGAATGCTGGAGATTCATTCAAGTATTTTAGCATTTCCCACTCCATGTAGGAATACTTATCTAGGAAACGAGGATCTTTTTTAATGGAATCCCATATTTGAATAATTTCATCACATTCAACACAGGACTCTGTCTCCCTAGTTTTTTCTAGAAAAACAGAGTGTTCCTTAACAATATTCTGAGATTCCATCAAAAAATCAGTATTTGAAGTTATTTGCTTACCCCATTCGGGTATCATATTCTTACCAAATGTATTTGCAGATTTAAATAAATGGTGGTACATGGGTTTTACATCGTCTTTTAAACCAGAAACCAATTCAAGATCAGAGGATACATGTTGGGGTAATTTATGAATATATTTATTGTCTAAATGCTGTATTGGTAATTTGAATTCGATACATCCTGTTGATGATTTATCCATGATACATCCTATATTCTGTGCGTATATGTATATAAAATATCATGAACGCGCGTGAAAAACGACTTAAATAAATATTGTAAAGTTATATAGTGTATAATAACCCACTCTTAGAATTGAATATAGAATGAGCGTATTACCAACATATAGATATTCAATGAGTATGATTGAATCCATTTTGTTTGCAGGATTTCAGCCAAAATTGATGCAATCTGTTATTGACATTATTAATACATTGGATTCCGAGCTTCAAGTTCCCGAGGAAACAACTACTACAATGAATGTATCATCGGTTCATTATCCTCGAAAAGAGAAATCATCATCTGATAACATGCATCACCATAATAGCAGTCATGGTGGTAAAAATAAATACGGAAATGCAAAGAAAAATAATCGTAAGCAAATCGAGGTATCCTCTGAAGAATGGGACTCCATGATGGCTGCGTCATCTATAGTTAAACGTACAGAAACCGATGGATTAGAAAAAGAGTTAAATAATATACGTGTTTTGATGAATAAAATTTCCACGAAGAACTATGATACCCAATTTGTGGTGATTACGGATTCAATTCGAAATTATATGAATGCTGCAAATGAATCTGAAGAAGATATTGCGAAGTTATTCCAATCAATCATGGGTATTGTCGGAACAAATAAATTTTTCTCTGAATTATACGCAAATCTGTTTAAGGAATGGTTTGTTCTTTTTCCGGTTTTGACAAAACATTGGGATCTGCAAATGGAACAATGTAAGAATAGTATTAACGATATTCATAGTGTGAATCCCAATGTAGATTATGACGGCTACTGTAATTATACAAAAATCAATGACAAGCGACGGGCATATACGACGTTTATTGCAAACCTGTCGAAAAAAAATGTTATTTCCGAGGAGTCTGTATGCAATCTATTAGTCTATTATCTAGAGAAAACAATGGAATATATTGATACTGATGGAAAGTCCGTTGAAGTCGAGGAAATTACAGAAAATGTTCATATCCTAACCAGTATTATTTCGTCCAACATGGGAAACAATGATACATGGAAGACAATTATTGTTCCATCATTGATTCAAATTTCACAAATGAAAATGAAAGAACACGCGAGTTTGTCAAATCGCGTGGTATTTAAATATATGGATATTATTGATACAATGGAATAATCATATCAGATCACGTTCAATATACTAGTGTTCATTATTATGCCATAATTCTATATAGCGTGGATGATCATACTCTTGGGTATATATGATTGGTTCTGTCGTGTATTCATTGGAATAGGTTAATATTTTCGGATAATACCTATACATGGGTCCGGCATTTTTTTTACTGATTTCCGTATATTTATAGTTGCCGTCGAATTCCAAATATCCGTAATAGGTGTAATTGTTTTTCACTTTACATCCATAGTGAATATTCTTGTCTTTTTCATAGCAAAAATAGGTCTGTTTTCGTAATTCTAATACATATCGTAGATTATCAAATATACAATTATTATTTATTTGTATATTTGCATTGGTTTGTTGTTTATGGAGTTGTTGTTGCATAATCATACATATATTTGATAGTTCAATATTTATTCAATTTTTCAATTTATTATTTTTAGTTATTCAAACGATTTTCTTATATCCAATCATAATTATTTATATACAGTCTGGACTGAACGAATAAATTACTTCAATATTCAGTTGATTTAATCTCTCATTGATAAAATTTTGCATGGATGAAAAATCTATAAACACTAGCAATTCATTATCATAATACAGTCGATATATATTTGCTTGCTGGATAATGTCCGCTTTATTAATAATACATTTATTACAATTATTCAAGGTTAGCGCTTCTACCAAATGGTCCAAGTTTAAAAAATTGCACTGGCGTCTTCGCCCGGTAGTCGAGCCATATTCATGCCCTAGATCCCCCAATAAATTCAGCATAGTATCATATTGTGGAGGTTGAAAATTATATGTACCCACATAAGTATCATAGGCCTTTGTAATACCATAAATATCCTTGATCGATTTCAAGGGAACTCCGGTATTGATTGCACCACCAAGAGTACATGTGGATGAAGTGCAGTACGGATAATGATTCGTCCAGTTGATATCTAGCTCAAACCCTTGAGCTCCTTCTAACAACACTTTTTTCACATGATCTTTCACAAACGATGAAGTCCAGAATTTACGCATATCCACGATTGTTATTCCTAACCCGACCAATTCGTGAGAAACATCTTCAACTCTTATTCCAGTTCTTAGCATTTTTTGCGAATAAGTGGGACCAATTCCAGACCCGGTTGTTCCAACCTTGTTATTTTGCCTGTCATACTCAATACACTCGTTTGTAATAATATGACACGCCTTACTAATAAAGAGGCGACCACCAGTATCAATACCTTTTTCCTTAAGGGATTCGAGTTCTCCCTTTAAACGTTGGATATCGATAAGACAATCACTGGCTATTAAATTATATACGTTGTTCAGGAGAATTCCTACGGGCAATTGATGAACTACATATTTTACACCGTTTTCATAAATGGTATGGCCCGCATTCCCGGAGCCATTAAATCGAACACATAGATCATACTTGTTTTTCTTAAGTAAATCATAGACTACTTTTCCCTTTCCTTCATCTCCATAACTACAACCTAAAACAATATCCGTTCTTTCAATCATGATAGGTTATTCTGTATAATATTATATATATCATTACTTTATAAATGGTAAAGTCGATTCTAAACCCGAGTATTGAATATATAGAAAAAAGGATAATTGATCCCGAGGACAAGGGACATTCCTCAAGTATGTATATCCTTGAAGTCTTTGATCTAGAAATTGTGGTTGTTTTAGGTAAGCCAAAATATACATATTCAAATAAGGATATTGTGTATTATCCGATCTACGTCGTTTCTAAAGAGAACAAGATCAAGTCTCAGATTGGTGTATTTGAATCTGTTCTTGCAAATACGATTCGTCTAGTGGATGAGGAGGGAGATATCGATATTGATAAATTAGGAGAACCGTTATTGTATAGTTTTGTGAATAAGAAATACATACAGCTTGCAAACAGTGATCCGAAAAAATACATCGAATCTCCTATTCAAATGCAACAACCATTGCTTGCGACGAAAAAAGATGATACCAATACCAAAGACTATATCAAGGCATCATATAACAAAGAAAAGGATGACGACAGCTGCAGTAGTAGTGATGAAGAGTGTGATATATTTTCATTAAAGAAAACAAAGAAACCTAAGTCTGAAGATGAAACGTCCGGAGAAAAAGACAAAAAAGGAATATTCAAGAAGGAAGGTGTATTCGTTATTGATTCCAAATTTAGAAAGGAGGAGAGTCTCATTGAGGAGACCGAGGAAGACGCGGATGACATTGTGAAAAAGTATCGGGAATCGGCATCCAATCTGTGGATCGAAAAATTCATGAAAAACAATAACTATTGTATTGTAGATAATGAGGGCGGTGGCGACTGCCTATTTGCCGTAATTCGCGATGCGTATGCGCATATTGGATATCAGACGACAGTATATAAATTACGAGAGCTATTATCGAGCCAACTAACTTTAGATAAATATGAGAGCGATCGCAAACTATATTTGGAGTTTGAGTCTCGCAAAGAAGAGATTAAATCAAGTATGAAGGATCTTAAGACATCGATGGAAGAATATGAAAAGCGACTCCGGAAAATAAAGAAACAGGAATCTCCCAATAATGAGGAGATTGAAAAAATAAACGATAATATGAAAGACCTTTTCAGTAAATATGAAATGGAAAAAAAGGAATTGAAAAAGACGGAAAAGGACCAAACCGATTATATTGGATACATATCTGAAATCGATAGTTTGGAAAAATACCGCGACTATATGAAATCCTCGAATTATTGGGGAGATGCATGGGCTATTTCAACTTTGGAGGCACTGCTGAAAGTGAAACTGATTATCTTTTCCGAGGAAGCATACTCTCAACGTTTTAATGACGGCGTATTGAATTGTGGTATAGTAAGTCAAATACTAGAGAACAAACCGTTTGATCCTGAATATTATATTATGACAACTTATTCGGGCAGTCATTATCGACTCATAACCTATAAAAACAAACATATATTCAATTACAAGGAAATACCCTACAGTGTTAAAATCCTGATTGTGAATAAATGCTTGGAGAAGAATGCGGGCATCTATTATAAAATCCAGGATTTCCGTAATTTTAAATCGATGTTGGGACTATCTCCCGATGAGGGAGAACCCAAAGATGATGATGACGTTGATGATTCAAATGATTATCTCTACAATAAAGATACTGTATTCACTTTTCATTCAAAATCGCTTGCGTCCGCAAAACCCGGAATGGGTACGGGAGAACAAATACCTGCGGATCGTCGATCCGAATTTACTAATCTTTCCAAAATAAATAACTGGAGAAGGATGTTGGACGATTCATGGGTAGGATCTCCCTTTCGGGTAGATAATCATATGTGGGCATCTGTGGAACATTATGTTCAAGCCTCCCGATTTAAAAAGGGATTTCCAGATTTTTATTTGCAATTCTCCCTAGATAATCCCAGCGAATTATCCCAGGATCCCGAAGTCGCCAAGGCCGCTGCGGATCTTAAAAAGGGAAAGACGAAAGCACTACGGCCTGCCGGTATAAAAGAGGATGTGGATTACAGTCTTGGAAGAAATATCGAGGAGCGGGAGACCGCATTGCGCGCAAAATTCACACAAAATGATGAGTTGAAGCGCGTATTATATAATACTCGCGACGCTTTACTAACGCAATATTTGCGCAGGCAACCGGCGAAGAAAGATATTCTCATGATGAAAATTCGACAGGAAATAAGGTCTTAAACTAAACTAGCTATATGCGATTATGTATATGTATAGATTCATAATCGTATTTGTATTTTATTATTTCAAAATATAGTGCGAAACACCAGGGTTGTTAGCACAAAGAGAATTCCTCCCCAAAGAGTATCTATGAGTACTGTGGAGAATGCCCAATCGCGGAGAAGTGCGTAGCTGGTAGTCTCATATACACCGTATATCACTAGACCCAATAAAAACGCATCAAAATAGCTTCGTTTAGGCTTGATAATAAAGTAATAAATACCGGCAACAAGGAACATGTAGCAAAGTGCAGCTCCCCACATATTTATTTTCATGGAGGAGCCCTGTACTGTTTCGATTTGCCACTTGAAGTATCCCTTGGCCATTTGCAAATACACAAAATCAATTGCCAACATGGCAATTGCAATTGTTATGATATGAATTGGGAGAGAGGTAGTCATTGTTTTATAATATATTCTACGATATAAAATCTCCCAATTATTATAATAAGTATAATACAATACGTTTATTGTCTTCATGAAAGAAATATCTAAATACATGAATCATTTTATGAATTCCGCGTTCGACCATGAATTAACTCACGATTATCGTATATCTCCCGATGTATCCTCTTTTTTTTCTGAAAAATATAATGAAATTGTCGATGCATACAATGAATGGAATAAAAATAAGAATACTATTTTATTAAGAGGATCAAATATAGACTTTACATCAAATAACGAATGGAAATCGGGAATACATTATAGCTATTTACAAAAAAATGTCAAGGAATACCTGGAGACTTCTCCCAAAATAGGAATTAAATATGATTTTTCCTTGTTTGAACAAGATATTTCACTCTATATTGTGTATCCATTGGAAGACAATGAACCCATGGAAATAATATCTCCCAAGAAGCTTTCCAAATATTATGAAAATATTGTCTGCAAAGTATATCTATGGATCCATGTTGCCAATAAATATCGAGTCAGAAATTGTTCGCAAAAACTTGATATCTATCTCTATTTAACAAACATGGTGAAACTATTATCCCCAAACAGTATTATTGGGAGATTTCATGCAAACACTGGTTTCACCACACCATGTGATTCTAGTAATGAAATATATGTGTTTCGCGAGGAAGAATGGTTCAAAGTACTTATTCACGAATCATTTCATTCGTTTGGAATGGATTTCTCACATCCAGATAAAGAGCATATTCAAAATACATGCGAGAAACAGATCCATAATATATTCAATATTCCCGACGTGAATGTCCTTGTATTTGAGACCTTTAATGAATTGTGTGCGGAGATTATTCATCTTTTATTCTTTTATTTCTTTCACTCAAAGTCTTATTCAGAACCTATCATTGAAAAATTATTAAATAAAGAAATGTCTTTTTCCGCGTTCCAATGTGCAAAAGTACTCAATCATTATTCCATGAAATATACAGATTTGTATTCACATTCTCCCGAATCAATCAAAAAAAGAAATAATTACAGGGAGAATACCAATGTATTCGCATACTATATATTGAAATCTCTATTGCTGAATCATTTGAATGAATTTGTATCATGGCTAACACAGAGTAATCAAAGTTCATTTCAATTTATTCCAACTGCCCAAAATACATCGGCATTTTGCGACATGATACGCGCTATATATGATGATCCCGAATATGTGGAGAAACTTGACACGTATTCGAATTGGTTTGAATTGCATAAAAAAGATGAAAGTATTGAAGCAAAAACCCTTCGCATGACCATCCACGAATAATTTCAATTCACATACTAGTATTTTGAACGTCCTGAGTATAATACTATAAAATTGAAGGGATTAAATACTTATATTTTTAAACTAACCCAAGAAAACATAAAACAAACAATATATGGGCATTAAATATTTGAATAAGTTCTTATTACAGAATTGTTCCAAAGATTCCATTCGAAACAATGTATCTTTGTCTGAATTTCAAGGGAGGATACTTGTAATTGACGCAAGCATTTATATTTATAAATTCCTCGAGGAAAAGGCGTTGATCGAAAATATGTATTTATTTGTATCTATCATGAAACATCATAATATTATACCGATATTTATATTTGACGGGAAATCACCTCCCGAAAAAAGGGGGGTATTATATGAAAGGCGAATGAAAAAAAGAGACGCAGAAAAATTATACATGGACCTGCAGTCATCTTCAGACGGATCGAATAAGGATGTTGAACAAAGATTGGATTCATTGCGCCGACAATTTATACGAATGACAGATGATAATATTAGAACAACAAAAGAGCTGCTAACTGCATATGGAATCAAATATTATGATGCACCCGGAGAAGCAGATGTAATGTGTGTGCAATTTGTTTTAACAAATCGGGCATGGGCATGCATTAGTGATGATATGGATATGTTTGTATATGGTTGCCCCCGTGTTATTCGATGCATAAGTCTTATGAATCAGACGTGCATGTTATACGATTTGGACAAGATACTTCGCGACCTAAATATGAGCATGGTAATATTTCGTCAAATTATGGTGTTATCGGGAACAGACTATAATAGCAATGACCAAACATGTTTAACAGATACCATGAATTGGTATTACGAATACAAAAAACAAATAAATAAGGGAATGATTCGCGAAGACGAGGATTTTTATGAGTGGTTATATAGAACAACGAAATATATAACCAATATGGAGTTTCTTCAAAAAGTGTATAAAATGTTTATTATGGAAGATCTATTGGGTGTATCAGAATCTGATTTCACAGATAGTGAAAACTCGTATATAATGGAAAAAGACGAGAATGCATTAAATGCATTGTTAGCAAAGGAAGGATTCTTAAAATAGAATTGGGAGAACTCAACAATACAAATATCAAAAAGAAAAAGAAAAATGAGACACTATAATATTTTATTTTTTCTTTCGGGGAAGACAACAGCAAGAAAAGGTTTCATCCAATTCAACAGTTGCTTCCAACAAGCATGTACATGTTTCGATGACCTTAATACATAGGTCTTTGTTTTCTATACGCGTTAAATCGGATTTCACAACAATAATAAGTATGTCGTGAATAAATTTCAACAATTCGTCCCGCGTAATTTTCAGTTTCTTGAGTTTGGGAGAATACATATTGCATACATTCTTGATAAGTAATATGAAATCCGGTATATCTCCCGCATCTATTTTCCCGTCTTTCAAAATACTCGTTAAATGCTTATCAATTTCATTCAACATATTGAGTTCATGCTTCAATAATACATTGATTGTTTGCATTCCTTCGGGAGATAGTGCGTTGTCATCCAACTTTTTATTGTTCAGCATAAAATCTTCGATAACTTGAATCATAGACGGCGATATATCAATACTACTACTATCATTTCGAGATTCACTTATACTTGTATTTACACTTATTTCAGCTAAACTTGTGATTGATGATAAGTCAGACATTTTATTATACATAAACTGTGTATAATAAAATCATCTAGAAAACGAATATGGGTGTTATGACTATGTAAAATACGCGTTGCTCTAAATAATAGATGCAATAAAGGACCCATTGAAATCCTCTAATCCGGTATGAGTTAGATTAATACTTACATCCATGTATATGTTTCCACCCATCTTTGACCAACGATGGCAAAACATCCAGTCCTCGGAATAATAATGATCATCCTCCACACCACAATCAAACAATGCATACGCATAATTATTTTCCTGGCCCTGTAAAAATCCAACATCATCGGTGTATTTTGTAGCAGGGTAGGCTCTCGACATTTGCTCAATAGTAGAACGTTTAAACATCATAAATCCAGTCGCAATATGTCTAACCTTGGCTAAATTGTTATCAATGGTAATAACGTTATTCAAAAAATTGGTATTGTATTTCAGTAAATTGTGCTGAAGATAATTCACATTATTAAATGTATTTCCAATAGACGATTTACTTTTTCTCTCAAGAATTTGCTTGACAAAGTCTCCTTTATTGTCTTCTACCAATTTTTCCCAGTTGTATTTCTTCAATGGATATACACCTCCAACCAGCGATTTATCAGACAACATTAATTTAACGATATCCACTGGATCCCATGTTATATCACTGTCGATAAACATTATATGTGTTGTCGATTTGTTTGCCATTGCTTTTGCTACTAGATTATTTCGCGCACGAGATACCAAGCTATCATTTTTACAGAAATCAATCGTTATCTCAATATTTAGTTGTTGAAATACATTCACTGTTTTTAGGAGGCAATGTACATAATTTACAAAACACATGCTTCCATAACACGGGGTTAATATTGAAACATGGGGCTTATTTTTCTCTACATATCTTTTGACTTTTTCCAAAAAATCTGAATTATCAGATGGTTTGCTAGAAATATCATTGAGCGGGGGCGCAGAATTCATTTTATGTAATTCTTTTGTCAAATTCGATTCTTCATTTTTTAGAGCAGAAGGAATCAACTCATTCTGTCCCATTTCGGAGATTTTTAATTCTGAAGAAGAGGGGGCATTTCCAATTTTAAAAGTAATATTATCTTCACTTCGATTCATAAGGTTGCTTATAGATAGTATAATATATTATAGTACAATACATGAAACATTAGTGTTTAATATGTTTTACATAAATATCATCTAGGAAAATAATGCACATGTGTGCGTGTTGAATTGTATTCATTCTATTTCAATAATATACTATATTATAGTATATTATACCATACTAGATTAAATTATGAATATAAATATCAAAAAATGCAGATCCACATTGGTCTCCTTGAACAGAGAACTATTTAAAAAATGTGGGGGTTCTCTTAAGATTGAGTTCGGATATTATAATCAAATGGTTATGAACAAATCAACTGTAGCTATATATGATAAGGCATCGTCTAACTATGAATTGTTGTTATGTTTAAATAAACAGAATTCGTGTATATCTACGATATCATGCAAAATAAGTGAAGATGGTATTCTTGAAATATCCTCCAAAACAGACCCTCAGTACGAAGGTCGAAAATATAACCTTATGTTGCGATGCGCCATCCTATTGTTAGCACCTCATATAATATATAGCAAAAATGGATCAACCCATAATATAATACGTGTAATGTCGCGCGCAATCAATCCGATATCGATTTTACTGATGGCAAAGTATTTTAAAGCATCAAATTCAGATCTTGACGCGTATATGGAGAATGAGAACCTTGAATTTGAATCATTAACCTTGGGAGATATGCAACAGTTTTATGATCAATTAAATGAGATACCGGATTTTGAAAATGAAGAAGATGAACTCTTCTATCTAGAAAATAATGAGAATATAGGGAATCCGGTACTCCTTTACGTGGATGTCAGAGACCCAACAATAATAAATAATACGCACCGTTTATTTACGAATATTGTAATACGATGCCCCGATCATTCAACTGGTGGCAAAAAACAAAAAACATTCAAAAAAAGGTACTCCAAAAATAAAACAAAAACCTCGAATACAAATAAATAAATATCATCGCGTCCATTGTAAAGCAAAATAATATATGTATATTTTGTTTTACTTATAGTAGCGGATCTAGGTTTCGATCCTAGGACCTCTGGGTTATGGGCCCAGCACGCTTCCTCTGCGCCAATCCGCTTCATTATATTCATTATATATTCATATATAGTGATATTTGACTTTTTTTATTTATTATTTTATTTTTATGGATTTTTTACATAAATTATATTTTATATTCTAGTCGCTTTTAAGCGGACTTGATGAAGTGGGTCTTCATGTATCTCTGGAGGTTGAAGTAAGAGAGCTCATCGTTGGCACCGAGCTTGAGGAGAGCAACAAGCTTGGTATCAGGAACAATGATGCGACCGTTGGTCTTGGACTGAAGGCTGTGGGCCTTGATGTACTTGTCAATCTCGGAGCTAACCTGGGTGCGAGACATCTCAGTACCGAGCTCCTTGCCGAGGAAAGCGGCAAGCTCATCACTGATGCGGGTGGGCTTCTGGAAACCAGCGGCCTTGCGAACACCAGTACTCTTCTTCTTGCGAGAAGAGGACTTCTGGGCGTTCTTGAGCTCACGAGAAACGGTCTTCTCGAGCTGCTTGAACTCGGACTTCACGGAAACAAAGAGATCCGCAAGCTGCTTGAGCTTGGCATTGAAGGTCGCGAGCTTGTCAGCCATGGAGCTAACGTCCTCGGGAGCGGCATCAGCGACAACAGGGGCAGCCTCCACGGGGGCAGGGGCGGGGGCAGCAACAGGAGCAGGAGCAGGGGCAGCAGCGGGAGCAGCCTTCTCCTTCTTTGAGGAGGAAGCCTTGACCTTCTTCTCCTCAACGGGAGCAGGGGCAGGGGCAGCGACAGGAGCAGGGGCAGGAGCAGAGGTAGTAGGAGCGGATTTAGATGATCTGACCATTTTCTTTTTGGTATATACAGTAATAAGCTTCTTTTTTAAGTGGTTTTAACGCATTATAATTATTTCATTCTAAATTACACTGGAAGATTCGAATACTTCTAAACATTTCTCTAAAAAATTCTAATCTATGAAAAAAATAAATTATATAGAAAGATATTTGAATTTGAAATTATATGAAAATGTTATTGGAACTGGCAATAGGTATATTCATTTGTTTTCTTCTATTTTATTTTTTTATGATGCATGTTGCACCCAAAATTTTTACGTAAAACGACCATTTTTATGTAGTTAAAATTATTTTATTTCACATAAGAATAGTGAAATAAAAATGTAATGATGTATGGTCTATACAACGGATTCATACAGCCAATGTAAATTATTTCGAGCATCGGGAGATACAAGGGTTAATGCCATTAATACAATCATAGATCCTAACTTCCTATACTCTGGATCTGGACTTCCATACACCATATTCTCAATAATGGTAATACATATTTCTCGCAATCTCCCCTCATACAAATATGGATCTCGTCCTATTGAGGATAATGATGGGACACGTATGTTCAAAAACGGATCATACATACTACATATTTGTTTTCTAATTTCGACAGATAGGTTTGCTCGATAATACCATATATCGTATATGTGTCTATAAAAATAGCAATATTCCCGTGTATCCAAGGAAGAAAACCAACTACTTTGGGTATAATTTCCAAGAAGATCTATATCAATAAATACATCACGTATTCTTTGCTCAATACGAAGTCCTTTCAACTCTACCAATTTGTATAAAAGGGTGCGTTCGGAATCTGTAAGATAAGACTGGATCAAATTCGATATTGTAGAAATATAAGTTGGCGTGGTTGTTGCTGTGTGAAAAATAAGATGGCGTATTCTATCTATATTCTGATGTCTATGGTTTTCAGGAGGTGCAATTATATTACTTGTTTGTGGTATTATGGATTCTTTCTCAGTAGCATCGACTGCATATGGAAAAAGGATAACAACCAATCTCCCTAAAGTTTGGATTATTTTCACATATTTATCACTCATTTGCTCACGTGTGTATGGATTTGTAATGTTGCATTTCTTATACATTGTTAAGAGGGATACAATATCAAATCCGTACATAAATTGATGACTGTCTTTGCAACTAAAAAAGCGCTCAAAGGGTATGCTACTTAACGGTTCTAATGTACAACCATCACACTCATTAACACACAAAGACCGATTTTTAAATCCCATATGTTGGAAGAAATATCGGACAAGATATCCACGAAATATCTTTTGTATGGATGTTGCCGAATTTAATCTCAAAAAATGCGTATATATACGATCAATAAGTTCAGATTTGTTTCCAGATATTTTTAATTGATAGCTTCTGGCAATATCTTTTAAATCGGGTATTTTGTAGTTTCGTAAAAATGATTTGGAGTAGTCTTTTGGTTTTATAATAAAAGGTATATTCATTCAATAGCGGTGTATGAAATCTTGCTAACAAAATATTTTTATTTATTTCTTATATATAATTATATCTTATTCTAAGGAACATAATAGATATTATATATTATTTCTCCGATCATATGTGAAATATTGATAGAAATATTGTGTATTTCGCGACTTATAAATATCGCTTTGATACACTAATGGGAATAATTCCGAATTTGATGTTATATCTTTCCAATTTTCGAAAAAAACATTTTCAGATTTATCTACATCGGGAGATTTATTAAGCTCTGATGAAATTACTGTTATGTGAAATTTGGTACATTGATCAAAAAATAACTTGTATATTTGACTTCCTCCAATAATATACACCCTTTTATATGGATGGAAAATATGTAATTTGCGTAATATATTCATTGCATGATAATAATGTGTAATATATACTGTTTTATCTTCATTTATAATTGGTTTAACTACATGACTGATTACAATATGAATCCGATTGGGTAGGGGAGATGATCCGGGCAAAGAATCATATGTCTTTCTCCCCATAACCAAAATATTATTTGTGGTTAGTTCCTTAAACCGCTTCAAATCTTCAGGAACATGCCATGGTATGTTTTTTCCATCACCAATTAGTCCATTTTCATTGCATGCGACAATCAGTTCCATATCCATTTTATTTTACAAACTATATATAATTATAATAATATATGTTAATATCACACTAATGATATATTATACGAATCAAGTACAAGAAGATATTATCAATAAACCATATTTGAAAGCACTTCAAATAAAAGAAAAAGAGATTGATGAAAAAGAAAGAAAAACAGGAAAATTACAAAAATATTCAGCATCCTTTTACATTAGCAAACCGTCCAGAGTATTTATTTGTAAGAATAATAAAGTATATTTGAGAGCTGGAGGTCGAAAATACATTACACCTACAGAATCTGATGAAAATGGCGGGATCTATAGGATTGATCCTGATTTTACTGAAAAATTTAACTCATTTGTATCAATGAATCCAAATTATTCTATTGAATTTCATTTAAGTAATGGGTCAGTCGGTTATTGTGCTGGACCTAATATTTATTCATCAACGATTACTTCATTGGATAATCCTAATATATTTGAAGTATATGAGAATGAAGATAAATTTGATTTGGTCTGTGGATAATTATATAAACGAGTATATAGAGTAAATGAATCCAATATGATATAACTTTTTCGCTGCATTTTGTTAGCAATTTAAAAATTGTCCAAAAAATTGATTTAAAGATTGACCCTTATAGTTATGCATAAGCTCTTATCTTATCAGTATTATTTCGTTGATTAAAATGTCCAAGCCTATTGTTGTTTCTGTTGCCGAGTGGAATCCCGCCTCTGTTAAGTACATGGCGCCTAAGCTGAACAAGCAAAACGGAAAGGCGATCTCAATTATTAGCAAGCAGTCAAATCGTTCTCTACACATTTCGACGCCTCTTATGATGACCTGGGGTGTTTCTGATTTCGTAGATGACAAGGGTGAGTCTGATGGTAAGTACAGTATCTCGCTCGTGTTTCCTAACGACGAGTATTCGACTCCTGCGACTGCTCAGTTTCTCCAGAAGCTAAAGGAGTTTGAGAATCAGATCTTGGACGACGCAGTTCGTAATTCTGAGCTGTGGTGGGGCGAGGAGATGTCCCGTGAAGTGGTGAAGCATACGTTCTTCCCCTTTCTCAAGTATAGCAAGAACAAGGATACCAAGAAGATCGATTACACTCGTCCTCCTACGATTCGTGCCAAGGTTCCTTACTATGACAACCGTTGGGGTATCGAGATCTATGATACTAACTCATCGATGATCTTTCCTAAGGAGAACAGCGTTGAGACGCCAGTTGATCTGATCCCCAAGCAGAGCAGTGTCGCTTGTATTCTGCAGTGCGGTGGTATCTGGATCGGTGGAAAGGGATGGGGTCTAACTTGGAAGCTCATTCAGTGCGTTGTTAAGCCTCGCGAGGTTATCAGTGTGTTCGGCAAGTGCCATGTTCAGCTATCTGTTGAGGATAAGGTCGCAATCGAGAACCAGGAGATCCGTGAGGATGTAGATGCGCCACATGAGGCATCTGTTGCGGTATCCTCTACCGTGGTTGATGACAGCGATGATGATCATGAGGAGGTTGCTCAGCCCGAACCAGAGCCTGAGCCAGTTCCTGCGCCGGCTCCAGTTAAGAAAGTCGTTAAGAAGGCTGCTGAACCTGCGCCTGCACCTGCACCTGCGCCGGTTCAAGAGGTTGAGGAGGCAGCTGCTCCTAAGAAGGTTGTTAAGAAGGTTGTTAAGAAGGCATAACCTGCTTAAAAAGGTAAATACTTAAAATAAATAAAAGGTAAAAATAAAAAGAGAATAAATCAAAAAACCCATAAAAAATCTTTTTTATTATTGTTTTTTTGATAAAACAATATGAAACTAGGTCTATAAAAAATACAATTTATTATAGACGTACATATAATACTAAGGCGCCATGAATTATTTATCAAGAATTGCGAGAAAACATGCAATTGCTCTCAATATAATTGGTAAAATACCCTATACCGAACAAGCAGTTTATGATATTACTGAATTTCTCTATGTAGAAAACAAAAAATATATATTAACAAATAATGAGACACAATTTAAAAATGAATGTACGCGTCATGATTTGATACAAAATACAGAAAATATTATTTTGAACACAATGGACATCGCTTATTATGATAAATTGGAACATTTACATAAATATTCAACTAATGCAAATCGAAAACTATGGAATATGCTTATTTTTCCTACGTCAAGAGATCGAAATCATCGAATTTATATGTGTAATGGATTATATATTGTGGAATACTATTTGTCCGACAAATACGATGAGAAAAAGCGTTTCGTGCAGTTTCTTACCAAGTAAAAATATGGAAATATGAATAGAGTATTACGATATTATATATAAATTATAATATAGTATATATTTATTTACTGTCTCTTCGGATAAAGCATACATTGGCATTGTCCCTGAAGTAAATACTGTAATTATGCATTTCCAGATCCACAATCAGTTTTTCTGTTAATCCGTCATGGTCGCGTCGTTTATCTTTCAAATCAAATTCGACTAATAAATACTGGGGAAAAATAGAATTTGCAATCATGTCTTGTATAACAACAATCTCCGCACCTTCAATATCCATTTTGATCATATCGATATGTGTATGTCCCAATTCATCCATAATCTTTTTAACAGTCGTCGTTTTCACAATATCATATACGTCCGAATACATATGTTCAATCAGGGTCTGAGATACATGCGCCGGATTTGTTTGTTTATAAAATTTCAGCTCTTTTTCGCTATCCCAAAGTCCCTTGTCAATAAATACAAACTTGTTGAAATCAGGGTTGAAATCGAAATTATCAAGATACGTGTTTCTGAGTCCATCTTTGTCGATTTTATTGAAATACGCGACCACTTTCTCATAATATTTTTTTGCCCGCGTAGTCGGATCAATCAATATCATATTTGACTTGTATTTGTTATGCAAAAGCAAATCAAAGGAGATGTCTTCACCCACGCCCGCACAATAGACAATGCTATCTGCATTTAGGTTGCATTCTTTGGGAACACCCCATCCGCCATAACTCGTTCCTAATTTTTCAATTTCCATAATCAGAATATTGAAATTGAACTGTATTCTTTATATTCTTATATTCGGCGTCGTTTTGCACGCCAATTTGTATTTGAACCAACTCCGCAAGGCGCAGATGATCCTGGCTTGTAAAAAATCAAATTATTACTTAACACTGGTCTTCTTTGTGCTCGAATAAATGGTATATCATTATATCCAGGATATGGAGTTGGTTGCGGAGGAGATGGAATACTCGGCTCAAATGCACTAGGTGTTATATTATTGCTTATTGCGCTTCCTGCCAAGGAACCCTGAATCGTTCCCGTAATTAATAAACGAGTATTGGGAGATACCGTATAACTTGTAGGGACTGTAAAATTCGAGGTATAATAGCCTTCTCCATGAACCCAGTTGAACCCAGAAATATATCCACCATATGCCGATCCCTCACTTGTTATCGTTTCATTACCAATAACAAGGTCATTAGAACTTGTTAAATCACTAGTATCCGATATACTTGCTAGTAATATTCCATCCTTAAAAACTCGAATTGTCCCCGAATTTCGAGAAATAGCAAAATGAACCCACTTATTTTTGTAGTCAGAATCACTCAATCCAACGATATAGTTTGCACTTCCCAATAACCATAAATAAAAGGATCCACCTTCAATGGATACTCCTATGGTCGGATTTGATCCAAAAGTTCCGCGTTGGAAAATACGAGGATATCCATTACTATCCGTCTGATACTGGTACCATTCAATTGTGAAATCAGTGGAACCATCGATGTCCATTCCCGCATCATATGGGATAACAATATTACTGGTACTATTTCCAGCGAAATATACACTGTATGACATTTAATATAATTATATATTACGATTATATTATAATACAACAATACATTTCAATTCTAAATAATCTATCTATTAGGATAACAAGAGATGCACATGGATAATAATATCTCCCTTACGATCCACATCATACATGTTTTTGGGATTTACCCGAGAGATTCCCATTTCACGAAACGTTATTTTCTGCACCTTTTGTAGTCGAAGGTCGCGTACTTGAATCCAAACACTTTTTTTCCCAATACAAACTTCCATTTCTTTTTTATCCCATAAAGAGGTAATCTCCCAGAATACATTTAAATGAATATTATTGTTTTCATCGATTTGCATGTTTTCTGGCAACAAAGGGTTGCATTTTACATATAAATCTGATCCAGAATTGTCATATACAAGTTCGTGGTGCCATAGTGGCACAATATATGTATTCCCATTCTCCCTAAGTTTGTACAATTGATCATTCAAAAGGTCGTCAATAAATGGATTAAGAACAATACACTCATCATTCTCAAACTTGAACACAACAATTTCTTTCACTTTTTCTAAAAATGAGTCATCGACGTGTAGTACGTCCCTATATTTGCAAAGAATATCGTATATTTTCAGCAGTATATGTTTATCCACCTTTTTCAAGTAATCGAGTGAATGTGATTCCCCGCTGTTCATGATTTTACTAACAATACTGCATATCAGTGTATTTGTAT
>Ga0194133_10002459_pt1 | contig 28540 bp, 19 predicted proteins | sample TA2KigOf40mmetaG_FD_155448 | JGI IMG/M metagenome (GOLD analysis project Ga0194133, IMG submission 155448) | Freshwater microbial communities from Lake Tanganyika, Tanzania - TA2015055 Kigoma Offshore 40m | ecosystem: Environmental > Aquatic > Freshwater > Lake | place: Tanzania: Lake... | reverse complement strand
TATTAAACGCCCATGATAAATTCGATTGATCTATGTAGGGGAGGGAAGTTTCTGCAACCCAACCTTCATTTTTGTGTGTTGTGGTCAATCGTTGCACAAATTTGAAATATTGACATCGTCTGAAAGTACGAGAATGAAAAAAGTATCCTGCTCGACCTTTGAAGGTCGGGTTGGCCTCCACGCTGCGCGCCGACTTACTGCACCCCATGAAAAATGAACGTGTTGGGATGAAATCGATAAATAAAAAATAGGTAGGCGATAGCATCAGACAATGCCTTCCGACAACTAGACTAGAATAGATTTTTTGTGGGCCAAGTCTGAAACAAACTGCAACAACATTCTCCTTAGATGGTCAATCTCAGGCTTCAATGTCAGGAAATATAAGAAATGGTTTTATTTTATCCTGCTATCAATAATTTTGACTAAAATTGTAAAAATGTCTTGAGTTAAAGTACCTATTACATTCTTGCACTTTAATTGGAAATACAAGTGATCTCTCTTCAAGCACTGCTTCTAAAAATTAAGCAATTGAGATGAACTTTGACTCGAAATTCCAACTTTGGGTTTATCAAATACGGAAATGTATCAAAAATTCATGTTTTATTCAATAATCTTCGTAGTTATGGTTCAGATTAAGCTGCATAAAATCGATCAATCAAAGGGCATGGCTTAGATACGTTGGCAATCAGGAATTGTGACAAACTGAAATACGCTTTTCAAGGATCTTGATAGGACTGTTTTGACACAAATCTTCAAATGAAAAGATGCCTTCCAAACTAAAAAAACTGAATTTGATCAATTTGTGGAAGGTATTTAGAATTTTAGTGGTAACATGGTTTTCATAAATATCCTTTTTTGAGAAGCATAACAAACTTGATTAAAAAATATAAAATGAATGAAGAAGTTATTTGTTGTTTCAAAAACTTTAATTTCATCTGTGGCCTTTTTTATTCACATATAAATGATTTAACTTTTATGAAAAATTTATTCATAATTGATGATATATGTTATTTGATGGGTGTCAAAATTCTTAAGGCCTGAGGAAATTTTACTTTAATCTTGACAAAAATTTAGTAGATTTATGCAGGATATTTTTTGTAGACACTATATTCACTTGTACCTTGCTGCAGAGAAAAAAGTCGGAAAGAATGACTTGAAAAAAGAAGGATGACCGAAAATGAGCACAATGGGGGTAAAATATCCATCTACTATGATGTCGAAGGTTAAACCATCTTTTGAAAGAATGAATCATTTCTCCTTATTTAAAATTGGACTTTACATTCGAGTTTTATGGAATGTCTTCTGTCATTTTTCGTCCCTACGACTTACCAATTCGGGCAGAAAACCATCATTTTATTTTATATCTTGTTGCAATCAGAGGACGATTGGGAAGCACCTTGATCTCTTCCCGTAAGAACTTTTAGTAAGTCCTTACTGGGGCTTCCTCATAAATGGACTACCATCTATGTTTTAACCAACTCAGCAAAGACAAGACCTTGCATTCCTCCACACAAACAAGCCTAGAGATTGCTCACGCATTTCTTTGCAAAATTGTTTCGAGAGATTTGCAAATCAAAAATCGCTTTGGAACCTACTAATTTTTTTCAAAGCAAGAAATAATTGTTGCTATGAGCGAAACTTCATGAACAAGTCTTTGTCTTTAATTGTAGTCAAAATATCGGCAGAAGCAATAAAATAGAATAATGTGAAAATTGAAACTTTGATGAAAATATTATTGTTAGTGTAGGGACTTTCAAATAAAAAAATATAAGTACTTAAACCAGTACTTTTTGCTTTCATTTGCGTAGTTGGTTTAAAGACGCAGCGCAATTGAAAGCGTGAAGTCATAGTTTGTGTTTGATTGATTAAATATTTACAGCACCTTTCAGTCATCTGCCTTGACCAATCTCTCAAAGGATATGTTTTTCGGTAAAATGTATCAATGAAATTATCGAACTTTCTAACAAAGTGCCTGTTTTGAAAGGCTAGGTGGTATTGATAAGTTCATGTGATAAAAATTCAAAAAGTTAGCCAGAGAATCTTTAATTGTTGAATATTTTACAAATACATGAAAATAAAAGTCAGAACAAATTTTTAAAGAACCATCATTCTGGGAGCAATATTCATAGCCATCAATTCTTGAAATAAAAGTTTTGCAGCGTATGGGAGTTTGACTTGAGAAATCTGAAATTAAATGGCTTGGATTAGTCAAATTTTTTCCCCAAGTCGCGCGCAAAAAAATGATGGTATAAACAAGTCTTTGACAGGAAACGAAATTAAAGGCCTTTGAATAGTCATTTTAAATCTCGAGTGGCAAGCTTTCAAACAAAAATGACCATAAATGATTACAATTTTAAGGCAAGGAACAAACGAGTGATTCTGATTGTTTTCGAAAATTATTTTTTGTTAGAAATATAGTTTAAAAATAGTTACCTGGGTCTTATTTTTACAACCTTTGCACTCAAATGTGTTATTCCTCAAGTTTGCTATTGCAATCAAACCACAAAGATTACAGACATGTACACGGTACGGATCAGAAACTTCGAAAAGACGCTCTCGTAAGAATTGTGCTGCCCCATGAGAAATTTGACAGTCTGAAGGAATATTTTTTTTTATTTTTCTTAGTTCTATTTTAGATTGAAAAATATAAAGAATATATAAACCTCTTTCCATTTCTCCAAACCTCAAACCACCATCTCTGGCACGACCCTCGCTTGGTTGTCTCACTAAAATCTGAAGCGGACCTCTTGCTCTACTATGAATTTTGTCATCAACCATGTGCTTCAGACGTTGATAGTAAGTGGGCCCAAGAAATATCTGTGCATTCATTTTGCGACCAGTGTGACCATTGTACATAACCTCATTTCCTATTTAAAATCCATTTAGTGTACTTTAGCAGATTTAAAACATAGTGATAATATTTTAATCTCACCCCTCGACTGATAATTGTATTCATTCAAAAGCTTGGAGATTTTTTGTACATCGACAGCATCGTTAAAGGGGGTAGCATCGCCAACTTCTCCTTTATTTGCACCAAGTTTACCCTGGAGGCACTCAATTAAGTGACCAATGGTCATTCGAGAAGGAATAGCATGAGGATTAATGATGATGTCCGGTGTGAGGCCTTCGCATGAAAAGGGCATATCTTCTTGTCTAAGTTAAAAATTATCGATATTTAAAAACATGCTTTCACACTTTCAAGAACTTTTATAAGTCCATTTTATATGCATTTTGAATCAATCAACTAACTTCAATTTTTGTTGGTTATTTCATTTACCTATATGTTATCCCACAAGTTCCTTTTTGACCATGTCGTGAGGCAAATTTGTCTCCAATCTGAGGTATTCGCATAGACCTTACTCGGATTTTCACGAACTTAGATCCATCAGTATTAAGTGTCAACATGACCTTTAGATACATGGATAAATCAAAATAAATATCTTTCAAAAGTTGATTTTAGGAGAAACCCACCTGGTCAACAATTCCAGTCTCAGAATTCCTTAGAAAAGTAGAAGCATCCCTTTTTGTGAAGCGTTGTGTTTTTCCCTCTAACTCATCATCATTGGGTTCCAAAGTGATGGTTTTGCCAATCACTACATCGTCGCCTGACACACGAAGCCCTAATAGCTCAAAGTTATTTAGTAAGATTGACAGAAAGTTTTCTTCTTTGTTAATAAAGTACTCATTTTTGATCTTAACACCTGGAGCAATAATGCCATCATCATCTAACTTGTCATAAATTGCATTTCTCATTCCCATGCAAGTATCACGAGTGGGCTTTTCAAAAAGTTCCTCCTTGAAAAAATAAGGAATTTGATAATACGTGTCTTATAAATAAATAAGAAATTTACATTTTTTACCTGGTCCATCCTTTTAAGTTCAGCATCTTTATAAGATCTCATAAAAACTGATCTGAAGAACCCTCGATCTATAGCAGAGGCATTGAGGATAACAGAGTCTTCCTGAAAAAAGTCAAATCCAATGAGTTAGATTTGCTTACGAGGTTGTTCAGTTTTCGTAAATTTAAGTTGTTATTGAATTATTTGCCTGGTTATATCCAGTATAAGTTGCGATTGCAACAATAGAGTTTATTCCGGCCGGGAGCTCAGAGAAACGTAAGTAGTCCATGGATCTAGAGGATGGAGAAACTGAATAATCTGGTATTGCCTTGATAGATAATTATCTTTTAAATGACATTCTGTTGTGCAGAAGAATTGTTGTTTAGGCAAAACACTGACACTAGGCTCTTACAAGGTTAATAATTGTATTTATTAAAGCAAGAACCGTAATAAAAAAACCCACATAGAGTTGACTTAAAGTCCTTGGACATCAGCAATAAAAAAACCTTAAGCTGTACCTTGTCGTCACCAATGGTTTGTGTGGATAGTAGAGAACGTGAGCAAGCGTATCCATCCGAACATGAAAATTTGTGATATAAACCCCCATGGCTTGTTTGCCCATAGCCGATTGGTAAGTGTTACGAGGAGACTGAAATTTTTATCGCATAAGAATATTTCGAAATGTTCCAGTTTAGTATTGATTATTACTTGATTATGGTCAGGGAAAGGAATGATGGATGCACAGACACCTAATATCATGGCTGGGTGAATTTCTACGTGTGTCCACGTTTGACAATAATAAGTGCCGTCCTCAGCCGGGTTAAGAGATTCTTTGGTTCAAAAAAGTTAAATTATTTTTAATTAAAATTCAGCTTGTTTTGAACAACACTTTACCGGGTGAAGTTGCGATCATGGTAGTTTCTTCCTCCATAGTATCAATATATTCAACAACTCCACAAGCAACAAGATCTTGCCATTGAAAGTTATTGAATTCTCTTTCTTTAAGCTTTTCGATGTGACCTCGCTTCATCAAAAGTCTGCAATCCTCCACTATTAACAACGGGCGACAAATCCGTCCAGCATCTGTATAAATCCTGAAGTGACATTCAAAAAAAAGAAGCTTCATGAAAAGTCTCAATTTTTCAAGAATGGTTCAATCTATCAGAAGCTCTGTTCAAAATTAAGACACAAGAAGCTACTACAATGATAAACATGTTTTGTGTGCGAAAATGATGTTTAGAAATGCTGTTTCGATGGTGTTTTGTAAAATGTTAGATTTGTCTTATATGCCCTACAAGGCTTTTCAATCTTCACCTAATTTCTCTGTCCCGGATATCTCTGATCATGGACACTTCTGCGTTAATAATATCCATCTGCCTTCGTAATTTTCTTAGAGTGACCATCAGCTGCTCAGGATCGCGATGAATACCTACCCAGCAACCATTGACAAATATTTTTGTTGCATCAGCAATAGATGATGGAGCAATTTCTTCCTGAGTTTATAAAAGAAATGAAAAACTTATTCTCGGAAAAAAGCTTATTTAGGGATCTTACTAAGTTTTCCATACTCCATTCCTCTAAAAACTCCAATATCGGAGATGGGGTATTACCTACAGATACATAGGCCATAAGAGCCAAGTTTTTTACGAGGCCGACTGCAGCTCCCTCTGAAAAGTTAAACATGTGAAAGGATTGAATGTAAAGTCCTCAAACTTCCACATTTGATTTAGATGGTCCTGCAAGGGATTTAGCATAGAAAAATGCTCATACCTGGAGTCTCTGCAGGGCATATCATGCCCCAGAGTGTGTTGTGAAGCTGACGAGGCTTAGCAAGCTTCCCATCTCGACCTATAGGTGAATTGATTCGACGCAAATGTGATAAAGTAGAAGCATATGTCAGTCTGGAAGAGATGACAAACCATTTCCCGATTAAAAAATTACATCCATTTCAGAATAAAAGTTGAAAGCAGAGGCACACTACCTATTTAAGACTTGGGAGACACCAGGCCTGGCTTGGTGAGCCTTCTTTTGATCGCCCCAATTTCCAGTGGCTAATGAGTACTTCAACCCATCTGTGATTACTCTAAAATTCAATTACAATTGGAACGCATTAGGGGTTTCCAACAAAAATTAGGTTCCCATCTCGTAAAATTTTACCGAGTTTTAACAGCCAGTTCCAGAACAAAGTTCTTCCCTTTGTCTATGAACTTTTTAGCGTACATTCTCATTTCTTTGGTCAAATTTCGAAATAAACCTCTGAAAAGGAAGGCCATGAGTGGACCAGCTAAGTCGAGGCGCTTATTACCGTAATGATCCCTGTCATCTAGCTCACGTCGACCTTGGAAATATAAGAGTTTTCAGCTTTCCCTTATGCAAAAAGGAAGTTCTTATGAATTTTACCGAGTGCTGCTAATAAAAGTCTGTGAACCATATAGCCAAGGAAGAAGGCTTTGCGTGTTTCACAAAACTCTGAAACACCTACGTGAGGAAGCATTTCCTTTTGAAGAATTTCACGAGCGTATTTGACACGCCTATCACGAGTTACTCCGGGCTTTGCACCTCGAGTTCCGATAAAGTTTAAGGCAATATTTTGTTCTTGAATGACGAAGGCCTCATCCAGAGAAGGCTTCACCTAAAAAAATTCACCTTAGTTAATTCATGATGGCATAAGTACAATAAAAGAGGATCTTATTTTTTTTTAATTAGAAAAACAGATTTTATGCTTGGAGTAAACTAACCATTTCCATGAGCTCAGGGTCATCAAAGTCATAAATGATGTGCTCCAAAATGTCCCTATCTGCAACAAAGCCCAGGGCTCGGAAAACTATCATTATAGGAATTTCCTATAAAATCAAAAAGAAAATATTTTCAATAATTTTTCAGTAGTACGTTTTTGCCCAGGCTTCTTACTTGTTTTATGTATGGCAATATTCCGACTATTCTCTGTCCAATAGCAGTCTTTTTTATATTTTGGCCTCCCCTGTGACACAAAAAAGTAAGATGTAAACGAAAGTCAAAAGATCTCACACCAAAGAAAAGTTTGAAATTTTTTTTCCTACTTTGCCAGCATGTTAACCCAAAGTGTTGATGTCGGTCTTGAGGAATGCTCGAGACAAGATCGGATCTCAGTTTTGTAAGCATATTTGCTATCTTTCATGGAGAAAACATAAACTGTATTGGTCGCCATTTTTTCTTGTGCTATTAAGACCTGAAAATATTTATTTTTCATTTAAAACAGTGGCTTAAATTTTAGTAAAACAATACTTTTTCTGATCCGTTTATGATGAAATAACCGCCTGGATCAAGTGGGCACTCATTTAACTCCGTTAAGTCACGATCAGTCATTCCATTCAATAAGCAGTAAGTTGACCGTAACATAATTGGAATTTTTCCTATAAATGTTTTCTGATGCTGCTCCTCAACAGGCTCTTTTCCCTCCCTATTTTAGGAAATTATTGATCGATTAAAGTAATCCTGGTTAGTCAATATCCGAATATAAATTACTTTATAAGTGTTTTAGTGATGTCGACGTAAAGAGGGGCAGAGTAAGTCAAATTTCGTAGACGAGCTTCGTTTGGCATCATTGGGCTTGGAGCACCATCCTTTTCCCAATGAGTTGGCTTAGACAGATAAATCTAGAAAAAATAGTAAACCGTAAAATTGTTTGTAAAGCAACAACTTGACATTTTAAATAAAGTCAAATGGTCTTTAAAAAGTTTCAATATATTCCAGAACAGGATAGGAAATATTTATAGAAATCCTCTTCAATTTTCTTATAGTTATTATAAAAATATTCTTATATCCTACTTGATCAAACTTAAGCTGATAGATAGGAGCATTTTCGACGTCACCCGAAGAGTGTTGTGCCTCACCCTAATTGTTTTGAAAACGTTTTTGAATCAAATTTAAAATGAAGACTTTTTATTTTATTTCATAAATACCTGCAATTCGATAGGAGGGGAATCTTCGACAATTCTTTGAACGTTCATTTGAATGAACTCATCAAATGAATCCAACTGCTGACGAACTAACCCTATCAAAATAATTTAACTTTAACCGCACAGTCTAGAAAGTCAAGGGGTATTCTAAAGTTTCTGAAAGTAGCTTACCCTTCTCCTCAAAATATGCTGAGATGACAATCCAGCAAGCCTCTTGCCACAATTCGTTTTGAATTTCTTCTCCTTCCTCCTCTTCATGTCCGTAAGCATCATCGTCTGGTTCATACATATTTTTTAATGCGTACCAATGTTCGTTTCTAAATATTAGCGAAGTTAACAAAGGGAATTGATTAAGCCCGCTGCAATCGTGTTTAAGATTTGTATTTTGTAATTTGTTTGTGTTCAAAAATTACCTTGGTTTGAGTAAAAATGAAGCCGGATCGCAACGAACCTTGGACTTCTGAAAGTTCTGTTATTGCCGAATTTCATCAAGGGGCCAGAAAGAATAAGAAATCATAACTATCTTTGGCCCTGTATTGCAAAAGCAGTGGAGGCAGAATTCCAAAAATTTAACTTATATTTGTAGACAGTCGAAGATAAAAGATAAACTTTTACTACTGTCTTAAAGAATGAATGATTTTGAATCAAAAAAATAGTTTTTTACCGAATTATTACGTTGCAGAAATAAAAAATGGATAAAATATTGTTTAGTTGCGGTCACATTGAGTGTTCATTGGCGCTGCGCTTGGAATGCGGTGGTTTGACGGAACTTCGTTACATTATAAGCACTTGCATTGCATAGTTTCAAAAGTGAGCGACAGATCTTTATTCTTTAAATTAACTTTGCAGTTTGCCATTGCCAGTTGCCTTCGTCTGCAGTTACAGTTTTGTCAAGTGTGATACTGGCGCCAAAACTATTTCTACGAAGTATTTTCAAAGAGTTTTCCTATTCTAAAACTTATCAACTGTGATCGATTGCTAAAGTTGCAGACTTTGTTCCACTTTTGACAAACCACTACTTGCATTCATTACGCCCAAACAATTAAAAACAAGAAACAATTTACCCTGCACCCTAATATACAAAAAGCAATTGAAAGTAAAGCCCTATCCAATGTTGCGTTTTTAACCTGGAAAAGCACGTTAATGAGATTTTCTGGGTTACTCCGTTTCACGTTAGATTGAGAATTTAAATATGTTTGAAAAGTGCTTATTAGTACATTTAATTACTATACCGTTACTAGTGAGATCAAGTTTTTGTTTGGTTTGAAATTTGCTGATTGTAAATTTGTTTTATGTCACAACAAAATGTGTTTAAACATTAAAAGTCACGTGTATTGTGTGATGTGATAATTTTTATTTTAACTGCCAAAAAGTTTCCTAGGTACGATAAATAAAGAAGAGCACCAAAACAGTCCATTCTTTTCCATTTTTGTTTCGTAAAATGGTTTGCTCATTTTCCATCTGTTTCAGAATTGAATGACCACAGATCGACAGCTTTTTTTTCTAAGGTTCATAAAGAAAGGTACAAAAATTTCAACTTCAAAACCATTTTTCCATTTTTGAAAAAGCCTTTTGTATCTTGGTCTTGCCCCTCACTTTGTATACGTACGTAAACCATCCGTCGTACTCTGCTTTTTCGGCATGACAAACATTTCCACTGCTCAGTGTCTTAGACCATCCCTCCACGAGCCCGCGCATCTCCTTCGCCACTGCCTCACACAAACAACCTTCCGTCAACCTACTAGGTTCAAGCCCCAAGGTTTTATCCGGTCAACAAGAGCCAAACCAGGGGTGCAAAAATAATGTAGCATTCGCGGTGTTTAGTCTCTATGCAGAAAAGGTGGGTTTTAGGAAGAACTCGAGTATACTATTTTAAGCAAGGTTTTGTCTGCCTTTAAAAATTAACCACAGATTTTGTGGGAGGAGGTATGCCGTGGCCGAGGGGTCAATGGTCACGGTATCGGAATCTGAGGGTCGGGAGTTCGAACTTCGACTGTTACCTCCGGGCAATCTTTGACCCTGGATTGCTCTAAAAAATCCAAAGTGTGCCTTTAATGATTGATTTCGCAAAGCGTGCAATATAAAAAAGGTTGTCTGACATCCAGTTTGAGCTTGGACAAATGAAATGACTTTGTGGCGAGGAGCCCAAGCCGCCCTGCTAACCTTTATCTTTATAAATTTCCAACTCTCCTAACACCTAAGAGCGCAGGCACACCGAGGCATGGGGTTTTCATTTTCACCCAAGTGGAGAGAGTTCACCTCGAAGTGGCTTTCACTACTTTCACCTAAATGTGTTTCTATTTCTACATCAAAATGTGGAGCGTGGGCTGTGGCGTGCGAGATGCCGAATTTGAGATTGGTTATTTCTAGAAATGTATGCAGTAAAATCACCCAATTGCTTATACGCACTTATTTATCAGTGTGTAGGTGCACGGTAGCCATAGATAGTCAATCCTTTGGTTTTTTCTTACTGAGGCTCTGAGGCTCTCCCAAAAGACCTTTTAATGTTATATTTACGCCTGCAGTCCGCACCGCACCGGCTAGACACCTAAAGTCTAAAGACCTTTTATAGTCAGTGAAGCACAAAGCCACACGTCACCCTCACATACACGCGGTCGAACACCCGACTGCCGAGCTACACACACTCGTACAGTCAGCTGACACGAGCACGACCACAAATAGAGAACCCGTTGACGACTGACGAACCTTGGACGGTGTGTTGCCTGTTGCCTGTTGCGGCTAAGGGTGGCCGGGTGGCCTGAGTTTTAAGCTCCACTTCACAGTTCACGCCTTCACCGCGTGCACGGTACGGGTTTAGCGATTACGTTAACTTTACATGTTGATCGAGTTCGAGAATCGAGACAACTTCTAAAATCAAACTACAAAGAGAATTCAGGATGGCACCGTTGGCGTACGTCTGGCTTGGCTTGGCTTGGCTTTGGGCGAGCTTTGCGAACCACGAAGCCTCCTTTTAACGTTGAATGAAAGGATCGTAATTCGTAGCGAAACGTAAAGCGATTAATGAAAAGAGAAAAAAAAGGAGTGACTAGTGAGTCGACACTCGACAGTCGTAAAACAAAAACGGCAAGAGAAGATTTGGCGCCAAACACCATCAAGGGGACGAATCATTGGAAATATCGAATAGCGCTATGTTTGGAATGTTGGACCCAGTTTGCTTTTAGTCAATACCTAACTTTTATTTGAAAAGACATTAAAAGACAAGGCACGAAGCAACACACAACATGTCGATTGAAAAATTTGCGTAGTTCAAGACTTGAAAGTATTGAAGAAGACTTAAGAACATAATAATCTTTCTTGACGCGCACGTCCGCTCCGCGGGATAGGGCGCTGCGTGCACGGTTGCCGTGCAGCGCTTGAAAGAGCCGCAGCTGCAGTTCACGTCAAACAAACAAAGAATTTAATGCCAGCGCCGAGCGCAGCCAAAAGCCAAAGCGTTTCGTTCCTAAATATTCCATCGTACAGAACAGCGCACAAAAACTGTCTGCTGCTTCTTTCTGCTCAACAGAGAAAGAAAGTCTAATCGGGATGCAATTGTATCATGCAAGATTTGCATAATATCGAAAGAAATGCGATGAAAACACTTTAAAATGGAAGTGTTTTTCAAATGTCGAGGAAATGCCCAATGCCCATTGTTTTTTGCGACTCAAGGAGACCAGTGGTAGCCTTAAATTTAGTTCGATTGACCCGTGGTCCCCACGAAGTATACAGGATCCAGTTGTTCAAACCTTCTTGGATGTTGTTCTACTAGGTATGCTGTGAGTTTGCAAGAGCTGAAAACAGGGTTCAAGTAAAATTTGCAATTTGAGATAAATTTAGATAGCTTGAAAGTGCCTTGCAAGAATGGAGGACTCGGAAAAGAACGTTTTGAAACAAACATAAGTGGCCATTTACCTCCAAAATAAGCGCTGGAAGCCCAAAGTGGTGGTGTGTAATTTCAGCTGTCAAAAAATTCAGCCTATTACGCAAACATGAGTGACAATTTTAGACATTTTTGTGTCTCCCCTATCTGATATGGCTTCTAAAAAGAGCTTCGACCACTCAGCACCGGGTCTTCCCTCTGAGGACGTCAGGGTGTCTTTTACGAGGGTAAGTTAATGCTAGTTTAGATACAAAACGTGTGGCCCTTTTCGTGAAGACCAAATTTGTAAGTGGTGCCATCGGCTGCTTCGGTTGGGGTTGGAAGACTTGGTTTTACGTCTGGATTAATTTTTTATCGGTTTTCAATTCATCTTTTAAACTACTAATTTTAAACTATTTGTTAGGCTGACTCTGTCAATTACGCTGGTGGAAGCATTCAATCGATCGTCTCGAACAATTTGTCTCATTGGGTGTCTGAGCCCAGTAGGGAGGATTCTCAGTTTGGATCGACCATAGACGTTGCAGCCATAAAGGTACGTTATGAGTCAAATGTTGTCAGAACTCTTTTTAAAAGGTTTAAAATGCGAGAAAAAGTCAATTGACGAAACTAAACTTTTTGATAGCGCTTCCCTATGTTTTGCGAAGAGGCAAGTACAGGGTTGAGGAGCACGCAGCAGCCCCTCATTACAATACCAGATAACTGGGAATCCATTGACGTCGATGCTGCTAAGAACTTTCTGAAAACAGACCACTCTGATGAGTCAGATGAAAGCGATGACTCAGTATCAAGTTGTAGCCATTCGGGATCTGACTCAGGTTCTGATTGCTCAGATTCCGAATCATCTTCCTCGTGCTCTTCAAATATTACGCCTAATCATGCTCGAACCAAAGGACGCAATTCAAAGCCTCCGGCACATGAAACTAGTCAATCGTTTAGGGGGATGACGCCTAAAACTTCCGTCCGAAGTGACAGTTTTCATATTTCAGTAACAAGTGTAAAAAATACAGTTGAAGAGAGCAATTTGTTGAGCGGTATCTCTGGTCGATGTGAACTCAATGCAAATACAAGTACAACGAGCAACTTTGTAAAGCCCCCTACGGCAAGATCAAAGGTAAGAAAGTTTTTTTAAGTACGTCTCGCAAATTTTTTTCATTAAAGGCACACTGTTTAGGTGGGAATCATTTGTTATCATTTAGCTATTTCGGAAAAATATTAACCAACTGTTTCTCCTTGATAAAATCTAGAAATTCAGTCAAAAACACAGACAAGGAGAGCTTCTTATGTTTAAGAATCAAATGATATTGTTTGAATACGGTTTGATGAGAAATTATCTTTTTAAGGTAAAATCAAGTGAATCAAACGGAAGACTTGTGGAACACCGAAATCCTCCCACTTTAGCCTCTAAAAAGTTTTTTCCGGATGATAAAATAAGAGATTTGAAAGTAAGACAATATATTTGAAATAGTTCAAAGTTTTTGGGTGAAATAAATTCTGTTATTTCCGTTAGACTATAGGAAATGCGACAAGTAGCTGTGCCACCTCAACTGTTACTTCATTTAGCAATATTAATGCAAGGTACTCTATTCATCGAATTTAATTGAATAATCTTAGGGAAAATAACCCCCAGTGAAAATTTTGTTTGTAGTCTGGGAGTCCCGGAAAGTTCCTTAGGAAGTAGACTCAATTCGTCTGAAGGAGCTTCTCGTTTAGATGACCATGGTGACGATGCTGTTGTCAATTTTCATGGCATAAACGGAAGTTTACAAGTAAATTTTCATTAGATCAGTCTTTTTAGTCTGATCTTTATTGAGCACTTTCTAATTATAATGTCTATTTAGGTCATAGAAGATGCTGACTTGGTTGCAATTTTAAACTCTTCACATAATTCTGAGAATTCAAATCAAGTTAGTCACAGCGGAATGTCAAGCATTCAGACTAAGCAGACGTCTGTTAATGAAGGTATCAACAACTTTCTTTTGTAAGGAACTTGTCTTTATTCACTTAATTGTAGGAATCTTGACCTCTACAAACCTCTCTGCTTCTGCAAACTCCTCTGTGCCAAGTTTGACACCAATTCATGCCAAGTCTACTTTTTCTGTATTGTCTCACAGTCCCTCCAGGAGGAAATATACTAGTGCCAAAAAGCAGAAAAGCAAGTCGTCATCATCTGCTAAGTATGAAGGCAAAGTTTTAAGTGGAGCAACTTTCTTAAATAACTCATTTTTAATAGACTTGTAAATGGCAATGATTGGTCCAATGGTCTGGGGTTTCAAGTCCAACCATTTCAGACGTTATATCCAAATCTAATAGCATCCTCTGTTGCTGGTCAGATTTTGCACACCGGTAGAGCGAACCAAGTTCCCCAAACCGATTATGATATTTATCTGAATTCGTCGGCATCAAATGTATCGCCGGACTCAGGAAATCAATCTGAAGGAATTAACGATCTGTCTCCACTTCACATGGGCGAAGCTGTGAGTGCTCTTATTACAACATGATTATTGATGCGAATTAACACTTACATCAGTTACTAATAAATCATTTCTCTAAAAGGTATCTTCTCCTATATCTGCCATGACAACCTACCATAGGACTCCGTCAACAAGTTTATCTCAAGCGTCATCTCAAACATTGATAAACCCAACTCCTCAAATGACTCAGACTTTTGGACCTGTGATACAGTCTTGGAGTCAGTCTCATTACTACAGGCCTTTCATTGCTCAATCAACAACTGGGTAGGTCCTGAGACTTGAATACTTTTGCCATACAAAAAAACGATTGAAAACAGTTTATTCAAATTTAGTTTTGAAGGTGATTTCATACCAAAATTTGACTGTTTCAGTTCTTTATTTCGTGCCGGTGTTCAAGCTCATTTTGGACCCCCAGCTCTAGTGGTTGCTACGGATGTAACTCAAACATCACATTTTACTACGACTCATGCTTGGGGTCAAAAATCACCAGGTATGCTGCCATTTCAAGAGAAAGATTAGTTTAAAGTCGTTTGGTTTGATAAATATTTTAGATCTATGAGGTTTTACTACGTGAAAACCAGCAATTAAACTGTAGAACACCTTACAAAAAGTACCATCATGTTTTCATCTCTTTTATTTTAGGCTTTGTGATAAATTCGTGTCAGAATTCTCCATCAACAAACTCGACTCTTCAAAACCATGGCCATTGCAACGGAGCTACTGCAAACAGCATTATTGCAAGCGTCAGCTCTAGCTTTTCAAAACACACTTACAACAAAGTTACGAGTCGAAAACCTAAGCTCCAAAAAATTCGCCCAGCACCAGCCAAGAAAGTCACCATAGATTGTGGAATTCAAACAATGGAGAGTTGCTTAGATAAAAACTATAGAGAAGACAAGCCACCAGTATTAAAGCCAAACGAAATTGTCACTATAAGTGACAGTGAAAGTGGTGACGACTCTCCACCTCCCCCACTTTACATGGGGTACGGTGGTGCATCTCCTCCAAGGGATAGGCGGTCAAGGAAAACACCCCCTGTTTTAACACCAGAAATTTCTCTAGAAAGTTGTTTGCCACCAGTTTTAAAACCTGAAGTTTCGTTAACTACTATCAAAGAAACTCAAATTACAAGGTAAATTATCTTTCGAAATTTACCCTTTATCAAAAATCTTAATTTAACGACACCCATGAAAATGATTTTTCCCTTTAAAACAATCATTAATTTATGTTTCTTATAGGTCCCCGACTCATAAAAGTCCCTCATCCAGATCTCAAATTCATGAAATACTTATTGACTCTGACGAGAGCACTCTATACAGCGACAATGACGATGGAAATGATCTCGATGAAGACTGCCAAGATGGTGGTTGTGAAATGCCTCGGTTATCACCAATTAGTAGTAAAGTTGAAGAGCCTTCAGTATCTACCACACCAGAGTCCTCATTAACTGCAGAGCAACCGTTTTTGACAAGAAGTAGTGACTACGTATCAGAAGGTGACACAAGTGAAACGACAAATGTGAAGTGCTTAAATGTAACCCGGAAAAAGGTTCAGCCTGCTGGTAACGTCAGCAGAGTTAAAGGTATCGAATTTTCTTCCAAGCGGTTGAAAATTTCGCATCATTTAGCTCCGATGAAAATATCAAATGATGCTCCACAAAAAAAGTTCTGCCGGAAAAAGAAACAACTGGCAGAACTTTGTAATCGCAAAACCGAAGAAATAACTGACACTACTTCTGAATCAAGCACTTCCATACGAAAAGAAAAGTTTTCTCGAAGGAAGTTGAAAGAGAGGATTTTGAACAACGATATTAAAAGCCGTGGCTCAAGTAGTCGATCTACAATGAGTGATAAAAATTGTGATGGCGGAAGGCCGAAGGCAGCTCGATCGGGGAAAAGTCCTGTGATAGATCTAAAAAGGAAAAGGGGTCGGAAACCAAAAAGAACTTTTCCAAACGACACATCTTTGAACACTCGCCAAGAGCTTGAGGCTTTAGAGGAGGAAGGACTTAACCTTGAACTAATTTGCTTTAACATAACGGACGAAGATATGAAAATTGATAAAGTTGTACCTATGTTCGACGAAAAGTATCGGACTCGTGGTGTCAATCATTTCTTGGAGCTTCCTTCACAGAAACCTGTGAATGTCAACGAAAGGAGTCCCTCGTTGCTATCAAAGGTAGCTTCGAAAGAGACCCTGGTACCTGCTGCAACTTCGTCAAGTGTTCAGACCATGCTTAAGGTAATAACTTATTTCAAGGAGTAAAAGTATTATTCTTATTAATATTCCATGTTGTCTGATTGTATCTCCGGTGTCTGTAAGTTTGTTAACTTGAAAGAGAGTCTATACCCAGAAAGGGTTAGGAAAAGGGATTTAATTTTACTATTGCTAATGTATGATGCCAATAAGTTAGAACTGGAGGCTAAAACAAACTACACATGAAAAGGTGTGTTTTTGGTACAGTATAAAATTAGATAATTATCATATTATTTTATTTTAGGCCTTGGCTGGTGCGTTTGAGAAAAAGAAGCGTGGAAGAAAGCCCAAGAAAGATCGAAAATTGACCTCATTTGACCAAAAACACCAATCCAAAAGGTCCTTGCGAGAAACTAGAATGGGAAATTCAACGGCTAGTGATGACATAGACTGTTCTCAAAGTGAAAGCCAAGAGTCAGGTCGGGAATCTAAACACAAGAAGAAGAAAAAGAAGAAGCACAAGAAAAAGAAACGGACAACGAATCCTATCGAAGATCCGATGGATAAAGTTTTTTATTCCTTAACACTTGGATTGGAAAATTTAGCTATTTCTAATGCAACTAGTCCAAGGGTTCTGCGTGCTGAGACCTCCAAAAATCATTTGCCATCGATTTTTCAATCCTTCAATTATATTGGACAACTTATCGGGCAATTACATAAACCCTTGACAAAAAGAGGAAGACCGAAAAAGAATCCAACCGAATTTCGTGGCTCAGAACAAAGACTTCCGCTTAAAAAGAGATATCACGAGGTTAATAAAGATCAAAGCACTGAGCAAGTCGAAAAGCCATTTCAGAAAGCAAGAGAGGGTGCCCGGCGTTCTCCTTGTGATGGGCGGAGAAAGGTATTGAAACTCTCTGCAGAAAATATGTGCGAGTCAAAACCTGCAGCCTACCCTCCGGGTGATAGCAATCTTCAACCCACAGACAGCGGGAGCCATTTCAAAAACGATGCACCTAGAGGTCCAAATCCCTTGAATAAAGAACTTAAAATTCAAAAGGACATCTTAGACCAAAACCTAGCAAACAAAAATGTAAACATAGAGAACTCTAATAAAAGTTCATCTATCTCAACAAAGGACAAAAACATTTTAGAAGAAAGACGAAAGAAGAATGAAAAAGATTTAGAATCAAGATTTGATGAGATCCTTTTAAATGCCAATTCTGCAAGGCTCAGGCCTGTTGATCACGTTAAAATTTCTCAGAATCTTACTTCTGATCTTGCTTATCCTCTGATCAACTCTCCAAAATCTGAAACACCTCCACCTCCTGTGCTTGAACCTATTGGAAAAGATGGAGATCTTTTGTCATCATCAGAATGGGATGAGCCTCCTATACTAGAAATGGAAGTAGGGACAGAAGACTCTTGTGACATTCCTTCCCTTTACCAAGAAGGCGAGGAGAAAGGCATGATAACTACACAAAACCAAAGTGCCGAGGTCGCGACTGTCAGAATCAGCGCGAATATTGATAATGCCATCGAAATCTGTTCGTATGGTGAATCCACAAACGAAATCATCATCCCAGAACAAAAAAGGAAGCGCGGCAGAATTTCTAAAAGCACTGTTTGCAAAGTAGAAAACTCTAATACTGAAGTTGTTGCAATAGTGAGTAATCAAAATTCAACATTTGAAGTCACTGTTACAGTCGAAGATGCGTCAGAGATTGACCACATAGAATCTGTGGAGGAGGATCGTGCAGCTGGGAGACCCAAGCGTCATTGCGTTCAAAAAGTGAAGAAGATTAGCCAAGCAAATAAGTCCCTAATAGTTTCACCACCAACGTTAGTAAACATCCCCAAAGAAAGTTCTCCAATCACTGAAAACATAATAGCAACCCCTGATGGAAATTTTGAGGATTTTGATAAACTTCAAAATTTAAACAGTTCATCCAAAGAGGACTCAATAAGTAAAGAACAGGATGTGAAGGCCAAAAAAAGAAAACGGAAGGCAAATAGAACTGGATTTCCAAGTGTAAAAAAGAAAAAGAGGTTTTCTTTAGATCGTGTCAATGGACAAGTTGATTCAGATCGATCTATTCAAACCCCTGACTCGGAAGCAATGAGCACCTCTTCTCAGCCCATCATTCAAGGCAATCCAAACTGCAGCTCCCCCTCCATGACATTTGGTGAGCTTGCAAGATGGTTTTTTGACCTTTCCTTTAAAAATGATATTTCTTGCGATAGTTCATCTTTTTTTCTATCTCTTACCATTAATGTGAAAATGAAGTTCTGAGGAGTGGCAACATGCATGATTTCAGAATTAAAGAAAAAAATTTGTCCTATTTAGAAAATTTTTTTTTTACAAAATTTTCAACTCACACCACTTTATTCTTCTTAAATGCCCTTTGACATTTTGCCATAACGCAACATGTTTTTAACTTTTGCCTTTGATAGATTCGGACTCGGAGCTAGAAGAGTTACTAATGCCAGCAGAAAGTTCACCTTGTGAAAGTGAGACAAAGGAGCAAAACTTACCAAAAGTAGCGGGAACTTCGCTTCCAAAGAAGACTTATCTTGTGGCAGGGCTATTTTCTAACTTTTTCAAAGTCGTCGATGGAAAATCCACTGAAACTGGAAAAAAGATACCGGTTTACAGGGCTGAAGATTACCCAAACGGGCTTCTACCTCCTCCACACTACTGTGGAAAGCAGGTTCGCAAGAAAAAGCTAACCTTCAAGGTAAATATACTAAGAAAATAATTATAGAATAAAAGCAAGGATCCCAGATGCTTTTTTCACTCTTTGAAAAATTTGAGCTAAAAATAAATCGAGTCAAATCAACTTTTTTTTAGCTTCCTTACGATCTGTGGTGGCAGCACGTTAACAACAAACTTCCGAGGCGTGATGTTGTAGCCACCTGGAATTTTAAGAAAGTCAAAACGAACGTCTTTTTTGACGTGAAGCCAACTTCAAGCTTTGAGGCTCAGGTAAAAGTAAGTTTCATTATTATTTTCATAGATTCTAATCTAATAAAATTATATAGGCTTGTCATTGCTCTGTTGCGGAAGGAGTTCCAGCGTGTGGCGATGACTGCATCAACCGCATGACTTATTTTGAATGTGACACGAGAAGTTGCCCCACTGGTGACAAGTGCACAAATAATCAGGTTTTTAATGATTTTTCTGCTTGATTTAGCTTATTTTAGTATTTCGACTTCTTTTTGCTTAAAAACAGTTTTTGAATGATTAAAATTTACATCGGATGAAAATAACTTATTTTTATTTAGACACCCGTAATTATGCAAAACTTATTTTGATTTAGATTCAAAAGCATCGCATTGCACCTTGCCTTGAAAGGTTTATGACGAAAGAAAAAGGATGGGGCATTAAAACGACAGCAACGTAAGCTATTTAAGATTTTTTATTTTGTTGCATCAAGTCATTTATTAATGAATCCACATCAAATTGTGAAGAATTCAAATCATACTTTATTATTTCGTTTAGGATTCCTGTTGGAAGCTTTGTGATGGAATATGTAGGTGAGGTGGTAAGCGAGAGAGAATTTAAACTCCGAATGTTGAATGAATATGTTGGCGACACTCATCATTACTGCTTACACGTGGATGGAGGAGTTGTCATAGACGGACACAGAATGGGTGGTGAATGCCGGTTAGTTAATTCTCAGTTACTTGAATAAAAAAACATGTTGATCTGACAATTTGTTTTTTTAATTATCAGGTTTGTGAACCATTCTTGTCGTCCAAATTGTGAAATGCAAAAATGGACCGTTAATGGCCTTTATAGGATGGCCCTATTCACGTTAAGAGATGTTCAACCCCGTAATAATATAATTAAAATCCCTCATATTATCAAAAAAAGTTTTCAAGTTAAATTTTAAACTTTCTCAACTTTCAGATGAAGAACTAACATATGATTACAATTTCTCGCTATTTAATCCTCACGAGGGGCAGGTTTGTAGATGTGGTGCTGCAGATTGCCGAGGAGTTATTGGAGGCCGATCACAACGGATAGTTCAACCTAGCCTCAAGAAAGTCATTTTACCGGAGAAAAATCAGCAAAAAACTTCTTTGGTTGAAGGTTTGAAACCTCAAGTAGCAATTACTGTGTAAAAATAATACAATTTTTACATGAATTTAGCTCTTTCCAAGCGTAAACGGTTGAGCCTTCGTTGCTTTGCGTTCCGACGTCCCATTGATGGGAGTCCAGCTGCCCTAACATTGTTGACTAATTCGCTAATGAAACCTATGACAGCACAGCAAAAAGCGTTTGGAAAGAAAAAGCATTGCTTCCTTTTGAGGTAAAGAATCTGATTGTCTGAGCTTTGACCTCTACTTATGTTACAAAAATACTTTATTTTTAGAAATATTGAGAAGACTCGTAGATACCTATCTAAGAATCATTGTGAGTCTGTCTTAACTGAAGATCACAACAACTCTTCAATGAGGTCTGAACAAATGATAATGACTGGAATGGTGGCACTAGCAACCTCAAGGTGATTTTTTTTAAATGGTAAACTGTATTGTTAACTAATTTTTAACATCCAAATTTAGATCCGTTCAAACTCGCAGCCTAGCTATTGTTCAGGATGACCCAACTATCTCTAAGGTTTTGAAGCTCAGTCAAATGCTCAAAGAAATCTATTTGAAGTTGGTAACTTACTGCGGTAGGGATAACAAAAAATAACACTTGGAAAAAATGGCTTGAATTAAAAAAACTGCTTTTCTTGTCCAATAGATAACTTTGAAAACCAATACGTTAATTTCCTTAACAATCCAGGATTTGACTTAAGTATCATGGATGATCCGATAGATTTAGCGTCAATAGATAAGAACATCAATTCTGGTAAAGTCGATATAAAGAATACCTTGTTCAATCTTTGATATGACCAATATTTTTATAGGAGCTTATACAAGTCCAGCTCAGTTCGACCACGACGTGCTCCGTCTCTTCCAAAACAACATTCGCTTCTTTGGTTATGATTCTATACAAGGAACTGCCTCAGTCAAACTCCGCGAATTCTACATTAAGATAAAAATGGAGCTCCATCCACAACTAGAAGATATTATTGGACCCCAAGAGTCAGCTTGTTTTTTGACAAAAATTGACGCAAAGTAAGTTCATTATCAAGACCTGAAGGAAACTCAGCAAAATTACTATTTTACTAAAATGAGAAATTATCAAGGTTCGCGGGAAATGACGAAGACGAGATCAGTTGTTTATGTGGACAGTTCGAGGATGAGGGACTGATGATTCAATGCGAGAAGTGTCATACGTGGCAACATTGTGATTGCGTGGGCAACGCCTCAGAAAATGAAAATTATTCATGTTTTCGTTGTGGAGGAAAAAAGGTACTTTTAAATAAAATTACAATGAGCCATGATGCAAATCTCGTATTGAGAGTTGTTTAACGGAGCTTCCGTGCTCGAAATTTATCCACAATCACGTCAAGAACATCATAATGTGATATTTACACCAAAAATCTTATGAATGTAATGAGAGGTCTTCGTCAAAAGAATTACTTAAATCTATCTACAACAAAAGAAAGCATTATTTTTAACCGCACAAGTGAGCAAAAATAACTTCTTTTAATCCCATTGGAAATTTTTATAGGTTTTACTCGATATAAAACTGACTCCCCAACCGGATTATGCAAGTGCTGGTGAAGTTTATTATGTATCAATGTTACGCGAGGAACTTCAAATTAAGTTGGGCGATCACGTTTATGTCCTCAGAGCTCCAAAGAGCTCTGCGCTAGATAGTGATGTTGCTACAAGTCCACATGTAAGGAACAGCCATGTACAATTTCAACTTTTATGTCTTACTTAAAATCGCATTTTAGATCAATCCTAATGACGTCAGCTTTACACATTGTGGAATTCCTCATAAAATTTTGAGCTCATCAACTGGCCCTTCCGAAGAGGCATCTGCCATGACGAAGAAAAACTATCCAACTTTTAAGACAGGTTAGCACATAACGAAATTGCTATGGTGAGCCAACGATGATAATTTACTTTCAAACTATTCTAAAAAGTTGGGAACGAAGTAACGACGGAAGACATGGATATTTTGCGAGTTGAACGGTTGTGGATTGATAGCAAAGGTGACAGATTCGCTTTTGGTATGCACTACCTAAGGCCTCATGAAACTTTCCACGAGCCGACGAGGAAGTTCTTTCGTAACGAAGTCTTCAGAGTGTCTCTTTACGAGGTACTTCCCCTTGACACAATTTGGGGAAGGTGTTGCGTTTTGGACCCTTCAACGTTTGCAAGGGGGCGACCACTAGATGTCGCCGAAAGAGACGTGTACATTTGCGAGTACAGAGTAGATAAGTCAGCTAGACTATTCTATAAAATGCCTAAGTCGAAAACTTCGATAGCCAATCAAAAGTCAGCGTTCTACTCCTTCGACCAGCGTCTCAAGCCTCAAAGAACGTTCACCGTAAGCATTAAATTTTGATAGACTAAGGTAGTTCATCGATGGTCAAGTATTCAATATTTTCAGCCACACGAAATTCCGGACAAGAAAAAGCTGACTACAGCTTCAAGAGTGACTCCATTATTAGGTGAAAAGTCTAACGGTAATTTTCAACCATTCTTAATAAAAAATGAAGGTCATTTGGTTAGTTGATGTCTATTAATTCCTCTTTTTTGTTTTAGGAATAAGAGGAGAGAACGCTTCACTGAAAAATAAACTTGGAGCAAAAAATTTGCAGATTATGAGCAAATCTTTGAAACATCGACAAGAGAGGTCACTCGAGAGACTCGAGGCGACTTTACAAAAGTTACTTAAAAACTCAAACCCTGAAACTGTTATTGATGCATCTTACTTACTGCAGTTCGATAAGAGGGCTCGACAAAAGAATATTGCAAGGATGAAGCAAAAGTTGGTACTTCAACAGCAAAGTCTCATATGAATCTCTAGACAAAATTGACTGACCCTCAAAAACTTTTCCATATCAAAATGAAATACTCGAAACTTGATTCCACTATAAGAAGTATTAATAATGTGATGCTGCGCATGAATTATTGGCAGATTTGTCTTTATGCGAATCTCAATCGTTAAAAGCTTCTACGTTTTTATATTAACTTGAATTTCGAAATTTTGCTTTGATTGATTCAGCAAATATCTCGGCTGTGGATTTTTAATAACTAAAAAATTTGCGCATTTTTTTAAAACCTCTCATTCCTTGTGTGTTAAAAGAATGCAAACGAGCTCTTGAACTTATTATCCAGAGTTTACAACCCTTTTTTAAAGCAATTGCTCAGAGCACACTTGATCCAGAGTCATTTTGGACTCTGTGTCTCCATGACTTCAAAAGATATTTTTCTTGCCATGCAACTTTTTTGTAACTTGAAAATGTTAAACTTTAAATACCTCGGAGCCCCGTTTTATGTAAATTAAACTAGTTTTTTACAACTCATCTCGGTTTTGAATAACAACTATTTCGCCATTTTTATAATTGTTGCAACTCTATGACGCAACATGACAAATATTGAAAATTCTTTCATGGCAAATCAATATTTATATATTAACAATCAATCAGTTAGTGATGAAAAGATATTTATGAGTGTTTAGGGACTATTCTGTTCTTGTTTTCAGTGAAATTAAACGCAACCTAGTCAGATGATAATAAATATGTACAATCCACCGCGTACTATTTTTTCACTTCTTGTAGAGTAGAAAAAATTAACCAGAGTCTGAATCCTCATTAAGGCCACTTTATTGAAGATTCACACTGAGCCGTTGATCCATGATAAATAATCTAAGGCAGCTTTTACACAGGGTAACCGTCTTTCCTATTGCCGCTGCAGATCTCCTTCCTGGAAAAAGTTGCCTTAAAGGACCTGGCGTGAAAAGTTGTTGTAATAGGGGTGGGATTCCTCAGCCAATGCCTTAAATAATGGTCCTAATGTAGGTTTTATTGAGCAACAATCTTTGTGATTACAAACTTGAACCAAATGTTTTTTTTCTTGGTCGAAGGAAGTTTTCTGTCTTTCGTAGTGAGCTTTATTCCTTATTCTTGGCTTGTTCAACACATTCAACTTTTTAATCATACGTCTTTTTTAACTTTAATATAAAAAATTGGGCGAATAAAATGTAACAAAGGCTTTGAACTTGATTCTCACTAATTGCTTAATTTTGACAATGTTCATTCTCTCTTCACACGATGAGCACAAATTTGGAATTTTTCTTGAGGTGTAAACCGATCTTTACATTTGAATATTCTTAGAATGCCTTCAAGTTGCAAAAGGACAATCACTTCCATTAAAAGTTGTGCATTCTCACAACAAATTTGAGTTGTTCACAAACCAGGCAATCCAAGGATTGTTTAACACGCTCACAACTGTCGTGGTGCTGGAGAACTGCTCTCATTTTCTGGCAGGATAGTTGCGGACAAGACCTGGAAAAGATATGTCACTCTTAACCCCGTGAGCAAACAAAGTCACGAAAATTTACAAATTACATGTACACATCCAAGCAGATTTTGCAAACAATACTTACTTGCACAACCTGGCATGTGCCATCATAGAAATGAAGACCAGGGTAACAGACTCACTGATCAATTTTGTCTTAGATTTCCCTAAAGGTCTTTTGGACATCGGTGGTTTTTCGAGAAATTCTGTGAAGTCACAAAATTTTCTGGAGAAATCTGTCCAAAAAAAGTATAAGTTAGTATATCATCATTTCGTTGAAAGAATATTTGAAGTCTCTCGATATCACTTTTTAGTTTCGGTATCAACCTCACACGATAGCTGCCACAAAAGGAGGGTAACTGGTAATTGTAGTTTTAAAGTACACCTTGCAAGATTTCCAGACCGAAAAAACCTTATTCTTAACCCATGTAGAAAAAGTGATCACCTGTATTTTGCACACCACGTAGCCTTTTCAGGGAAACATTTTTCTTGGACTGCTTGATTCTCAAAATTTTCTGCTTCTTCAGAGTTTCATTTCCATGAAGATGTTTGATACACATTTTAGATTTTTATTAAAAAAAGAAAGACAATGTGAACTTTAAAGTTTCTTTTGAACCACCCTGGGATCTACTATTAAGCGCGATTATACTGGACGCTACTTAACATTTTTAACAGAACTTTGTATTATCTCAAAAACTTCCTCTAGGCTTTGGCACTATCATAACTTCGAATGTCTTTTTACAGATTAAACGTAAATATAGAGTGATGAGTTCCGACTTCTAGAAAATATTATTTAAATCTTAAAGTTATTGCGACATATTCTGTTTCTAACTTCTGTATTCAATTCTATGGTTGCTTTCGTTTCATGGGTGTCTGTTGAATTTTTTTATTTTGCTCACGCAACCTTGATCAAGAAAAGAGGTTGTTTATTTGTTCTAATGTTTTGATTTAAGAAATACTTAAGCTAAAAGATGCATATCAAACAATCAAGGAGTTCCCTTTCCGCATCCGATCGGGGAGCACGTGTCAGGGTCTCACCATCCATAATCTGTCTTTTTTGGATGAATTGGAGGGACTTTTCTTCAAACTTTTTGGTGAACTCTTGGCTGTTCCCTTTCAGCAACTAGTTCTCGCGGGAAGAATCTGAGCTGCACGTGCCAGGGTCTCCAGATCACCATTGGTTGAAGAAGAAGAGAAGTTCACGCCATTTTAACAATCTGCTCATAGCCAAACCCAGAATAGAGTTGGGTAACTTTTCCCTCACAAGTTCCTTGTGAGGGGGGCAGAAAGGAAAAAAAATCAAACAATCAAAGACATCCTCAAATTCAAAACATTGGCAATCAAAATGCCAGTCCGGTAGGACTTGCATGGTTGTAGAGATAGGCCATAACCCATACTTCTGAACCGCAATAAATAAAGGGATGACCGAGGTATTTTTTGACCTGACAAGATAAAAATTGAAAAAATTAGCTTTATTGAGGAAAATTTACCTGACTTGGAGGGGGCTGACCCAATCCAACCCAACCCCAGCAGCCAAAATATTAGCCAATAACGATTGAGGTTAGGCTAGGTTAGGTTAGGTTAGCTTAGCTTAGCTTAGGTTAGCTAAGGCTAGGTTAGGTTAACTGAAAGATCTTTGACCTGACTTCTATACCTAAGGATCAGGATTTGGTTGTTTCAAGGGGTCATGGTTGGGGTCAGTTTAATGGCACAGCAGTTGTTGCTTGACTTTATGACGCTCATCCACTGAGGTTTAGAGTCATTGCCGGGGTCATAGTCAAGGTCAGTGATGCGATCGGGGTCAGGGTTAGGTTCAATGGCGGACTGTTCAAGAAAGTTTTAACCCCGAACGTGAGCGGTTAGGGTCAGTGTTGGTTAGTTAGCCTGACAGGTTTGTTAAATTTGATAAATTTTTATCTTGACCCTGATCCCAACCCCTGGATGTGTTTTCTCTGTTATAAAATTTGTCTGATAACCTGACTAACAAACCTCCTGTGTGGCAAAAGTTTGTCTGGCATCTTACTAATGTCTGACAAAGCTCTTGTCTGAGAAACCTCTGACGGACAAAAAAGGTAGTCCCATTATATCATAGCTAAGAAGTACTTATTATCAGAAAATTCAAACTAAATTAAAAAGATGGGAGCAAATTCACTTTTCTATTTCATTCTCACATTGAGAAGAATTTGCAATATCAGGAAGTTGATACTATTTGAGATTTTAAAGTAATATCAAATGTAAAAAATTCATCTCAATTTACTGGAATAATTCTAGATTCAAAAGTAAGGAAAGTTGCTAGTTGTATTCAACAACATGGTTTTTGGTATTTTATAAAAAAGTTTGAAGTTGAAACACTATTTCAGGTTAAGAAAGGGATATAAACTGAAGGCTATTGAAGTATCATAAACTCTAATTTAATTGGTAATTGTTCACTTTTCTAAAACCGAAACAAACCGTGGCGAATTTGGGGAAGTGACTTCTTGCTCTAAGTTAATCTTATCAACAGTTTCATTGAATAGAAAAACTTGTTAAAAAGCTTAATATGTCCAAAAATCCCATGAGTTTTAAAATTCTCTCGGATGAATTTAATGGCAAAAATAATCTTTACATTTTTTATCTAATCACTTGGAAGGAAGTTTGTCTGAAGTGACGTGCAGCTTTTTAAACCTTTTGTACACAAGCTATATCCACAATTCAAATTAAAAGTAAAGTAATTTATTGCTCCAACAAAAAGAATGAATTTTAAACGGGAAATAATTTATGTGGATATCATTTTTAAAAAGTATTTTTCAATCTCTTAGGGCCGATCATTGATTGATAACATCTAAATACTAAACCATGTTCAGCCAACCTCACTTTTTCACTGGAAGTGTTGCTCAACAAAAACACTCTACTTGATGCTATTGTCATAAGAAACCTCCATCTTAATTTATTTTTAGATTTTATTTGTAGATATTTTCAATTCCAAATGGTTTTTAAAGTTGCAATAACGTGAGGCTTTCACAAATTTTGTTCGCTTCATTACAGACTCTTGAGATCGGCCTGTCGCGACTATTACTTCGAGTACTCGTGTGACTATCTTGCAAGAAGATGCCAAAGAGCAAATCCAGATGAATGGTCCCACTTTTGCTCAGCTAACATTGTTTGAAAGACACTGTGTGACAAGTACCCTAGCAGACTTCACTCACTGCTGAGATCTAGCTACTTTGAAGAACCTAGAAAGGGTGGACTTGGAAAATTCTTTGACAAATCAAAATCCAAGGTCGGCAAACAATCAATTCAAAACAGACTTGATCATATCAGAAAAATTAACCGGCCTTGGAATGATGCTAAACTGTCTAATGATTCAATTAGAATGTTGCTTAAAGACACTTATTTTTCTTATCTTAAATAATTTTGAATTTTTCACAATCTTTCACTCATTTATCTCATGTCTCATGATACTTTGGAACTATTGTAACGTCCATATTGTTCACAATATTTGAATAATTAGTTTCTAATAAAAGCTGTCAATCAATCAATGGTCATTCCAAAATATAGTTTAATTTACAGAAATTGTATCTGTTTTTTACCTTAAAACCCCGTCTATATTTTATTTGATCGAAGAAGAACGTCATAAATATTAAATGTGTACACTAAAGGGTCGCTGTGGCAAAATGGCCATAGCGTATCTGGATGAGGATCTGAGTATTCGAACCACAGCAGCTCTGGGTTACTACAAAATTATCACCATAAAGAAGTAAAAGTAAAAAGACTTACATTCAGGTTTCAAAAAATGCCATGATT
>Ga0194133_10002458_pt1 | contig 28553 bp, 26 predicted proteins | sample TA2KigOf40mmetaG_FD_155448 | JGI IMG/M metagenome (GOLD analysis project Ga0194133, IMG submission 155448) | Freshwater microbial communities from Lake Tanganyika, Tanzania - TA2015055 Kigoma Offshore 40m | ecosystem: Environmental > Aquatic > Freshwater > Lake | place: Tanzania: Lake... | reverse complement strand
TCCGACCTTGATGTTTTGCAAGGAATCAGGGGTGTTGGTACGCGTGCCCCAGACCCCGCAGTCTTCTCCGGAGTCCATGTAGGCCACATAGGTCCACACCACCGGGAAGCCCTTGTCGCGAAAGGCCTGGGCCAGTCGATTGACATGGTCGAGCTGACGCGGGTCGGTCTCGTAGGCGGTGGCAAATTCACCCACACAGGTGTAGGCCTTTTGCAGGTCGATGTTGATCAGGGCCGGCATCTTGCCAAAGCCGAAACGCTTGCGGGTGGGGTTGGCCTTGACCTGCGCAAAAAGCTGACGCGCGCTCTTATTGGACAGATCCATAACGATACAGATGAAGAAAAGAAAAAGGCATCTTCCCTTGGCTCATTTGTCCTGTCAATAGAACAAATGGCCTCCGCTCGGACTTCCTGGCCGCAGGCCCCTGCGCGTGGCTGTTCGGACGGGCCTGGGCGCCCTCACGCCGGCGTCGGCCCGACCCAGTTGGTGGCACTCCAACCGCCGTCAATCACCAACACATGACCGTTGATGAAAGCCGCGTCCTGCGAGCACAAAAAGGCCACGCCGGCGGCCACATCGGCGGGTTCGCCCAGCCTCGGGTAGGGGATGGTGTCCACCATCAGACGCCGAAAAGCCGGCTGATCAAGGCGATCCTCGATCAGCGCAGTGCGGATCAGGCCTGGGGCCACCGCGTTGATACGCAAGCCCTGAGGCCCGTAATCCACCGCCATTTGACGGGTCAGCCCGATCAAGGCCGCCTTGGTCGCCGCGTAGGCTGAAGCGCCCGGGTTGCCCATGAGCCCGAAAGTCGAGGCCACATGCACCATACACGCTCCCGGCTGCATCAGCCCCAGGGCCTCACGCGAAAAACGGAACACGCTGCGCAAATTGACCCCGAGAAAGCGGTCGAGTTCAGCATCATCGGTCAGATGCATGGGCTTGGGACGGCCTATGCCCGCGTTATTGACCAGCGCATCGAGCCGACCGAAGCGCTCACGCGCCAAGGCCATCCCGCGCGCCGGCGCGCCATCGTCTGTGACATCCATCACCTCCCACGCCACCCGCTCAGGAGCCAGCGCCGCCAAACTCTGCAGGCCTTCGGCCTGACGGTCCAAGGCCACCAGGGAACAACCCGACTGCAAAAACCGCTCCGCAATGGCGCGGCCGATGCCCTGTGCCGGCCCCGTCACCATGACAACCTTGCCCGTGTCCATGAAATCGACTCCCGCGTGCACGACAATCCGCTTTATACCGTCCGGCCCGGTCGAATCCGTATGAAACTGCCCACTTACTTCATTTCCCACGGCGGAGGCCCCTGGCCCTGGGTCGAGAGCCTGCGTTCGCTGTTCGCCCGGACCGAGCGAGAACTCACCGCCCTGCCTGGCCGATGGCCCTCGCGGCCGCGGGCCGTACTGATGGTCAGCGGGCATTGGGAGAGCCAGACATTCACCGTCTCCAGCGCCGATCACCCCGGCATGGAATACGACTACCACGGATTTCCCGCCCACACCTACGAGATTCGTTATCCTGCCCCTGGCGATCCGGCCCTGGCGGCGCGGGTTCTGAGCCTGCTCACTCGGGCCGGTCTCGATGGTCGCAGCGACGAACGACGCGGACTGGACCACGGGGTGTTCGTCCCCATGCACTGCATGTATCCGGGCGCCGACATGCCTGTCGTGATGCTCTCGCTCAAACAGGGGTATGACCCCCTGGAGCACTTTCAGGCCGGTCAAGCCTTGGCGCCCCTGCGCGAGGAAGGCGTTCTCATCATGGGCAGTGGCCTGACCTACCACGACATGCGGGGCTTTGGCACCCGGGCGGCCACGCCGATCGCCCGCGACTTCGAGCAGTTTCTGGCCGATGCCGTCGGCCAGAGCGACCCGACACAACGCCGCGACAGCCTGCTGAACTGGGCCTCGGGACCGCAGGCGCGACGGGCCCATCCCCGCGAGGACCATCTGATCCCCCTACTGGTGGCCGCCGGTGCTGCGGCCCAGGAAGCCGGACGGCGTCTGTTCCTCGACCACGCCCTCGAAGTGGACATGGGTTCGTACGAATTTGGGGGCGCGCCCCCGGCAGCCTGAGCTCACAGGACGCCCGCCTGACGATCCCGGGATTTTCCCCACTTGTCTAGTCAAGGCTAGACAAGTACGATAGGGCCATGTTGCGTTCGCAAAACTCGGCCACTACCGGCAACGCCCCCCCCTTTAAAAGGGTGAAGGACTACCTGCTTGACGAACTCTCCCGTGGCACCTGGCTTCCCGGACAACTCATGCCGTCCGAGAGCCAGCTGATGCAGCGGTTTTCAGTCAGCCGCATGACGGTCAACCGGGCACTTCGAGAGCTCCAGGCCGAGGGCCTGGTCGATCGAGTGCAGGGCGTGGGCACTTTTGCCGCTGCCCTGCACCGGGTGGCCAGTACCTTATCGATTCATGACCTGCAAGAAGAAATCGAGGCCCGCGGCCATCGGCACAGCGCCCGGGTTCATTTGCGTCGCGCCGAACCCGCCCCTGCGGCCTTGGCCGAACAACTGGGCCTGGCCACCGGCAGCCTGCTTTTTCACACCATCCTGGTCCACCTGGAAAACGGTCATCCGCTGCAGTGCGAAGACCGCTATGTCAATCCCCTGGCTGCACCCCACTATCTTGAGCAGGATTTTGAGCGTATTACGCCCACCCGTTACCTGTTTCAGCATACGGCGCTACGCCGCGCCCAGTACAGCCTGGAAGCGGCTCGCGCCACGGCCGAAGAGGCACAGCTGCTCGGCATCGAGCCCGATGCGCCTTGCCTGATCATGGTCCGGCGCACCATGAGCCACCAGCATGTAATCACCCTGGCGCGATTGGTGCATCCCGGCCATCGTTACCAGCTCAGCGGTGACTTCCAGCCATGACGCAGCTCCCGGGTTCCTGGCATCGTGCCAGATTGCACCATGCACCGGCGAGCCCCTGGCGCAATGGCGGTGGCGTCACGCACGAGTTGGCTGCCGAGCCCGCCGACTTGTGGCGCTGGCGAGCCTCGGTGGCCCGTATCGAGCGGGACGGCGATTTCTCTCACTTCGAGGGCGTCGCCCGTCAATTCGCGGTTGTGCGGGGTGCAGGCGTGCACCTGCACCTGCGCGGTCAGCGCGTTCCTGCCCTGCCGCGAGGACCGGCTGTGCAATTCAGCGGCGAGGAGGCCTGCCGTGCCGAGTTGGTGGACGGTCCAACCCTGGACTTCAATCTCATGACCCGTCAGGCGAGCGCGCATTTGCAGCGCTGCACCCGCGCGCAGACCCTGGCCTGGCGCAGCGGCCACATCGCCGGCTTGTATGCCTGCGAGGCGGCACAGCTCGCGCACGATTGCGGGCGCGCCGAGCAGTTGGCCCCGGACGAAATGCTCTGGACCCGCTCCTTACCCGAGGGGGTCTGGAGCATCAGCGGCAATGACGCACTGGCTTTTTTTATCGTGATCGGTCGCCCATGAGCCGCCACTTGCTGACGCACTGCCATCTGGCCACCATGCAGGGGCATCGCGACGATCCGCTGGGGCTGATCCCCGATGGGGCGCTGATTTGGGACGAGGCCGGCGCCGCCATCGTCTGGGCTGGGGCACAAAAAGACCTTCCAAGCGAATTGCGCGCCGGTTGTGAGATACATGATGCGCAAGGGGCGTGGGTCACACCCGGACTGATCGACTGCCACACGCATCTGGTCTTCGGAGGCGATCGCAGCGCCGAGTTTCGACTGCGTTTGCACGGAGCCAGCTACGAAGAGATCGCCCGCTCGGGCGGGGGCATTGCCTCCACCGTGGCGGCGACACGGCAGGCCAGCGCGGAGGCGTTGCTGACCCGGTCTCTGGCCCGTCTTGATCAACTGCTCAGCGAGGGCGTCACCACCGTGGAGATCAAATCGGGCTACGGCCTGAGGTCTGCCGACGAGGGCAAATGCCTGCAAGTGGCGCGGCAGCTCGGACAACTGAGGCCGGTGGACATACGCACCACCTTTCTGGGCGCGCATGCACTACCGCCCGAGTATGCGGGACGAGCCGATGCCTACATCGACGAAGTGCTCGTGATGCTCGTCGACCTGCATCGTCAGGGGCTGATTGATGCGGTCGATGTCTTTTGCGAAAAGATCGGCTTCAATCTGGAACAGACCGAGCGTGTTTTTCGGGCCGCACACCGTCTGGGTCTGCCGGTCAAGCTGCACGCTGAACAACTGAGCGACATGGACGGTGCGGCCCTGGCGGCCCGATACGCAGCGCTCAGTTGCGACCATCTCGAATGGCTCAGCCCGTCGGGTGCGCAGCGCCTGGCCCAGGCCGGCACGGTGGCCGTGCTGCTGCCCGGAGCCTTTTATTTTTTGCGTGAAACCCGGTTGCCGCCGATCGGCCTGCTGCGCGAACTGGGCATTCCCATGGCCCTGGCCTCCGACTGCAACCCGGGTAGTTCGCCCTGCACCTCCTTACTGATCATGCTGAGCATGGGCTGTACGCTGTTCAGGCTCACCCCCGAAGAGGCGCTGCTGGGTGTGACGCGTCACGCCGCCCGGGCGCTGGGCCTGGCCGACCGTGGCGTTCTCGCGGCAGGACGGCGCGCCGATCTGGTGCTTTGGCGTATCGACCACCCGGTTGAGCTGTGCTACCACATCGGACACCGACCGGACCTGCAGGTCATACAGGCCGGCCTCTGGGCAGGCGGCACAGGACGGCCTGCATGAAATCAGTCATGAATCTGAACGACCTCAGCTTTGACCTGCACCGCGGCCGCATCGGCCTGCTGCTCAGCATGCCCCACATGGGCAGCTACATTCCTGCCGAAGTCGGCCAGGCCCTGGTGCCACGCGCACTCGACAGCGAGGATGCCGATTGGCACATGGACCGCCTCTATGACTTCGCGCTCGATCTGGGTGCCAGCGTGCTCAGGCCGCGCCTGTCGCGCTATGTCATCGATCTCAACCGCCCGCCCGATGACACTGCGATGTACCCGGGTGCCTCCAACACCGAGCTGTGCCCCACCCGTTTCTTTACCGGTGAGGCCCTTTACACACCCGGACAGGAACCCACGCCCGAAGACAAACTCAAGCGCCGTCAAGCCTACTGGGAGCCCTACCACCGGGCCCTTGAGCAGGAGCTGCAGCGCCTGGGCGATCTTCACGGCCGGGTGCTGCTTTGGGACGCACACAGTATTCGTTCGCAGCTGCCCTGGCTCTTCGATGGCCGTCTGCCCGATCTGAACATAGGCACCGCCGATGGCCAGGCCGCGCACCCCTTAATCGCACAGGCCGTCCTGAACGCCTGTGCCACAGATCCGCGCTACAGCCATGTGCTCAACGGACGCTTCAAGGGCGGCTACATCACTCGCCACTACGGACGGCCCGAAAGCGCAATCCACGCGGTACAGCTCGAGCTGTGCCAATACCTCTACATGCAAGAAGAACCCCCCTTTGCCTACCTACCCGACCAAGCACGGCAACTGCGCCCGATGCTTGAGCGCATGATGCGCGTCGCTTACCAGGCCCTCCAGGAGCTACGGCCATGAGGTTCTGGTGCTCACAGGCCTGGATCCATGGGCGCTGGCAGAGCCAGGCGCTGCTGCAGTGCGACGACCAAGGGCTTTGGTCGCACATCGACACAGGCGTGCCGGCCGATCAAGCCGGCGATGCAGTACAACTCGGTCCGGTCTTGCCGGGCCTGGTTAATGCGCACAGCCACGCCTTCCAACGCGCCATGGTCGGCGTCGGCGATCGTATCGATCCGTCGGCCCCTGCAGACGACTTTTGGTCCTGGCGCGAGCGCATGTACCGGGTGGCGCACAGCGTAGGCCCAGAGGAGCTGGAGACCATTGCCACCTGGCTGTATGCCGAGTTGCTGGCCTGCGGCTTCACCCAGGTGTGCGAGTTTCACTACATCCATCGCGATCCGGCGGGACAGGTGTATCGCGATCCCCACGACCTGAGCTGGGCCCTGGTGCGCGCGGCAGAGCGGACGGGCATGGGCCTGACACTGCTGCCAACCCTTTACATGCGGCAGGGCTTTGGCCAAACCGACCTGCTGCCGGCGCAATGCCGTTTTGCCAGCGATCCGCAGTTCGTGATGGACAGCCGCCAGGCGATCCGGCGTCACGCCAGCCAATGCGGACGCAGCGCGCTGCTGCAGGCCGGTGTGGCTTTGCACTCGCTGCGCGCCGTCCCCGCCAACGCGGTGCGCGAGATCGCGCAAGCCGCAAACGATGGCCCAATCCACATCCATGTCGCCGAGCAGCCTCTTGAGGTGGCGCAGTGCCAGCAGCATCTGGGCAGCCGACCCGTGCAATGGCTGATCGACCAAGTCGGCATCGGACCGGCCTGGCATTTGGTTCATGCCACCCATATCGAGGCCGCCGAGCTTGAGGCCCTGGCGCGCAGCGGCGCCCAGGTGGTGTTGTGTCCAAGCACCGAGGCCGATCTGGGCGATGGCCTGTGGCCACTGGCACGGGCCCTGGAGCTTGCCGTTCCATGGTCTCTGGGCACCGACAGCCATGTGGGTCGACACTGGGCCGATGAATTGCGACTGCTGGAGTACGGACAGCGCCTGCATCGCCAGGCACGCAACATTGCCGCGCGCCATGCACAACACCCCAGCAGCGCGGCCGCCCTGTTTGAAGTCGCGCTGCACGCTGGCAGCCGGGCCAGCGGCCTGCCACTGGCGGGAATCGCGGTAGGCCAGCGCGCCGATCTGCAGGAACTCGAAGTGGATCACCCCACGCTCGCCGGTCTGCCGGTAGCGAGCCTCCTCGACGCCAGCGTGTTCTCCAGCCCCGCGGTCCGACCGCGCCGGGTGTGGGTCGCTGGCCGATGCGTACACACCGACTGGGAAGGCCTGGCTGCGGGCTGGCGCGACTTGCTGGGCCGACTCTGGCCTGGCGAACGCGCCGCCGGCAGCGCCTCTTCAGCGACATCATGACCCCTCCCTCCAAGACCCGGAGCGCCCGCCATGTCCCTGCTTGATCTGACCGAAAACACAAGTTTCCTGCGCAATGCGTGGTATGTCGCCAGCCTGTCCAGGCAGGTCAACCGTCAGCCCCGCGCCCTTCGGCTGCTTGATGAGGCCATTGTTGTCTACCGTCGCGAGGACGGCCAGGCGGTGGCCCTGGAGGATGCGTGTCCACACCGCAAGCTGCCGCTGTCCATGGGGCGTGTTGTGGGCGACGCGATTGAATGCGGCTACCACGGACTGACCTTCAACGACTGCGGCCAGTGCATCGCAGCCCCTACGCAGGCCCGAATCCCGGCCGGCGCCAAGGTGCGCAGCTATCCGGTGCAAGACCGTTACGGTCTGCTCTGGATCTGGATGGGCGATGCCGATCAGGCGCAGCACCACGCGCTTATCGAGATCGACAACCATGACCACCCGGACTGGCACCTGACCACGGGCGACAGTCTCCTGTGCAACTGCCACTACCTCTGGCTGGTCGACAACCTGCTTGACCCCTCGCATGTGGCCTGGGTCCATCGTGGCACTTTTGCCGCCTCCGGCACCGAGGACACCCCGCTGGAGATTCACAGCAGCGACGATGCAGTGATCTGCAGCCGATGGATGTACGGTCAGCAGCCGCCGCCGTTTTACGCTCCCTTGCTCAAATTTTCAGGGCCGGTCGACCGGCTACAGCATTACGAGGTGCGACTGCCCTCCATCGCGATCAACCGCAGCGTCTTCGCGCCAGCTGGCCTGGGCGGCCCGGGTGCTGGCGCCGATCCCCGGATCTACCGCATGGTGTCCTACAACTTCCTCACGCCGATCGACGCCCACTCGACGCTGTACTTCTGGCTGCAGCACCGCAACACCGACCCCCACGATCAGGGGGTGACCGAACGCATCGCCGCCAGTGCCAAGGCCGCCTTCGAAGAAGACCGACAGGTCCTGGAGGCTGTGCATCGCGGCATGAGCAACAAGCGCACGCCGCATATCGGTCTGCTGCTGGACACCGGCGCCAGCCGATTTCGTAAAACCCTGGCCGAACGCCTGCAAGCCGAGGCCGCATCCCAAAAAGAAAGTTGACACAACATGGTTTTGATCATCCCGGGGCAACTCGACTGGAATCTGCTCCGAGACGCGCGCCAGGGCCCACAGCGCCTGGATCTGATCCCCGAGGCCTGGGCCCAAGTGACTGTAAGCGCCCAAGCCGTCGCTACAGTACTCTCCAGCGGCGAGGTGGTTTATGGCTTGAACACCGGATTTGGCAAACTGGCCAGCACCCGCATCCATGAGCACGCACAGTTGCAGATCAACCTGCTGCGCTCGCATGCGGTGGGGGTGGGTCAGTCCATGAGCGCACCGGTGGTGCGCCTGATGCTGTTGCTCAAAGCGGCCAGCCTGGGGCGCGGGGCCTCCGGAGTCAGCCCGCGCATCATCGAGACGCTGCTGGAATTTTTGGCGCAAGACCTGCTGCCTGAGGTGCCCTGCAAGGGCTCAGTGGGTGCCAGCGGGGATCTCGCGCCTTTGGCCCATCTGTGCCTGCCGCTGATCGGCGAGGGTCTGGTGCGACTGCGTGGTCAGCTCATGCCAGCAGCCACCGCCTTGCAGGTCTGCGGTATCGAGGCCTTAAAGCTGGGGCCCAAGGAGGGCTTGGCGCTCATCAACGGCACGCAAGCCTCCACCGCCCTGGCCCTCGATGCCCTGCTGACCGCCGACCAATTGCTGACCACCGGTGTGCTGGTGGGCGCCCTCACCCTGGATGCCGCCCGCGGCAGTGATGCGCCCTTCGATCCGCGCATTCATCAACTGCGCGGCCAGCCCGGCCAGATCGACACCGCTGCAGCCTACCGCGCCTTGCTGGAGGGCAGCGCCATTCGGCGATCGCACCTGACCCAGGACGAACGCGTGCAGGATCCTTACTGCCTGCGCTGCCAACCCCAGGTCATGGGGGCCTGCTTGGATCAGCTGCGCCACGCGGCCAGCGTGCTGCTGCGCGAGGCCAATGCGGTGACCGATAACCCGCTGGTGTTTCATGGCGAGGGACCGCCTGAACTGCTCTCCGGCGGCAACTTCCATGCAGAACCCGTGGCGCTGGCCGCCGATGGCATGGCGCTGGCTCTGGCCGAGATCGGTTCGATTGCCGAGCGTCGGGTGGCCATGCTGGTCGACAGCGCCATCTCCGGCCTGCCCGCCTTCCTGACCCCCGAGCCCGGTCTCAATTCAGGCTTCATGATCGCCCATGTGACCGCAGCAGCCCTGGCTTCGGAAAACAAATCGCTGGCGCATCCGGCCAGCGTGGACAGCCTACCTACCTCGGCCAACCAGGAAGATCATGTGAGCATGGCCACTTTTGCAGCGCGCCGCTTGGCCGACATGGCCGAGAACACCGGCACCATCCTGGCCATCGAATTGCTGGCCGCCGCCCAGGGTCTGGAGCATCACCGGCCGCTGCAAAGCACGGCAGCGGTAGAGGCACTGCATCAAAGCGTACGCGACTTAAGTCCAGCGCTTACGGTGGACCGCAGCCTCGCGCCCGACATGGCCGCCGTCCATCAGTGGCTGCTAGGGGGCGGGCCGCAGAGGGCGGTTCAGTCGGTGGCCTCGGGCCCGCTCGTGCAGGCGCTCGGTCGCCTATCGAGCCTGCACAGCCCGGCGGCGTATTAGCGGCTGCACCCGCACGGCGCGAGCCAAGCCGGCGAAGGCCGCAAGCCAGCGGACTTTTGCACCCCATAATGGCCCGCTGTCCTGACCTTTCGGAGATCGCATGTCCACAGAAAAAGTCGCACTCATCACCGCTGGAGGCTCGGGCATGGGCGCCGCTGCTGCCCGGCGCCTGGCCGACGATGGTTACCGGATCGCCGTGTTGTCCTCCTCCGGCAAGGGCGAAGCCTTGGCCAAGTCGCTTGGCGGCGTGGGCGTGACCGGCTCGAACCTGTCAAACGACGATGTAAAGAAGCTGGTCGACATGACCCTGCAGCGCTGGGGCCGAATCGACGCACTGGTCAATTCAGCCGGGCATGGTCCGCGTGCGCCCCTCCTGGATATTTCCGATGCAGACTGGCACAAGGGACTGGACATCTACTTTCTCAGCGCGCTGCGGCCGATTCGCCTGGTCGCGCCAGTGATGGTGGCACAAGGCGGCGGCTCTATCGTCAACATCAGCACCGCCTGGACTCACGAACCCTCCGAGATGTTTCCAACTTCGGCGGTATTCCGCGCAGGTCTATCGAGCTTCTGCAAGATCTTCGCCGACACCCATGCCGCGCATCATGTGCGCATGAACAATGTGCTGCCCGGCTGGATTGACAGCCTGCCCGCCACCGAGGCCCGACGGCAAAGCGTCCCCATGCAACGCTACGGGCGCGTTGAGGAAATCGCCGCCACCATTGCCTTTTTGCTCTCCGAGGGAGCCGGCTACATCACCGGACAAAACATTCGGGTCGATGGCGGGATCACCCGCTCGGTTTGAGGCTCGCACGCGCTCAGCCCCTCAGCCGGCTCGCCTGGTCCAGCCATTGCGTCAGGCTTCTGGCCAGACTGGCCTCGACCCACAGGTAGGTGCCGCCCAGCTGCGGGCAGATCACCACGGTAAAGGCGGCACAACGGCTGCGGCCGGCAAAATCAGGGGGCAGGCGCTCAAAGTCGAGCTCGCAGCCTTGCGACAAAACATCGCGCACAGCCCCTTGGATTTCGAAGGCCTGCTGCGCATCGCTGATATCGAGCAGCGCATGAAACTGGGCGCCGGCCGACTGACGAACGCGGGCGGCACAGGCCGCACCGGCCGATGTCCAGCACCACCACTCGTCCGGACCCAGGCGCATCCAAAGCGCAGGGCCCGCGCGCAAGAACCGACTGGTCTGCAGCGACGACAGGCCCGGCGCCACGCCATCAAGCCAAGACCGCGACCGCGTGCGAAGACAGAGCAAGTGCCCTTCGCGAGCCTGCCAGGACACCGCCTCAGCCACGCATGCGCCCTCCCTGCGGATCGACAAAGACGGGCGGCACCACGCGCGCTGGCCGGCGGGCCAGACCCGAGGGTGCGGTCACGGTCACCCAGACAGTTTGACCCTGCCGGTCGGCGCCATCTTCCAAGAGTCCAAGGGCCACCGCTCTTTGCAGGCTGGGGCTCCAGACGCTGGCCGTCACAAAGCCCGCACTGGCTTGCTCGGCCGCCAAGGCCGACCGCGGATCCATGTCCAGATCGACCTTGAGAATTTGCGCCCCCTCTTCCAGGGGCACTTCGCCGCGCTCCACCAGCAGCCCCACCAAGGCAGGGCGACCGGCCGGCGCTTGCAGATCCCGCTCCAGGGAGCGCTTGCCGACAAAGTCGGCCTTGTCCATGCGTACCGCCCAAGCCAGCCCCAGGTCGAGCGGGTTGACACAACCGTCGACCTCATGGCCCACCGAAATAAAACCCTTTTCCACCCGCAACACATGATTGGCCTCAGAGCCTATGGCCGTCAAGCCCAGGATCTGGCCCTTGTCTATCAGTTGCACCCACAAGGCCAGGGCCTGCCTTGCCGGCAGATGAATCTCGTAGCTCAGCTCGCCGGTGAAGCTGACCCGAAACAAGCGCACGGGAAGACCGGCCAGCGTCGCCTCGCGCACAGCCATGAACGGAAAGTCGCCGCGCGACAAACCCACGCTGCAATCGCAGGCCTGTAAAAGTTCCCGCGCTCGAGGTCCGCACACGACCAGAGTCGCCCATTGGTCAGTGACCGGGGTCACAAAAGCCTCGAGCCGGCCCTTGAAATGCACCTGCAGAGCCGCCTCCAGCGCGGCGTGCACGGCCTGGGCCTGAGCGCTGGTGGTCGTGATCCACCAGCGCTGATCGCTGAGCCGGAATACCGTTCCATCGTCAAACACGCGGCCATCCTCGCGCAGCATGACCGCATAGCGCCCCCGTCCCGGCAACAGATCGCTCACCCGGCAGGTGTAGAGGTACTCCAGCAACTCCACCGCCTGCGGCCCCCAGATTTCAAATTTGCCCAGCGGCGAGCTGTCATAGACTGCCACCGCTTCACGACAGGCGCGACATTCGCGCTCAAGCGCTTGCATCAGACCTTCGCCGGGTCGCGGGTAGTAGCCGGGCCGGCGCCAGTTCTGCCCGGACTCGTACATCACAGCCCCCTGCGCCTCGTGCCAGTCGGTCATCGGGGTACGCCGCACCGGTCGAATCAAGGCCCCGGGGTCGGCCCCCGCAATGGCGCCCATGGGCATCGGCGTGTAGGGCGGCCTCAAGCGGGTGGGGCCCAGATCCCCGGGAGACAATCCACGCAATTGCGCCATCAGCACAGCGCCATGCAAGGCCGAGATGCGACCCTGGTCGGGTCCCATGCCCAGGGCGGTGTAACGCTTCAAGTGCTCGGGCGATTCATAGCCCTCCCGGTGGGCCAGGCGTAGATCGTCAAGCGTGACATCACTGGCCCAGTCGACAAACACGCGCCCCTTACCGATGTGCTGCAGGTCCGTGGCGCTAAAGCCAGAGGGCTCGCTCGGCACAGCGGGGACCGGCAGGTCCGGCAAGCGCAGCCCCAGGGCGCTGGCCACCTGCTGCGCTCCCCGCACGGCGCTGGCCAGCGCAGCGGGTGTGCCGGGGGCACCACGGGCCGCACCGATCACCTGAGCATCATCGTTCTCGGGCACCATGCCGTGCAAGGTGGCATCGTAATGACTGCGCCCGCCTCTTTGCGCATGCAAGGCCAGGGCGCCCGTCCAGCCACCGGAGACGGCCAACAAGTCGGCCTGCACGCTCAGGCGCTGACCTGACGCCAACTGCAAGACCGCCGAGCGCAGCGCCCATCGACCCTGCGCCGCTACAACCCGGGCACCGAGCTCCACCCGCAGCCCGAGGGCGCCGGCGCGCTCAGTCAGCTGGGGGTGCACCTGTGGCCGCAGGTCTGCCACCGCCAGCACCTCAATACCGACTTGATGCGCCTCGAAAGCCGCCGTCCAGGCCATGTCGTTATTGGTGGCCAGGACCATGCGGCGCCCTGCGGCCACGCCCCACCGGTGCAGATAGCTTGTGACCGCACCAGCCAGCATGATGCCCGGACGGTCGTTGTGGGCAAACAGCAGCGGCCTCTCGATCTGGCCGGTGGCCAGCAGCACCTGCGGGGCGCGTATCCTCCAAAGGCGCTCGTGCCCCGGGCGACTTCGATCGATCGCCAAGCACAAACCATGGTCATAGCGGGAGACCACTTGCGTCGAGGGCCAGCGTCGTACATGCGGCATCGCATCGAGGGACGCCACGGTCTGCGCGATCCACGCGTCCACAACGCCGCCCGCGGGACGATCCAGCCCGCGGCCACCGGGCTCAGGCGCATCGTCAGCCAGGATCACCCGAGCCCCGGCCTGAGCCAGCGCATGCGCCGCCCACAGCCCGGCCACCCCGGCGCCTACCACCAGAACATCGGTCTGAACAAAGCGTCTCTCGTAAGCGCTCGGGTCGGACTGCCCGGCTCCATCCGGCAGCCGGCCCAAACCCGCCGCATGTCTCAAGGCCCGCTCAAACCAGGGCCAGGCCCAGGCGGGGGATTTGAAGGCCTTGTAGTAGAAACCGGCCGGTAGCAGCGCCGAGCATCGATCGGCCAGCGCCATGAAATCGAAGCGCAAACTGGGCCAGGCATGTTGACCCCGAGCCTGCAAACCTTCGACCAAAGGCTCGACCGTGGCCAGCACGCTGGGCTCGGCACGGGGCGATTGCATTTCGACGAAAGCGCAGGGGTCCTCCCAACCCGCAGCCACCAGGCCGCGCGGACGGTGGTACTTGAAACTGCGCGCCACCACCGCGGTGCCTCGGGCAAGCAGCGCCGAAGCCAGCGTGTCGCCCTCAAACCCTTGTAGAGGTCGACCCTCAAACCGAAAGCTCAGCGCACGATCGCGATTGATCAAGCGCCCTCCCTGCGGCAATCGCCAGCCACTCATGGCTGCCCCTGCGCCGAGCAGTCGAGGATTGCCTGCGTGTGCGGGTCGCGCTGTACCCGCAACCAGGCTCTGCAACCGTGGAGATGCCACCAGCGCTCATGCACCGGCGCATCCGGGTTGTCGCGGTTGTAAAGGTAATCGGCCCAGGCCGCCTCGTCCAAGCCTTGCGGCTGCGCCGGTCGATCAGCTGCTTCGCCTGCACACACAAATTCCTGCTCGTTACGCGGGCCGCAGAAGGGGCAAGTGAGGATCAGCATGGCAACTGTTTAGAACCGATTGGACGCGCTGGCCGTCTCAAAGAGCAATCGGCCGCTGGCAAACCGGGCCAGGGAAAACGGCGCGGCAAATCGGTCAGCCTGTCCCCGGGCCATCAGGCCGGCCAGGCTGCGGCCGCCGGCGGGAATCGATTTAAAACCGCCCGAGCCCCAACCCGTGCTGATGCACAGGCCCTCCACCGGCGTGGTTGACAGGATGGGGCTGGTGTCGGCCGAAAGGTCAATCGCGCCAGCCCAGGTTCGCAGCAATTTGATCCGCCCCAGAGCAGGGAACAATTCGAGCAGACTGGCCACACACTCCTCGATCACGCCGTGCTGACCTCGCTGTGTCCAGGAAAGGCCAGCATCAGGTCCGCCGCCAATGACCAACTCGCCCTTGTCCGACTGGCTGAAATAAAGCCCCAGGGCCGGACACGAGACAATGACATCGAGCATGGGCTTGAGCGGCTCGGACACAAAAGCCTGCAGGGTCAAAGTCTCCAGAGGCAAGCGCAGCCCGGCCATGCGAGCAAGTCGACTGGTGGAGCCGGCCACCGCCAGGCCCACGCGGTCGGTGAGAATGCGGCCGCGGTTGGTCTGTACCGCCTGCACCCGGCCGTGAGCAAGCTCCAAGCCGGTGACCTCGCAGTTTTCGATCAGGTCAACGCCCGCTGCGCTGGCCGCCCGCGCATAGGCCCAGGCCACCGCATCGTGTCGCACCGTTCCGGCGCGTCCCTGCCAGGCACCGGCGAGTACCGGCAGTCGCATACCCGGATCGCGCCGCAGCAAAGGCAGCAGGCGGTAAACCGCCTCGGCATCGAGCAAATCGTAGTCGGCACCGACCAGGCGCATGGCGTGCAAGCGCCGCCGCGCATCGCGAAGCTTGGCCCAGGTTTGAATGATTTCGATCTGACCGCGCTGACTGACCATCAAATTGAAATCAAGCCTGGCGCTCAGGTCTTCCCATAAACGCAGGTTTTCATCCTGAAAACGGATACCTGGCTCGCGCAGGTAATTGGACCGTATGACCGTGGTGTTGCGCCCCGTGTTACCCCCCCCAAGCCAGCCACGCTCAAGCACCGCCACACGACGCAAGCCTTCGTCACGCACCAAATGCCAGGCGGTGGCCAGGCCGTGACCGCCGCCACCCACCACCACCGCCTCGTAGCTGGACTGAGGCTGGGCCGCGCGCCACGCCCGGGGCCATCCTCGATGGCCCGCAAGCGCCTGTTTAATCAGCTCAAGGAAGTGGTAATGCACGATGCAGGCTGTTGTTCGGTCGAAAAGCGAAGTCGCTTGCGCAGCAATCCCCTACTGTAACGGAGCCCCTGGGTACCGAAGACAGCCCTGCGCACCAAGACAGGGCGGCAGCCTGGGCCGTCGACCCCGCCCAGCGCCCTGGTTTGCTGAAGCTGCTACGATCGGAGGAAGTGCCCGGGCCTAAGCGCCCTGGATTCCCACGCTGTCTCAACTTGCAGCATCTCTGCGCTGTCCAACTTAGAAAGGTGCGACCATGAAACTGATCAAGTCCCTGCTGACCGTCACCCTGTGTGGCCTGGTGGCTCTGAGCAATTCCGCGTTCGCCCAGGCGGCGCCGGCCAAGAGCCGCCTGCAAACCATCTTGGAGCGGGGCTCGATACGCGTGGGCACCACCGGCGACTTCAACCCGATGTCCATTCGCGATGCCGCCACCAACAGCTACCGGGGCTTTGACATCGAGGCCATGGAGCAGCTGGCCAAGGACCTGGGCGTCAAGGTCGAGTGGGTGCCTGCCGAGTGGGCGACCCTGGTGGCCGGCATCACCGCCAATCGCTATGACATCTTCTCCGGCGCCTCGCTCAGCATGGCCCGTGCCAGGACGGTGGCTTTCTCCGATCCCTACATCGAGGCCGGCACTGTCCCGGTGATCCGTAAGGCCGATGCCGCGCGCATCAACGGCTGGGCCGACCTCAACCGAGGCGGCACCACGATCGCCGTCTCGCTGGGCACCGTGTTCGAGGAGCAGGCCAAGGCCCACTTCCCGCAAGCTACGGTGCGGGCGATCGAAAAGCCGGCTACCGGGTACCAAGAAGTGCTGGCGGGCCGGGCGATAGCCACCATCACCAGCAATGTGGAAGCAGCCACCCTGGTCAAGACCTATCCCAACCTGACCACCGTGGCCAAGGCAGAACTGCGCAACAAGCGGCCCTTCGCCTACCCACTGCCGCAAGGCGACCCGGTCTGGACCACCTTCGTGAACAACTGGGTGGCCCTGAAGAAGTCCGAGGGTTTCTTCGACACGCTTGAAGCCAAGTGGCTCGGTCGTTAAGCGCCTGACCGGCCTGCCATGAAAGTGCGACCGGCCGCCTGGCTGGCCCTGCTGTCGCTCGCGCTGCTTAGCGCTTGCAGCAACGGTGGCGACGCCAGCGGCTACACCTGGGGCTGGTATGTCATCAACCCGCTGACCGACAAAGGGGCCTCCAACCTGAGGTTTCTGTTGGCGGGGCTGGGGTGGACCCTCGCGCTGTCGGTGACGGCCATCGTTGTCTCGGTGATTCTCGGGGTGCTGCTCGCGTTGGCCGGTCTCTCGCGGCCCAAGCCCTTGAGGGCTATCTCGCGCACCTATGTGGAGGTCTTTCGGGCCATACCGCTGCTCGTGCTGTTGCTGTGGGTCTATTACGGCCTGCCCATGGTGACCGGACTGCAGTTTGGCGCCTTTGCGGCCGGCGTGATCTCGCTGGCGCTGTCGGATGCAGCTTTCGAATCGGAAATCTTCAGGGCCGGCATACAGTCGGTGGCCAAGGGACAACGCGAGGCCGCCCACACCCTGGGACTGTCGAGCCGCGATACATTTCGCTACATCGTTTTCCCACAGGCCATACGCACCATTCTTCCCGCACTGGGCAACCAGTTCGTCTATGTACTCAAGATGAGTTCCTTGGTCTCGGTGATCGGCCTGCAGGAATTGACCCGCCGTGCCAATGAACTCAATGTGACCGAGTACCGGCCGCTCGAAATTTATACCGCCCTGGTCTTTGAATACCTGCTGCTTATCCTGTTGACCTCCTGGGGCGTGCGCCGTCTCGAAAAGCGCATGGCGTCGGCGCCGCGCTAGCGCCGCCTTCGGCAGCGCCCAGAAGAACTCCAAGCGCGGCTTCAGTGATGCAGGATGCGCTCGAGAAAGCTTCGGCAGCGCTCGCTGCGAGGCGCGCTGAAAAAGACAGCCGGGGGCGCCTCCTCCACCACCCGCCCCTGGTCCATGAAGACCACCCGGTCCGCCACCCGGCGGGCGAAGCCCATTTCATGGGTCACGCAGATCATGGTCATGCCATCGCGGGCCAGCCCCTCCATAACCGCAAGTACCTCCTGAATCATTTCGGGATCAAGCGCCGAGGTGGGCTCGTCGAAGAGCATGATGCGTGGCCGCATGCACAAGGAACGGGCTATGGCCACGCGCTGCTGCTGACCGCCGGAGAGTTGGGCGGGGAACTTGTGGGCCTGCTCGGCAATACCCACCCGATCCAGGTACTGCAAGGCCAGTTGCTCAGCCTCCTGACGCTGCAGGCCACGCACCCGCACCGGGGCGAGCATCAGGTTGTCGAGAACGCTGAGGTGCGGGAACAGGTTGAATTGCTGAAACACCATGCCAATATCGCCGGGCACATGCGCTCCCTCGGGCGACCGGTCATGGAGTTCAACCGCGTCGACCCAGATCTGTCCTTCATCGTGGGTCTCAAGCTGACTGATACAACGAATCAAGGTTGATTTGCCCGAGCCCGAGGGACCGCAGATCACGATCTTCTCGCCGCTGCCCACTGCAAGGTCGACCCGGTCGAGAGCCTTGAACGATCCAAAGGATTTGCCCACCGCCTGCAGGCGGATCAGGGCACTGGACCCGGCGGCCGGTACGCTCATGGAAAACACTCCCTACGCTATGAAAGAGCAATGATTATCATTGAACCCCATGCGACTTGTTGAATCGACCTGGCCTCGCGTGGCCCAGTATCTGGAAAGCTGCAAGGGCATCATCATCCCGGTCGGATCAACCGAACAGCACGGTCCCTGCGGACCGATCGGCACCGACGCCTTAACGGCCCAGGCCATCGCGGAAGAGTCTGCCCGCCAAGACAGTTGGCTGGTTGCTCCCACACTGAGTCTGTCCCCTGCGCAATTTAATTTGTCCTTTGCGGGTACTGTCTCGCTGCGCGCCTCAACCTTCATGGCGGTCGTTGGCGATGTACTCAACAGCCTGACCAGCCAGGGCTTCGAGCGGTTTTACTTCCTCAACGGGCACGGAGCCAACATCGCCGCGGTGCAAGCGGCCTGCCAGGACTTTTACGCGCAGTGGAGCCTGGGTCACCGCAGCGGACAGGCGCCCCAGTGCCGCCTGCGCTCCTGGTGGGACTACCCCGGCGTCAACCAGATGAGGCGTGAGTTGTACGGCGACTGGGAGGGCATGCACGCCACACCCAGTGAATTGGCCATCGCCATGGCGCTGCTGGGTCCGGCTTATCCAGCCGGCGAGGAGGTCAGCGTCCAGGACCCTCCCCAGCGCCTGCCCGAGGGCTATATGCGGCTGCATGCGGGCGACAATCACCCGGACAGCCAGCGCCATCGACGGCAGTTTCCAGATGGCCGGGTGGGCTCGCATTCGGCCTTGGCCCGAGCCGAACACGGGCAAGCCCTGCTGCAGGCTGCCGCCACCGATGCGCAGCGGGACATCGCCGATTTCTTCGCCTCATGATCCTCTACGGACTGCCGGTCTCCACCTACACCGCCAAGGTGAGGCTGGCCCTGTGCTGGCGCGGTATCGCCTTTGAGGAGCGTGAGCCGCCGGGGGGCTACCGATCGCTGGCCTGGCAGGATGTCGTTCCCATGGGCACCATCCCAGCCATCGACGATCAGGGCTTCCTGCTCGCCGAATCCGAAGCCATCCTGGAGTACCTGGAGGAGCGATTCAGCGACCGTCCCCTGCTGCCGCAGGGTCCGCAGCGGCGGGCGCAGGTGCGCCTGCTGGCCCGCATGCACGACCTGCATGTCGAGCCCAAGGTGCGCGCCTTGTTTCCGCTCCTGCGTCAGCCGCAAGAGCGCGACCAACTGCCGCAACTCAAAGCCGCCCTGCTGGAGAAGATCGCCGGCCTCGCGCGAACGGCCCGGCCGGGGCCCTATCTCGCCGGCCCCGAGCCGACGCTGGCCGACTGTGGCTTTGCCGTCACCCTGCCCTTGGCCGAGCGCGTGCTGAACACCCTGGGCAGCCCGCTTAAACTGCCAGGGGTGTTCCAGCCGTGGCTGGCGGCGCTGGCCGCAGACCGCATCGCGCAGCGCGCCTTGTCAAGCTGGTCGAGCGCCACCGATGCCTGGTTGAAGGCCGTTCAACCACAATGAAATGAATATGGCAGATCCCCTCAGCCCCCTGCTCCATGACGACTGGCACTATGTCGCGAAAAACACGCTGGAAGACTTCAGCCGCAGCGATTGGCAACTGCTGCTTGACCAGCGCGACATCTACTATCGCCAGCAGCAGGCCCGGCAGGTGTTGCGCATGCTCTCGGACTCTGAGAATGACCCCACCTTTGGCTACCGCGTCAACAACTACCGCCATTGCCTGCAGTCGGCCACCCTGGCCCTGCGCGACGGCCTGGACGAAGAGGATGTCGTGGTGTGCCTGTTGCACGATGTGGGCTTCATCACCTGCCCGGACAGCCACGGCGAATTTGCCGCGGCCCTGCTGGGCTGCTATGTCTCGGAGCGCAATCACTGGATGCTCCAGCGTCACGCGCTGTTCCAGGACGCGCACTCGCCGCATCATCCCTTGAGCGATCCCCATGCCCGGGATCGCTGGCGCGGTCATCCGCATTTCGAATGGGCGGCTACTTTCGTCGATCGCTACGACCAAGCCGCCATTGACCCGCACTACGAGTGCGCCCCGCTGTCGACCTTTGAGCCGATGGTCATGCGCATCTTCTCGCGTCCGCCGCGTGCACTCCCCCTGCCCTGAGCGCTCACACAAGGAACCCCATGTCTGCCTGGATCAAAATGATTGCCCTGGAGGATGCGCAGGGTGCACTGGCTGCGGCCTATGAAAAGGTTAAGACACCGCACGGAACCGTCGACAATGTGATGAAGGCGCACAGCCTGCGTCCGCACACCATGGAGGGCCATGTCACGCTCTACCGCAGCGTCTTGCACAACCCGGACAACACGCTGCCGTTTTGGTTTCTCGAGGTGGTGGCCTCGTATGTGAGCATGCTCAATCGCTGCGACTACAGCCTGACCCACCACTTTGCCAACGCCAGGCGACTGATGGCTGACCCAGACCGCGCAGAATCAGTGCGGCTGGCCCTGCTCGATCGAGCACCAGAGCGTGTTTTTCAGGGCCGCGAGCTCGCGCTGCTGCGTTACGCCGGCAAACTCACCACCGATGTGGCCCAGATGGTCCGCGCCGACATTGACGCCTTGCATGCCGCCGGCTGCGACGACGGTCAGATCCTTGAAGTCAACCAGGTCTGCGCCTACTTCAATTACTCCAACCGGCTGCTCAACGGTCTGGGCGTGACCACCGAAGGCGATGTGATCGGCTACTACAAGGACCAGCGGTAGGCGCGCCCACTGCGTCAGCCACCTTACTCGGCTTTGAGATTGGCCACCTTGGCAGCGCGCGCCATGGCCTCGTTCTCGCGAACGATCACCTGCCCATAAGCCTGGGGGCCTGCACCGACCGGATCGATCACGGCGGTCTGGAAGGTCTTTACCACTTCAGGATGCTTGACCACCTCAGCAATCTCCTGGCTGATGCGGCTGATGGCCGCCTGAGGCGTTCCTACAGCGGCCATCACGCCGATAACCACAGAAAAGTCAAAGCCGGGCACTAGTTCGGCCAGCGTCGGAATGTCCGGGGCCTGGGGCGAGCGCGCTGCCGCATTGCTGGCCAGCACCTTGACCTGACCAGCCTTGGCAAAGCCTTGCATCGAGGGCAGCGCGGCCACTGAGAAATCCACTTGCCCGCCGACCAGCGCAGGGGTTGACTGCCCCGACCCCTTGAAAGGGATATGCCTGACATCGATGTTCAGGGCCGCCTTGAGCGCCTCCATGGTCAGGTGGTGGGTACTACCGATGCCCGACGAACCGTAGGTGAACTCGCCGGGCTTGCTCCTGACCAGCGCCACAAACTCCTGCATGGTGTTGACATTGGTTTTCGGGTGGGCAACGACAAACAGCGGAGACCGAGCGATCAGCGATACAGGCAAAATGTCGGCTCCGACCTTGTAGGGCACGGCCTTGTTCACCAAGGGCGTGATGGACAGCATAGACCCATCCGAAACGATGAAAGCATGTCCATCCTGCGGAGTGCTCTGTAAGAGCGCCTGATAAGCCACAACGCCATTGCCGCCGGGTTTGTTGTCAACCACCACCGACTGCCCTAGGCGCTCGGTCAGGCGCTGCGCCACCACCCGGGCCACGCTATCGGGCAGTCCTCCGGCCGCATAGGGCACGATGAATTTGATGGGCTTGGACGGATAGGCCTGCGCCGCCGCCAGCAAGGGCAAGGTCAGCAGGGCTGCGGCGGCGATCAAGGATCTGCGTTGCATAAAAATCTCCTCAAGGTTGGATCGGTATGACAGCGGGGCTTAGGCCGGGATGCGCAGACTCCGCGCTGGGCGTTTGCGAAATAGTTAGGCGGCTAATAGAATCATTCTAGGCGCAGAAAACCCTCGCCGGGTCATGCATGCACTGCAATTCCCCTGCGCTTCATCAGAATTTCCACCCGCCATGTCCCTAGACACCCTGATTCTGCGCGTGACTGCCGTCGAGGACCTTGCGCACAACATCCGCAGCTTCGAGTTGCGACATGCCGAAGGCCAGGACCTGCCGGCCTTCAGCGCTGGGGCCCACATCCGCGTGAAGACGCCTTCGGGCGCAGTTCGCGCCTATTCCCTTTGCAACGATCCATCCGAAACCCATCGCTACCTGATTGCAGTGCAGCGCGAGGGACGGGGACGGGGCGGATCCCTGAGCCTGGTCGATGGGGTCAAGGCGGGCGATCTGATCGAGGTAGGGACGCCGCGGAACCAGTTTTCCCTTGATGAGCGAGCCAAGGAATTTTTGCTGATCGCCGGAGGGATCGGCATCACCCCTTTATTGGCCATGGCCCGACAACTCGAGTCACAGGGACGGCGCTACCGGCTGATTTACCTGACGCGAGAGGCGCGAAACACCGCCTTCCGCGAGATCCTTAGTCAGGCGCCGTTTGACGCCCGCGTCCGCATGCACCATGACGGTGGGGATCCCGCCCGCGCCCTGGACCTCTGGCCCCTGCTGGAAAAACCCGGCAGCCTGCAGAGCCTTCAGGTGTACTGCTGTGGGCCGGCTGGGCTGATGGATGCAGTGCGCGACATGACCGGCCACTGGCCAGCCAGCGCAGTGCACTTCGAAAGCTTTGGGGCCGACACCGGCCCACACGATGAGGACCAACCCTTTGAGGTGCAACTGCAAGGCAGCGGAGAGGTCCTGGAGGTTCCGGTAGGCAGCAGCATCCTGCAAACATTGCGAAACCACGGCATTGCCGTCCCCTTCTCGTGTGAAAGCGGCACCTGCGGCTCTTGCAAGACCGGGCTCATCGAGGGTGAGCCCGATCACCGCGACCTGGTACTGCTTGAGGAAGAAAAATCCAATCGCATCATGGTCTGCGTTTCTCGAGCCCACGGGGGCCGGCTGGTGCTGGACCTCTGACCATGCCCGCCCATTCGGTCGATCCGATCCGCATCGGCGTCCTGGGTCTGGGTCGCGCCTTTACGCTCATGCTGCCCACCTGGCGTGATGACCCCCGGGTCCAGCTGGTGGCCGCCTTCGACCCACGGCCGCAGGCGTGTTTGGCTTTCAGTCGTGACTTCGGTGGTACCGCGCACACCAGTGCGCAAGCGCTGTGCGCAGACCCGGCGGTGCAGTGGGTCTATGTGGCAACTCCGCACGGCTTTCATGCCGAGCATGTGCGGCTAGCGGCCCGCTGCGGCAAGCATGTGCTGCTGGAAAAGCCCATGGCGCTCACGCTGGAAGATGCCGACGGCATGATTGCAGCCTGCGCCGATGCCGGCACGCACCTCATGGTGGGCCACAGCCACAGCTTTGATGCACCGGTGCTGCAGGCACGCCAGCTCATCGCCAACGGCCAGGTGGGGGCGATACGCATGATCCAGGCCTGGCAATACACCGACTTTCTCTATCGGCCGCGTCGGCCAGAGGAGCTGGACACAGGCCAGGGTGGAGGCGTGGTGTTCAGCCAGGCTGCACATCAGGTGGATCTGGTGCGATGGTTGGCCGGTGGGCTGGCCACGCAGGTGCGCGCGTACACCGGAGGCTGGGATGCGCACCGCCCCACTGAAGGCGCTTACAGCGCCCTGATTGCGTTTGAGGGCGGCGCCTGGGCCAGCCTGAGCTACAACGGTTACGGTTACTACGACAGCGATGTGCTGATGGACGGGGTCGGCGAGCTGGGCCAGCCCAAGGACCCACTAACCCATGCGCGCACGCGCGCCCTTCATGCGCAGCGCAGCGACGAGCAGGCTGAGGCGCAGGCCAAGGCGGAGCGCAATTTCGGTGGCGCCGAGTACCGACAACCACCGCCTCTTCCCGTTGGGGCCTGCCAGCATTTCGGGCCCGTCATTGTCAGTTGCGATCGAGCGGACCTGCGCTTGCGCCCTACCGGACTGGACATTCACGATGCACAGGGGACACGGTTTGTGCCGGCCCGACTGCCAGCAGTACCGCGCGCCGAAGTGATCGATGAACTGTGGGCCGTCGAACGCGAGGGCCGTGGGGTCCGGCATGACGGCCTCTGGTCGCGGGCGACCCTCGAGGTGTGTCTGGCATTGTTGCAATCGCAGCGCAGCGGCACCGATGTGATGCTCAGGCATCAGGTGCCCATACGCCCTTAAAAAATTCGACTGATCAAGGACACGCTTTGAGCCGAAAAAATCCTATCCCCGATATGCTGCACCACTGGCGCGAGGCCGTACCCAATGACCGGCTGGCCCACCTGATTCGCGATGTCGCACGCGCCCAAATGCGTGCGCTGCAAGAGCGTTTGTCCGCGCGGGGCGTATCGTTTGGCCACTGGACTTTTCTTCGTATCCTGTGGCTGCGCGACGGCGTGACGCAGCGCGAACTGAGCGAGCTCGCCGGTGTGATGGAGCCCACCACCTTTGCCGCCGTCAAGGCTATGGAGACCATGGGCCTGGTTGAGCGGCGCCAGTTGGCAGGCAACCGAAAAAACATGCATGTGTTCCTCACGCGCCAGGGCCGATCGCTTGAGAAAAAATTGGTACCCCTGGCTGAGGAAGTCAATCGCATCAGTGTGGGCAGGAGCAGCGCCACCGAGGTTGGGCGGGCCCGTAAATTTTTGCTCACGATGCTTGAGAATCTGGCGGCTGATGCCAGCCGCGCCGATCCGCCCCCGAAGTCCACCCCCTGATCAGGCCCCGACGCTCAAATGGCGTAGGTCTCGTAGGTGGCGGGGTGAAAGACCTCCTCCACCGACAAGCGCCGACTCGACAGACCCTGCGCATGATGATGACGCAGGAAGGTGTCAATCGTGGCCCGATTGCGCGCCACCCCGTAGGACCAAAAGTCTTCGCCCAAGGTTTCCCGGGCAGCCTTAAGCTGCTCCTCCACAAAGGGTAGCGTCACCTTGGTTGCCGAGGTGTCCGACAGAGCCTGCAAGGCCGCATCCTTGGCTTGACTGAAGGCCTTGAACACCGCGCCGGGCAACCAGGGATGCCGCTCGCACAAGTCTTTGCGCACCCCCACCACATGCATGATCGGAAAGATGCCAGTGCGCTTGTAATAGTCGCGCGCCACTGCGGTCGGGTCGTCGAAGAGCCAGCCGATGTTCGGATTGCGCAGCGCCTGCTCGCTCGGCGGTCGCGGCGCCATAAATCCATCGATCTGACCGCTGTCAAGCATCTGCGAGATGGTCTGGTCGGCCGGCGCCGATTCAAGACGAACGCCCGCTGGCAATTGCAGCGCGATCTTCTCGGGTCGGCCCGGCGTCTCAATTCCCCCCCGCACCCAGATCACATCCTCGGGGGCCACGCCATAGTCGTCCTGCAAGATGGCACGGGCCCAGACATTGGCGCTCAGTTGGTACTCTGGCAGCCCAATGCGCTTGCCTTTGAGGTCGGCCGGCTTGGCAATCTGGTCCTTGCGCACATAAATTGAGGTGTGCCTGAACGCTCGCGACAAAAAAACCGGCACAGCTACATACGGACAGTTTCCTTGCGCCGTCTTGACGGTGTAACTCGAAAAGGACAGCTCACAGATGTCAAAGTCCTGACTGCGCATGGCGCGGAAAAACATTTCCTCCGGGTAGAGCGTCATATAGACCGGGTCAACGCCGTCCATCTGTACCCGACCATCGATCAGGGCGCGCGTGCGGTCATAGTCCCCCATGGCCACCGACAACTGAAGTTTGCTCATGACAGACTCTCTCTTGCGGCCCTCAGGCCCGGACCGAATAGGAGGGCTCGAGTTCGGGGCGCTCCTGCCCGTCGGCCCAGACATAGCTCGTCTGATGATCGCGCCAGTCGACCGTCTTTGGAATGACCGCCTGATACGCCACCACCGACTTGGGAATGGCCAGATCGCCGGCGCCGATGGCCGGTGAACCAGCCTGGAAGGCACGAACCGCCTCCAGCATCTGTTTGCGAAACTCGACCACCGCCATGTCGCTGGCGCCGAGCCTGTCGTGGCTACGGTCTGCGATCGGCCCCATGGTGACCCACATCGCGATATCCTGGTTGGGAAATCCCGTGATGCCCGTGAAATTGCCGGCTTTCATCGCCTGTCTGTCCTGCCAGAAGCGGTTGTCATCGCTTCGAAGGGGACGGTAATACGGGTCCAGATCGACGCCCACTGTCTGGCGCAAGAACTTGCGCCAGGTTTCTGTTTCCGGGGTTTGCGATGGATGGCCCCAGGCAATGAAATAAAAAGCCGTGTGGGTGTCGTCGATCGGCACATTGACATTGGCCACGTTGTAAAGATTGTTCGGCGGAATCAACACCGAAATCGGCGCCACAAAAACCGTCGACCTGATGTACTCATGGGTGGCAGCGTTTTGTAGGGGCCGCCGAATGGCGGCATAGCGAAAACCATAGTCGCCGCGCTGCACCTGCATGCGCGGCGCCTTGTCCGTCGAGGGGCGAAGCCAGTTGTTGGCGGTAGCCTGGGCCCCATCCACCCGCGCCGGCACCATATCAGAAGAATGCAGGCTCGAACTGTGCGCCGAGTCGATGGCCCCCTCAAGAATCTGCGCCCAGTTGCAAGGGATGACCGCCTTGGCCAGCGTGACCCTCACATCGGCTGTCGGGGCCCAAGGCGGCGGCACAAACTCGGCCACCTCATCGGCAGCGCCAAACCAAGCCCAAACCAGACCGCCCCACTCCTGCACCGGATAGGCCTTGTGCTTGACCTTGGCAGCCAGACAACTAGCCGCGGGCTCAGACACCATTTCGAGGACATTGCCCTTCACATCCATCTTCCAGCCATGGTAGAGGCAGCGCAGACCGCCCTCCTCGTTGCGGCCGTACACCAGGGACACCCGTCGGTGCGGACAGGACTCCTCAAGCACCCCCACCTGCCCCTGGGTGTCCCGAAAGACCACCAGGCTTTCACCAAGCACCCGCGCGCGCACCGGGGCGCCGTCAGGCTCGCCGACTTCTTCGATCAGACAGACCGGCAACCAGTGCCGACGCATGAGCCGGCCCATGGGGGCTTGCCCCTCGACACGGCAAAGAAGCTCGTTTTCCTCAGGCGTGATCATGCACACAACTCCTACAGGCTGCAGGCCTTGACGGTCTTTAATTTATTTAGACGCCTAAGTATATTAAAAAGCGCGTCGATCGGCAAGGCAAAGCTGCGGCGGACGCGCACTTGGAGCACAATCGAGCGGGCGAACCCACAAGCACTCAAAGGAGATTTCAGCCTTGACGGACAAGCTTCCAACCGCCGGGCTCATCGGCCTGGGACAACTCGGTCTGCCGGTGGCACGCAACCTGATGCAGGCAGGCTTTCCGGTGGTGGGCCATCGACGCTCCAGCGCGCAGGCTTTCACTGAGGCGGGAGGGCGCGTCCTGACCAGCCCTGGCGAAGTCACGCGGCATTGCGATGTGCTGCTGATGTGCCTGCCCGATGAGTCAGCGCAGCTTTCGGCTCTCGACGGATCCGAGGGCGTACTGGCCCACCTCAAGCCGGGGCAGATCGTGATCGAGTTGGGCACCTACAGCAGGGCCTTCAAACTGGCACAAGCCGAGCGGCTGCAACAAGAAGGCGCGCGGATTCTCGAGGCCGAGGTCAGTGGCTCACCCCCCATGGTCAGCGCTCGCAAGGCAGCGCTTTATGTGGGCGGCACGCCCGAGGTGCTGCGCGACTGTCAAGCCCTGCTGCAGGCGATTACCGAGCACCAGTTTCACCTCGGGGACTACGGCTCGGCCGTGTCGATGAAGCTCATCGCCAACTACCTGCTCACGATACATACCCTGGCCGCAGCTGAAGCCATGAATCTGGGCGCTCGCGCCGGCTTCGATCCGGCCCTGATCGCCCAAGTCATCGCCCAGGGTGCAGGCGGCTCCACCATGTTCAGCGTGCGCGCACCGCTGATGGCCGCACGAAAGTTCACGCCGGCGCCCGGGCCCTTCACCACCCTGGCCAAATACCTGGATCTGGGCGAAGAGATGACGCGGGATCTGCACAGTGCAGCGCCACTTTTCTCGGTGGCGGCGCCCTACTTCAGACGCGCCATGCACGAAGGCCTGGCCCACGAGGACATCAGCGCCGTGATCAAATTGCTTGAGAGCGACTCCAAGCCGCCCGCAACAAAACCAGGGTCTTGATCGCTGCCCTCCCCTTGACTCCTAAGCGGCCCCCTATGAACGCCAATCCCTTGCGCATCGTCTTTCATGGCCAGAACGCGGCGCAATTCAGGCCAGGCATGGAGGCGCTGATTGGCAATCGGCATCAGATAGAAACCCTCGATGACGACTTGTCCACCGACGCCGCGGTGGAGGCCTTCACACGGGCCGATGTGCTCATCGGTATCCGGCTGCAAGCGCCGATGCCCCCGCTGCACCAGCTGCGGCTTTATCATGCGCCGGCCGCCGGGACCGACGCCATCGACGCATCGCTTTTGCCCGCCGGTTGCAGCCTGTGCAACTGCTTCGGCCATGAGCAGGCGATCGCCGAATATGTTTTTGCAGCGCTGCTCATCCGCCATGTTCCGCTGGCTCAGGCTGACCGAGACCTTCGTCAGCAACGCTGGACTTACTGGGCTGGGGCACCCAGGGCCCTGCGCACCGAACTCGGATCGCAGACGCTGGGGATCATCGGACTGGGGCACATCGGGCAAACGATTGCTGCGCGGGCCCGCGCCTTCGGGATGCGGGTTCACGGCTGCAACCGAAGCGCCGG